>Ga0210406_10004696_pt1 | contig 14535 bp, 12 predicted proteins | sample IncBWC30MmetaG_FD_155454 | JGI IMG/M metagenome (GOLD analysis project Ga0210406, IMG submission 155454) | Forest soil microbial communities from Barre Woods Harvard Forest LTER site, Petersham, Massachusetts, United States - Inc-BW-C-30-M | ecosystem: Environmental > Terrestrial > Soil >... | reverse complement strand
TTCGTCGAGTTCCAAATCATGATTCGTGACGCGATTGAGCAGCGGGTCTTTCGGAATGATGTCCCGGTGGAACTGATCTCGAAGTCGTTAGCAGCCTTGGTAGAGGCGACGATAGACCTTACGGTGTCGAACCGATCTAAAGCGAAACAATACCGCGATAGCGGCTTTCAAATGTTCTGGGCGGGCATAACCAAGTAACGAGTCGTTGCATCCTATAACTGAGTGAGTAATCACAATAGACTCGCTCGCGAGGCTAGGTGGCCGAGTCTAAGCGCCCATGGTCTGTCTAAGAAGGAGGACGGAGAATTGTCATGTCTAAGGTCTGGTTGATTACGGGAAGCGGAAACGGGTTGGGGAGGGACGTCGCCGAGGCGGCGCTGGCCGCAGGGGACAGCGTAGTAGCCGGAGCGCGTCGGACTGTGGAACTGACACCTCTGGTGGCGCAGTACGGCGAGCGGGTGAAGCCGGTTACTTTGGAAGTTCGCGATGAGGCCGCAGCAAAGTGTAGGAACCGGACACCTTCATCACTGGGCTCAATACCTGCTTCATCTCTGCTGTCAAAGGACGACTACTATCGCTGCGATCCTGCGATGGCGAGCGCTTCGCTTCTTTCACTATGTGTGCTACGATAATTCTCGCAATGAGCGCACTAATTCTTACAGGCGGTTTTGCCAGGAAAGCTTGCAGTCAGGGGCAATCAAGGCGAACAGTGCGCCATATGCAAATCTCGCAAAGGCTTTATTTGCAAGGTTTTAGGCTAAGTTGTTGATTCCACGGTTGGGGACGTAGTTCAGTTGGTTAGAACGCTGCCCTGTCACCAAGATCATCGAAAACCCTTGTAATACTTGAATTCGTGACGTTTACAGGAGATTATACAGGAGGTTCTTCCGGGAGCCACCTGTATGCCGACCTCGTCCAAGCCGACCTCCGTCCGAGTCCTTAAGCAAATCAAACTCCCTCACCGCTGGACCCTCGCCACCGCACTTTTTGACAGTCGAGGGCGAATCCGTCCGGATCATGTTCGAGTGAAGGGCAAGGACGAAGCACACCCTGAGGGCAGTTACTTCATCGAGTGGTCGGACCATGGTCGGCTCTACAAGCAAGCTGTCGGGCCGGACGCCCAACAGGCCGCTGATAAAGCCCGCGTCAAAGAAGCGCAGCTCACCGCCGAACGCAATGGCATCGTTCCCCCTGCCCCAAGACCCGAACCGAAGCCGGAGCGCACTCCCCTGAACTCTGTTCTCGACGACTATGTGGAATACGTCCGCTATCACCGCTCACTGCGGACCTATCGTACTTATCGCCCCATCCTCCAGTCCTTCAAGGAATTCTGCACCAAGACCCACGTTGACGAGGTCGAACGAGAGGATCTTCTCGACTTCGCTACAGATTGTACGAAGCAAGGACAACAGGGGAAGAGTGTCTACAACAAGCTCGTCGTGATTTCGCAAGTTCTCAAACAGCATGGCAAGAAAAAACTTCTCAACGCCGCTGATTGGCCCAGTTTTGTCGAAACCGTGCGGCCGATCTACGAGGATTCGGAGCTCGAAAAACTTTTCAAGGCTTGCACTTCCGACGAGGAAATCCGTTTCAAGTTTTATTTGATGTCGGGCTTCCGCGATGCGGAGGGACGTTTCGTCACCTGGCGCGACGTAGATTTCAAACATATGGCCGTCCGTGTCACCGCGAAGCCGCAATGGGGATTTCAGCCTAAGAATTGGGAGGAACGCGAAGTCCCTGTCCCGCAGAAACTGATTGCGCTTCTTCGGACATTTCGGCCGAAAGACGCAGGCCCCGACCAACCACTATTTCCGAGCGCCACCGGGCGGCCGGACGGCGCCATGCTGGAAAAACTCAAAGCAGTTGCTCACCGCGCCAAACTCAATTGTGGTCATTGCGTGGTAAAGCACAAGCTCGACGACGGTACGATCAAAATCAATCGCTGTGCCGAGGGTCCCTATTGCACACGCTGGTTTCTGCACAAATTCCGCCACACCTATGCCACACGGCATCTTCAAGATGGAATCGACATTCGCACCTTACAGCAATGGATGGGGCACCGCGATATCGCTTCGACAATGGTTTATCTCAAAGGAGTGAGGAACAGCGACGTTCAGGCTCGAATCAACAAGGGTAGCCTCGCAGCGTTTGCCTAGAGCACCATCTTCCATGGCTCATGTTCTCGCCCGCCCCTGTTCAAGACGTTCCACGCAAGCAGGCGACATTTTCTGACGCAGCCATGCAGAAATGGCGACAGGATCGAAGCGGATCGAGCCTCCGATCTTGAAACACGGGATACGGTGCCTCGCCACGAGCTTGTAGACCTGACGCTCGGAGATACTCAGCAGCTCTGCGATATCCGTGACCACAAGCGCACGCCGTCTCCCGTCGAGGCAATCCGTGAGACCTCCGGTCTTGTCGCTCAGGTCCTCTCTGGAGAGCTGTTCCGATGAACCAGCCGAGGAATCTTCCTCAAACGATCTTGCCAGCCGCGTAGACATGGGTACCTCCCGCTCTGATTCCCCGGCCCATGGAGCCCCCAGCTCCGCAGTGAGCGCCCGGGGAAAGGACTCACCCATCCTACTATATGCATATACCACCCTGGAAGTAGAAACTTTCCCTCCCCTTCCCTGTCCCAGTTTTGGGCGGCTACATGGCGGTCGTTGCGATGTACTCTTACCAGTGCAATAATCAGCCATGATTATTGGCGATCGCCTCCGCGCAATGCGTGAGGAAAAGAAACTCTCCCAGGGCGACATCGAAAAGCGCACTGGCCTGCTTCGTTGTTATATTTCCCGAGTGGAGAATGGTCACACTGTCCCGGCCATCGAAACGCTGGAGAAGCTTGCACGGGCTCTTGAGAGCCCACTCTATCAACTTTTCTACGACGGTGAGGAACCACCGAAATTGCCGAACCTTCCAAAGAGAAAATCGTCGGATGACATTGTGTGGGGTAGTTCTGGTAAAGACGCTCGCTACCTCAACAAGCTTCGGCGGTTGCTGAGCAAGTCCGATGAGGCCGATCGTAAGCTCGTTCTTTACATGGCCCAGAAAATGGCGAAACGCTAGCCTCTGGTCATGTGCCGCTGACGACGGCTGCCCTAACAGCGGAAGGAGGACGCCAACGAACATGCACGCTTCCCGAGAACCTTGGTGGCTCAAGCCGCTGCGTCGCCTCTCCGAAGTCTAAACACTGGACAGACCGTGACTCATTTTGGCTTAAGCACCGCATTCCTTGAGCACAAGACCAGCAGTTTTGAGCCGCGTGTCATAGCTACATAAAGGTTGGGAGCATCCAATTCGCACGCATGCAGCACAACCGAAACCTCAGCTTCGAGCCCCTTCACAAGTAGCGTACTCCCTACTGTTCTCCGCCCCAGACGTCGCCCAATCATTCGATTGCGCTCCCTCATCCGAATCGCCGCGTCGTAGAGAGTTAGTTGTGTATTGATCCCGCACTCCTTGAATGCTTTTATCGCGGCGCTGAGAATCTCCGGGCGATGCACTCGCACTCCCGGCTGTTTGTTCATCTCTACAAGAACGTCGAGCGCAGAGGCATGGGACGGTGAGGCCACGAACTTCAGAGCAGACTGTTCTACTTCTGTTGGGGGGATTCGGGACGTTTTGTCCCGGTGGGATGTAATTCGCTTGATTAGGTGCTCCGCACCGGCGTTGGTCATTAGGGACTGGCCAAATTGTGCTAATTGCGAAATGGCGTTACCGTCGTGGAGGTCGAAGGAGTGAGCGAACTCAATCAGGTCTTTGAAATCGACGGCCTCCACAGTGATAGCGCCCGGCGTCTGGCTAGCAATCAATTGTTGGTTTTTGCGACTGGTACTTTCTCCGATTATGACGACTGACTCATTCTTGCCAGGTGGCTGAACTCTTGCCGCTTCAAGTCGTATTTTGTGGTCGCTGCCGCTGCCATCCAATACGTGGAGAACTACGTTGCTCGGGGCATGCTTGAGGTTTATGGATTCACGGTTTTTGAGATGCTTGCGCACGTCAAGGAGCCAACGCCCCAGTTCCTCGGCTTTAGCATTTATCCAACGCCATGGTGTCTTGAGCGTGCCAACCTCAGGAAATTCCTTGCAGGTCTCAGTTTCCCAATCCGCAAGTTTGTCCGAGCCAAAGTTAAAAATCGCCTGTAAATCGTCCCCTAAAACAACTGTCGGTAATACGGCTGCAGCATTTACCACGATGGAGTGTTGAAGTGTAGAACAGTCTTGATATTCGTCAACGACCAACCGTTCGTAACTCGAAAATAAAATCTCGGAGATGCAGCCGGATTGAAGCAAATTGGTAGCCGTGACGCGAATCTCCGGATAGTCCTTTGCGGGCCTTACAAGTTCGAGTAACTTCGGTGAGTGCCCACTTCGCAGCGGGAATGTAGAAATCAATCGCATCGCCCAGCCATCTATGGTGGCCAGGCGATAGTTTTTCGCGGGTACCCCAGCACGATTAAGGCGACCTCTCAGGGCGGCTACACCCGCATTCGTGTGTGTAAGAACGAGCATTGGTCTACGGCCCGTGTGTCGGGCAAGAGAGCGTGCAATTAATTCCGTCTTGCCACAGCCTGCTGGAGCGGTCACTAACCCACGGTGAATTCCTAAGAGGTCAATGTCTTCTTCCTCACCCATCTATTCCTCTATCCAGAGAAAGACCTTGCTGACTACTAAAGCGAAATCCTTGTCGGATTTTTCCAGCGACGGGCCGACTATGTGGCGTCCGATGTGCTCCATCCTTCGCACGTTCTTAAACCAGCTAGCGGATTTCGTGCGAGATACGATGCCCAGCAACTTGCGAGTGGACGTCGACACCTGGGTCGAACCAGCCAATTCCTTCTCTACGGCCTTCGAATTGCTAGAACCAGACGAACCTGACGTTATGTGCGCGTCCACTAGAGCTTCACCATGAATTTTGATGGCGAGCTCCAGAACCTTTTGTATTGCTTCCTTCGGAAGGCTCTGAAAGAGTTCGTCCTCCAAACAAAGTGTTTTCCGCCACTCGAACACGGTTCCACCAGCTGAGCGGTATTCCTTCTCTACTTTTGGGTCCACTTGTTTATCGTTGTCCCGCAGAATTGCGGTGCGGTATCCCAGAGCCTCAAAAGCAGCTGCACGTGTGAACGGACTCTCGGGTCTTCCACCACCGCAATCAACTAAGCAACCTCCGACCGCGCTCAAGGATTGGCCCCCTTTCTCAACTCGATATTGATCTATCCCACGTATCAATCCGACTTCACTGGCACCCTCACAGACCAAAATTGAAAGCGCAAGAAAAGCTTCTGGGAACAGACGCAAAGTCCCTTGAATTTCATCAGAGCAACCAGGAACTTTTACCTCATGTCTGTCTGCGAGGGGTTTCAATAGAGCGATTTGGTCACCAGACAATTCGCGCAAGACGACCGGAGAATGAGTCGCCATGAATACTTGAAGTGGTGGGCTACTTTCCTTCGCACCGACAGAATCAATCAAGCGAATTATTCGATGAGGTTCAAGTCCGTGCTCAAGTTCATCGGCGATAAGAATCGCGCTTTCTTTGGAAGCCTTCCGCTGAAGACCTGCCACGAGCAGGCGTGCCGAACCTATACCAAGTTTGCGAAGCGGAACCCCGGCCTCATCGTGAAGACAGATAGTGTTTCCGGTGAGCGAAGCCGAGTGCACGTCGAGCATCGCTCTCAGGTCGCCCATCGAAATACCTAACTCCGTCGCAGTCTCCTCAACAATTTTTAATGCCTTTTCTAGCTGCTTTTCGGCTTTGTCGCCAAATGTTTTCCGGACCTCTCGAGCAGCTTGCGCAAGCGCCGTCGAAGCGTCTGCCCGTTCTCCGGAAAGGCGATTGAGGACTGAGCCTCTTCCCCACCCGAGATGATAGTCGGCCATTGTGCCGATTCTAGTGGGTGCGATTTTGACGCGGTCGCCCCACGCAAAGTCGCGTCTTAAGTCTTGGGCTTTTGCACGTTCCGATACGAGAGACCATTCAGCTTCGAGGCTGTTTGTCACCGTTAGCTCGACAGTAAGGACCGTTTCTAGGTCATTGTCAGGTTCTTCCTCCAACCTCTTTTGTTTGCGGTCAAAACCGCGCACGTAGAGTCCGTAGCTGTCTAGCGTTTTGAGCGAATCATCAAGGTCGCCCAATGTCACCAGAATCTTTATGGGCTTGCTGACGTCCATCTCAAAGAAATCCGCACCGTTAAAGGGAATGCTTCTCCTAGCGCCCAAACAACAATCAATGGCGTCGAGTACAGTCGATTTGCCGCAGTCTCCTGGGCCGACCAGACAGTTAATTCCTGGCGAGGGGAACCATTCGAGATTCTTGATGCCTCTGAAGTTTTCGATAAGAACGTGCCTGATTCGCGCCAAGGCCCCTCCGCCGTCACAAAGCTAGTAGAAGCTCAGATTCTTTTGTTGATTAATGTATCACCTCTAGAGAATCGGAAACCGCTTCCGCCATTCTTTTTAGACAAACGGCAAAGACGAAGATGCCAACCTGAAGGGTGGCGCTAACACGAATTCAGGGCTCACCGGCTTGCTCCTTGACCACGCTTCGAGGATTCTTGTCCTCGCGCAAGCCGACAAACGTCGAATGTCGCAACCTATCTCCCTCGGTCCATTCTAGGAATTCAATCTGAGCGACGGCCTCTGGCCTCAACCACACTGCTTTCTTCATCTTCTCAGCGTTGAGTTCTTCCCCAAATCGCGATCGCCTCGTCTCCGGCAAATTTACGAATGGGCAGGCCTGCATCACAAGATGTTTCAATTTCGAGAAGACTTGTCGCCGGGAAGCCGGGACAAACCCGTTCCGAGTTCTTGCCACATACATCAACTCGTTGCCGTCGTAGTAGCCGACGATCAATGAGTCAAAACCGTGCGGTCCGGGGAAATAGCCGCCAATGACAAACTCTTGCCCACGATTCACGCGATACTTGATCCAGGCGCCGCTGCGTTTTCCCGGTTGGTACAGGCTGCCCTTTCGCTTCCCGATGACCCCTTCAAGCCCTTGCTCGCGCACCGCAGATAGTAGGTCCTTTGGCGCTGCCTCGAAATAGTCCGCAATCCTGATTCTCTTGTCGCGATTGACCACAAGGGACTTCAACAGCGCCCGCCGCTCGACCATCGGAACGCGGGTCAAATCACGATCCTTCCAGCACAACAGATCGAAGATGTAGTACTGAATCCGAGACGCCGATGCCAGGAAATTTTGCAACAGATTGAAGTCGGGACGGCCGCTGTCATCGATGGCGACTACTTCTCCATCTACGACCGTTCCTGCAGGCAGATCCGCCAGTGCTTCCACGATATAGGGAAATTGTCTATTCAGAGATTTTCGTCGCCGCGAGAACAGCGTCACACCAGTTCCCGACTTGACCGCGAGGGCTCGATACCCGTCAAGTTTAATTTCCCAGACCCATTCCAACCCCTCAGGTAGCTTTGATACCGATAGACACTCCATCGGCTCGACAAATGACGCTTCCGTTTTGGGCAACGAGACCAAGCGCGCGTGGATTTCCTTTTGCATCTTGTTCCTTAGGAAAGCAGACGTCACCTAAATAAGCAAACACGACAGCCATTCATTTCCTTCGGCCCTTCCTACCAAAAGACTGCGCTTCACCGCCTGCTTCTTCTGTCAAGGCTCTTCACTTCGCTCCGATAAACGCAAACTGCGCGGCCTTGACAGCGCAGACGGCGGAGCGCCGGGGACGACTAGGAAGGGCTTTGTTTTTTGTGCAGCAAAGTGCCGCTGCGCAAGAGGCAAAAACCCACAAACCAAAGGAGCGAAACAATGCAACCAGAACGTGCAGAGTTATATTTCCAGCAAGGCAGTTCCGACAAGGTGTACCACGTACAGTTGGAGGGCGCACAAGACCAATGGTCCGTCCAAGCGCAGTGGGGCCGGCGCGGTTCCGCCTTGCAGAGCGATGTGAAGGTGAGTGGCAGTAGTTACGAGGAGGCGAAGCGAGTCTATGACCGCATCCTTCGAGAGAAAACGGTCAAGGGATATCAAATCGCCCAGGCGACTGCAAACGGCGACGGGGCAATTGCGGTTGGACTGCCTGCCACAAAAGAGCTTTCCGGCCATACGCCGGAATTGCTGACGCCCATCGAGGAGCCGGAAGCACTGCTATTGGCGCAGGACGCCGCATGGTGGTTCCAGCAGAAATTCGACGGGCGGCGTCTCGCAGTTCAAAAGTCCGAGGGGAAATATTCCGGCATCAACAAACTCGGCCAAATCATTCCTATTGACGCGCGGCTGGCCGAGTCGCTAAACGGAGTGCAGGCGCAGGATTTCCTAGCTGACGGCGAAATCACTGATTCGCGCTTCTACATCTGGGACTTGCTCAGCGTGAACGACACGGACTTGCGCATTCAACCATACGAAATCCGTTACGTGCACCTGACTCAGCACTTCCGGGGAGTCAGCGACGTGTTGCTAGTCTGCGAAACAGCCATGACAACGAAAGCTAAGCGCGACTTCGCGAAAAAGATGCACAGCGCAAACGCCGAAGGGTTTGTCTGCAAGAACCGCAACGCCGCGTACGCGGGCGGACGAGCCGGACAGCATTTCAAATGCAAGTTCGTCGTCACGGCATCCTTCATCGTTGGCCCCAAGCCCGAGAAGAAGGCGAATGACGGACACCGCTCCATCGCCGTGTATCTCTTGGATGACACTCGGCAGCGATTCATGGGGACAGTTGGAGTGCCCGACCGCTACCGGCTACCGAAGGAAGGGGAGATTGTTGAGGTTCAGTATCTGTACTGCCATCCCGGACCTGACGGTAAGCTCATTCAGGCAAAGTATTTCGGCAAGGTACGCGATGACATCGAAATCGCCGAATGCAGTGCCAGCCAGCTAAAGGTCAAGGCTAACGACAGCGACCCAATCGAATCCTGATGCGGACTCCGTTTATCGCTCGAACAGCAGCCCGGTGGCATCTGTGGCGGGATGCCTCCGGGCTTCATTGTAACTAAGGGGCGCTCGCACTCGGACTGAACGCCGGGCTAAGATGGTTTGCGAGATGGCCGCTCGCAAGATCATTCATATCGATATGGACGCGTTTTATGCGTCCGTAGAGCAGCGAGATGATCCTCAACTACGCGGCAAACCCGTTGTTGTCGCGTGGCGGGGGAATCGCTCCGTAGTCTGCGCTGCTTCGTATGAAGCGCGAAAGTTCGGCGTGCGTTCCGCCATGCCCGCTGTTCGGGCCGAACGTCTGTGCCCTAATGCAACCTTCCTGCCCCCAGATTTCCCGCGCTATCGCGCGGTCTCCAGCCAAGTGCGCGAAATCTTCAAACGGCACACCGACTTGATTGAACCGTTGTCCCTCGACGAAGCCTATCTCGACGTTTCGGAGAACAAGACTGGCTTGCCTACCGCCACACAAGTGGCACGCACGATTCGCGAACAGATCCGCTCAGAACTGAGCTTGACGGCATCGGCAGGCGTAGCACCGAACAAATTCCTGGCGAAGATTGCTTCGGACTGGAAAAAACCGGATGGGCTCTTTGTCATACAACCGGAGGACGTGGATTCCTTTTTGTTGCCGCTCCCAGTAGGTCGTCTGCCCGGAGTAGGCAAGGTGACAGAGGAAAAGCTGAAGGGTCTCGATGTACAAACCATCGCCGACCTGCGACGAATGGATTTGCCGACGCTTGAGGGTCGCTTCGGCCGTCATGGCGTGCGTCTTTACGAGTTGGCCCAGGGCATCGACGAGAGCGAAGTGATTCCCGACAGGCCGACACAATCCATATCCGCCGAGGACACCTTTGAACAGGATGTTTTGCTGACCGAGATGGAGCCGATGATCCGAAGACTTGCGGAGCACACATGGAACGCTTCGCGCAAGGAATCACGAATCGCGCGGACCGTTGTACTGAAACTGAAGACCAGCGAATTCAAGATTCTCACTCGCAGCCACACACCAGCTTCTCCACCTGCCTCTTGCGAGGAGCTGACAAACATCGCTCTGTCACTGCGGGGACGTGTCGGCCTTAGCCCGCAGAAGCGGTTTCGCCTGGTTGGCGTCGGCCTAAGCAATTTCTGCGACCCTGAGGATGCATCTCCTCAACCGACCCTGTTCAAGTGACGCCGTCACCTCAACGACGGAGGCGACACCTTGACAACTCCGACCAGCTATTAGCAAATTCGGGTGCTTGCCGCAGCAAGGTTCTTTACCAGAGCCGTAACGTGCCTAAAGATAGACTAATAACGCCAGGGGCGATCCGCGTGCTTCTCCAATTCGATGAGTGACGAATTACGATCTTCGAACGACGGTGCGTTGCCTCAACCACAACAGCCGCGCTCGTCCATTCGCGATTTGCCCCCGCTTGAGACCGGCGGCTCGGAAGCGCGTCGCGGCTTCGACCTCCAAGACCACGTGGCCGCGAGACATTGCATCCAAATGCTGACCGATGCCTCGCTCAAGGAAGTGTGGTGTGAAAATCAGGACGACATCACGTTGATCTGGCAGGATAACGCGGAAGAGCGAATCGAGTTCATTCAAGTCAAGAACAATCAACTTGATGGGCTGTGGTCGGTCGCCAAGTTGTGTAGCCGTGACGTTTCAGGCGCGCAATCAGGCGATTCGCAGACCTCGAAGAAAACGAAACGCATCGGAACCTCCATCCTTGAACGGTCACTGGCTTACGACCGTTGCCGGGAGGCTTGCTGCTTTCGCATTGTCACGTCGTGGCAGGTTGACAAGCAATTAAAGTTCTTTACCTTCGGCGTTGCGTACAGATCCAACGCGCACGCTGAGCTCGCAACTCTGGTTGTTGCGATCCAAGAGTATGTGGGAGATTTCCGGTCCACGAATGGGCGCGACTGTGCGTTTTGGGCCAGTTCTACGACATGGGAAGTCGTCGGTAGCATCGAGGCGGTCAAGGCCAGCAATCTCTTGGAATTCCACAAGTATCTGCACGCGCAAGGTGTGTTCGTGGCTGTAGACCAGGCCGACGAGATTTACATGCGTCTGGTCGGCAAAGTGGCCGAAGCGAGTCGGGCCGACTGGAGATTGGCTCCGTCCCAAAAGCGGGTTCAAAAAGGTCCGCTAGCCGCTTGGATACGGCAGATTGTCAATGACGCGATGCACCCGATGCCGCAAGGAGGCGGTAAATTGCGGTCGAAAATGAAGAACGCTTTATTGCCCGATGATTCCATCGAAAGCGCCATCGAGGAACGCGCCTGGTATCGAGAGGAGTTGCTTACTCAGCGTTACTTTAAGACCGATGAGTACAGAGCGATCGAGGGGGAAATACTGTCGCGCCTCCACTCCCTTCGCACACAACTCGACTCCGGTGCTCTAGATGAACCGGGGATTGCATTCCACGCCCGGTGCAGAGCCGATATCGAATCCTTTCGACAATCACTCCCGCCGGACAAGCGGCCCGCGATGTCTTTTGTTCAGGGTTGCATGTATAACATAGCGGACCGATGCATCCATCGGTTTGTCCGAGCAACTGCATGAAATCCATTACCAATCTCGCCTCGCGTCCTGTCGGCATTCCGGTCATTGCGGACGAGATTCTGGAGCTGCATGCTGCTAGGCTTCTCTTGCTGCTGCAATTGTGCGGTACACGAAACAAGATCGACGGCCTAACCAAATTGGCAAAACTTGACTTCTTTGTCCGTTACCCACAGTTCTTCAATCAAATCTGTGTCCGTCTCGGAGTCTCGGCTTCGGCTAAGACAAAAAGCGTTGAATCCGCGATGGTGCGATTTCATTACGGGCCGTGGGATCAACGCTACTACCATCTGCTCGCGTATTTGGAAGGCAAAGGCCTTCTTTCCGTCCGACGCGACGCCAACGCCTATACGTTTGAATTGACGGAACGTGGAAAGAGCGCGGCCAGCGTGCTTGCAAGCAACTCCTCATTTACCGACATGGTCGCACAGATGCGCTCTGTCAAGTCCGTTCTAGGCAAGAAAACCGGATCTGCGCTGAAGAAGCTCATTTACCAGGTGTTTCAAGATGAGGTAACGAACCGACCCATCGGCGAGGTTATCGGCTGACATGGAACCCGCCACGCTGCAAATTGAAGCCATTTCCCGCCGATTGCCAAATAGCCAGAGCGAACCGCTACAGTTTGTTCCCGGCGTCAATCTCATCGTCGGACCCGCCAACGCTGGAAAAACAAAGTGGCTCGAAACGCTCGACTATTTGCTGGCGGACGATATCTCCGCCGCCGAACGTGCAGAAGACCCCATCTTCACCAAATACGTCTCAGCGAATGGAGTTCTCCGGATTGCCGGCGAGCAATTCACGATTGAGAGAGCTTGGAACGAACCAGGAGTGCTCAATAAGGTCTTCGTGAATCGCGATGCGATGCCGATTAGAGACTATCGAGCGCTCATCATGCAGAAACTCGGAATTCCTATCGTTCACTATCCTCAGGGGAATCCCTACGGTCCGCGTACATGGCCAGAGCTTGGATGGAGAAGCCTAGTCCGTCATATCTACCGCCGACAGAGACACTGGAATGATATTGCAGACCAGCAACCCGAAGTTGAGCAGCACGCATGCTTGATGCAATTCCTGGGTGTGGCCGAACGCGTTTTTTCGCCGGACTACGGGGATCTCGTTTCGAAGGAGAAGAAGATTGCGGAGCTTGAATTCAAACGCGAACAATTCGTTCAAATGCTCCAGGAGGTAACACGCGACCTTGTCGCAAGCGAAGATCTGGGCGTAGCCCTAACTCCTGAATCCCTGAACGCCGCAGGCGAACGCATCCATACCGAGGAAGCAGAACTGATTCGGCAACGAGACACAATCCTGGTGTCGCTGCGTTCGCAGGAAGACAGTGCACCAGATCGACTAGTCTTGGGCGAATCATCTCAAGTAGAGCAAATGTCCGAACGGCTAGTGGCCACTCAGCAGGAACGAGAAGCAGTCCTTACAGCCCTCAAGAAGACGCAGATGCGCCAATCCGAGCTAACGGCGCGCCGCGATTTGCTCGAAGGCGAACTAGCGCGTCTCCAACGTGCTGCCGAGGCCGGGGCTGTTTTTGCCGACCTGAAAGTGACACACTGTCCGGCTTGCGACCAAGAGATTGGCCTCCAAGATGGGCCGACAGATGCGTGTTATGTATGTAAACAGCCAATTCGGCAAACGGAAGTCTTCGCTGCAGCCGAAAAGCGCATCGAATTTGAACGGGAACAAATTGCGAGCGAGATCCAAGAAACAAACGAACTTCTATCTCAGCTCGCCTTGGAGATCAAACAACTCGGGAATGACAGCTCCCGGCTTTCCGACGAAGCGGCACGCATACAGCAAGCGCTACGACCTGTGCGGCGAGCTACAGCTGCGATCCTTCCCCCCGAACTTACTCTTATTGAAATGAATATCGGTCGGCTCCAGGAGCAGGTGCGTCAACTCCAACGTTTGCGCTCCTCCCTCAGCAAACGAGAAACGCTGGCCGCGCAAATTCAGGAACTCCAAGCCCAGACGGCGGCACTCCAAGCGTCTGTCTCCGCCAAGACTGCTGATCTGGATTATTCGACGTTAGGCGACTGGATTTCGGACGGAATGAATGATTATCTCACTCAGATCAAGAAGCTGAATCCTAACTCATGGACGGCTCGGGAAGTCGCCTTCCAACTCAGCGAGAATGGCTTTCAGATAAAGGTTGGCGGTGGGAGTTGGAAACGCAAACTCGGTGGCACTCTCACGCTCTATCTGCTTCTGGCCTATCAGTACGCGCTTTTGAATCTCACGCTAAAAGCGAGCGCTCGATTCCCTGGCCTCATCATTCTTGATTTTCCGGCCGAACTGGAAGACGGCACTTCGATCGCTGACAAGGAGAATTTTGTCGTCCAGCCTTTCATCGATTTTCTTTCTCGACACATAGCCACGCCGATGCAGGTAATAGCCGCAGGGAGCGCTTTCGAGGGCCTCCAGGTAGCAAATCGGATCGAACTGAAACATATCTGGAAGGAATAATCGGCACAATTCTGTACATCAGTCATCCATCAGTGAAAATCATGGGATTGCGTTTCGGCTGCAGTAATCGCAATGGGTAGGACGCGGGAAGCCTTGATGGATATAGTGTGATCCTGATTCTGCAGGACGCCTTCCACCCGAAGGAATTTCTCACGGTTGATCACCACGCGGTATTTCTCGTAAAGGTCAGGATTCACAATCACGTTCGAAATTCCAGTCTCATCTTCCAGACTCAAAAAAACGAAGCCTTTCGCTGTTCCCGGACGCTGCCGAGCGATTACGCATCCTGCTACCCGCGTGTATTGCCCGTCCGGCACCCGAGGCAAATCGCACGCTCGTTTTACTTGCAGCTTGGATAGAGCCTCCCGGCAATACGTCATCGGATGGGGGCCAGTGCTCATGCCCGAGCCGTGAAAATCCGCAACAAGGCGCTCTTCGTCCGTCATCTGACGCAGTGGCGACAATTCCATTTGCTCTGGAATCGCATCCAGCAACGGGCCGGCAAGCCGGGCCGCGCGTTCCACTTGCCACAGAGCAGTTCTTCGATGCACTCCCCTTCCAAGAGAGTTCAGCGCACCAATCTCGCTGAGCGTTAC
>Ga0210406_10004695_pt1 | contig 14536 bp, 17 predicted proteins | sample IncBWC30MmetaG_FD_155454 | JGI IMG/M metagenome (GOLD analysis project Ga0210406, IMG submission 155454) | Forest soil microbial communities from Barre Woods Harvard Forest LTER site, Petersham, Massachusetts, United States - Inc-BW-C-30-M | ecosystem: Environmental > Terrestrial > Soil >... | reverse complement strand
TCGTGGCCTCTTACGACGTCGTGCCGGTGGGCGCTGACTTCAACGCGCGACTGGCGCTGAAGCAGATCGCGGACGTTCTAGGCGAATCGTTCAGACTCGCGCTCAGGATCGCCTCGCCGTATGTGATCTACGCGCTGGTGGTCAATCTGGCGCTGGCGCTGGTCAACCGGCTCACTCCGCAGGTGCAGGTCTTCTTCGTCGCCACGCCGTTTGTCGTCGCGGGCGGCCTGCTGTTGCTCTATTTCACCATCAAACCAGCGATCGAAGCGTTCATTAGCGGGTTCGGCGTTTGGCTCATTTCCGGATAGCCGATGAAAAGACGTCTCGACGCGCTGGCTCGTATCGGTCGGCTTCAAGCGCTTATGCATGATCTCGGCCGCTGGCGCCTTCATTCGCTCGAAGGCCAGCAGGCGGGTTTGAATGACGATCTGAAGGCGGTCTTCGAGATCCTGGACGCGGGCGAGGTCGCCAACGGCGTTCATGCCGGACTGGTTGCGCGCCGCATCCGGGCGTTGCAGCTGAGGCTCGATCAGCTGGCGCCCGAGCAAGAAAGCGCGCGTAGGAGCGTGCTCACGCAGGGGACGCGGGCGAAGCTTGCCGAGCAGGCGATCGAAGCCGCGACCCTCGGCTATCGGCGCTTGAACGAGCGCAAGGAACTGGCCGAGATCATTGAACGCGCGCTCGCCCGAAGCGCAAGCTCGACGTAAGACTAAAGGAGGACGTTGGCCTTCCTACGAACCTTCGCAGCGCCCCAATGGCCTTCAGTCCTAAAACAGATGTCATCCTTGAGGTAGCGAGCGCGGCGGATCCGTCGCGCGCGAGCCTCGCCGCGCAACGGCTTAATGCGATCGCAGGCTCGAACGCCACACCGGCCGACTTTGTCTCAAGCCTGAATCAGGTGGCAGGCGTGGCAAGCGCACCGCCTTCGTCGCTCCCCGGCGGCGCCGACGCGCGCTCGCGACTCGCAGAGGCGGCAAGCGGACCGGAAAAACTTGGCAAAGCGAAGACTCAGTTCGAGGCGATGATGCTGAATTCGTTCGTCAGCGAACTCTTGCCGAAGGACACAGGCGAGGTCTTCGGGCAGGGGATGGCCGGCGACATGTGGCGGTCGATGCTCGCCGAGCAGGTTTCGACGCAAATCGCCAAATCCGGCAAGCTCGGCCTCGCCAGGCGTCTGTTCGCCACCCACGAGGTCGGCCTCCATTCGGGGCGCGTTGGCGAAGCGGCGAAGACCGTCGGTGAGCCCGCCGCCCAAATGAGCGCCAACATTCTGTCGGCCCCCGCCGCCGCCGACCCTGAGAAAGGTGCGGTTCTGTTTGCCGGGCGCAAACAGACATGAGCCAGCCGACGCGCGGAGCGCAACCTCCAACCGCCGCCGCACTGCCGATCATCGAGCGCCTCATCGCGACCGTCGACGCGGAGAATCGCGACCTCGAACAGGGCCGGAGGGTCAAATACGAGGTCTACAGTCTGAACAAGAACCAAGGCCTGCTCGAGCTCAGTCGCCTCCTTCCGGGGCTCGCCGTCGCAGCAGCGGCAGGACCGCTGCGCGATGCGCTGGCGGAGCTTCACGCCAAGCTTGAAATCAATCGGCGGGCGCTGGCGGTGCAGCTCAAGGCTTGCGAAGCCGTCTCGGAGATCATCACCCGCGCCATTCAGGATGGCCAATCCGATGGAACCTACACCGCCCTCGCCTGGAGCCGGTCGCGAGAATGATGAAGGCCGTGCTTGTCGGTGTCGCAGCGGTCGCATCTGTGATCGTGGGCGAGATGGGAGCCGACAAAGTCCTCGCAATGCGCCAGCCGCGCTCTACCGCCGCAACCACAAGGACGACGGAAGCGCGCAAGACGCACGAAATCAATGTCCCTCGCATCAAGGACGGCGCGATCAAGGGCTACGCGGTCATGCTCCTGAGTTATACCGTCGACTTGAGCGCGCTTAAGACGGCGGCGATTGCGCCGGATTCGATCCTGGTCGATGAGGCGTTTCGCTATGTCTACAACGACGATACGATCGACTTCGATCACCTCGACCGCTTCGATTTCGCGAAAATGAGCAAAGCGCTCGTCGGGGCGATCAACGCGCGAGTGAAGAGCGACGTGGTGGTCGACGTCGGCGTGCAGGAATTTACCTACGAACCGGTCAGCGAGATCCGCGGGCGCCCGGTGCCTTAGGCCGCTCGCGTCGCTTCCGCCGCCTTCGAGGCCGCGATCAAATCGACGAACCGGCGGAAGAGATAGTGGCTGTCGCGCGGGCCCGGCGAGGCCTCGGGATGATATTGCACGGAGAAGGCTGGCCGGTCGGCAAGCGCAATACCGCAGTTCGAGCCGTCGAACAGCGACACATGCGTTTCCTCGGCGTTCCCGGGCAGGCTCGCCCGATCGACCGCGAAGCCGTGGTTCATCGACACGACCTCGACCTTGCCGGTGGTGAAATCCTTGACCGGATGGTTGGCTCCGTGATGGCCCTGCGGCATCTTGACGGTCCGCGCCCCGACCGCGAGGCCTAAGAGCTGATGGCCGAGGCAGACGCCGAAGAGGGGAACCTTCGTGTCCAGGAGCGCCTGAATCGTCGGCACGGCATATTCTCCGGTGGCGGCCGGGTCGCCGGGTCCGTTGGAGAGCACGACCCCGTCGGGCTTGAGCGCCATGATGTCCTCGGCGCTCGCCGTTGCCGGAACGACCGTCACCGCGCAGCCGCAGTCGTTGAGCAACCTGAGGATATTGCGCTTGGTCCCGTAGTCGATCGCGACGACGTGGAAGCGCGTCCCGTTTCGCCGACTGTAGCCGCCCTCGAGCGCCCAGCTCATCTCGTCCCAATCGTAGCGCTGCGTCGAGCCCACCGCCGGAACGAGGTCCATCCCGTCGATTCCGGGCCAGGCGGCCGCCTTGGCGCGCAGTGCATCGAGGTCAAAGGCGCCGTCGGGCGAATGGGCGATGACCGCGTTCGGCATGCCCCGCTCTCGGATGAGCGTGGTCAGCGCGCGGGTGTCGATGCCCGTCACGCCAACGATTCCCCGGGCCTTGAGCCAGCTGTCGAGTCGCCCGTGAGCGCGAAAATTCGATGGGCCGGCAATGTCGGCGCGCATGATGGCGCCGATCGCAGCCGATGCAGCCGCGGGGTTCACGATTTCGATGTCCTCGTCATTGACGCCGACGATTCCGATATGCGGGAAGGTGAAGGTGATGATCTGGGCGGCGTAGGAGGGGTCGGTCAGGATTTCCTCGTAGCCCGTCATTGCCGTGTTGAAGCAGATCTCGCCGACCGCCGAGCCGGTCGCGCCGACCCCGAAGCCCTCGATCACCGCGCCGTCCGCAAGAACGATAACGCCCGTCGCGATGCGCGGAAGCCACCCGGAAGGCGGATCGTCCGTGGCCGGCGCGAGGTCAGTTCGTGTTGCGCTTGACATGCGGCTGTGCTTAAGCGCCGCCCTTGCTGCGCGTCAAGCTTGGCGCGCCGGATCCAACGATTGAGGAGACTCATGCCCGATTCACCGCCCTTGCGCGATACCGTGGCCACGCAAATGAAGGAGGCGATGAAGGGAGGCCAAAAGGTTCGCGTCGGCGCCCTCCGTCTCATCATGGCCGCGCTGAAAGAGCGGGAGATCGAGGCGCGCGGCGCCGGCAAGATCGTGAGCCGCGCCGACGAACTCGCGCTGCTGACCAAGATGGTGAAATCGCGCCAGGAGTCGGCGGCGATCTACGCCGAAGCCGGACGCAAGGAACTCGCCGAGCAGGAAAGCGCGGAGATCGCGGTGATTGGCGAGTTCCTGCCCAAGCAGATGGATGAGGAGGCTGTGATCGCCGCCGCGAAGTCCGCCATCGCCTCGACCGGCGCGACAAGCATCAAGGACATGGGCAAGGTCGTCAACGCGCTCAAGTCGGCGCACGCTGGCGAGATGGACTTTGCGAAGGCGAGCGCGATCGTGAAGGGGCTCCTTTCCGGCTAGGGGCCGCGAGAGCTCCTCATGTGCTTAAGGTCCCCCTCACCGACGCGCTGATGATGGGGACGCTGACCCCGGCGCGGCTACTGCGCGTCGACGATCGGATCGGTCGGCCCAAGCCCGGCTTTCGCGCCGATCTGGTCCATCTGACCGACGATCTTCAACTGACTGAAGTGTGGACGGGCGGTCGCCGCCTGAACGGGGTCAGCGCGGCGGCGGGCGCGGCGGGCGGAAATCGGCGAGCTTGCGGGACTCCCCATCGCCGTCCTCGGCGTTTTCTCGTCACTGGTCCGACTCGACAGGTCTCATGCGGTCGCCGCAAGGGCGGCGTCAGTAAGGCGCCGCTGAGAGCGCCACCGGTCCGTCGCGGAGGCCGTTCGGGCGCAGCCGATGGTACAGTGCGTATTGCAGCTTTTCGGCGTGTCGAACTGCTCTCGAAGGTCCGCGTAGGTGTATGCGAGGAGGTCCTTCGAGAAACTCTCCCGCGTCTGATAGCACCAGTGCACGCTCCCGAATTCGTCCGCGTAGAGATAGCGGGAGCTCGAGCGACACTTGAAGGGCGCTTCGCCCGACTCGATCATCTTCCCCCGGTATCCAAAGGCCTCGTTCGCACGGTCGCTAATCCGGCGCTTCGCTTCGTCGTACGCGGCCAGTTCCTCGTGCGACAGCCGCAACTGCCCGTTATCGTCATGAACCAGCAGAATGCGCGGCGTGAAGATCGTCAGCCTGTTGTCCACACCTGGACGTACAACCTTGATCGAGCTGCTGATATGATTCGATCCTTGGAAACGACGTACTACTAGGAGACAGCGCCCACCCTTTCGGATGAGTGTTGGGAGCGCCACTGGTCAAGCGCAGACGCCGTCCGGACGCAACCCACGCTACACTTGTCACTGCAGGCTTTCTCCGAATAGAAATGTTGCCGAAGATCCTCCAAGGCGTACGCGGACAGCCTCTTTCCAAATGCCATGCGGGTCTGCGCGCACCACCGCACCATTCCGAGCTCATCGATGTAGAGGTACCGTGCCCCCGCTCGACAACGGAATGGAGCTTCGCCATTCTGGATCAGGCGCTCACGGTAGCCGTGCGCTTCCTCGGTCACTCGGTGTCCAAACAGTTGTTTGACCTCCGCGTAGACGGCGAGCTCCTCGGAGGACAACCCCATCTGGCCGTGTTCATTGTGAAGGACCAGAAGACGGGGTGTGAACCCGCGCGACTTCGCAAACTCGACGACCTCCAGAACTTCCTCGCGAGGCGCAGTCCCAATGACGGCACTGACGACCACGTCGAATTGTGCACGTTCAGCCAGTATGTCGAGCTTCCGTCTCAGCACGTTAAGGACCTTGCGGGTTGTCGCGTTCCGTTTCACCCCATCGATGCTTAGACTCATATCGGTCATGCCACTATTGTTGAGTCCGTCAACAATCTCCTTAGTGAGGAGGAGCCCATTCGTCGTCATCATGCGGCGATGGAACCCCAGGGCGCGCATGGTGGAGAAGATTCTGAGGAGATCGGGATGAAGGGTTGGCTCGCCACCCATCAGGGAGACGGCCCAGGTGCGAAGGTCGCGGAGCAGCTCGAGCCGTTGCCGCAGGACGTCAAAGGGAACGGGTTCAGAGGTTTTGTCGTATTCCGTGCAATAGCCGCAGCTAAGATTGCATCGCCGGGTGACGATCACCTGTGCCAAGAACGGTCCATAGCGGAGCCAATCCAGCCAGGAAATAAGTCGGGAGCTCGTTCCGGGCGCGATGCTGGCCGACTGGGGCGCTGCGAGACCCAGACCTTCGGGGCTCACGCAGCACCCCTGGATTGACGCGGCAAGCGTTCGAACGGTGGGAGCATGCGATCGACGCGCATCCCCCAGGCATAATTTCCTTCGACCAGGCGCGCGCACCAGCATTGGCCACAGCCCGTTCGGGACAGATTGGCGAATGCCGTCGCCGCCCCGAGCCGTGTGACGCTGTTGGATCGGTCGCTCCGGTTGAGTTGGGGGCAGGAAAAGAGGACGCCTTCGGGGTCCATGGTCGCCATCACCCAGCCGGCCGCACACGGGGGTCGCGTGTCCTCTGGGAAGCGCCGAAAATGCCTGAGACTGGACCAGCCATTGCCGACTACGTTGCTCCGCCGTTTTATCCGCTCAATCCGAGCGAACGCGGCGCGAATGGACTGGACATCCAGCTGCCAGGATGATCCATCGCGATCGGCGCCAAGAAATAAACTGTTCAACGCTGGTTGAAAGACCACCGAGATACTGACGGCGGATGCGATGTCGATCAGCGGCTCGATCGTGTGAGCATTATGCTGGCCCACCGTGCATGTGAACTCTACCTTCACACCGGCATCTCGCGCAGCGGTGGCGCCGGCGAGGGCTTTCTCAAAGCTCCCCGTTCCCCGCATCGCATCGTGACTGTCAGGGGGGCCGTCGAGGCTAATCTTAAGCTGAGATAACTTCCGAATCGTGTGAAGTTTCTTTGGTACGAGAATACCGTTGCTGTTCAGCGATACGGTGACCCCTCGTTGCGTGAGCCAGTCGACGATCTCATCGATGTGCCGATGGGTCAGGGGATCACCACCGTCAAGGTGGGTGTGGAGCATTCCAAGCATACGGAACTCGTCCAGCGCCCAAAAGATCTCCTCCTGTGTCAACTCATGGCGCATGGGTGTATGGCGGTCGCAATAACCGCAGGATAGATTGCAGAGCCATGTGAGTTCGTACGTCAGGGACAGGGGGAAGGGCCTGACACCCGTCCGGGCGATGGCTCCTCGCAGGACCATCTGTGGCGTCACCATGTCCCACTCCTCAACGAGATTGAACCGACATCCGCCTGATTGCTGCCGGTTAAGGTCCAGCCAACAACCGCATCGCGCTCTTGGCAAGCTCGAACCGTCCGATCAAGGGCGTCGATGAGGTCCCGCGTCAGACGCCATCCGTTCGTGATCAGCATGCGCCGCTTGAAACCCAGCCTCCTCATCTCAGCCACGAGGTCCGGTAGGCGCGGGTGCATCGTGGGTTCGCCGCCCGTCAGGCAGACCGCCCACGCACGGAGCTCGGCGAGCTTCGCGAGGCGTGACGCAAGTTCGTCGTACGGCACCGGATCAGACGTCCGGTCGTACTCTGTGCAGTACCCGCATTTCAGGTTGCACCGCCGCGTCACGACCACCTGGGCGAGCCAAGGGCCGTAACGCAGCCACTGGAAAACGTTCAAAGTTCCCCCTTAGACCCTTAGCGGCATCAGCACGTAGAGCGCAGGCGCGCCCTCGCGATCCTGGATAAGGGTCGGGGAGCCCGGATCGGCCAAGCGGATCAGGGCGGTGTCGGACGACAACTGGCCGACAATGTCAAGCAGATAGCGGGCATTGAAGCCGATATCGATCGGCGCGGAATCGTAATCGGCCTCGATCTCCTCGCTGGCTGAGCCCGAATCCGGATTGTTGACCGAGAGCGTCATCTTGCCCTCCGCGATCGCGAGCTTGATCGCCCGGCCGCGCTCGGACGAGAGGGTCGCGACCCGATCGACCGCCCTCTCGAACGGCTCCTTGTCGACAACCAGGCGCTTGTCGTTTCCGGTCGGGATAACGCGCGCATAGTCGGGAAAGGTGCCGTCGATCAGTTTCGTCGTCAGCACCACGTCGCCGAACTGAAAGCGCGCCTTGGCGGTTGAAATCTCGATCGTTACGTCCTGGCTCAGGTCTTCGAGCAGCTTCTGCACTTCGTTCACGGCTTTCCGCGGTACGATGACGCCTGGGACGCCGACGGATCCTTCCGGTGCTTGAGTTTCGACGCGCGCCAAGCGATGGCCGTCGGTCGCGACCGCCCGCAACATCGGCGTCCCGCCGATGTCGACGGTGTGGAGGTAGATACCGTTCAGGTAATACCGCGTCTCCTCGGTCGAAATCGCGAACTGGGTATTCTCGATCAGGCGTTTGAGCTCCACCGCAGGCAGTGCGAACCTGTGTGAAAATTCGCCCGAGGTAAGATCCGGAAAGTCGGAGGCGGGCAGGGCCTGCAGGGTGAAGCGAGACCGGCCTGAGCGCAAGACGAGCTGGCCGGTGTCGCCGGTCGTCTCGAGACTTGCCTGCGCTCCGTCCGGGAGCTTGCGCACGATATCATAGATCACATGGGCTGGTACGGTCGTCGCGCCGTTCTGGGCGACGTCGGCGGAGACCTGCTCGGACGCCTCGAGGTCGAGATCCGTGCTCTTCAGCGCTAATTTGCCGTCCGAGGCCTCGATCAGCACATTGGCGAGGATCGGAATGGTGTTGCGCCGCTCGACGATGCGGTGCACGTGCCCAAGCGCTTTAAGCAGGACCGAACGCTCGATGGTGACCTTCATCGCTTGAAATCCTGAAGTCTCTGACGTCTGACGCGCCCCGTAAGGGGGGCGGACCTTGCCAAGCCGCGTCGGCGCGCGCAAGGGCGCGGAAGCGATACGAAACCCGTGTCCTCAAGGATTTTCGCTGCTTCGTCAATTCTGGCGTAAGCTTTACCGGCCCTTAAACCACGAGCCTTACGCTCCGCGACCTGGCGGGGCGTGTTTCGCCCGAGGCTCCTTCATCAAGGAGACGCCGCGAGCGGGATCAGCGATGTTCGGCCGAGGCGGCAAGAAAACCCGGACACGGATCGAGCCGCGCCTCGATTCGCGCGCCGGCGGCGATCTTCGCGCCGATCCCGCTGACCGCCCACCGACCAGCCGCAAGAAAAAGAACGTTTCCTCACGATCCGCCTCGGGCGCGAAGCGCGGCAGACGGCGCCGGTCGATCCTCGGCCACCTGGTCTATTGGGGCGTCGTCCTCTCGGTTTGGGGCGCTGTCTTCCTCGTCGGCCTTTTCACCTATTACGCGAGCCAGCTGCCGCCGATCGATCAGCTCGCGGTGCCCAAGCGGCCGCCCAATATCGCCATCCTCTCCGACGACGGCTCGCTCATCGCCAATCGTGGCGACACAGGCGGCCCGGCGGTCAGGCTCATCGACCTGCCGCCCTATTTGCCCAAGGCGTTCGTGGCGATCGAGGATCGGCGATTTTACGACCATCACGGCGTCGATCCGATCGGCATGTCGCGGGCGCTTCTGCGTGACGTGGCCGGCGGGGGCGGCATAGAGGGCGGCTCGACGCTGACCCAGCAGCTCGCCAAGAATCTGTTTCTGACCCAGGAGCGCACGCTGTCGCGCAAGATCCAGGAGGCGATCCTGGCGTTTTGGCTCGAGCGCCGCTACTCGAAGGACCAGATCCTCGAACTCTATCTGAACCGCGTCTATTTTGGGTCGGGCGCGTATGGGGTCGAAGCGGCGGCGCAGAAATATTTCGGCAAGAGCGCGCGGTTCGTGACGCTGTCGGAAGCCGCGGTGCTCGCCGGGCTCATGAAATCGCCGACCAAGCTTGCGCCCAACCGCAACCTCGCGGGCGCCAACGAGCGCGCCGCGCAGGTCATTACCGCGATGGCTGAGCAGGGCCATATCACCGAGGCGATGGCCAAGCTCGCGCTCGCCAATCCAGCGCAAGTCAAACACGACAAGAGCGCAGGCTCGATCAACTACGCCGCCGACTATGTGATGGACGCGCTCGACGACACGGTCGGCGCTATCGACGAGGACATCGTGGTGACGACCACGATCGATCTCAAAATGCAGGCCGAAGCGGAGCACGCGCTGACCGACGAGCTCAACGCCAAGGGCGCGAAGTTCGGTGTCGAACAGGGGGCGCTCGTCGCGCTCGATCCCAACGGCGCGGTCAAGGCGATGGTCGGCGGACGCAACTATGCCGACAGCCAGTTCAATCGCGCGGTCGCCGCCAAGCGCCAACCCGGCTCGTCGTTCAAGCCCTTCGTCTATCTGGCCGCGCTGGAGAAGGGGCTTACGCCCGACACTGTGCGTGACGACGCCCCGATTTCGGTCAAAGGCTGGAGCCCGGAAAATTACTCGCGCGAATATTTCGGCCCGGTGACGCTCACCAAGGCGCTGGCGCTCTCGCTCAATACGGTCGCCGTGCGCTTGGGGCAGGAAGTCGGGCCGAAGACGGTGGTCGCGACCGCGCACCGGCTCGGCATCACCTCCGACCTTGATCCGGTCCCCTCTATCGCGCTTGGCTCCTCAGACGTGACGCCGCTCGAGATGGTTGCCGCCTATGCAGCCTTCGCCAACGGGGGCCTCGGCGTCCAGCCGCATGTGATCGCGCGTGTGCGCACCGCGAACGGCAAGCAGCTCTATGCACGGCGCAACGCGAATTTCGGCCGCGTCATCGACCCGCAATATGTGGCGATGATGAACCAGATGATGCAGGAGACCTTGCTGACCGGGACCGCACGCAAAGCCGAGCTGCCGGGCTGGCAGGCCGCCGGCAAGACCGGGACCAGCCAGGATTGGCGCGACGCCTGGTTCCTCGGCTACACGAGCTATCTAGTCGCCGGCGTCTGGCTCGGCAACGACGACTCTTCGCCGACCAAGAAAGTATCGGGCGGCAATTTGCCGGTCGAGATCTGGAGCCGGTTCATGAAGGCGGCGCATGAGGGCGTTCCGGTCGCCGGCTTGCCGCTCGGAGCATGGCGTAGCGCGGAAGCGCCGGACGCCTCGCCAACGCCACCCCTCAACCTCACTGGCCCTCAGCTTGGAACTGGCGGACGCGGAGGACGTCCGCCGCAGCCGCCGGCCCCGTCAGCTCCACAGACCTTCACACCGCAAGCGAGAGTCGTCGGTCCCCGAGGAGCGTCCGGGGGCGCCGACGACGGGGATCTCCTTCCGCCCGCTGATATCCCCAATGGCGGACATGGCCCGTCGGCGCACGACAAAGGGCTGCTCAGCAAGCTGTTCGGAACGCCGTGAGGAAGGACCGTTCGTTCGGGGATTGCCCCGCCGCTGCGACGGCGCCAATCTGAAGCTTCGCTAATTCAGTTCAAACGAGCGAGCGGCTCCATGTCCAAGCTCATGATCGCCTGCGCGACGCTGCTCCTAGGGCTGTGCACCACAAGCGCAGGAGCCGACACCCTGCCGCTGCCTGACAATCTAACCGGATTCAGCACCCATGACGGCGAGGTCTACTTTGGCGAGAGCGATGCGCATGAGGCCTATTTCCCGCTCGCCAGCAATTTCCTGACCCAGAAGACGCAGGCCTATTGCGGCGTCGCCAGCCTCGTCATGGTCTTGAACGCGCTTGGACTGCCTGCGCCGGCGGTTCCTGAATATGAGCCTTACCGGACCTTCACCCAGGACAATGTGCTGAGCGAGCGGACCGACGTCGTTCTGCCGCGCGAGACCTTGGCGCACCAAGGCATGACGCTCGATCAGCTTGGCGGAATTCTCGGCACGCAGCCCGTCAAGGCGGAAGTCCATCACGCGTCGGACAGCTCGGTCGACGAGTTCCGCAAGCTGGCCAGCGCCTATCTTCGGGAGCCCGGCCATTTCGTGATCGTCAACTACCTGCGCAAGTCGATGGGCGAGGAGACCGGCGGCCATATCTCGCCGCTCGCGGCCTATGACGCAAAGGCCGATCGCTTCCTTATCCTCGACGTTGCGCGCTACAAATATCCGCCGGTCTGGGTGAAGACGGCCGACATGTTTGCCGCCATGAACACGCCCGACGCCGCTAACGACAACAAGACCCGCGGCTTCGTGCTGGTCACGGCGGCGAGTGTTCAATAGCGCCGTTCGGCCCGCGCGGCGCGCTGGGCGGCACGGCCATTGCTGTTGATGTGAGAACGGCGGAAAGAAGCGGATGCGTTACAAGCTTTTCGGCAAGCGTACGGGACTGCGGGTCTCCGAACTGGTGCTAGGCGCTGGCACTTTGGCTCGCGCTGGGGACACGGCGCGGAGCCTGATGAGGCCGGCCGCATTTTCAACGCCTATGCCGACGCGGGCGGAAACTTCATCGATACGGCCAATGGCTATCAGTTCGGTCAGTCCGAGGAGATCTTGGGAGACTTGTTATCCGGGCGGCGCGACGAGTTTGTGCTGGCCACGAAATTCACCTTTCAGACGGACCCGAAGGCCGGCATCCTCGTCACCGGCAATAGCCGCAGGTCCATGGTCTCGTCGGTTGAAGCGAGTCTCAAGCGGCTCAAGACCGATCGGATCGACCTCTACTGGGCGCATGTATCCGATGGCGTCACGCCCCTCGAAGAGATCGTGCGGGGCTTTGATGACCTCGCCCGGGCCGGCAAGATTCTCTATACCGGCCTCTCCGACTTTCCCGCTTGGCGCGTGGCGAGGGCCGCAACCATCGCCGAACTGCGCGGGGTTACGCCCATCGCCGGTCTTCAGGTCGAGCATAGCCTCGTGGAGCGCAGACCGAGCAGGAGCTTCTGCCGGCCGGCCGAGCGCTTGGCCTCGGCATTGTCGCTTGGTCGTCGCTTGGTGGTGGCGTGCTGACCGGAAAATACCGCCAGGGCGAGAAGGGTCGGCGCGAAGGGTTTGGCGGGCGGGTGTTCCAGGAGGAAACTCCTCCCACCGCACCGCTATTCTCGACACGTTGATTGCGGTCGCCAAGGATGCCGGCGTTACGCCCGCCGAAATCGCCATCGCCTGGGTCGCGGCCAAAGGCTCGCTTCCGATCATCGGCCCGCGCACGCTGGCTCAGCTCGAAAACAACCTCGCCGCCACAAAGGTGACGCTGTCGCCCGCGCAGATCACGCGCCTCGACGAGGCAAGCGCGATGGCGCCGGTGTTTCCATTCAGGATGCTCAACAATCCGGAAACTCAACAGGGCTTCACGGGCGGCAAGCTCGAGCAATTCGACGCGCCCGCGGAACCCGTCGCCTGATGGGCTTTGGCTTCCAGCTGCCCAATGATCAGACCTCCCGCCAACCTGGCTTGGCCGGATCGGTCAGGTGGTACGTGATCGGGCCGATGCCCGAGATTGCAATGATCGCCGGCTCTGTCGCGCCCTTTTTGACCCCGTCATAATGAGGGGTCTTCGCCACCCGGTGCACGAACGAGCCTGCCGGAACGGGAACCGTGGCGTCAGGAGCGAAGTCCTCGCCGCTGGCGACGTACCATGTGCCTGACATGACGACGTAGAGCCGGTCGGTCTCGTACCAATGCGGCGCGCTCATGTAGCCGGGATGCCACCGGATCAGCACGAAATATTGACCCGGAGCGTCGATCGCGCCGTACATTGTGGCCGATTCCGCCGTTCCGGGCGGAAAGTTGTAGAGAGGCTGCCACGGAATCTCATCCGGCCGCTTGATGATGGTCATTGTCGGATCGACGCCGGCGGCTTTGCCGAGTTTCACACCGAGCGCCATGGCCGCCATCGCGACCAGGGGTCCGGCGACCAGATCGCGTCTGCGCGTTTCGAGTATGTTCATAGCCTATGCTCCCTCGATGACCTCTCCATTGTCGCGCCGCGTCGCGGCATGAAAGAGGCGGGGTCCAAAAAACTTCGTGATGAGGCTCGTCGCTGAGATTCCAAATCTTTGCTGTGAACAGGCGCGTCCCACCGTAGCGTACGGGGAAGCAAACCCCGGCGCCGAAGCCGGAAAGGCGAGAGCGGCATTGTCAAACCGGTCGCTCAGGTTTGTCATTTTCTAAGCGGACCGGCAGGGGCCCGGAAGCGTCCACCCCCTCGATACTGCAGCGCCGGAGATCAGATTCGCCGAGATGCAACCGCTGTCCTCGCAGAAACGCCGAATCAATTACAAGCTGGGAAGCATTTACGCTGTCGTCACCGCCCTTTTGCTGTCGGTGCAGGAGCCGTTTTCTTTTTTGGCGGCCAAGCGGCTCAGCCTGACGCAGTTCGTGTTCCTGACCCAGGTCGCCCTGGTGATGTCGATTCCGCTCTTGATTGTGCACGAAAAAAGTCGCCGCGACCTGGTTTTGCTGCTGAGGAATACGGCTCATTATGGCCAGTTCGCAGCCCTCTTTCTTATCGGCATAGCCGGGTTGTTGCTGTTCAAGCTCGGATTGAGCAACGCGCATCCGATCATCATTTCGGCGATCATCAACCTCCAACCCTTTTTCGCGGCTCTGGTGGCGTTGCTCATAGCGCGAGTGCCGATCCCGGTCTCACCCCCGATCTTCTTTGGTTGCCTCGTTAGCGCGTTTCTCGGCGCGATGGCCATCGCTTGGAGCCAGGTCGGCGAGGCCAACCAGCCGGAGTTGAGCAAATTGGTTGAAAGCGCGATGCATGGCACCTGGCTCTATGCCATTCCGGTGCCGATCTGCTCGGCGCTGGGAGGAACGCTCGTCTGCAAATGGTTCGCGAAATACGACGAGTCCGCTGCGATCGCGGCGAATTTCTTCGTCTCAGCTCTCGTCCTTATCCCTTTGCGGGGTTTATCTTGTATTGGCGCTCCGACGTGAATTTTGGGCAGATCGTTCCGGTCATCCTGATGATCGCGGGCACGATCGCCGCCGCCTCAGTGGGGCGAGTCCTCTATCAAATTGCACTTAGATGTTTGGTCCCGGCCTTTGATGGGGCATCCTTATCGAGTGATTCGAAGGATGCGCTATGGGCCAAGTTCTGCATGGGAGCGCCACGACGACTGCGGCGATCCGTCGAGCGATACAGCATAGTCAAGAGAGCTTAAGGGCGCTGGCCAGGCGCTACGGCGTCAATCCGAAGACCATCGCCAAGTGGAAGTCGCGGACGTCAGCCGCCGATCT
>Ga0210406_10004694_pt1 | contig 14536 bp, 18 predicted proteins | sample IncBWC30MmetaG_FD_155454 | JGI IMG/M metagenome (GOLD analysis project Ga0210406, IMG submission 155454) | Forest soil microbial communities from Barre Woods Harvard Forest LTER site, Petersham, Massachusetts, United States - Inc-BW-C-30-M | ecosystem: Environmental > Terrestrial > Soil >... | reverse complement strand
CTGCTTTCAATCTTTGGTCTTGGCGCCGCCGAAAAACACCGCCTGTGCCGGCGGAAGTTCGCGCCCGAAAACCGCAATATCTATCGCGGTTGGTTCCCCCTACAACCTGGGAACCTCACGTTCAAGGAGGGCATTGACATCGGTGGCGACGTCGCCCACGGGCCGAGTGTCACGATGGCCGGTGATCCCCTGCGCGAACGCAGCCCGCTGCCAGAGGATGACCGACTGCCGGGGTGGCACGAACTCGTTGCGACCTACTATCGAGCAATGGAGCGCGTGGCAGAGACCTTGATGCGTTCTCTCTCCCGCAGCCTTGGGCTTCCGGCTGACTATTTCGACGACGCGTTTCGCCGCGGACTATCGACTTTGCGCCTGATTCGCTATCCGTCCCGTAGCGCCGCAGATCTCGCGGCGGTCGCCGACCCGGCAGTCTGGGTCGAGCCGGGTGCGACCGGCCGACATATCGTGGGCGCAGCTCACACAGACTCGGGCTTCGTAACGCTGCTTGCGCAGGATGGGGTGTCCGGACTTCAGGCCCGCTCACTGGATGGTCGCTGGATCGATGTGCCCCCGCTCGAAGGAACGGTGGTCGTGAATTTTGGCCAAGTACTCGAACAATGGTCGGCGGGCCGTATCCGCGCGACCGAGCACCGAGTGTTGGGCAAGGGCGTTGAGCGGAGCTCGATCCCGTTTTTCTATGAGGCTCGCGCCGACGCTACCATCGCACCGCTACCCATCGACCCGCCAGATCGGTTCGTGCCATTCGAGTACGGCGACTTTCTTTGGAAACGGATGACCTCGTTCCTGGAGTTTCGCGGCATGGAGGACGAGCGTCGCAGCTTTCGGGAGTCTCACAGGCGGGCGTGAATGGCCGGCTTTGGGCCGCGTTCTGCCCGTCAGGCCCTATCGGCGTCTGCACGCAACCCTTCAGGCATGACCGGCGTGATCGGCGCGATCTTCCTGGGCCGGCCGGCGAAGTCGAACAGCTCGTCGATGCCGCGCATCGCGGCGATTTCCTTCAATATCGCGCGCGTGGGATACATCAACAGTAATTTCTTGTCAGCGTGTTCCGCCAGGGCTTCGGCCGCCGTGCGCCAAACCAGCTCGGACATCTCGTCGCCCACGAGGCTCGCGGTCTGATTGAGCGGCGCCAGGCACAGGAAAAATCGCGTATCGAAGCGCAACCTGCCCGGCGGGGTAATCCAATGACTAAAAAATGCCAGCTTGTCGACGGCGAGGCTCCAACCCTGTGCCAGACAGAGTTCTGCGATCGTCAACCGGCCCGCCGATATCCTTAGCCGCGTCTCGCGCAACACTGATTCATCCCAAGAGGACAGGTCCACTATTTCGCCGCGAGCATCGTAGGCCATCAGCAATCCGCACTCCTCGAATGCTTCGCGCACGGCAGCCACGAAGAATCGGAGGCCGTTCGATGGTAAGTCCAGTTGCTCGCTCGCGAGCCCATCGCTCAGTCCCTTGCATAGACCGTAGACGTCCGCGCATTCATCGCTGAGATCGAGCGCGCCGCCCGCAAACACGTAGGCATTGGGCATGAATCGCGCGCACTCGCCGCGCTTCAGCAGCAGTAATTCAGCTTGAGTTTCGCGCGGGCGCACGAGAATCGTGGTCGCGGCGAGCCTCGGCGTTACATCGGGCTCAGCGGTCATCGAAGCATATTAGTGCAGGCACGCCATGATTTGCCATGTTTGTACGGTCCCGGAAGAAGCCCTCATCACCGAATGCGAATGCGAGCGCGATCTCTCCCAAGCATCCAACCGCCGCGAGCGAAGCTGCAAAAAGCGCTGCCCTGCCGGACTACCCATTCGACAGGCAGCACAGCATTTGGTCCCCTACTGCTTCATCAAAGTCGGTCACCAGGAAGCGCGCGGCGATCTATTCAAGAACATGCGGCAATACTTGGATCAGCGTTTGACGGACCCGTTACCTTAGAAGCGCGCACATGCAGGCTGGCGCAGCCCGTTGACCATGTCCGCGGCGGCGTTCATTTCAGCGCGGCACCAAACAGACTGAAAAGGCGTTCCCAGTGGCGCTCCGCCGCCGGCTTGTCGTACACGGGACGCGAGGGAAAGGCGAAACCATGCGCAGTGCCGGGATACATTTCAATTTCCGCGTTGCCGCCCTTGGCGGCGAGTTGGGCGCGCAATTCATCGATCATTTCCGGGGGTGCGTACGGATCATTCCCCGCGCAGCCAAAATAAAACCGAGCATCGGTGCGCTGCGGGGCGAGATGGGGGCTATCGGGCTTGTCGCTCACCAGCGCCACGCCGTAAATCGACGCTGCCGCTCGAATCCGATCCGGGTGCCGCGCCGCTGCATTCACCGCGTATTGACCGCTCATGCAGTAGCCGACGCAGCCCATCGGGCCGCTCGAGGCGGCTTTGTCGCCGGCGGCAAAGGCCAGCAGTGCATCGACGTCCTGCATGACGAGCGGAATGTTGATCGTCGCCATGAGCTGCAGCGCCTTCTGGCGCGTAGTGACGTTGGCTTCGCCCACCACGGAGCCGAGTTCCTCGACATTGGAGCGATAGTACAAATTCGGCAGCATGACGTAGTAGCCCACCGTGCCCAGGCGTCGCGCCATATCGCGCAACTCTTCGCGAATGCCCGGCGCGTCCATGAAAAAGATGATCGCCGGATGCGGCGAACCGCGCTCCGGATGGCAAATGAAGGTATTCATGCGCCCATCGGACGTGGCAATTTCAATCTGCCGCTCAATCATGCGTTCTCTCCCCTACTCCTGCGCGCCGGCGCCGACGGCAACCCACGCCAGATCGGCGCTGGAAACCGACTCCACCTTGAAATTCTTGGCCGCCGCCGCCATGCGCGTCAGGGCTTGGGCAAGGGGCATCGGCGGTTTGGTGTCACCCTTTTTGGCTTTGTGAAAGCGCACGGGATTGATGCGCGCCACCACATAGTTGCGCAGATAGGGAGACTTGAATCCCCGCGCCTGCAGGGTCTCGATGATCTTTTTCGCGCGCGCATCGATTTCCAACAGCCGCGATGCGTGGCCCTCACGTTCGCGCAGGCTCAGCGTCAGCGTGCGCTCGCTGAAGCGGTCCACCTTCTTGAGAAAGGAGCTATAGGCGCCGCCGGCAAAGCGCGACGATTTCTCGTACACGATGCCCAGCGTCAGGAGTTCGGCGGCTTCGAACTCCGCGGTGTACTGCGACTCCTTCGCAGCGCTGTGGCGCTTCGCGAGACTGCGCGCCATGCGAATCACTTCGAGACTGCGGTCGCGCAAGTTGTGCGCCTTTTCGGTGTTGAGGGCGAGGATGCGATACGCCAAAGTCTCGTCCGGGGAGATCAAGACGGTAATCTGTTTCAAGCCGAGCACTTTGCCCGCGGCCAGCCGATGACGTCCGTTCGGCGTCCAGAACCGACCGTCTTCGCCCCGCACCACGATCAGCGGGTCCAGAAAGGCGGCGGTCTCGTCGATTTTCACCGCCAGGCGCTTGGCGTGCGTGGGCGACAGGTCGCGCTGAAACGGCGTCGGCTGCAGCGCCGCCAGGGGCAGCGACGCCAGCACCAGAGCACGCCCGCCGAGCGGGTCGCGATAGGCGCCGATGGAAGCGCCGCCGGCACTGCGCACCATGGCGACCACCTCCGCGATTTCCGCGCTGTCCAAGGCGATGGCCACCTCGGCGGCATCCAAGCCCCGGGCCTTGCCGCCGGGCGCCAGCTTTCCCCGGGTACGCTTCGTTGCGCGCGTTTTGCCTTTACTCGCGGGCTTGGTTTTTGTTTTTGCGGTGGCCATAGGGCAGTTAGGTTCTCCTTTTAGGGGCTCGGCGTAAAGGGCATTGACAGTTCGCAGCGGCGCGGCTTACAAAACTTGCCAAACTTCAACGCACTCGGAGACCGCGGCCTTGAATGTTCAGCTCAACCCCGTCGGCACGTATCTACGGGAATGGCGCCAGCGGCGCCGCCTAAGCCAGCTCGATTTCGCATTGCAGGCCGAAATTTCTCAGCGGCACCTAAGCTTCATGGAGAGCGGCCGCGCGACACCCAGCCGCGACATGCTGCTCAAGCTCGCCGAACATCTTGGCGTCCCGCCGCGCGAGCGCAACACGTGGCTGCTCGCGGCAGGCTATGCGCCGGTATTCGAGGAGCGCAGATTGGACAACCCCGTGCTCCACGAGGCGCGCCAAGCCATCGACGTGCTGCTGAAGAGCACCGAGCCATTCCCGGCCTTGGTGGTGGATCGCGGCTGGAACCTGGTGGCGGCCAATGCCGCTTTGCAGCCGCTGATGTCGCTGGTCGCCGATGGCGCGCTGCTGCAGCCGCCGATCAATGTCATGCGCTTGAGCCTGCATCCCGGCGGGCTGGCCTCGCGAGTCGCCAATCTGCCTGAATGGCGCGGACACCTGTTGGACCGGCTATTTCGGCAGGTCACCTTGACGAACGATCGCACACTGCTGCCGCTTCTCGAGGAACTGCGCGGTTATCCATGCACCGAAACGCAGGTCGCGCCCACGGCGGATCACGGCAACATTTTCGTGCCGTTTCAGCTGAAAACCGAGCAGGGCCTCTTGAGTTTCTTTTCCACGACGACGGTGTTCGGCACCGCGGTCGACATAACCCTGTCGGAACTGACACTGGAGTCCTTCTTCCCCGCCAACCCGGAGACCGCGGGCGCGTTGCGCGCATTGATGAGTTAGTCGATTACTTCTCACGTAATCGACTCCGGTTTGTCGCCCTGGCATCGTTACCTCGGTTATTTTGGCAACGAGGAACTCGATATGAATGCAAACGAAGTGGTCATGAACTACATCGCCGCCTGGAATGAGCGCGACCCGGTCAAACGTCGCGCCACCGCGGCTAAGGCTTGGGCGTCCAACGGTACTTATGTCGATCCGCATCGCAAGGCCTCGGGGCTCGATGAGATCGACGCGATGCTTGGCGTGGCGCAGGCTTCCTTCCCCGGCTATCAGGTTCGGCTGATCAGCAAAATCGAGGCGCACAACGAGCACATTCGATTCAGCTGGGCGGCAGGCGGGACGCCGGAAGCGCCGTTGTATCTGGGCGGCACGGACTTTGTCCGCGTGGGCCCCGACGGCCTCAGCACCGCGATCGTGGGATTCGTCGACGCGACGCCGGCCATGTAAGCGACCAGCGCCTTTAGGTCCGGTGGCGCGCCCGCGCACCACCGGACGCCCTCACTTCACGCGTCACGGCGATTTGGGATTGTGATCGACTTGCGTAATGAGACAGGCGCTGCGGCTGCCGGTCAAATAAATCCATAGCCAGCTCAACGCCACCGCGAGCCGGTTGCGCAGTCCGATCAAGAAATAAATGTGCGCCAGTCCCCAGACCCACCACGCGAGCCATCCCTTGAGCTTGCACCAACCGAAATCGATGACGGCTGATCGCTTGCCGATGGTCGCCAGATCTCCAGCGTGTCGATAGCGAAATGCGCGCGTTTGAGAGTCTCCGCCCAGCCGTCGCTTGATGGTGCGTGCGACGAAAATTCCCTGCTGCTTTGCGGCCGGCGCGATGCCGGGCGCCGGCTTGCCATTCCAGACATTGACGGTGGCCGTATCGCCGATCACGAATATTTCCGGGTGTCCTTGAACCGTGAGATCCGGCTCAACCTTCACCCGGCCGGCCGAGTCCGACGGCGCATCGAGCCACGCGGCGGCAGGGGATGCGCGCACGCCGGCGGCCCAGAGGATCACGTCCGCTTCGACGGTGTGATCGCCAATCGTGACACCCCTTGAATTGCAGTCGGTCACCGGCGAGCCGAGCTGCACTTCGACGCCCAGGCGCTCAAGAGCGCGCAGCGCATAGGCCGACAAGTCGGGCGCAAAGGCCGGCAACACCCGCGGACCCGCCTCGATCAACAGCACCCGCGCCTTGCGGGTATCGATGCGGCGAAATTCCCCGACCAGGTTCTGATACACCAACTCCACGATGGCGCCGGCCAGTTCGACGCCGGTCGGTCCGCCGCCGACGATCACGAACGTGAGCAGCGCGGCGCGCCGCACAGGGTCGGTTTCCCGCTCGGCTCGCTCCAGCGACAACAGCACTCTGCGGCGAATCGAGGTCGCGTCTTCCAGAGTCTTGAGTCCGGGCGCGAATGGCTCCCACTCGTCGTGACCGAAATAGGCGTGACGGGCACCCGTGGCGAGCACCAGCGTATCGAAGGCGACGGCGCTGCCGTCTTGCAGCGTCACACAGCGCTTTGGGGTGTCGATCCCGCTGACCGTCCCCAGCAATGTCGTCACTTCCTCGCGCTTGCGCATCAAAAATCGAATCGGCCAGGCGATTTCCGAGGTCGCGAGTGCCGCGGTTGCGACTTGGTAGAGCAGCGGTTGGAACAAGTGATGATTGCGCTGGTCGATGATGGTGATGCGCACCCCCGCGCCGGCCAGTTCCAGCGCGGCAGAGAGTCCGCCGAATCCCGCGCCCACGATGACGACATGATGCAGGTTTGGCGTCATAACTTGGCGAGAACGGTCTGCGCCAGGGCTTTTGCCCTCGCCGCATCGGCGGCGCTGCCTTGAAACGCAAAAGCCATCCCACAAATGACGGCCAATCCCGATCGACTGCGCATTTAGGACTCCTGGCAATGGGTATCGCGAGCTTAGCGCATGCCATGACCCGCGATCCATTTATACTGGCGGCCGTCGTGAACACCTTTCGTCTGTGCGCCCTCTTGACGCTAACAGCCATTCTCTCCTGTATGACCGAGACTCATGCGGGGGAGCAAGCACACGGCATCGTGCTCACCTCGTGCCGCTTTGCAGATCTCGCGCGTGCGGCGCGTTGCGGTTCTTACAGCGTTCCTGAAAATCCCGATAAGCCCCACGGTCGGCGCCTCTCGATCAGCGTGGCCGTGATTCCCGCCTCGCATGCGCCGTCGCTCGCCGATCCCATCGTCGTGCTGCAGGGCGGTCCCGGCGAGGACTCGATCAGCTCAGCTGCCTATTTCGCGGAGCGCTTCGCGCCGCTGCTCGATGATCGCGACCTGTTGCTCGTCGATGGACGGGGCACGGGCCGATCCGGCGCCCTGCCCTGCAATTTGTATTCGTCCAGCGATCCGGCCGCGGTCCTGCGCGATGTCTTTCCGGTCGCGGCAGTCAAGCGCTGTGCGCAGCACCTCGATGCACGCGCCGACCTGACGCAGTACACCTACGACCGATTCGCCAACGATCTTGAACAGGTGCGGCGCGGACTCGGCTACGGTGCGCTGAATCTCTATGGCGGATCGTATGGGACCCGCGCCGCCCAGGTGTATATCCGCAGCTTTCCTGCCAGTGTGCGCACCGCGTACCTGGGGAGCGCCGTTCCCATGGATGCGGCCAATCCGCTGCCATTTGCGAAGACCGCCGAGTCAGCGTTCGAATTGCTGTTCAGTTCTTGCTCTGCGGAGGCGGGATGCCGCTCGGCATACCCTAAGTTGCGCGAGGAATTTCGTGCCGTCATGCTGAGACTCGATTCAGGCACGGTGCGCGTTTCGATTCCCACACGCACGGAAAGACCAACGCTAAATCGCGGTAGGGTTGTGGAGTGGATGCGTTCGAGACTCTATCGGCCAAAGAGCGCGACGATGCTGCCGTGGATGATTCATCGGGCCTACGGGGAGGATTGGAATCCGCTCGTCAAAGACCTGCTTTCGGATGCGCATGACGCCGATCCGGCCTTTAGTTTTGGGCTATTCTTTTCCATTACCTGCAGCGAAGATGTCGCGTTCATTCGCGAGCAGGATATTGCGCCGCAGACCCAGGGCACGTTTCTCAGCGACTACCGCGTGAGGCAACAGCAAGCCGCGTGCAGAGAATGGCCGACAAGGGCGCTGCCAAAAGACTACCGAGCACCGGTGCTCTCCGCCGTGCCGACGCTGTTTGTATCAGGCGAGGAGGACGGCGGTACGCCGCTGTGGTACGCCGATCGCGTTGCGGCAGGATTCTCCAATCGCCTCCGAGTAATCGTGAAGGGCCAGGGTCATACGGAATGGAGCGACTGCCTCGCGCAGTTGTACCAGCAATTCGTGCGCGGAGGCGCCGTGAACGGACTCAATCCCTCATGTCCGGAAGTCCCGCGGCCCCCCTTCAAGCTCAACTAAGAGGAACTCTCATGACCGTGTCAGTCACAAGGGTTGATCGGGTAGCGGTCATTCGCATGATGCGACCCGAACGGCGCAACGCCGTGGATGCGGCGACAGCGAAATCTCTCGCCGATGCATTCCGCGCCTTCGAGGCGGACACGGGCCTCGACGTAGCCGTGTTCACCGGTGCCGACGATGTGTTCTGCGCCGGCGCGGATCTCAAGGCCATCGCTTCGGGCGATCGCATCACGCTGAACGTCGGCGGTGACTCGCCAATGGGACCACCCAGGTTGCGCCTGTCCAAGCCCGTCATCGCAGCCATCGAAGGTCCCGCGGTCGCGGGTGGCCTCGAACTCGTACTATGGTGCGATCTCAGGATAGCCGGCGAAAGCGCAATCTTCGGCGTATTCAACCGCCGCTTCGGCATTCCGCTGGTGGATTTGGGCACCATCCGCCTGCCGCGGATCATCGGACATGGCCGGGCGATGGATCTGATCTTGAGCGGCCGCTCAGTGGGTGCAGTCGAGGCACTCGCCATGGGCTTGATCAATCGGTGTGTACCGGACGGCGCGGCGCTGCCAACGGCCATCGAGCTTGCGCAGACGCTCTCGAGCTTTCCGCAGACTGCCATGCGCCAGGATCGGCTCTCGGCCATCGAACAGTGGGGCTTGAGCGAAGACGACGCGATCGCCAACGAGATCTCGCACGGCATGGTCACCGTGGCGTCGGGCGAAACCGCTTCGGGAGCCAAGCATTTCGGCAGCGGCGCCGGCCGGCACGGCAAATCTTTGTGATCGAAACACCGCGGCTCGATCCGATCGCCGCCCGCTTGCGCGGATTCGGACCGCTGGGAATCTTCGCGATCTTCCTCATCTATGCGAGTCAGCTGTTGGCCTCTCCTCTCGGCGGAGTTTTGGTTTTGGCGTGGGCCTGGCGGTCGCGCACTCCATGGCGAGAGATCGGCTACGCGCCACCCAAGAACTGGATCGGCAGCGTGGCCATCGGAATTGCCTTCGGCGTCGCCTTCAAACTTCTCATGAAGACGCTTGTGATGCCCCTGCTGGGTGCTCCTGAGCTCAATCAGGCTTATCACTATGTCGTCGGAAACACGCTCGCGCTCATTGAACTGCTGTTCATGGTCACGATTCTAGGAGGGTTTGCGGAAGAGACCGTGTTTCGCGGCTACTTGTTCGAACGCCTCGGTAAGCTCATTGGCACAGGCGCCCGGTCCAAAACGGTTACGGTTCTGCTCACGACAGGCTTGTTCGCGCTGCCGCACTACGTCGAGCAGGGGCTGGCCGGCGTTCAGCAGGCCACCGTTACGGGACTGGTATTCGGAACGATCTTCGCCATCACGGGCCGGATCGGGTTGCCGATGGTCGCGCATGCCGTGTTCGACGTGACGGCGCTCATGATCATCTACTGGAATCTCGAATCCGCGCTCGCTCACCTCATCTTCAAGTAACTCAAGGCGAAGCCCCGCTCTCCGGCAGCCAGGAAATGGCCCGCGTCGCGCCCTTAGGGAGAGATGCCCGAAATGCGGGCCGCGCCCGCAGCCGCTCAAGATAGCGCGCGACGTGTGGAAACTTGGTCAGATTGATGAGGCGGTCGGCGAGATGCAGGCTGTAGCCGACGCCGATATCGGCGGCACTGAATCCCGTGGGCAACAAAAAGTCCCGATCGATCAGCTGCGCCTCCAGCAGTTGCACGGACTTTTCCAGCCTGCGGCCTTCCAATTTGGCAATCATCGGCGAGCGATCCGCCGCTGCAATGAAAAATCTCTGCTGCACGAGTGAGGCCGCATGCACCGCCATGGTTTCGCAGTAATGGATCCATTGCAGCCACGCATAGCGCTCGGGATGCCCCTCGAGCCGGCCGAGGCCGCCTTCTGAATAGCGCTCGCACAAATACTCGGCGATGGCGCCTGATTCGAACAGACGAAAGTCCCCGTCCGCGAGGCATGGCACGCGTCCGAGCGGGTGCACCGCCAGGTAGTCCGCCGACCTCAGGACCGACAAGTCGAAGGGCATGTCGATCAACTGGAAGGGAATCTTCAATTCGTTCAGCAGCCAGAGCGAGCGCATGGACCGCGTCTCGGCGCAATGGTAAAGCTTAAGCAAAGACCGCAACCTCCCCAGACGAGAAGACGACTTCGGGCGAACAGCGTTCTCGGGGAAAAGCTTTCACGCGCCTCTCCTTCATGTTCTAAAATCCTAGCATGAAGAAATATCTGCGGCCGACCCACATCGTTCTCGCCGTGCTCGCGCTCATGTACTTCATCACCTACTTGGATCGCGTCAATGTCAGTACCGCGGCCGACGGCTTCGGCAAGGACTTCCACCTCAATAAGACGCAAATCGGGCTGGTGTTCTCCTTCTTTGCCTACCCCTATCTTCTCTTCCAAATCATCGGCGGCTGGGTCAGCGATCGATTCGGTGCACGCCGCACGCTCATTGCCTGCGGGATTGTCTGGGCGGCCGCCACCGCGATTACCGGCATGGCGGGCGGATTGATTTCCCTGCTCGCCGCGCGCCTGCTGCTGGGTTTCGGCGAAGGCGCAACCTTTCCTGCGGCAACCAGCGCGATGTCGCGCTGGGTGATCAAGGAACAGCGTGGCTTCGCTCAAGGGGTGACGCATGCGGCGGCTCGGATCGGCAATGCCGTCGCGCCGCCTGTCATCGCGCTGGTCATGGCCACCAGTGGATGGCGCGCTTCCTTCTACGTCTGCGCGCTCATCAGTTTTGGCTGGGTCGCGCTGTGGGCGCTGACCTTTACCGAGTACCCGAAGGATCATCCTCGAGTGACAGCGGAGGAACTTGCCGAGTTGCCCCCGCCGCGCGCCAAAATCGCGATACCGGTGCCCTGGTCGCGCCTGATCGCGCGCATGTTGCCCGTCACGATCGTTTATTTCTGCTACGGCTGGACGCTCTGGCTGTACCTGAGCTGGATTCCACAATATTTCATGCACAGCCAAAATCTTGATCTGAAAAAGTCGGGGCTGTTTTCCGCCGGGGTCTTCTTCGCCGGCGTGGTCGGCGACACGCTGGGCGGAATCGTCACCGACCGTCTGCTCAAAAGAACCAAGCGCCTGGAGGTCGCGCGCAGCTACATGGTCTGCGTCTGCATGTTTTTGACCCTGGTGTCGCTGGTCCCGTTGATGTTCACGCACAATTTGCACGTTTCGCTGGCGTGTCTGTCGGCCGGATTCTTCTTCGCGGAATTGACCATTGGTCCCATGTGGGCCATTCCCATGGACATCTCGGTCGATCACTCGGGCACGGCAAGCGGCATTATGAACATCGGTTCCGCCGCGGCTGCGATCATCAGCCCGGTGGTCGCCGGCTACTTGATCGACGTCAGCGGCAACTGGCAGCTGCCGTTCGTCGGCAGCATGATGCTCATGGGGCTGGGGTTGGTACTGTCCTTGCGCATGCATCCCGAACGAAAGTTTGCAACGACGCTAGCGCCTGAAGTAAGCGCCGGCTGAAGGCACTCACCGCTTTGCTGCACCGCAGTATTGGCCGCTCGGAGACGGGCCCTGCAGAGCGCTTAGCAACCCTTCAAATGGGCTCCGTACTCGCCCAACTCCCGCGTGAGGCGGCCATTGTCGCCAAGCGGTATGGCTCGGGATCCGGTCAGCAGCGCGGCGAAAGCGAACTTTAGAGCGCTCACTGCCCGGCCGCTCGGCGTGGGCTGCAGGGCCGGGCGCTGCGATGCCGACTCTGGCGTTTCCGCCGCCAAGGAACTCCGAAGTCGGTAAATCTCCGGATGCGACATACCCAGAAGACCGACAACGACCTTTTGAAATTCACTCATGGCGCTCACCTTTCAGTTGTAATTCCGACCCGACGATGACAGGTTGCTACCGTGGCTCTCTTGGAACAAATGCAAAGGCTGAAGGCGCGTTAAGTACTGCTTAACCATGCCCCGGACCGTCGGGATCAAAGATGAAGCACTTCCAGATCGGCTAAGACGGGACTCTCATGACGCCACTGCACTCGACCTTAAAGCGCGCTCTGACCATTGATGGCCGCGACTATGTGGTGACGCTGACGGAGACGGCGTTGAAACTGACGCTCAAGGGCAAGCGCAACGGGGTGGAGCTGCCCTGGTTGCAGCTGGTGAACGGCGAGGCGGCGCTCGCCGTCGCGCTGCATGCGTCGCTGGGCGCATTCGCAACGAAGCACAACTCTCCAACGGCCGCGCCACCCCCATCAACGGCCTCGCGTCCGCCGGCAAGAGCCAAGCGCAAAACCCGCCCCGCTCGCAAGAAGTAAGCCTTGGACCGCACGCGCGCGGCTCCCTACGCCCCGCGTCGACAATTTTTGCTGAAATATTTGACAGCGACGAATATTCACCCTAAAAGGTGAATATATGTCGGACGCATCGAAGCTCGATCACATCTTAGGGGCACTGGCAGATCCCACGCGCCGCGCGATCTTGGTGCGCCTGTCGCGCGGCGATGCCCGGGTTACGGATCTCGCGGCACCGTTCGACATTTCTCTCAACTCCGTATCGAAGCACATTCGCATTCTCGAGCGGGCGCGCCTGGTCGAGCGTCACAGGTCGGGACGCGAGCATGTCTTGTCGAGAAATTTGCGCGCTTTGAACCAAGCCGCGGCGTGGATCGAGACACTTCAAGCCAAATGGCACAGCCGCATCGATCGGCTGGAACGAGCATTGGACGAGGCAGAAACATGACAACAAGCCAAAAAGCCGTGAGTCCCGAGCATTTCGTCATCGACCGGAGCCTGAAGGCGGCGGTGGAAAAGGTCTGGAGGATGTGGACCACCAAGGAAGGCCTCGAGAAATGGTGGGGCCCGGAGGGATTTAGCTCCAGCGTGCGCCATCTCGATGTTCGCGTCGGCGGCCGGTTCGAAATCGTGATGACCGCGATGCTGCCGGCGATCATCGCGCACCTGAAAGCCGCGGGTATGGGCGAGAGCTCGGTGGCGAAGGGCGATTACACGCTCATCGAACCAAACCGGCGGCTCGCCTACACCAACGCCGTGGACTTCGTTCCCGGCGTCCCGCCCTACACGTCCAGCACCGTGGTCGAAATGACCGCCACGCCAAGCGGCGGAACGCGGCTGATCATCACCAACGATGTCATGCACGATGAACACTGGACCGCCATGGCGACGATGGGCTGGACGCAGCAGGTCGGCAAGCTCGAAAAACTGACGGACTGAGGGCGCACCCTAGGCAACCCTTCGCTGCACTTTCGCGCTTCTGGACCAGAGGCGTGGAATGAGCATGGGCGTTCGTGCGCGATAGTCGACGTAGGTCGCTCCGAATGCCGACACCAGATCGCGCTCCTCGAGACGGATGGCAATGAGAATGTAGGCGGTGGTCGCCAGTGCGAAGACCAAGTGAGAGACGGTCAGGGTTGGCGCGGCCCAGAAAATCGTCAACCAGCCGATGTAGAGCGGATGGCGCACCAGCTTGTACAGGCTGGGTGTGCGGAATACCGGCGCGCGGTAGGTCTTGTTCGCGAGCCGCCGCCACACCTGCTTCAATCCAAACAGGTCGAAATGATCGATGAGAAAAGTCGTGTACAAGAGCAGCAGCCAGCCGAACAGGTACAGCGCGATGACGCCGTTGCGCACCGGGCCCTGCGCTGCGCTCCACACCAACCCGCCGATCGGCTCCCAAAAAATATAGAGAGCCGCCAGCGCGAGTGAACTGAGGAGTACATAGGTGCTGCGCTCGGCTGCTTCGGGCACGTAGCGCTTCCACCAGGCTTTGAATGCCGGCCGTGCCATGCCGCTGTGCTGAACCGCAAATGCCGCGAGCAGCGCGAGATCCACGGTCAACGCGTGCCCTAAGGACGATGTCGGAACAGCGTCCAAGCTGGTCGGCGTCAAAAAGCCGCCGATGAAGCCGATGCCGTAGAGAAAAACAGCGAAAAAGACCAAGTAACTCAAGACCCCGTAGGCAAAAATTCCGATGCGAGACATGGGCGACTCCTTTTGATTTTCAGGCGTCGCATGGTGGCGCGGGGTGTCGCCCGGCGCATGGGGCACGGATCCCCATCTTTCAGGTTTGGCATCCCTATTTTTTGAAAATCACTTAAGCAGTCCCCGCGCGCGCGCGGCCGCGGCCGCCTGCTGACGGGTGGGTGCATCGAACCGGGCCATGATCGCCGACACATGATGTTCCGCGGTCTTGGCGGAGATGCAGAGGCGCTGGGCGATTTCCGGATTGCTCAAGCCCTCATCGACCAAGCCCAGGACCTCCACCTGGCGGCGGGTGAGCCCCGCCGCATTGGCCCGTGTTCCGGCGATGGGGCCGCGGGGCACGGTGCGCGCCCCGCCGATGCGCATCTGCCTGCGCAGGCGCGCGGCCGCCGGCACCGCGCCCAGGCGATCGAAAATTTCCAGCGCCTGCCGCTGCGCGGCGTCGTCGCCGCCGCCCAGCGCCAGTGCCTCCTCGTACGGACGACCGAGTGCGCGCCATCCCGCCGCCGCG
>Ga0210406_10004692_pt1 | contig 14538 bp, 10 predicted proteins | sample IncBWC30MmetaG_FD_155454 | JGI IMG/M metagenome (GOLD analysis project Ga0210406, IMG submission 155454) | Forest soil microbial communities from Barre Woods Harvard Forest LTER site, Petersham, Massachusetts, United States - Inc-BW-C-30-M | ecosystem: Environmental > Terrestrial > Soil >... | reverse complement strand
CGCTGAAGGTCCCGGTGGCCTGGTATTGCTGCGTGCCACCGAGAACAACGTGCACATTGCCAGTCGGTGTGATCGCAAGTGTCTTCAGGGTTGCGTTGGTCACGGTTACGCTTGACAGATTGGCCACGCCGCCGAATACCGCCCCGATTATGGCTGTCCCTGGAGCGTTCCCGGTTGCCCATCCCGATGAGCCGAGCGTATCGGAAATTGTGGCGACTGGTCCCGTCCCCGAGACCGCTGGTGGCGAGATCGCGAACCACGTGGCAGAGGCCGAGATGTCCTGAGTGGTCCCATCCGCGAGAGTCGCAATCGCGACAAACTGCGACGCGGTCCCTTGTGCGATGTTGAGAACAGATGGATTAACTATGGGAATAGATGGTCCGGCCGCAATTGACTTTATGGCTTCCACAGTGATATTTGCGTTCGTGGTGATCGTGCCGAACTTCGCCGACACCACCGCCGATCCCGCGGCGACCCCTGTCACGAGTCCAGTTGCATCAACAGTTGCGATGGAATTGTTGCCTGTAACGCTCCACGCCACGGCCAGATTGATGGGCTGCTTTGACCCATCGCTGAACGTGCCAACCGCAATAATCGGAAGGATCGAACCGGTCGCAACTCCGGATGTTCCCGGGGTGAGCGCAATGGACGTTAGCGAGGCCGCAGTTACGCCCAGCGGAGCTGTTCCTGTCGTACCGTTGAAGGAAGCCTGTATCTGGGTCGTGCCTAGAGCCACGGCAGTGACTACTCCTTTCGGAGTGACAGTTGAAACAGTTGCTGCCGAGGGCGTGGTGCTGGTCCAGGTCGCTTCTACGGTAATGTCTTGTGTCGTTTGGTCGCTGAACACCCCCCGGGCCGCGAAGGGCTGACGGGTATTAGGAGCCATGGTCAGACCGCTGGCCTGGCCGCCTATCGGATAGACCTCGATGCCCGCTATGCTTGCGTTGGTCACGACCAGTGAAGACGGGCTAGAAACGGTTCCGCTCGTCGGATCGGTTGCCGTAATCGTGGCTGTTCCGGCAGAGACGCTGGTCGCGCGTCCCGTGGTGGTGATCGTTGCAACCGTCGCGGGAGTTGCAGCCCATGTGACGCTGGTTGTTATGCTATTTGGTAGAGCGCGCTCTCCGCCGTCGCTGTAGATACCGTAAGCCACGTATTGGTGGCCAGTGCCGTTGGCTATCCTGGTAGTTGCTAAGGAGGTACGGCTGCCCGGGATAACAGAAGTGGCGTCGGTAACGATAACCGCAGCCAGGGCAGGCGCCGCAACATTGAACGTTGCGGTGCCAGTGACTGTACCAGCGGCCGGACCAGTGAAGGTCGCCGTAATTGTGGAAGCACCCTGGCTGTAGCTTTGTGCAAGGCCGGCTGAGTTGATCGTGCTGACGGGCGCCGACGACGAAGTCCACGTCACGAGACTGGTGATATCCCGCGTTTGACTATTGCTGAAGGTTCCCGTGGCGGTAAATTGTTGGGTACGTCCTGCTGCGACGGACGGAGTCCCAGGGGTTACCGCGATCGCTGTGAGATAGGGAAATTGCGCATCACTGCATCCCACGAGCGCACCTAGAGTTGCAAGCACTGCGACTAATAAGAGTTTCTTCAAGGAACACCTCGCGTTTCAAGTAATGTTTGTCCCAACCTCAGCCTGACGGCTCACAAATAATCATCGCGACGAATCGAAGTACAACGGGGCCGCGCCTGCTCCCTCAGGGCTGCGCACAGACCTAACGTTTCGATCACGAGTCCAACGGGCCCGAGCGTACGAAGAGGAGTACGGCTGATCCTAACTGGCCTTGCTCCGGTTTCGTCGAAGTCAATCTATTACAAGCCGCGTCTGCGATAGCAATGGAACTTGAGCCCTAGTCCAGAAACCTTTCCCAGGAGTTAGCAATGGAGCAACAACGAGTACGCTTCCGCGCTGCTTTTCTGGAAACGCAGCAGCGAGATTCTGGTGTTACATTGCGCTTAGGTTAGAAAACCGAACGCACTAACGCCACTAGGAAAAGCCCTAGCTTTGCCACATAATTTTTATAGATTAGACGGGCGCTCCCCCCCGGCCTTGGTGGAGGAAGAGCGGAAAGCGCGAGGCAGACAAGGACCCCTTGATCAGTGGAACATGTCCCGTTGATCTCAAATACCTGGCGCAGTTCCGCGAGAGACTTCGTGGAGATCCAGCCCTTGAGGTTGAAGAGATCGGCAATGCATCAGTGCCCGAATTGATCGCAATTGTCTCTCATCTGCCGCGAGAGACAATTGTGCTGCCGATTCAATATGTACGCGACCGGGCTGGAAACAGTTATTTGTCACGCGATGTTTTCTCCCGGATCGCAGCTGCATCTATAGCCTCTGTCTATGCAATTTCAGACACTTATCTGGGAGAGGGCATTTTTGGTGGATACGTTGTGCACTTGGCGAAGACCGGGAAAAGTCAGGGCAGATGCAGCCGCACAGATCCTTCGCGGAAAGACCCCGGCAGATGTCGCCCTGGAGTAGTCCGAGCCGTGAGGGACGATCCGACCTAATCGTCGGAGCCGCGAGGCTTCGAGACAAGTGGTTGAAGATCGCAGACACTATCGGTGTGGCACATGACTCATCTCTGCCATCGAGCCACTAGCTGTGCCCCGTTTGAACTTACTAGGAGTGCCGGGGGGCCTTCATGCTTAAGGGATTTCCCTTATTGTTTTCACCAATCATTCCGCATCAAGATATGTGTAGCTACGTAAGGGGTCTCACGTCATTGGCCCGGCAGCTTGGGCGCCCCGGGGCGATGGGCGAAAGCAGACAGGTAGGGAGTTAGAAGACGGCTGACGGCTAGGAACAGAACCGCCGTGTGGTGGTCAGGGGTTACTTCAGAATGAGGGAATCGCCGGCGCATAGGAATGTGCTGGCTCACACAGGATGTCGCCTGGAGTGCCGGCGGGTGAAGACTTCATCGAGACAGGAATCCGCTATGGCAATTCGAGCTCTCATTCTCGGCTGCATCTTTCTTTGCTCTTCTCCCCATGCTTGCGGAAAACAGGGACTTGATCGCAATTGTTGGAACTCTAGCGGCCCCCATGATGTCGAATTTTCCTCATAGCACTCGGCGGTTACGGTGGGAGTGAGCGAAATGAAGCGTTGCAATCTGAGTTTCGCAATGTGGATCGTGGTGGCGTTGGCCGCGACGAGAAGCGCGCATGGCAACGTCGCGCTTCTGGTTGAGGAGCCGTACGGATTGTTCGGCAGTGTCAATCCAACCGGTCATTCGGCAATTTATCTTAATCGCGTGTGTGCTGAATCGCCAACTGTGTTGCGCCGGTGTGGGCCCGACGAGACGGGAGTTGTGATCAGCCGCTATTCAGGAATTCGAAGACTTGATTGGGTTGCCATACCGTTGCTGCCGTATCTCTACGCTGTGGAACGAGTGGAGGATGTGCCCGAGTGGGCTGCAAAGACTGACGTAGCGAGGATGCGGGACGAATATGCCGAGGCTCATCTGGGAGATCTAACCTCTACCACGCAGGGGGATGATAGGAGGAAGGTGTGGCCTCAACTGTTGGGCGTGGCGTACACGCGGAAGATTTACAGTTTCGAAGTAGAGACGGATGAAGAGAAAGATGACAATCTGATTGCCGGATTCAACAGCCGTGGAAACGATAGCCACTTCAATCTTTTTACTAAGAACTGCGCCGACTTTTCACGTAGCGTTCTCAATTTCTATTTTCCGGGAGCAATACACCGGAGTATCACGGCAGATGTGGCAATTACGACGCCCAAACAGATTGCGAAGGCATTCGCGGGTTACGCCCATCATCATGAATCGCTTGAATTCAGGAAGTTCGTGATTCCGCAGGTGCTGGGCGACACGCCGCGAAGTCATATGCCCCGAGGCGTGCTCGAGTCGCTTGTGAAGACAAAGGGGTACGTAGTTCCCATTGCGGTCCTTCAACCTTATGTCATGGTGGGGATCGCGGTTACCTATTTGACAAGAGGTCGCTTCGATCTGGCGAAGAATTCTCCGGTCATCCCTGTGATGGATCAGGTCTTCACACTGGTCAGCGGCAAGCCTGAGGTCGCGCCCACGATGCCTTAGTAGCCGGTTGGCGAGGAGGTATCGTTCGGTGAAGATGAATTTTTCTTTTTTTTGCTGCTGGCGTTCGGCGTATTTGCCTAAGATGCCGGGCCCTTCCTGCTTAGGGATTTCCCTCATTGTTTTCACCAATCATTCCGCATAAAGATATGTGTTGTTGTGCAAAGAGCCTTCACGTCATTGGCCGACGGCTTGGCGCGCCCGGAGCGATGGGCGAAAGAGACAGGCAGGCAGTGACAAGACGGCTAACGGCCAGGAACAGAACGGCCGTGTGGTGGTCAGGGGGTTACTTCAGAATGAGGGAATCGCCGGCGCATAGGAATGTGCAGGCTCACACAGGATGTCGCCTAGAGTGCCGGTGGGCGAAGACTTCATCGGGACAGAAACCCGTTATGGTAATTCGAGCTCTCATTCTCGGCTGCATCTATCTTTGCTCATCGGCCCCTGCACGCCCAGGAAAAAAAGGACTTGATCGTGATGAAAAATGGGGATCGTTTCACGGGTGAAATCAAAGGACTCAGCGGTGGCACACTTTTAGTTAGCTTGAATTATGTGGACGGCAATATTGCTGTGCAGTGGTCGGAGGTGGCCCATATCGAGAGCAATCGGCTGTTTGTGGTCAAAACCGAAAGCGGACTGGTATACACCGGGAAGGTAGCAACAACGGGAGTCTCCAACGATCCTCCTATCAAAATTGAAGTTGTCGAGCCTCCTGCGAAGGAAGTGGAAGTCGCCCAACGTAAGATCATCAAATTGAACCCAATCTCTCAAAGCTTTTGGCATCGATTCGATGGCGCTGTCAATACTGGGCTTCTCTATTCAAAAGGCGATGAATCGACACAGTTCAACCTGAGCTCTCAGGTGGTGTATACCAGAGAACGCTGGTCCAGTCAGGTCGACTTCAACTCATCCTTCGCATCAAATAGTGGTTCGAACGTGACAACCCGAAATCAGGCCGACCTAGAAGGTACGAGGCTTCTGCGCTGGAACCACTGGTTTTTTCCGGTACTACCTCTTTTCTGCAAAGCTCGGTCCAACAGATCGATCTTGCAAACAACAATTGCGGCGGGGGTTGGACGTTACCTAAAGAACACAAATCGCGCAAGCATATCTGTGTTTGGCGGATTAGGTTGGCAAAACGCTACCTACGGACCGAATATCGTCGATCAAGGAAGCCAGAACACGGCAGTCGGTCTCGTCGCCACTCAAATCAAAGCATTCAAATTCAAAAAGACAAATTTGGATGTCTCGGCCTCTCTCATACCGGCGATCACCGGCCCCGGACGTGTCCATTTCAATGCGAATGCGGTCTACTACATCAAGCTCGTCAACGATCTCTCGTGGAACTTTTCGTTCTACGGAAGCTGGGATACTCGCCCTCCGGCAACATTCTCAAAGAGCGATTACGGTACCAGTTCTCGACTCAGTGCGACCTTTGGCAATAGATAGCGAGCATTTAGTACTTATTTCTCAGGGAAACCCGGAACGATGGGTTTGATAAATGAAGGCTAGCTTTGTCTCCGGAGGTAACCATCGACAAAAGGCGCCCGGGATCACACAGTCACGCTGTGCTTGCACACGAAATGGAAAGTGAGGTGATTCATGGTTGCACACGGACTATTTAAAGAACCACCTGATTTCTCTCTGGTTTTGGGGGGCCACTCTATCAGATGTTCAGACGGGCGCACTTGACAGGTCCGACGCTGGAGTTGCTTCGCCGCCGGGTCGTATTCTTTATTCTTGTCTGTTGGGTGCCGCTGGCAGTTCTCTCGTGGTTTGAAGCTCATTTCCTCGGTGGAACAAAACTTTCTTTCGCTCGCGATATCTTGACCCACGTGAGGTTTCTGGTTGCGTTGCCGGCGAGGTCATTGTTCACCAGCGCATCGGGCCAGCGGTTAAAAGGTTTATTGAATGCAGCATCGTCGCGCCGGAAGATCTCCCAAAGTTTTACGCGGCGATTGACTCTGCCGTGCGTCAGCGCAATTCAGTGATCGCTGAGATTGCGCTTCTTGTCTTTGTGTTCACGGCCGGTATTTGGATCTGGTGGCATCGTATTGCCATTGATGTCGCGAGTTGGTACGCGTCGTCAGAGGGCGGGCGGATGCACTTGACGCTGGCAGGCTACTGGTTTGCGTTCGTCAGCGTGCCGATATTTCAGTTCATGTGGTGGCGCTGGTATATACGCATCCTGATCTGGTTCTGGTTTTTGTTCCGCGTTTCACGTTTAAGGCTTCAGCTGCTGGCAGCACACCCCGACCGGGCAGGTGGACTAGGGTTTCTCGGAAAATCCAGCTATGCCTTCACACCATTACTGTTCGCTCAGGGTGCGTTGGCCGCAGGCCAGATTGCCAATCGTATTTTCTACGAAGGCCGGTCGCTGCTTTCCTTTGAGACGCTCATGGCCGGTTTTGCCATCTTCTTCGTTATCGCGATTCTGGCTCCTCTCTGCGTCTTTACACCACAACTTGCACGTGCCAAACGCGAAGGTCTCAAAGAATATGGAACCTTAGCGTCTTCCTATGTCAGGGCGTTTAATCAAAGGTGGTTGCGAACCATATTTAGTGACGAACAGTTATTGGGAACCAACGACCTGCAGTCGCTCGCTGATCTCGGTAACAGCTTTTCAATGGTTCTTGAGATGCGAGCCATCCCCATCGCGACTCAGGATGTGGTCCGACTCCTCATTGTCACAGTTTCGCCTATCATTCCATTGCTGCTGACGATTATGCCGCTCGAACAATGGCTGTACCAGGGGGTCATGAAGATGCTCTGACTGTTCTGTCAATCTTTAAGGGGCGGTCCGGCAATGCCTGTGGAGGAGTTCGGGAATTGGGGCAAAAAACTGCTAGGATCCAGCCTCAAGACTATCGCGCCAATCGGACGATACGATCCTACAAAGATGCTCGGCTCCAGCAGGCAGCTGAACTCATAAACTCTTCGCTCCTAGCCGTTCTAAAAGGTGACTGCGGCTGCAACCTGCAGCGAATATCCTTGGTACGTCGACTTGTTCGAGAATTCTTTAAAGTACTTAGCGCCGAGAGTAATTTTCCGCTCCGGTAACATGACATAGGAAGCGAAACCCAGAGAGTTGACTCTGTAGTGCGCGGCTGCTTGAGTCGTCGTGATGCCAGGGCCAGTCTTGTCGCTGGTCTGCCACTGTTCGTAGCCGACTAGTCCGATCTGCAGTTGCAAGTCCTTTTTTAGCGGGAAACGTTGCGTGAGGGAATAGTCAAGGTTAAGGGTCTGGCCGGGATGGATCTGGGTGTCCTCCTGTGTGCCATGGAATTCGTACATCTGGAAGGCAGAGAATGCTGTCGCTTTGTTGCTGGTCAGATAGAAGGTTTCGCCCCCCGCCACGACCTGAGTCCAATACCCAGAACCGACGTTGTTGCTGCCGCTGGAGTCAAATTTGCCGGTCGGCGCGAGGAAGCCGTAGATGGCCCGGATGTCAGCACGTTTCTTCTGCCACCCGAGAATAAACGGCTGATAGAAGGAATCGGCAAATCCACCGCCACCGCTGATTGCTCCTTGAACGTCCGAGGTGAGCGAGTTGTTTGCGATGGGTAGTGTAGCGGAAACTGAAAATTTTGGGCCGCCCAATATTCCTATCTGTTTCTTGCTTACCCATACGAAGCTATTCATGTCCATCATTACTGAGTTTTGTCCGGTGGCCAGAATCTCACCATTCGGACCCTTCAGTTGATCACGGGAGTAGAACAGGAACATATTGGAATAGGTAAATCCAGATTCGGGGGTAACTCCGGAGTTGGTAGCGCTCATCCCCAGAGGGTACACACCTCTAACCTGCGCCTCGGCGGGCGCAACGAAGGCGGAGACCGCCACGACCAAACCCACCGAAATAGCCCAAGCAATCGGAAATGTGTTCTCACGGATCTTCAATAATCTCCGCTCCCACGTTTATCCAGGCTCCTCATGAGATCGAACGTAATGCGGCCTTCATAATAGAAACCCCCCAAGTGGCCGATCGCGCTGCAGCAGGCTTGCGAAGATATGACCTGCTCGTTGCGTCACATACTGGCGAAATTTCTCCAGAATTTTTCCAGGCTCTCTGTCCCGCCGAACAATGTCGTGAAGATCGTGGAGTCCGCCAGCAAGATGTGCCCGGCACGCTGGTCACTAGGAGGCATCCAAATGCAGGAGTTGAACTCCGTGTTCCCCGTTTCAGTGAACGGATGAGGGCGGTCCAGATCAATCGGCTGACGCGTCAGAACACGAACCGCTTTTCCGTTATCGGTGGTTAACGCATAGTGCGGCAAGTGGGGATGGAAATTGAAGGTAGTGACTCCGCTGAGCAAGCCAAGTTCGTCCAGATCCTTGTTGACCGTCAGTGGCATGATCTCCGTGGTTCCTTTGACGACCGCCGGGCGGAGACCGAACTGATTAATCACTGGAACTCCGAGTGCGGTCATTATGGACCGGGTGTATTGTCCGAAGCGTTGCTGGCGTGGGACGAGCGCGTCGCCGTGGTGACTGTATTCCATCTGACGCTGTTGTATGTCCACAGTAAATCCGACGTCATGATGTGGTCCGAGCAACAGACATGCCCCTTCGCGTTTCAGCCACTCGCGAATGGCCGCGATTTCCTCCGGCGCAGCCTCCTGCTCTGAAACCAGGTGGTCGAGGCCGAACACCATCAGGGTGTCCGTATCGTCCAGAACTCGATCGTCTATCGGGACCTTATATCCTGCCTGATCAATCCGCTGATAGACGGCAACCGGATGTCCGGTGACTTCGCCGACAATTCTCTGAAACGCTATCGTTGAGCGATGAAAGAGTTCTAGCGTCCCCGCAATTCCCTGCATGAAGTGCATCGCATCCCATTCGGTCGTTTCATAGGCGGGCCACGCTACTCGCCGGACTTCGGTCATCGTCGAGAAGCGGTTATCCATTTCAGTGAGATCCCGGTTCGCTTCCCAGGGATAGCTCCATGTCCAGTAGATAGAAACCCGCCGCTTCCCTCGAATGTAATTCCGAGGAATGTGGTTCTGGTTGTACGTGCGCGGTGGCTGTATTACGCTGCTCATAATTGCTCTCCATGTTCGGTTCGGCTAGGCATTTGAAAATCAATTTTGATGAAGGCCGGCGCGTTTGTCTCCCACTCTTCGGGAAAACCTGCGAGGTTTTCAACTAATTGCCGTGATTTCACGCGGTGTCTTTACAAAGTGCCGGCAATGGCTTTATTTTGCAGAACACGCACAACTACGCGACGATTCTGCGCTTGCCCTTCCGCGGTCTTTTCGTTCTCGCCGACTTGCTCGCTTTCTCCCATAGCGCCCGGTGCCAGCATTCTGGTGAGGGGAACCCGACCCTGTTGAATCAGGATGTTGGTCACGGCGTTGGCACGGTCTTCGCTAAGTTTCTGGTTCATGGCCGTACTACCGGTGGCAGAGGCAAAACCCTTGACTTCGATCATGTAGCCTTCGATCGTTTTGGCCTTCTCTATCAGCGCAGTTAATTGTGAGTTGTATTTGGGATCAACTTTGACCTGACCATTCTCGAAGTACACGGTTAGCTCATCGAAGATATAGTAATCATCCAGTTGTCCGAAGCGCGTGACCGCGGCGTCGATGGCTGCTTTATTTTCGGCGATCTTGGCGTGATGTTCAGCCAATTGTGCCTGCTGTTGCTCTAAAGCTGCTTTTTGCTTTTCCAACTCTTCCTGGTTCTGCTGAGTTTGTGCCTTCGTTTCGTGCATACCGGCATCGATGGCCTGGGCCCGTTCCAGATCATTACCCTTGAACCTGACTTTCGTAGCCACCAATTCTTTTTGTGCGTTGTAGGTGCCCTCAACCTGCACAGCCAGACCAGGAATGAGAGCAGCCATTGACATTTCCTTCTTGCGGGCCTTGAGCACTCCTTGCACCTGGGCTACGTCGGTGCTATCGGTCAACAAGACCGCAATAAGGTTCGGGGATTCCGAAGTTTTCAGGATCATGGTGTCGCCGCTTCGCCCTTGGATCAGACCCTGCACCTTTGTGGTCTGGGCGGTAACTGTTGTGGTCAGCAACATAAGACCGATGAGCGACAGAACTGCAACATATGGGATTTTAAGCCGACAGAAATGGTTCATAACCTCTCTCCGTTCTCAGCGTGATTACTAAACTCGTGATAGCCGATGTTGATTGAATTAAGTCCCTGGTCTTTCTGATAAATAATTCCGTGATCTCAGAGGTTCACGCCCGCTGGCGTTCGACAGGCTAGCGATTGCTCCTTTGCGTTAGAGCTTGCTGATTTCACTTTCCTTTCTCCTGCGCCATCATGACAGCGCCGTCAGATAACGCAATGCCTTGATGCCGGGCAGGAAAAAGTAGGCTCCCCCACGAATCGTGGTGAACGCCGGCAGTCCCACAATCTTCTTCCGAATGGGCCGCTTCGGAATGGTCAAATCGAAGCTGCCGTCCTGCGTGCCGACAAACGGGTCGCGCTCGTTGCCTAGCTCATGAAAATTGGCATCGTTCGCCCAGACGTTCATGGCGAACTCGAATTGGCGAACGAGGCTCGCACAGCCGACAAACGCCGCGATGCCTCGTTCGATTCCGTCGTCGGGTTTGTCCTCGGGCAATGGCGGACCGTAAGTCCCTCCACGCCGAATCATCTTTCTCCGTTGCATGTTGGCCGCGGTATCTCGTGGGTTCATGCGGCGAATATGCGCCCCAAGCGGACAGCCATAACCGTATGGGTCCATCTTCCCGAAGTTGAAATCGTTGTTGCGTTGCATGTCTCCACCAAGTTCCGGGTCATCTCTGTCGGGAGACAGAACCAAGGGTGCTCCACTACGCCAGCGCCCCATCAGCTTGGCGGCCACCCATTCCTGTTGTTCAGGCGTATCGGCTTGTTGGCGCAGAAAATCACGAAATGCGCCAACGTGCTCTTCGATCCGGAGATAAGCAGTATAGCTGCCGTTCCGGGCGAGAACCTCCGGCTGCGGCAGTCCCGCAGGCGGCCCAGCTTCATCTGGATAGCCCAGAAAAAACTCGCCGGCTTTAATTGCTGGACCGGAGCCCGGAGTTGGCTCCTCGCCCATTCCTTCGATGACCAGTTGCGAGAGACGGTCTCTATATCCAAAGTGTTCGTGAGCGTAGGTGTATGGGGGAATCGCTTCCAAATCCAGCGAAGAGAGGGCCTTCACCCCATCGCACTGCAGGAGATACTCCCGATGCTCCTGCCTGCATCGCTCGCGTTCTGCAACATCGCGTGCGAAGAGAATCACGATGGCATGAAGTTCCTCACTCGCCAGCCCCCCCACCCAGTTCTCCGGGTGGTTGGCTCCGGTTGTGCCGAGAATCTCCGCGCGGGCAGCCATGCCTTGGCGGAACTCTTCCGGGAAGGTAGCGAGCGCAGCCTGATTGACACCGAGCGCTCGTAGGCCATTCCACGTGAACCCTATCGTCACCCATCTCGTTCCCGGGTTCCCTGAAGCGAGCGCCTTTGCCGTTCCAACCTTATCCAGAATTCCCTTCAGCCATTCACGCCCCGCGCCCGGCCGCCGAAACGCGAGGAACTCATATCTCGCGGCCAGCGCAGCAGGCCGTGAAATCAAAAAATGTTGAATGTCCTCAAGTTCGAGCATCTCGGCTCCTCAACGTGCTTTCTCAAGGGGTTTTCATGGCGAAAAAGACACAACCTTGGCTACTGCATCAGATCGAGCATGCTTGAAAACGCTGCCCGGAGCTTCAGTGCCTTCTTGATCTCGTCTGCGGAGACATAGGGATACTCTCCGTATTCAAGAAAACTCGGCCGCTGGTGTTCACGAACGAATCGAACGAATGCGGGCGCATTTGTCTTCCAATCCTCGGGAAAGCCCTCGAGATTCTCAAAGATAGTGTTGAGACCGTACTTGGAGAACAGCGATACTGCATCCTCCGTGTATTTATCGAAATCCGTGTCAAAGATTCCCTGGTACATGAAATAAATATCTTTTCCGATGTCGAACAGAACCCATCGTAGATAGTGAAGCTTGAGCACCTCAAGAGCGTCCGGCAACCCCGCGATAGTCTTCTCGATGGTCTTGCCGTACGCGCGGATGACTTCCTCGGTTCCTGGCTTGATCTTCGCAATGATCGTAAAGCCATAGCAGGCCGGCGATTGTGGATAGACCGGTCCGTACCTGCCATTCTGCAGTTTGAAATATCCCTCTTTGGGGATCGCCATCGCTGCGGGTTTTGTCCAGTCTGTCTCTTTCGCGTCTGTCTCTTTCGCGGATGCGATTGCCTGCGTCGCCATTTCTTCTCCTCCACGGAGCACCGGGCTCGATTGAGGAGACCGTACACTAGCGCCCACCACGATGAAACTAGGGAAATCCCCATATCGACTTATTGGAGCGCCGGCGAAGGATTTCCCAGTTGCGCTCAGGCGGAACAGTAAGTTGCCCTCGCGCTTTCCAGTCGCACCTCATCAGGAGCTATCGGCATTTCCTGGGTAGCTGAGGCTTGTAGCGTCGAAGAAACCGAAAGCGTTCCAGGTATTAGGGGTTTTCCTAGTTTCTTCTCACGCTCGTCGTAAGGTACTTTCCATCACAATGTCAGAATCTTCCCTCACGTGGGATGAAATGAAGCGTCGGCGCAAAATCATTCTCTTTGTGGAGATGAATGCCTGGGACCTCAAGGGATTCCGGGACGCCTGAATAACGGAAGGAAGCCAGCGATGAATCCGAAACCAGGAACAATTCGTCGAATTCTTCAGCGTCTGCTGAGCGTGATCTGCGTGATCCTTCTTATTCCAGGAGACACCTTGGCGGGCACTGCCTATACAGGTGGAGGCCAGACAACCGCTCCTCAGAGTTCTCCAGCACAAGGACCGACTACCAAAATTCCCCCCGACGAACTCGACTCCCTCGTCGCACCAATCGCGCTCTATCCCGATCCCCTGCTCGCCCAGACCCTAGCTGCATCCACTTATCCGTTGGAACTTATCCAACTTCAACAGTGGCTTGTAAAACACCCAACGTTAAAGGACAAGGCGCTCGTCGATGCCGTGGCTAAGCAGCCCTGGGACCCAAGCGTCCAAGCCATGGCAGGCTTACCCGATTTGGTGAAGCGCCTCGCAGATGACATTCAATGGACGACGGATCTCGGCAATGCGTTCCTGGCACAGCAAAAGGACGTTATGGATGCCGTGCAGCGGATGCGCAAGAAGGCTAAGGACAAGGGCAATCTAAAAACGACCGAGCAGCAGAAAGTCGAAACTCAGGTGATCGAAAGCAAGAGCACAATCGTTATTCAACAGTCGAATCCACAAGTCGTCTATGTGCCTTCTTACGATCCCGTCGTGGTATATGGGCCGCCGATATACCCCTACCCGCCCATTTACTATCCGCCGCCCGGATACTACGCAGCCGGCTTGGCGATCTCTTTTGGCGTCGGCATCATGATGGGTGCGTTCTGGAGCGGCGGTTGGGGTTGGGGTTGCGGCTGGGGCGGTGGCAACGTCAATGTCAACATCAACAATAGCTTTAATCGCAACACCAATATTGGCGGCGGCAACCGTGCGGGCGGAGTCGGTGGAGTAGGCGGTGTAGGGGGAGTAGGCGGCGTAGGGGGAGTAGGCGGCGTAGGTGCAGTCGGCGGCGTCGGTGGAGTCGGTGGCGCGGGTAGTGTTGGCGGGGTCGGCGGTGCAGGTGGTGTTGGCGGAGTCGGTGGTGCGGGTGGTGTCGGCAGTCCCGGTGGAGTTGGAGGCGTGGGTGGTGCCGGTAAACCCGGTGGCGTTGGAGGCGTGGGTGGTGCCGGTAGTCCCGGTGGGGTAGGCGGCGTAGGTGGAGCCAACCGTCCGTCACAACTACCTGCTGGCGGAGCCGGAGGCGGCAACTGGCAGCACAATCCCGCACATCGTGGCGGCGCACCCTACGGAGACCGCGCAACGGCCGATCGATTCGGCGGCGCAGCTCGCGGCGACTCCCTCGCCAACCGGCAGGCTGGCGCAAGAAACCAGATCGGACGCCAGGGAGGAAATCTTCCAAGTAATCGCGGCGGCGCCGGCGCCAGCAACCGCATGAACGCCGGCGGCGGTGCTGGCGGAAGCAATCGTGGCGGCGGCGGCTTAGGGGGAGGTCCCGACCGCGTCGGAAGCCGCGATGTCTCCCGTCCCTCCGGCGGCGACCGCAGCGCCTTCGGATCAGGTTCCCGCGGAGGCTACAACGGCTCCTCCGCACGATCCGCCAGTAGCCGCGGATCCTCCAGCTTCGGCGGCGGCGGCCGTGGCGGCGGGGGTGGTCGTAGCGGCGGCGGCCGGCGTCGTTAAGGAAAAAATCATGAGGAGCAAAAAAATGAACTCACGATCCGCGAGAAAAAATCTCTTCGAGCTTCTTTGGATTGCGATCATCGTCACCTGGGCATGCCTCTCTACTCAGGTTCTCTTCGGCGCGCATCAAGCCTCCACCGGCACGCAAAGTCCTCCTGCACAAGCTCCCACCGCCACCGCGGCTCCTCACACCGTTGAAGGCGAAACCTTCT
>Ga0210406_10004690_pt1 | contig 14539 bp, 9 predicted proteins | sample IncBWC30MmetaG_FD_155454 | JGI IMG/M metagenome (GOLD analysis project Ga0210406, IMG submission 155454) | Forest soil microbial communities from Barre Woods Harvard Forest LTER site, Petersham, Massachusetts, United States - Inc-BW-C-30-M | ecosystem: Environmental > Terrestrial > Soil >... | reverse complement strand
CATTGCTCATGCCGACGGTCGGGCTGTAGGTTTCGGCAATCGACACCTGGCCCAGTGCGGGAAAGTCCGCGCCGTGAAAAAACTGGTCCGTCACGCCCGCCCACAATTCGACGTAAGGCCGCTGCTCGTTGGGGTCTTTGCGTGCGTCGGTTTGGTTTGTGAACGACGGAAATCCCCACGTCCACATTTTCAGGCCCGGCGTGACCGTATTGTCGGCGATGCGGATGATCCCCTCTTCGTTGTCGTGGTTGATCACGCCCCAGAAATTTCCGCCCTGCATATCGGGCGCCGCATATGCGATGCCCATCGTCGGCCAGTTCTTGAAGTAGCGCAGATTTTCGAAACGGCTCCTGCCTGGCCCTGCGCTCTTGTCGCCGTCGGACAGATTGGCAGACCAGGCGGGCGTGGTGTAGGCCTCGATCGGCGCGATGATTTCGGCGCCGCCGGTCGTCTTGGGATTTTTCGGGTCCGATCCCGGCGCAAGCGTCGTGCACGTCCAGTATTCATATTTGATCGCCTGGGCCCGCGGATTCTTCAGCACCGTGCGCGTATCGAGCGCGGCGCGATCGGCTTTCAGCGTCACAAAGTAAGTTGCCTCCAGGCCAGTCGAGCCGGTGAACTTCGGAGGTCGCGCGGGATAATCGAAATCGTCCTTGAACGACATCGATACCGTCACTTCGCCGGCACTCTCCTTTACCACCCTGAAATCCCACGGCCTCAGCCATGTCTTGCCGTGCTCGGGATCCGGGAATGTGGGGAAGATGCCGCCATACACCATCAGCCAGTCGTAATAGAAATTGCCGGCCTTGATTCCGTAGGGCACGCCCACTTCCGTGCGGTAGAGTTGCTCGTGGCCGGTGGGCTTGTAGATGATCGAGAGAATGCGCCCGCCAAATTCCGGCACGAGCGTTACCTTCAAATAACGATTCTCAAGCACATAGGCCTTGAAGGTGCGATCGACGATGGTCTTCTTGTCCAGCGACCCACTGACGAATCCGTTCTCGGCATCGGTCGCGTACTTGACGGTGCTCCACGTCATCGTCGATTCGCTGAGAGACACGTTGTCAGGCACCGGCGACGCCGCATGCACGACAGCATGACTTGCGCAGACCGCCGCAAGCATGGCGGCTACGAAACGGACAAGGGACCAAGAGGCAGGAATTGCCATTTGCGTCGCCTTCGGAGCAGCAGGAGCCTAGTCTACCGACGTGATCCTTTTTCGTCGTGACCGATATATACCTCATACAGAAGGAAATTTAGGCCTAGCGGGCGGAGAGAATGGAACCTCGCATGCCACGCGAGCTGGACCCAGCTCTCCGCCTCGCGGAGCGGCGGTCTGCATGGTTCCTGCCGCATCCGCCTCCCCCCCCGCCACGGATCAGGCGGTTTCATGCGGCGCGCATCACCAGTCGCAGATATTGCGCCAGGTCCGCCCGGCGGAAAGGCTTGCCGATGATCGGAAATTCATCTTCAGCCCCGTAGCGCGCCAGCACGTCTGCCGCATTGCCTGAGGTAAGCAGAATCTTGATGCCGTCGCACAGCCGCTTTGCTTCGCGGGCAAGCTCAATGCCGGTGATTCCCTGTGGCATCACGACGTCGCTGAACAGGAGATCAAATCGGTTGCCGGACGTCAGAATCTGGATGGCCTCGGCGCCGTTGCGCGCGCAAACCACATGATAGCCAAGTTCTCGCAGCATTGCCGATGTGACGTCCAGCACATCCGCGTCATCCTCGGTCACGAGAACCCGCCCTGAGCCCGTCGGCACGTCCTGCATTTTCACGTTGTCGGCCGCGCGTTCGGGCGCTTGGGTGGATTTGGGCAGATAGAGGCTGACCGTCGTTCCCAACCCTACGCCGCTCTCGATGGCGACATGGCCGCCGGATTGCCGCACAAATCCGTAGACCATGCTCAGACCGAGCCCAGTCCCCTTGCCGACCTCTTTCGTGGTGAAGAACGGCTCGAAGACGCGATCCAAGGTTTCCGGAGCCATGCCGCAGCCGGTGTCGGTGACGGAGAGCTTGATATAGGCGCCGGACGAAACCCCGGCGACGGCATTTTCCTCCAGGTTCACGTTTCGGAGCTCGATCTGCAGCATCCCGCCGTTCGGCATGGCATCGCGCCCATTCAGGGTCAGATTGAGGAGCGCCGTCTCAAGCTGTGCCGGGTCGACGTAGCACGGCCACAATTGGTTATCGGCAACCAGCTTGACCTCGCAGTCTTCTCCGACCGCGCGACGGATGAGCTCCTGGAAGTCCCGAATCAGAACATCCGCATGCACCGGCTTCGGATTCAATTTCTGCCTGCGGGAGAAAGCGAGAAGCTGCGCGGTGAGGCTTGCGCCCCGATCGGCGGCCTTCCGCGCAGCCGCCGCGATCTCCCGGACGCCGTCCTGGTCCGTTGCGCGGCTTTCGATAAATTCGAGATTGCCGGAAATCACCATCAGCAAATTGCTGAAGTCGTGGGCCACGCCACCGGTGAGCTGGCCGACCGCCTCCATCTTCTGGCTCTGATGAAGTTGCTCCTCTATCACGCGGCGCGCCTCGACGGCGCGCTTGTGCTCGGTGACGTCGCGGAACAAGACAGCGAGGCCTTCGCCGGACGGAAATGCATTGATGTCGTACCATCGATCCCGGAGCGGACAGAACATTTCAAGAGAGTCCAGGCGCTGTTTTGACATCGCCTCGCGAACACGGTTCGTGAGGTCCGTGCCGATCACGTTCGGGAATGCTTGCCAAACGTCCATGCCGACCAGGTCGCGCTGTTCGGATAGCTGCGCCTTGGCCCGCCCGTTCAGATAGCTGATGCGCCAGTCCCGATCGATGATGAAGACACAGTCGTTCGTGCTCTCAAATATCGTCGTGATGCGGGCCGCTGCTTCCTCGGCCTTCTCCTTGGCATCGTACAATTCGCGTTCCCGTTCCCCGAGCGCATCGGCCATGGAGTTGAACGCGTCGGCCACCCGGGCGATTTCCGAACGTTTGTCCCGAATATGCACACGGGGCGTATAATCGCCGAGCCGCCATTGGTTGGCGGCGTCGACCAATTGCCCGAGCGGGCGATGGATGAATCGGCGGGCGCCCGCGCCCGTCAGCACCAAAACCAGCGACGTGCTCAGGGCGATCAGAAGGATGCCGAACTGCGTGCGGCGTTGAATCTCTCCGAAGGCCTGCGCCTTGTCCAGACCGAAGGTGACGAGGAGCCCTCCGGAATCGGACTGCAGAGGCGCGTAGCCCACGATGCGCTCCACGCCATCGACATCCAGTGCGGTCGTTGTGCCGGGATAATCGCCGCGCCGGTATTGATTATCGGGCATCTTGCGGCCAACAAACCGGTCATTATCAGGATAGCGCGCGAGATACGTGCCGTTTCTGTCGACAATGGCGAGCGCCGCGCCGGGCGGCACACCCAATCGCGCGCTGTACTGCGCCAGCCAATCCAGGCCGAGCGCTGTGATGATGATGCCGCCCATGCGAGCGTCGTCGCCGTAAAATGGCAAGGCAAATTGAATGACCTTCTGGCCGGTCAACCGGCCGATCGAGTACTCTCCGACGCTGAACGCGGCGGTCCTTGTGGCGTTGGCAAAGTAGGCTCGATCAGCAAGGTTTCGTTTCTTGTCGTTGTTGGTCGCGCAAATGTTGTCGCCATTCATGTCAGCAACGACGAAGGAGAGGAAGGCCGGGTAGCGCTGCTTGAGCGTAGAAAGATATGCGCTGCAGGCCTCAAGATCCCTCGCCTTGATTGCCGGCAGTTCCGAAAGCGCGGTCAGGACCTGCCGAACGCCCTCGACAATTTGTTGCTGCTCCGCGGCAGCGAGCTTGGCGAGATTAAGCGCCTGTTCCTGCGCTTCCCTTTGGCGGGATCGGCGGAGATCAAACTCGTTATAGGACTGGATCGCGATTGCGGGCAGAAGCGCAACAGCAACCAGAATGAAGAGGCGCAACAACAGAGCCACTGCATCGTTTCCAGGACTAGAGCGTCAGATGCGGGGTGGGTAGCGCTTCGCGTGAAGAAAGCGCGTCAGAACGGGAGGCTCAAGCCTCAGTTCCGATTGCAACGGAACGGAAAAGGCTCCAGAGTCCCGAACGCAACGCTCTTGGCGTATCTCGCCTTGGCCGCCACGCTCAGCCCTCCGATCGATCGGCCGAGGTCGGTCGAAAAGCATCTGTGCCATCTCTCACCCTTTTCTCACCCTTTCGTCTGATTGGGAGATGAGGCACTGGATTTGTTACGGCGCGATTTCAACGCTTGGAATTCCGTTACAGGCGTAACGCATTTCCGAGCGGCTCGGGATTGCGGCCCGATGCAACCCCACTCGCGCACAACCACATCGATACGGGGTGAAATCGTCGCGCGACAAACCTGCTACTGTCGGCGCGCCAGAGGCCGCGCTACAGCTGATCGGAAATGATGTCCGCACCATCTGTGTCGGCCGCTGCAAGCGCCGCGACGCCTGCACCCATCGCTGTGCGACAAGTGCAACAGGTTGAGATGGCTATGTCGTGTGCGCGAGTCAGCCGGACTTCGCGCGTTCCGCCGCTTGCTTCACGCGCTCCGGATCGGCCGCTATCTGGACGCCCGTGCGCTCCTGCTCGAGCAGCATCACGGCGCGTGAGTCTCGTCCTCCCCAGCCGCGGTTGCACGCTTCGGTCATCTCGGCGTAAGCCAGATTGCACATGCGCATCGGCACGCCAAGTTCGCGCCCCAGCGCGGTCGCGAGCGCGACGTCCTTGGTGGCGAGCTTGAGAGCGAAATTCGGCGGGTCGTACTTGCCGGGCAGGAACTGATCGAGCAGGCCATCGAAGGTGAGGCGGCGGCCGAGGACGCCCTGGCGTACGGCTTCCCACAGCGCGACGGGATCCATGCCGGCCTTCACGCCCATGGTGAACGTCTCGGCGAGCGCACAGGTGATTGCATAACCCGACATGTTGTGCACGAGCTTGGCGACGGTCGCGGTCCCGATCGGTCCGATATAGGCCGGTCGATCCGCCATCGCGTCGAGGACGGCCTTGTGTCTGTCATAGGCCGCTTTGTCGCCGCCGACCCAAATCGCCATCTTGCGCGATGCCGCGCCGGACGGCCCCCCACTCACCGGCGCATCGAGCATGTGCGCGCCCTTGGCGGCAAAGGCCTCGTGAATTTTTTTCACGAGGCTTTGGGAATTTGTCGACAGATCGAAATAGGCCGAGTCCTTTCTTATTCCTTCGATCAGGCCATCGGCCCCCAGCACGACGCGCGCGACATCTGCGGGCTCGGGCAGCGAGGTGAAGATCACGTCGGACGTCTCCGCCAGCGCACGCGGCGTCTCCGCCCATTCGGCGCCGGCTTCCAGATGGTGGCTTGCCGACTGACGATGCAGGTCGTGCACCACGAGTTTGTATCCGGCCTTGAGAATATTGGTGGCCATCTTGCCACCCATGGTGCCGAGCCCGATGAAGCCGACCACAACGTCATTGGCCATTGTCATTCCCCTTGTTATCTTCGACCAGCACCGTGTAGGCAACCTGCGCGGCCGACATCGCGGCAGGCCAGCCTGCGTAGAACGCCATATGCGTGATGACTTCGGTTATCTCCTCCTGCGTGACGCCATTCTCGATCGCGCGCGACAGATGCGACACGAGCTGCTCCGGCCGGTAGGTCGCGACCAGCGCCGCCACCGTGATGAGACTGCGGTCGCGCTTGGAGAGACCCTTGCGCTCCCACAAGTCGCCGTAAACAACGTCGTTGGTGTAATCGACCAGTGCGGGCGTGAACGCCTTGATGCGGTCGCGTTTGGCGGAAGGCGGTGCCTTGGCCATGCGTCTCTCCCTTGCTTTTTAAAGCCTCTTGTCAGAGCCGCGCGGCGAGGCGTGGCCACTTCTTTGCCGTTGTTCTTTGCCGTTACAGCGAGAACCGGAATTTCAATATCATTGTCGAACGGAGACGTCGACCAGCGCAAATCGCCGAGCTGGCACGCGCGCAATGTGCTGATGATATAAATGTGCTGATGATATATTTGACGGGCAGGATAAACCGGCGGATCCCCAAGCGGAGATTAGGCTCCCATCAAAGGTCTTCCCACATGGTTACGCAACCCGCACAGCAAATTGCACAACAGATTCCTGGCGTCTATCATCGCAAGATCGGAGACATTGTCGTCACCGCGATCAGCGACGGCTATCTGGACGGCGGTCTTGACGTGATGCGCAATGTCGATCTCGAAACGGCCCATCAGATCCTGCGGGATGCATTTCGGCCGGCACGGCGAACCAGCGTCAACGCTTTCCTGGTCCATTCAAAGGGCCGCATCGCGATCATCGACACCGGATCGGGCAATTATCTCCTGCCGACCGCCGGCTTCGTTCAACACAATCTCGCGGCGGCCGGTATCGATCCGAAATCGATCGATACCGTGCTGCTGACTCACATGCACCCGGATCATTCCGCCGGCCTCACCGACATGTCGAACGGCCAAACCCTGTTTCCGAACGCTGAACTCGTCATGCATGAGAACGAACCGGCGCACTGGTTCGACGATGGCGCGATGGCGAAGGCGGATGAGCGGTCAAGGAAACTCTATTTCCTGGCCGGCCGTGAGCAGGTCGCGCCCTACAAGAACAGGACGCGGTTGTTCAGACAGGGCGAGGTGTTTCCAGGCGTGACGGCGGTACCGAGCCTTGGGCATACGCCCGGCCACACCGCCTATCTCGTCTCATCAGGCAAGGATCAGTTGATGATCTGGGGCGACACGGTGCACGTGCCGGAAGTGCAAACCGCGATTCCCGAGGCCGGGATGGCGTTCGACACCGACCTCGCCGCGGCCGCAGCTTCGCGCAAACGCATGTTCGATCGCGTCAGCGCCGATGGCATCCTGATCGCCGGCATGCATCTGCATTTTCCGTCATTTTCGCGGCTTGCACGGCGGGGCGAGGCCTATGCGCTGCATTCCGAGCCCTGGGTGCACACCCTTGATGCGAACGAGAGCCTTCATTCCGGCTGAATCGGAGGGGAGGCTTTCGTCTGTTGTTTTGACGCGCTTTCTTAGCGCGAAAGGGGTACCCACCCTTCGCGCGCTATTTCGCCAATTCTTCACGTTCGGGCGGCCCGGAGGCCAGATCTGTACGCTTATGCGTCCGATCTCGCGATGCACCTTTGAGCCCCGCATACTTGCCGAACCTGCATAGCGCGTCCGGCGCGTTTCGACGAATTTCCTCCGGCCAAGGCGTCCGACCAATTGCCCGGCGGCGTCGAGGCGGGTGAAGGCTGCGGCCCGAGTCCAGCAGCTCTCAATGAGGAAAGCAACAATGAGCTTGTTCAGAGCAATCTGGAGCGCTCTTGTCGTGTTGTGTGCCGCCACAACGATGGCCAGCGTTCCCGCCTCCGCCCAGCAGGGGCAAAAACCCAATATCCTTGTGATCATGGGTGACGATGTCGGTTGGTTCAACGTCGGAGCTTACCACCGCGGAATGATGTCGGGTAAGACGCCGAACCTCGACAAGCTGGCGTCCGAAGGCATGATGTTCACCGACTACTACGCCGAAGCAAGCTGCACGGCGGGACGCGCCAACTTCATCACGGGCGAGTTGCCGATCCGCACCGGACTGACGACTGTCGGTCAGGCAGGTGCCGATGTCGGCATACCGGACCAGGCCGTGACACTCGCCACCGTGCTCAAATCGCTCGGCTACGCAACGGGGCAGTTCGGCAAGAACCACCTCGGCGATCTCAACAAATACCTGCCGACTGTGCACGGCTTCGACGAATTCTTCGGGTACTTATATCACCTCGACGCAATGTCCGATCCGTACTGGTACTCGTTTCCAATCAACCAAGACTATTACAACAAATACGGCCCGCGCTACCTGGTCCACAGCTACGCGACCGACACGGACGACACCACCGAGATGCCGCGCTGGGGCAAGATCGGGAAGCAGAAGATCATCGACGAGGGCCCGCTGCCGCCGTTTCCCGACATGAATAACGTGCCGAATATGCACGATCTGCCGTTCCTGAAGGCGAAGTACGACATGACTACTTTCGACGAAGTTCTGGTCAAAGCGTCCAGCGACTTCATGGACAAGGCCAAGCGCGACGGCAAGCCCTTCTTCGTCTGGCACAACACGACGCGCATGCACGTCTGGACGTTCCTGTCGAAGAAATACAGCGCGATGCAGAACCACGATACGAACTACGGTCTCGAGGAAGCCGGCATGGCTCAGCTCGATGACAGCGTCGGCGCGCTGCTCAAGCATATCGATGACATGGGTGAAACCAACAACACGATCGTCATCTTCACGACCGATAACGGCGCCGAGGTGTTCACCTGGCCTGATGGCGGCATGACCCCGTTCAAGGCCACCAAAGGCACCAGCTATGAGGGTGGCTTCCGCGTGCCGGCCATCATTCGCTGGCCGGGCCGTATCAAGCCGGGTTCGGTCGAGAATGGAATCGTCTCGGGACTCGACTGGTTCCCGACACTCACCGCCGCGGCCGGAAACCCGAATATTACCGATCAGCTGCTCAAGGGCGTGGCGCTGCAAGGCCGCACTTACAAGAACCACCTCGACGGGTACAATCAGATGGATCTTCTGACGGGTAAGGGCCCCACCGCCCGCCATGAGATCTTCTATTTTGCCGGTCCGCATCTTGGTGGCCTTCGCTACGATGACTTCAAGTTCCAGTTCTTCCAGCAGCCATACGGATGGCCCGGCGAGAAGGACACCACCGACATGCCGACCATTATCAACATCCGCCAAGACCCGTTTGAGCGAACGCCGAGCACCCGCGGCGAGAGCCTGAACAACGCCGGCGGAGGCTACATGAATGATTTCATGGGTCGCGAATTCTGGCGCTTCGTGCTCGTTCAGCAGGAAGTCGGGAGATTGGCGCAAACGGCCATCGAATTTCCTCCAATGCAAGCGCCAGCAAGCTTCAATCTTGAAGCCGTAAAGAGAGAAGTCGAGCAAGCGATCAAGGCCCACCAAGGCCAGTAGCCGGCCCGATTCTTCAACAGGCGGGCGCTCCCTCCGGCGAGCGCCCGCCAACTTGCGTCGGGGCGGCCGGTGGATATCGCGGATAACTGCGCCTGCCGGAGCAGCCGAAACCTTGTGTTTTCAAACTTTCATCAGGCTGCAATGTAGCCGTGTGTTCATTCGCGTGTCAGCGAGGTTCTGAACGAGCCTCAAAACTGCCGTCCAATTGGCGGGAGCAGTCAGTCCAATCGGCAGGAGCAATCAAATGACGCGGATGGATCGTCGAGCGCTGGAGCGCAAGTTGGAGCAGACACGCAAGCTCGCTCTGGAGCCCACCGATCCCGTCACGCGAGAGAGGCTGGCCCAGATGATTGAAGAGCTGGAATTTCAGATCCGGGACATGCGAAAGGTCGCCTGATAGCAATCTTCGCGAGGAAGCCTGCCACGACCGTTCCACAGAGAGCCAGGCCAAAGCTCAGCGCTGGATCGCGGCCCTCCAGGTCGCGACCTCATGAGCTCAGTCCGTCTCGATCACGGCAATGCGCGGCCACTCGGCGACATGCGGCCATTCGGCGACATCAAGTCTTTTCAGGCTGCACAAGCCCCTACGCGCCTCCTGCTTTTAGGGCTTGTAGGTGCCTGGGTCCCCGCCACCAACCAATCCGCCTCTATCGTTCGGGTTGCCGTTGTACCTACCGTAGCCGCCATTGTACCGACCGTAGCTGCCATAGTACCGACCCTGGTTCATCGAATATCCGGAGTGGGTTCTGGCGCCAGACCTGTACTTATGATGATGAGTGCTTTGATTAGTGTATGCGAGCGCCACCGTGCTTGTAAGCGCGAACGCGCAGGCGAGTGCTAGGGTCGTCAGTTTCATGGTCGTTCTCCCTTGGTTTGGATAACGGAGCAACGCCACCCTCTCGAAGCGCCGCGCGCAGCAAACGCATCCGAGACGCCTTGCAAAAAAGCTTGCAAAAAAATGACATGCCCGGCTATGCACTTTCGGCCGATCGCGGACTCTTGATGAGATGGAGGCGATCGAGGTCTCGGCTCTGCGGATTGGCCGGTTCGCGTCACCGCCACTGCGCCAAGCCGGCCAATCAGAGCCGTGGACAACCACCGAAGTTCCTCTCATCGAGGAATTGGCCAACGCCGATCATGCACACCGAATAGAGATGAAGCGAAAGGCCCCTACGTTTACGAGCGCAATATTAGCCTAATCGCAGCAGGGATATCCAAGCAGCAGGAAGCATCCCCGGTTTTGATGGACAATCGCTATGTGACTCCTCTATCGTAGCCGGTATTGGCTCATACCGAGCGACGCATCGAGATCGGACGAGGTTCGGTCAACCGACATAAAAGGCGGCTACCCCAGTCATGTGCTAAGTGGAGTCAGGCGTGGACATGCCGACCTCTGATAATGAAGTCCAAGGTGCGTCCGGCGCGCTAAGTAACGGACAACGGCAAAGTAACGGACGAGAGAAGAGCACGCCCACCGCGACGCGTGCGCCGTCCATCATCGTCGGCATCGTTGCTGCGGTGGTCGCGGCGCTCTCAGTGTTCTACCTGCTGCGACCGGAACCGCTGCTCGTCCAGGGCGAGGTCGATGCGACGCGGCTGGATATCGCCGCGCGTGTCGATGGGCGGGTCAAGGAAATTCCCGTCGAGCGTGGCCAGAACGTTCCTGCGGGCGCTGTCCTGGTGCGGATCGACAATCCCGAGACTTTGGCGAAATACGAGCAAATGAAGGCCGCAAAGGCCGTCGCCGACGCCCAGCTCGCCAACGTGCTCGTTGGAACGCGGGTGGAAGTCATTGCCGCTCGGAAAGCGGAAATGGAGCGCGCGCAGGCGGCGCAGGTCCTCGCGCAGAAGACCTTCGACCGCACTCGTACCTTGACCGAGCAAGGCAACGCGCCGCAAGCCCGCCTGGACCAGGTGACCGATTCGCTGCACGAAGCTGAACGCGCGGTCGATCAGGCCAAATCGGCCCATGAACAAGCGGTCAACGGCTACACCAAGGAGGAACGGGCGATCTCCAAGGCCAACGTCGAAAAGGCCGATGCCGATATCCAGAGCGTTCAATCGATCATCGATCAGCTTCAGGTCTATGCCCCCGTCGCCTCGCAGATCTATCAGCGCAATGTGGAGCCGGGCGAGTACGTGTCGCCGGGCGTGCCGCTCGTGACCCTGATCGATCTTGCCGATGTCTGGATCCACTTCGACCTCCGAGAAGATCTGGTGAAGGGCTTGAAGGTCGGCGATCGATTTGATGTCCACATTCCGGCTCTCGATGACCGCCGTGTCACAGTCGAGGTCAAGCTCATCGCGACCAAGGGCGAATATGCGAGCTGGCGGGCCACGCGTGCTTCGGGCGATTTCGACCTGCGGACGTTTTCGATCCGCGCCTATCCGATCCAGCCGGTCCCCGAGCTGCGACCGGGAATGAGCGCCTATCTGGACTGGCGGTCGCGGCAATGAAGCCGGCGTCAAAGCCCGGATTTCTGCTGGTCGCGTGGCGCGAGTTCCACTGGCTATGTCACGATCGTGTGGCGCTGCTTTTGATCTTCGGCGTGCCGCTCTTTGCGTTCGTGGTCCTCACAACGGTCTTCAGCCATCCGGTCATACGAGGACTTGGGGTGACGGTCGTCGACGCCGACAATTCGGATGCTTCGCGGACTCTGGTGGAATACGTCGCTTCGTCTCCGAGCCTGCATATCGTCGACCGCTCGGGTACGCTGTCCACGGCGGTGCAGGACATACGGTCGGGCAAGGCGATCTCGGCGATCCTTATTCCGCCGAATTTCGAGCGCGACCTGCAGGCCCAGCGGCGCCCGCAGGTCGTCGGTTTCTATAACCAGCAGTTCCTGACCCCGTCCGGCATTGCATCCTCGGGCCTGAGCGATGCGCTATCCGCTGCGGCAGCCGCGGCCGCTCCCGCCAAGCGCGCCGCGCCGGCGCCGGCGTCCATGGGAACGCTGACCGGGGAGACCATCGCACTCGTCAATCCGCAAAAAAACTATGCGCAATTCCTGCTGCGCGCGCTGCTGCCGACCATCATCCATATCGTGATTACCTTGGCCGCGGGCTATTCAGTCGGTTCCGAGTTCCGCCGTCGCGACGCGCGGGCCTGGCTGGAAAGCGCCGGGGGCGATCCGGTCGTCGCCTTGGTCGGCAAGCTCGCGCCGCTCTTTGCCGTCTTTTTGCTGATCATGCTGGCCGTGCCGCTCTTCCTGGAGGGCGTGCTGCAAATCCCCTTCAAGGGCGACTTGCCGCTACTCGTCGCCGCCGGCTCCCTCCTTATTGTTGCTTACCTGTCGCTCGGTGCCTTGCTGCAGCTCCTGGCTCTCGACTTGGCGACGGGGCTCGGACTTGCGGGTCTCATTGCCTCTCCTGCTTTCGGCTATGCGGGCGTCGGTTTTCCCACAGTCGGCATGAATACGTTCGCGCAAGTCTGGAGCGCGATCTTGCCGCTGCGCTGGTACATGGCCGTCCTGCTGGGACAGGCGGCACGGGGATTGCCGGTCGCAGATTCCGCCGTTCCCTTCGCGGCGCTCGCGGGCCTCGCGATTCTCTTTGCCGGTCTCGCATTGCTGCGCATGGCGAGCCTCAAGCGCAAGGGCTGGTTTGAGATGCCGCAGCCCGCCGAGCAGCCCGAAACAGGGAGCGCACCGCGAGGCATCGGCGGCGCCTTCCAGGCGGAGTGGCGGCGCGTGCTCGGGACGCGGAGCGCCTTCGCGCTGTTGTTCCTGGCTCCCCTGATCTACGGCATTTACTATCCGCAACCCTATTTGAACCAGATCCTTCGCAAGCTTCCCATCGCGGTCGTCGATAATGATCTGAGCGATCTCAGCCGCCAGATCGTCGAGACGCTGGACGCGAGCGGCGCATTGAACGTCGTGGTTCGCGCCCGGACCCTTGCCGAAGCGCGCACTGCCATCGATCGCGGCCGGGCTTTTGCCGCGGTCGAAATCCCCCCCGGCACCGAGCGCGATGTGCTCAAGGGCATCACCGCTCATATCCCGATCTACGCGGATGCCACCTACCTGTTCATATTCAGATCGACCGCAAGCGGCGTCGCCACGGCGATCGGCGCATTGACGTCCGACCTCGTTGCGCGAGGCGCACGCTCGGATGGAAGTCTCGTCAAGGCGAAATTGGCGAGCATGAGCCCGGCCGACGTCCTGCTGCAGCCGATCTTCAACCCCGTCGGCGGCTATGCAAGCTACGTCGTGCCGGCGGCATTCATACTGATCCTGCAGCAAACCCTGCTGATCGGCGCGGCCATGCTGACCAGAGCGGCACTGGCGAAAGGCGGCGGCGCATTCGCCGGCGTGCTCGGCCGCGGCATCGCCCATATGACCATTTATCTTCCGGCGGTTGCGCTCTATCTCATCGTGCTGCCGCGCATCTACGGCTTTTCGACGCTCGGGCATCTCCCGCAGCTCTTCGCACTCGCTGCGATCTTTTTGCTTGCGACGAGCTTCATGGGCCAGGCTGTCGGAGCCTGGTTCACGCGGCCGGAAAACGCGACCATCCTGCTCTTGGCGACCAGCCTGCCTCAGTTCTTCATGGCCGGCTTCGCATGGCCGCGCGAGGCAATCCCCGACGCGGCCCTTGCATTCGGTCGGCTTTTCCCCGCCGACTCCGCGATCGATGGACTCGTGCGCATCAACCAGCTCGGTGCCAGCATCTGGGAGGTCGCGCATGATTGGCTCGCACTGTGGTGTCTGGCGCTCGCCTATTTCGTACTCGCCGTGATCTCGGCGCTTGCCGTCAAGAGAGGACAGCGACATGCGCAAAGCTAGCCGTGCCGCCATCGTTACGATCGCACTCGTGCTCATCGCGGGCGCTCTGATCTACGCCGTGCGTGGTTCCGGATCGCCGGCCGCGCTTGTTGGGGTCGTGCGAGCGACCGAAATCAGGGTGGAACCCGAGGTGAACGGCCAGCTCGTGTCGATTGCGGTCGAGAAAGGCGTGCATGTCCGCGCGGGCGATGTCCTGGCGACGCTCTCCGCGGTCGAGTTGACGGCGCAGGCGGACCAGGCGCGCGCCGCGCTCGCGTCGGCAAGCGCGAACCGCAACAACGTCTATGCCGGCGTTCGGAGCGAGCAGGTCGACTCGTTGAAAGCCGCAATCGCCAAGGCAAGCTCCCGCCTCGAATATGTGCAGGTCCAGCTCACACGGACCAGCACGCTGGCACGCCAGAACTTTGAGTCCCAGCAGTCGCTCGACCAGGCCGAAAACGACGTTGCAGGCGCTCGCGCCGATGTCGCGGAGGCCCAGGCGAACTACGATGCGGCCGTGGCTGGTCCGACCCGGGAGGAACGCGCGATCGCCGACGCGCAGGTGCAGGCGGCGGCTGCCGCCCTTGCCGTGCTTGAGCGCCGTCTTGACAAGATGATCTTGCGTGCTCCGGCCGACGGTGTTGTTAGCGTCATCGCTGCAGAGGTCGGCGAGAACGTTCGCGCGGGCCAACCGATCCTGGTGATCGAGGCGGCGGGCGAGCAATGGCTCTCGTTCAATGTGCGCGAGGACCATCTCACTGGTCTCAAGATGGGAGATACGGTGAGCGTGGTGCGGAACGGTGCCG
>Ga0210406_10004689_pt1 | contig 14539 bp, 8 predicted proteins | sample IncBWC30MmetaG_FD_155454 | JGI IMG/M metagenome (GOLD analysis project Ga0210406, IMG submission 155454) | Forest soil microbial communities from Barre Woods Harvard Forest LTER site, Petersham, Massachusetts, United States - Inc-BW-C-30-M | ecosystem: Environmental > Terrestrial > Soil >... | reverse complement strand
GACAGCGTGGACCAGGCGGTGCGCATCGTGGAGGAATACAACCACCTGACAAGGCACGGGCGCGCGCTGACCAGCGCGGAAGTGAAGTCGCTGATGCGCGTGGCAACAGATGAGCCGCACGAATCGCCGCGAGGGATGTTTGAGCACGGGCGAACGCGATCGTTCGGGAAGAAGGTAGTGACGCCGAAGAACGCCAGCCAGCGGCGTTACATGGAAGAGATTGAGTCGCACGATATGACTTTCGGGATAGGGCCGGGCGGGACGGGGAAAACGTATCTGGCGGTGGCGATGGCGGTAAGCGCGCTGCTGACCAAACAAATGAACCGCATTATTTTGGCGCGGCCGGCAGTGGAAGCCGGAGAACGACTGGGATTCCTGCCAGGGACGCTGCAGCAGAAAATCGATCCGTACATGCGGCCACTCTACGATGCGCTATACGACATGCTGGACGCGGACAAGTTAGAGCGCTTTCTGGAGAAGGGAATCATCGAGGTTGCGCCCCTGGCGTTCATGCGCGGGCGCACGCTGAATGATTCGTTCGTGATTCTGGACGAAGCGCAGAATACCACCAGCGAGCAAATGAAGATGTTTCTGACCAGGCTGGGATTTAATTCCAAAGCGGTGATTACCGGCGACATTACGCAGATCGATTTGCCTCAGGGGAAAAAGTCCGGGCTCATGGAAGCGCTGGAAATCTGCGGGCGGATTCCCGGGATCAGCAATGTGCAATTCGGGGAGAAGGATGTGGTGCGGCACAACCTGGTGCAGCAGATTATCCGTGCGTATGAAGAGCACGATGCGACGCATCCGCAGCGAGGTGGGAACGGCAAGCCGGTGACGATTCCCAAGGAAGCGGGGATACCGGAGCCGCCGCGCAATTAAAGCCTGTGAGCGGGCGCTGAGGATGGAGCGCAAAAAGGCAAACAGAAGAGGGATTCCTCGCTCCGCAGACTCCGTTCGGAATGACCAGTTGAAGATTGAGCTAATTCACAATTTGATTTCATGAAACGTACAAGGCGCTACCCTGCATCTGCTATGGCGGCGAGCGATGTGGAAGGGATAGAAAATCGCCAGAGGACTGTGCGTGTGGAGATGCGGGCGCTCGTCGCGTTCACAAACCGCGTAAAGTTGGAACTGGGCTTGGGACAAGAGTGCGTAGCCATCCGCCTGATCAACGATAGCGAGATGGCGCGGTTGAACGAGACTTACCGGGACAAGAAAGGGCCGACCGATGTGCTGTCGTTCCCGGCGGAAGAGAGGCGGAAGCCCAGTAATCTGCGGCAGCGGCTGAAAAAAGTGCGTGACGCGCAACTCGGCGATATTGCACTATCGCCGGTGATGGCCAAGCGCAACGCCAAACAATACGGGCGAACGTTCACCGAGGAGCTTCAAATACTGATCCTGCATGGAATCCTACATCTACTGGGATACGATCATGAGACGGACCGCGGCGAAATGGAGCAAGTAGAATTGCGGCTGCGGCGGCGACTGGGAATCGCTTGACGATGGTGCCATGGATTTACATTGGGGGCGTGCTGGTTCTGGCGCTGGGCCTGCCTATCTTCTCCTACCTTGCGCTGATCTACCGCGAACTGGGCCGCATGACCACGGGGCGGATTCACGAACACCTGGATATTTTTGAGGCGGAGATCGAGCCGAAACTGCGAATCAACCGGCGCAGTGGCGGGCGCACATTTCGCATCCTGGGGCATTTCTGGCTGGCGTTTATCGTTCTGGAGACGACGCGAGGCATTGTGTACCTGGTGCCGAACCGCTGGGAAGCGGGGCTGCAGTTTCTGGTATTCCTTACGCTGGAAGTTGTTATCGCCATGCATTTTATTCCGGACATGCTGCTGTACCGGACGACGGGACGATGGTTGCTGCCGCTGCTGCCGGTGATCAAGGCGGCGATGTTCATTGTTTGGCCCATCCGGGTTTTTCTGGAAGGCGCGGAATCGTTGGCACGGATTTCGGAACACGAGGTGGAGCGAACGGAAGAGCAGAGGACGGAAGAGGGCATTGAGGCGCTGGTGGAAGTGGCGGAAGAAGAAGGCATCATCGAAAAGGACCAGGCGGACCTGATCGAACAAGTGGTGGAGTTCAGCGACAAGCGTGTGCGCGAAGTGATGACACCGAGGCCGGATGTGGTGGCATTGCAGGCGGATGCGACGCTGGAAGAGATGCACACGAGGTTTGTGGAGACGAAATTTTCGAAGATGCCGGTGTATGAGAAGTCGCTCGACGATATTTTCGGAGTGGTCCACGCGCAGGATTTGCTGCAGATCGCCGATACGGATTTGCCGAAACGCAAGGTACGCGAGTTGGTGAGGCCGGCGTTGTTTGTGCCAGAGACGAAGCTGGGCTCGGACTTGTTGAAGGAAATGCGGCAAAGAAATCAGTCGATGGCGATCATCATCGATGAACACGGGTCGGTGGCGGGGATTGCAACAGCGGAAGATTTGGTGGAAGAGATCGTGGGGGAGCGGGGGGGAGATGATTTTCAGCCATCACCGGATGCGGTGCGCGAGCCGGATGGCAGTCTGGTGCTGCGCGGGAGCATGACGATACGAGAGGCGGAGGAATTGTTAGGAGTACAACTCGAGGAGAATGCCGGTGAAACGGTGACCACAATGGCGGGACTGTTGAGCCATTTGTCGGGGAAAGTGCCAGCACCGGGAGATAAAGTGGATATCGAGGGCTACCGGTTTGAAGTGTTGGAAGCGAACCAGCGAAAGGTTTTGCGGCTCCGGGCGCGGCATTTGGCGTCAGCGGCGAGGAAGTAGCTGGTTTAGCGGCGATTTAGGAAACTTGCTTTTTTAGTTCTGCGAGAAGATTCAGCGCGTCGATGGGCTTCAACTCATCGAGATTTGCGGTCTTTAGTTTGTCAATCACGTCGCGGTCCAGGGCCGTAAACATCACCGCTTGGGAACCATTGCCGTTCGCGCTTGGTCCCGCTCCCGGGGTAAGCGTTTCGCTCAGCTCATGCTCGCTCTGCTCGTGCCGCTTTAAGACCTCGCGGGCTCGCTCGATGACGCTTCGTGGCAAGCCCGCCAGGCGCGCCACTTCGATGCCGTAGCTCTTGTCGGCGCTTCCCGGTTCCACTTTGCGCAGGAAAATAATCTCGCTGGGGGTTTCTTTCACCGAGACGTGTACGTTCTTGACTGTGGGCAGCAAATCCGCTAATTCCGTCAGCTCATGGTAATGCGTTGCGAAGAGCGTTCGCGCGCGGGTATTCCTTTGCAAATGCTCGACTACCGCCCAAGCGATCGAAAGGCCATCGAATGTCGCGGTGCCTCGTCCTACCTCGTCCAGCAGGACCAAGCTGGACGGCGTCGCGTGATGCAAGATGGCTGCTACCTCGCTCATTTCCACTAAGAATGTGGACCGGCCGCGGGCGAGATTGTCGCTGGCACCAATGCGCGTGAAGATGCGGTCGGTCAGCGGCAACTTCGCCTGTCGCGCCGGTACAAACGAACCCATCTGCGCCATTAGCACAATCAGTGCCGCTTGCCGCAGATACGTGGATTTTCCACCCATGTTTGGGCCGGTGATGAGCAGCAATTGCTGGCGGCCGGGTTCAAAGCACAAGTCGTTGGGCACGAACCGCTCGCCCTTTTGGCGCAGCAATTCCTCAATCACGGGGTGCCGCCCGCCGACGATTAGCAACTCGCCCGTGCTATTGAATTCCGGCCGCGCATAGTTGCGGTCCGCCGCCAACTTTGCAAACGAAGCCAGTACGTCCAATCGCGCGATCGCCGCGGCTGTCTTCCTCAGGCGCCCCGCTTTCGCGGCGATCCCGGAGCGCACATCGACGTAGAGGTGCCGTTCGATCTCCAGGATGCGCTCGTCTGCTGCCAGAATCTTTCGTTCGTATCCTTTCAGTTCCGGCGAAGTGAATCGTTCCGCGTTCACCAGCGTTTGCTTGCGTTCGTAATCCGCCGGTGTCTTGTCGAAATGCGCTCTTGAAATCTCGATGTAGTAGCCGAACACCTGGTTGAAGCGGATCTTCAGCGAATTGATCCCTGTGCGCTTTCGTTCTCGCTCCTCCATCGCGGCAATAATTTGTTTACTGTGTTGGCTGAGGTTGCGCAATTCATCGAGTTCGGCGTTGTAGCCCGCGCGGATAATGCCGGGGTCCGTCGCCACCGCGGGAGGCTCGTCGGCGATGGCCTTCTCCAGCCGCTCTCGCACGTCGGTTAGTTCGTCAATCTCGCCGTAGAGGTCGCGCAGCAGTTCGCTGCCGCCGCTTGCCGGTGGCGTCAGGAAATTTTTCAGGATCGGCACCTGCGCTAACGACTTCCGTACCGCCACGAGTTCCCGCGGCATAGCTAGTCCGAGTGTTATCCGGCTGGTGAGGCGTTCCAGGTCTTGTATGCCACGCAACTCCTTGCGAATTTCTCCGCGCACCACCGTTTGTTGCAGCAGGTGCGCCACTGCGCCCAATCGCGCTTCGATGGCGTCGCGGTCAATCAGCGGGCGCATCACCCACGAGCGCAGCAGCCGTGCTCCCATGCCGGTTACCGTTGAATCCACCGCCGCTATCAACGTGGTTGGCCCGCTGGACTTGCTCTCTTCTGTGAAAATGGGCGTAAGCAATTCCAGGTTTCGCACCGACACGGGATCCAGCACGAGAGCGTCGTGCTGTTCGTAATAGCGGATGCGGTCCAGGTGCTGTAAGGCTTCCACGCTGGGCGCATCGTCCCCGCGGGCCGCATTCTCTCGCAGGTAATGAACGATCGCTCCGGCGGCCGTCATTGCTTGCAGGTGGCCGTCCAATCCGAATCCCGTCAATTCCGCGACGCCAAACTGCTCCCGCAGGATGCGCTCCGCGTAGTCGCGCTGAAAAATCCAATCCTCCAGGCGCGACTCCACGCCGCCGGTGCCATCCAGCAGGGAAGTCTTGGCGGTTTCAAACAATTGCTGGGGACGCGGGAGAAGCGTTTCGCGTGGACGCATCAGCTGCAATTCATCGCGCAATTCTTCCTCGACTCGCTCGCCGGAGAATTCCGTGGCCTGAAATTCACCGGTGGACAAATCCACCATGGCCAGCCCAATCCGCTGTGCCGAGGTATTTTGAGCAACCGCCGCAAGGTAGTTATTTTCCCGCGCGTCCAGCACCGCCACGTCCGTCGCGGTTCCCGGCGTGATCACGCGCGACACTTCGCGCCGGACGAGTTTTTTGCCTGGGCCCGGCTGCTCCATCTGCTCGCAAATCGCCACTTTGTACCCAGCGCGAATCAGCCGCGCGATGTAGCCATCCGCCGCGTGATACGGGACGCCGCACATCGGGATGGGCTGGCCCTTCTCCCGGTTGCGCGACGTCAGCGTGATCTGCAACTCCCGGGACGCGCTGATGGCATCTTCATAGAACAGTTCGTAGAAATCACCGAGGCGGAACAGCAGCAACGCGTGCGGGTAGCGTGCTTTTACCGCATTGTATTGCTGCATGAGTGGTGTCGAGGCTTCGGACATAGATAGTTGTCAGGTATCAGTTATCAGTTCGATCCGGCTTTTCCTTCTCGTCCCTGGTGCCTTGCTGCTTTGCTTCCGCACTTCCCTGCTTCCTTACTGCCGTACTTCTTTCTCCAACTCTTTCAACAGGAACGCATAATCGAAGGCAATTTCTCGTAAATAATCGTATCTTCCGCTGGCGCCCCCGTGTCCTGCGCCCATGTTGGTCTTCAACAGCAACGGGTTGCCATCGGTCTTCAGGGTGCGCAGTTTCGCCACGTACTTTGCCGGCTCCCAATACATGACCTGACTGTCATTCAACCCCGTTTTTACCAGCATGGTGGGATATCCTTTCCTCTCCAGGTTGGTGTACGGGCAATACTTCTTCATGTAGAAATAATCGTCCTCGATCTGGGGGTTTCCCCACTCCTCATACTCGCCGACAGTCAGCGGGAGCGAGGCGTCCAGCATGGTGTTCAAAACATCCACAAATGGCACGTGGCTGATCACGATGCGGAACAGATCCGGGCACAAGTTTGTTACCGCACCCATCAGCAATCCGCCCGCGCTGCCTCCCTCGATGATCAATTTCTCCTGCGACGTGTAATTACTCTCGATCAAGTATTCTGCCGACGCGATGAAGTCGGTGAACGTGTCCATCTTGCGATGCATGCGGCCGGCGTCGTGCCACGGCTTTCCCAGTTCACCGCCGCCGCGCACGTGGGCAATTACGAAAATCACGCCGCGATTCAGCAGGCTCAAACGATTCGAACTGAACGCTACCGGCATGGACAGCCCGTAGCTTCCGTAGCCATACAGGAGCAGGGGCGCGCTGCCATCTTTCGGCGTGTCGTGCCTGTAAACGACGGACAACGGGACCCTGGTTCCATCCGGCGCGAGCGCGTGCAGCCGTGCGCTTCCGTACTCTGTGGGATCATAGCCACCCAGCACCGGCTGTTGCTTTCGCAGGATGCGCTCGCCGGTTCTCAAGTCGTAGTCGTACACCGAGCGTGGCGTGATGAACGACTCGTAGTGAAATCTCACCTGATTGGTATCAAATTCAGGGTTGGCACCGAGTGTGGCGTTATAGGCCGGCTCTGCGATTCCGATGCGATACGAACCTTCCAGCGCCGAAGTTGCCGCTCGCCTGAGATCGATGATCCGCAGATACGGAAGGCCGTCCTCGCGCTCCAGCAGAACAACATGGGTGCGAAACGATTCCATGCCCGCCAGCATCACGCCGGGGCGGTTGCGAATGACCTGCACCCAATTCTCTCGCGCTGGATCGCTCGTTGGGGCGGTCATCAAGCGGTAGGTCCTTCCGCCGCTGTTGGTGCGGATGAAGAAAATGCCGCCTGGCGGATCCTTCGCGCTTCCGGGATGGTGGTCCACGTAGTATTCGTGGCCATCTTCGCGCTCCGCGATGCGCTGAAATTCCCCGAAGGGCTGGTCCGCGCGCAAATAGCGAAGTTCGCTGGTGGTGTGGCTGTTGCTGACCAACAGCAAGTACGCGCCACTCCTGGTGCGCTCAATATCGATGCGAAAACGCTCGTCCTTCTCCTCATAGATCAGCGCGTCCGGTCCTTGTGTGCCCAAGCTGTGGCGCCACAGCTGGTGCGACCGCTTGGTTACCTCATCCTCCACGACGTAAAAGAATGTCTTGTGGTCGCTGGACCACGCCGCGCTGGTCACGCGCTCCATGCGAAAGGAAAGGAACTCCCTGGTGCGCAGATCTTTCACTTCCAGCGTGTACTGGCGAAACCCGGTGGTATCCGTTGCGTAGGCGAGCAACTGATTGTCGTCGCTGACCTCAAATATCCCGAGTCCCAAAAACGAATGGCCAACCGCCAGCACATTCAAATCCAGCAGCACCTCTTCGCGCGCATCGGGATCTTCCAGCCGCCGGCAATAGACCGGATATTGTTTGCCCTCCTCTGTGCGGGAAAAATAGGAATAACCTCGCAACAGGTACGGCACGCTTAAATCCGTCTGCTGGATCCGCCCCAGCATCTCCTGGTACAGCTCTTCCTGAAACGCGCCGGTGGACTCCATATATGCTTCCGTGTAGCGGTTTTCCTCTTGGAGATACTCCCTGACGCGCGGGTTGTCTTTTTCGCGCAGCCAAGCGTAGTGGTCGATCCGCCGATCGCCGTGAATAACGTGTTCCACGGGCTCGCGCTGGGCTATGGGGGGACGCAGCGCTCCCGCGGTTGCAGCTCCGGAATCGTCCGGAGAATACGATGGCATCGCCGATTTGGTCTCGGGTTCCATAATTCTGCTCTGGTTAAGATCCGCGTCGGGTTCTGCACGCCCTGATGGCAGGATTCCTCGCGCTCGCTATACTATCGCGCTTGGTCGCCTCCCCGCAAAGGCAGCGAGGCAGTCATCTTTCTTTTCGACACCGTCGCCCGAGGCTTGTTTCTAAATAAGCCCCTTTCTCAGAAGAAGTCGCCACATTCTGCCCGGTGCGGCCGATTGGCCGATTGACCCCGCCGTTTTTCTCTCCCTCCGCGCTGTTGTACAATCTGTGAATGACCACGGCTCCCACGCGACGGGTCTCTTCCGGCGAGCGTATCAACCCGGCCGACACGTCCGGCCATCTACAGCAAGCGTTGCGGCAGCGCGGGATTCGGCTGACTCGCCAGCGTCGCGTGATCCTGCAGGTGATGGACAGCGCTGAGCAACATCTGGACGTCGACCAAATCCTGCAGCGGGCGCAGCAAATCGATGCGGACGTGCATCTGGTTACGGTGTACCGCACGATTGACCTGCTGAAGCGGCAGGGCCTGATCGACGAGCTCGATCTTCTACACCTGCGCGGCGACCGCCACTACTACGAAACTCACGGCCCACGCGATCACATCCATGTGGCGTGTCTGCGGTGCGGCAAGGTTCGCGAATTCGAGTCCCGGCTGTACGAACAACTGAAGGATCAAATCTCACGCGATTGCGACATCAAGGTCACCGTATCCCGCACGGAAGTGGGCGGCATCTGCAACGATTGCCTGGCCGCCGATTCCAAATCTTCCACGCAGTAAATCCTCCGGCACCTTTCCATTCTCCCCGGTGTCTGTCTCCGTATGACACGCCTACTCGAAACCAACCAATGCTACTCGTGCTTACTGTTCCTGAGCTGCCTGATCAAGGCCCTGATGCTATCTCCGGTCATACTTTGCCTCGTGGAGCACTCCGTGTCTGGCCTCGCTCCCGCCGCCGCGCAGTCACCGGCAGATCCCAACTCCTCGCAATGGGATATGCGTTCCATGTGGTACTGAAAGGTTCGCCCTACCATTTGTGTACGGAAGGTTTTTCGCGCTTACTCTGCCACGACTGGTGCGCTCTTACTGCGCAGTCGGCGTAACCTCGCGAAAAATGTGTTCGCGGTGGCAATGTCCTTGCCAATTTGTTCGCGCAACTCCTGGGCGCCGCTGAATTTCTTCTCATCACGCAGTCGCTTCCAAAAACGGATCTCAATCCACTTGGGCGAAAAATTCCCCGAATAATCGAGGAGGTGCGTTTCCACCGTTATGCCGCTCCCGTTAAATGTGGGCCGCACTCCGATATTTGTCACGCTCCGATGACTGCTCGGCTCTCCCTCCAGCACCGTCCGAGTGATGTACACGCCCTTCGCGGGCAACAATTCCTGTTCTGGTCGCAGATTCAGTGTGGGGAAGGTGAATTTTCTTCCGGTGCCACTTCCCGCTGCTACTTCTCCCGTCAGCACAAACGGACGCCCCAGCAACCGCGCCGCGTGGGTCACATCTCCTTCCGCAATCTGCTTGCGGATCAGTGTGCTGGACACAACCTCTCCCTCAATCCCTACCGGCGTGTGGACCACCACGGCAAATCCAAAACGCATCCCCAATTCGCGCAAAAATTTCACGTCTCCCGATTGGCGATGCCCGAAGCGGAAATTATCTCCCACTACGACGGACTTGACGCTTAATTGCCGAACGAGAATCTCGTCGACGAATTCTTCCGGAGAAAGCTGCGCCAGTTCCTTAGTGAAGGGCAGGACCACAGCGGCTTCCATGCCCAGTGCGCCAAACCATTCCATGCGCTGTCGATTGGTGGAAATGCGCAGGGGTGCTGATTCCGGACGCAAAACCTTAAGTGGCGGTGGTTCAAACGTCAGGGCCGTGGCTACCGCACCTGTGTCCTTGGCCATCGTCAACGTGAAGCCAAGGACGCGCTGGTGACCTAGGTGGATGCCGTCGAAATTGCCAATTGCCACGATGCTTCCTCGACCGCCAGCGCCATAGCGTGCGGTCCAATCCCCGCCCGAATAAAACGTGGTCAGCCGTCCAGGGGGAACGTAGACGTGCACGGCCAGAGCCTTGGCGGCGCGCTCCACAGCCGGCGATTCTGTCGCCACTTCAAATTGCAGGCCGTCGTAGGCCAATTGTACGTGCGGATATCCCAACTTGCGCAGGCGCTCATTGGTGTCCGCGTGCGGCAAGTCGTGCGCGATGTGCGTGAACCATGCGCGCTTGGGATTCAACTTGTCGATCAACTGGAGCGCTTGCTCCACGGTTTGGTGCATAGGATGTGGCACATCTCGCAGCGCGTCGAGGACCAAATCGTCCAGGTCTTCCAGCAGAGGCATGCTCGATTCCGGCAAGCGGCTGAAGTCAGTCAGGTACGCCGCTCTGCCGAAGCGGTATCCCAGCACATCCATTTCTCCATGCAGCAGGGGCACGGGAATAAACGGTATGCCCAACAACTCAAACGGTCCTTTTACTTCGTGCAGGGAGACGCTTGGAATACTGCTGAGCGCCGGCTTGTCGTCGAATACGTAGGCAAATGTTCGCCGGATAATGCGAAAGGTCTCCTCGTTGCCGTAGACCGGCATCGCGGCATGCTGGCGAATGTTGTACGGCCGCAAATCGTCGAATCCGAGAATGTGGTCGGCGTGTCCGTGCGTGAGCACCACCGCGTCCAGTCGGTCCAGGCGCGCCCGCAACGCCTGAGTGCGGAAATCTGGGGTGGTATCGATCACCACGTTTTGTTCGCTACGCGACAACAAGACGCTCGTGCGCAGCCGATTATCCTTGGGATCGCTGGAATCACACACGGCGCAGTGACATCCGAGGGTCGGCACGCCCATGGACGTGCCGGATCCCAGGACCGTCAAGCGTATCGTGTCTGCCATGCCCTTATTCTATCTGGCTTCCCTCTCGCATTTGTAGAGGCGCCTTTGTGCAGACCGACGCGGTGAGCTGGAAGCTCACATTGGAAGGTGGTCAGTTCGCGCAAAGTACGGCCTCACCCCTGAAGGGGTGAGCGAATCATGGCTGGCATGAAAGCGAGCGCTACATTCAAGAGTAAAACCTAGGCCCTCGACCACGGAAACTTGAGACAGGGGACTATTTTTTTCCGCCCTTGGCTTGGGCCGTTACCTTGGCCATTTCCGCGGCCATGGCCTGATTGATTTCCAGATAGGTCATCTTCAATTTTCCGAGCAGATCGAGGAGCAGATTGTCTTCTTCAGGCGCCAGGTTGCCCTTGGTCTTCTCATGGAGGGCGTCCAGCATGTCGATTAATTCGCGCGCCGCGTCCGGATCGATCACCGGCTGGCCGGTCCGCGGGTCGGCGTAGGCACCCAGAACCATGGCGGCATTGCTGCCGATCATGCGGATCAGGTTCTCAAACGCAGGCGACTTCTTCGGCGCATCTGCGCTCGGCGGCGTTGCCGCCATTTCGCCACCGGGTCCAGCTGCGGCCGCATTGGCCTTCTCCTTCGCGACTTCTTTTATTTCTTCGCGATGCGATTCTTTTTCCTGCTCCGCCACCACGTCGGGGCGCAACTCCCCTTCAGACGTGAATGGCCGGCGGTCTATCACCCGAAAGTTGTCTTCTTGGTTGTTCTCTGCCACGGTTCGGTTCCTCTTCCTTGGATTATCTGGCTAGTTTATCACGGGAAGGAAACTAGCTAGCCTGCCTGTGCGCCTGACCTTCTATATGGATGCGGCTTTCTTGAATTGAGGCGCACGCTACTCCGCATCTCCCGGTTTCAGGCCGCAATCCACGGCGTCCCTTTCAGAAAGATTGAGTAGATCGCGCCCACGCGCAACGCACTCATTCGGGCTGGCTGGTCCGTTCTTTGCTCGAAGCGCGCTTTCCAAGCCTCGCGGCCTTGCCAGTTCTCGGTGCCCTCGCAGGTCATCTCGAACTCTTTCACATGATAGGGATGAAAGATCAACACCAGCGCTGTGATTCCCACGGTTGAAAGCTCGCCAGGAAAACCGCTTTGCCCGGGACTGCCATCCCGGTATTCACCCATATTCAATATTCCCGGCCACGTTTCCTGGATCTCCGCCACATAGTTGAATTTGTGGTGCTTCTGTTCGATCACCACGCCATCTTTATTGATTCGTTCGTGTTCCAGCACTTCCGTCGCGCTGATGTGATTCACATTCTCGACAAACCCACGGACCTCTTTGCTGGTCCCGAGATCGGTGCTGCGCGGGCTCGCAATCGTCATGAGTAGGGCAAGCTCGATCGTTAGCGTTCCACTCACGTTGGGTGTCGTCTTCCGCCCGGGCACCCGAATGGGTGCTGAAACTTGCGGCCATTATACGTCGGTTTTAGCCAGCGTGATGCCGCCCGAACTTTCCTACGCTAGGCCTCGCTCCCCAACGCCCTGGCCGCCTTGTCTGCAATCAATCCAAACCCCTTCGCCCGGGCAACCTTTGCCAGACTCTTCATTCTGGTTCTTCCCGCCGCCGCTTTACCCGACTTCATCTCCAGTTCAGCCAACACCAACTGAATCTCATAGGAATTTCCGCCGTAGCCATATTCGTCCGCCTCGGCCTGGCTTGCCTGCAGACTCTTCACAGCCTCGTCCACATTTCCTGTGGCACCACGCACCCGCGCTTCCGCAATTGCAAACTCCAGCCGCACTGACACCATCGACGTTTTCGCCGCAAGTGCAGCGCCCGCCTCAATCTCTTTCCGTGCATCCCTGCTCTTTCCCTGGGCCAGCAGCGCCTCCGCCAACACTCCCCGCGCCACGATTTCGTCCTCGCGCAACTTCTCCTTACGAAATTCTTGTAGTGCGGCGCGCGCTAGCTTCTCCGCCTCTCCCGCTCTCTTTTCTTCCAACGCTACTTGCGCCAAGCCCACAGCGCTTTCCGCTTCCGTCGCTTTTTCTCCAATTTCCTTTCGAATCTTCAAGGACTCCTCGTATTTTTCGCTCGCGCCCTTTACATCCCCCGCGCTGAGCAAGACCGCTCCCAGTCCCGCCAATGCCGCCGACAGCTGATGCTTATCCTGATTCTCCCGGACCATGGTCACCACTTCTTCGTATTTCTCGCGTGCGCTTGGCAATTCACCTTGCGCGTACAACACCGCGCCCAGGCCGATCAATTGGTAGGTGGTCTTTCCTTTTTGCCCAGCTTCGGTGAATATCGCCAGCGCCTCTTCGTACTTGCTCTTTGACTCTGCCAGTTTTCCCTGGTCCAGCAGCATTTCCGCCAGGTTTGTCAGCGCCGTAGCCATCCCGTTCTTGTCGCCCTTCAACTTCCAGAGATTCAGTGATTCTTCGAACGCCAGCGCAGCGTCTACAAGGTTTCCTTCGGTTACGTATTGCGCCGCGATGTTATTCAACGTCTCGCCCTCACCGGTGTAATCCCCAATCTCGCGGTAGAGCTTCAGCGCGCCCTGGGACAGTTTTTTGGCTTCCTCCAGCTTTCCCATGTCTCCCAGCACACTGGCAATATTGTCCATAGCTCCGGCCAACCCGCTCTGGTTTCCGATCTTGCGGTAGATCGTGAGGGTTTCCTCATAGGTTTTCTTCGCGCCCGCCAGATTTCCCTGATCGTAATAGCAATTTCCAAGATTGTTCAGGGTATGCGCCACTCCGCTCAGATCCCCGGTCGCGGCAAAGATTTCTTTCGCTCTCGCGCACAATTCTATTGCCTTTGGCACTTCTCCCAGATTTCTTTGCGCCATGCACTGCAATGCCAGGGCGCGCGCCACGAGCAATTGTGAACCTTGTGGCTGAGCCTTCTCCGCCGCTCGCTCGGCTGCGCTCAATACGCCTTTGAAATCTCCCCGCGCCCGGCTGGTCATCGAATCTGCAAGATCGATTCGCGGATCATCCTTTGCCGGGGCGGGTAGTTTACGCAACTCCCCAATCGTTTCCGCTGATCCCTCCAGTTTTCCGAAGGAGCGCTGCGCGTTCGCCAACTGCAGCCCATATTCGAGGTTATCCGGAAAAAAATTGAATAGCGTCTGGTACAGTTCGATGGCCCGATCGCCTTCGAGCGCGCTCTCGCGGTACTTGGCTTCCAGCTGCAGACGGTCTTCCCGCGACATGCCCTCCGACATCTCGAAGGCCTTTTTCACCTCGTCTTTCGCATTCGCGTCGGATCCCAGATTTGACCATGCTGCCCCCAGCGCCCCATGCGACAACGCGAACCCAGGCTCGAGCGCTACCGCCCTCTCCAATAGCGCGCGTGCGCCCAGACTGTCGTACACACGCAGCTTTGCCAGACCCTCCGCGTAGAATCTGGCTGCTTCGCGATTCATCGGCAGAGTCGCCTTGACCTGGGCCGATTCGCTCGTCGAGATTCCCGCGACTCCCAGTTTCTCCCGTAACTCCGCTCCCGCCTTGCTGACCAATTCATCCAGATGGTCTTCCGTGCCCTTCGCCGATACGGACGCCAGCGTCTCGCCCGCTATTGTGTCCTGCAGCCGCACATCCAGGCGGATTTCTCCTTCACCCACCGGCACATACGTTCCCATTACGACTTCATCGGTCCCCAAGATTTCGCGGATGCGCGCCAGTGTTTCTTTGCCGTAGCTCTCAGTCTCCGGCGGCGCCACGCTGAGTTTCATCTGCGCCACACTTTCGCCTGGAATCATTCGCAATTGCTCTCCTGCTGCCAATTCCGTAGTCAGCATTTCCGAGAGCGCCGTCGACATCCATGCCATCTCTGGTCTTCCGGCCAGATTCTTGAAACCGAGCACCGCCACAGACCGCCGAGTCTTTTTCGCCGCGCTTCCAATCAGCTTTGTCACCGGAGTCCAATGCCGGTAGAAATATCCGCCCGCCGCCAGCAGCAGCACCGCCGCGACGACGCAT
>Ga0210406_10004688_pt1 | contig 14540 bp, 16 predicted proteins | sample IncBWC30MmetaG_FD_155454 | JGI IMG/M metagenome (GOLD analysis project Ga0210406, IMG submission 155454) | Forest soil microbial communities from Barre Woods Harvard Forest LTER site, Petersham, Massachusetts, United States - Inc-BW-C-30-M | ecosystem: Environmental > Terrestrial > Soil >... | reverse complement strand
CAGCACCTTGCGCAGAACCCAGATGCGGGACAGATCTTCCTTGGGAATGAGCAGTTCTTCCTTACGGGTGCCGGAGCGTTGAATATCGATAGCCGGAAAGACACGCTTGTCGACCAGCTTGCGTTCCAGAATGATTTCCGAATTGCCCGTCCCTTTGAACTCTTCAAAGATCACGTCGTCCATTCTGGATCCGGTATCGATCAGGGCGGTGGCAATAATCGTCAGCGACCCGCCTTCTTCAATATTCCGGGCAGATCCGAAGAAGCGCTTCGGGCGCTGTAATGCGTTGGAATCGACGCCGCCAGAGAGCACTTTGCCCGACGGCGGAACAATCGTGTTGTAGGCGCGTGCCAGACGAGTGATGGAATCCAGCAGGATCACCACATCGCGCTTGTGTTCGACCAGACGCTTAGCTTTTTCGATCACCATTTCCGCGACTTGAACGTGGCGAGCCGCAGGTTCGTCAAACGTCGACGAAATCACTTCGCCCTTCACCGAGCGCTGCATGTCGGTGACTTCTTCCGGGCGCTCGTCGATGAGCAGCACCATGAGTACAACTTCGGGATGATTCGTCGTAATGGAATTTGCGACATTTTGCAACAACATGGTCTTGCCGGCGCGCGGCGGAGACACAATGAGTCCGCGCTGTCCCTTACCGAGGGGGGTGAGCAAGTCCATGACGCGGGCGCTGGCGTTCTCGCGCGTGGTCTCGAGTTTGAGGCGCTCCTGGGGGTATAGCGGCGTCAGATTATCGAACAGGATTTTGTTACGGGCTTCATCGGGAGATTCGAAATTAACCGCTTCAATTTTGACCAGCGCGAAATATTTTTCGCCTTCGTGGGGCGGTCGCACCTGGCCACTGATGGTGTCGCCGGTCTTAAGATCGAATTTGCGTATCTGCGAGGGCGACACGTAGATGTCGTCGGGGCCCGGGAGGTAGTTGTAGTCGGGAGAGCGCAGGAAGCCGTAGCCATCAGGCAGGATTTCGAGGACGCCTTCAGCGAAGATGTGGCCTTCTTTTTCGCTCTGCGCCTGCAGGATTTTGAAGATGAGATCCTGCTTGCGCATACCGCTGGCACCGGGCAGATCCAAGGTCCTTGCGATCTTGGTCAGCTCGGTGATGTTCTTTTCTTTCAATTCAGCAATGGTCATGATTCACCTGAACCCGCGCACTAGAACGTATTCGTTAGTGTCAGCGGGAGATTTTTAAAAGGAGGGGACTCAGGAAAGACGCAAATACTACCAGGCAGGAAGGCGGGGCTGGTTAAGCAGCCCGCCGTTGTGCCTCAGCAAAATTCTCTGGTTCCGACAAAACTTCTTGCCGCTCCGAGTCAGCGATCCGGTCCAATACACCGTTCATCGTTTCCTGGATTCTGGTGCTGGGCCGATGGAACTTCCGCGTGGCCTTCGAGGCAAGCTGACAAAGCATATAACGGTTCCGTAGAGTCTGTAAAGCATCAAACACACGATCAGAGCGCATGTGCTTTCTATCTCCTTACTTTATGATTGTGGCCTTCCGCATTCGTCCTTTGAGGAGGGTGACCGGAACCCCAGAGTACCCCGTTGGTCACTGATTCCTAGTAGATTGTAAAGGAGTTAGCGTAACAACTCACTTTTGAATAGATGCGCGGCGGGGCACCGAAGATGCTCGATTTTCTGGGCCTGCATTCCTATGCGCAAATGACTCCAAGGCCCAGTGTTTCCTTGTGTCCCGGGAACTCGCTAATGTAGCCGCAAGGGGGAGACAGGTCAAGTATTTATTTGTCAAGGAGCGGAGGTTGACACCTACGCCTTTTCAAAGAATCTTTGGTTGCGTAATGAAATCAATAATTTAGCACCCCCATTTCGGGATTGAAGAACTCAACCCGATAGTGCATTTCCTGCCACAGCCCCAAGAAACCCTTATGCCCTGTCCGCTTTTGGTCAAGCTTTTCCGCCAACGGACGCATAGTATTCGGCGGTGACAGCATTTTCCTTTTTTATCAGTGTCTTACAATGGGTCAATCTGGCCCCGCATCTGCTGTTGGGTTCTCGATACCACATCGTCGGAGTGGACCCATGGAAACCATGCTTCTGGATTTCCGATACGCCTTGCGGATGTTAAAGAAGAATCCCGGCTTTACCTTTGTCACCATCCTCACGTTGGCGCTCGGGATCGGCGCCACCACGGCGATCTTTGACGTGGTTTACGAAGTTCTGTTGAGGCCCCTGCCCTACGATCAGCCAAATCAGATTGTTCAGCTTCGGGAGGTCAGCGACCGCGGCCATCGGATGAGTTTTTCCGATCCGAACTTTGACGACATTCGTTCGCAGAATCATTCCTTCGAGGGGATGGCGGAATATGCCGCCGAAGTCGAATCCGTCGCCGGTGGCTCCGAGCCTACCCGCACCATGGTCGCGTCCGTCTCGCAGGATTTTTTTCCGTTGATGCATGTCCACCCGCTGCTCGGCCGCGGCTTCCTTGCTGAGAATGGTCGTTTCGGCACCGCCCCGGTCGCTTTGGTCAGTTACGAATATTGGAGACAGTACCTGGGCGGTGTGGCCGATCTTTCCGCATCGAAGCTCATCATTCTGAACCAGGCCACTACTGTCGTCGGGGTTCTTCCGGCGCAATTCCGATTTCCAGACGGCGCCGAGATATGGGTGCCGCGGGAATTGTTCGAACACCTGCCGAGCCGCACTGCACATAACTGGAGGGTCATCGCGCGGCTGCGAAGCGGCGTGGATCCCAATCAGGCACACGCGGAACTGGTTGTCATCGCACGCCAGATCAAGCAGCAATTCGAAGACGTGGATATGGTGGAGGTCGACGTTTCGCGCTTGCAAGACGCGCTCACAGGAAATGTGCGCACAGGGTTGTGGATGCTGATGGGCGCGGTCGGTTTCTTGTTGTTGATTGCCTGTGCCAACGTTGCGAACCTTCTGCTGGCCCAGGCCTCCTCGAGAGAAAAGGAACTGGCAATTCGCGCCGCCATCGGAGCAGGCCGCGGACGACTGGCGCGCCAGTTTCTAACCGAGTCGCTCTTGCTGTCACTCACTGGCGGCGTCGCCGGGTTGCTGGTGGCGCACTGGGGCGTGATCGCGCTCGGCCGATTCGCTCCACCTGATGTGCCCCTCTCAGTGAAATCTTCGACTCACCTGGCGGTCCTGCTTTTTGCCCTGGGAATTTCTATGATCGTTGCTGTCGGGCTCGGGCTCTTCAGCGTCGCACACGCGACCGCGGGGGATGTGCAACCAGCGCTTGGGGAGCAGGGCCGCTCACAAACCGGATCGCGACGCAGCCAGCGTCTAGGGCGCGCCATCATCGCAGGCCAAGTCGCCATCACACTGGTGCTGCTCGCCGGCGCGGGACTGCTCGGCCGCAGCCTGCTGCACGTCCTCAACATTGATCCCGGCTTCCGTACCGAACACGTGCTCACAATGGATCTCCCGCTCTCCGATGCGAGTGAGAACGAGAGAACCACGCGGGTTCAATTCCTGAACGAATTGATGGGACAGTTGCGTCAGATTCCTGGCGTGTTGGATGTCGGAGGTACCGGCAGTTTGCCTTTGACTGGCACGTCAGACGGAACTTACGTCGTTATGGCGCCAGGGGAGCAGCCTCCGCGCTCGATGGAAGATGTGGAACGATTGTTCCATCAAGTCGCGCGCACGGGCCACGCCGAATACTGTCCGACGAGCGAAGGATACTTCCGCGTCCTGGGAATCCCGCTGTTGAGCGGCCGCTTGTTCGATGATAGGGACGTAATGGACGCTCCCCAGGTTGCGGTTGTGAGCCAGTCTCTGGCGCGCGAAAAATGGCCGAACCAGGAGGCCCTCGGCCGAACGATTGAATTCGGGAATATGGACGGCGATCTTCGTCTGCTAACCGTTGTCGGTGTTGTCGGCGATGTTCGGGAAGACAGCCTGGAAAAACCATCCGGGCCCATGGTGTACGTGAATTATCGCCAGCGACCCGAGAAAACGAATGGCTTTGCTGCCGTGCTGAGACTCGCCACCGATCCTGCCCCGGTGATTTCCTCGGCACGATCCATTGTTCGTTCTCTTGATCCCAACCAGCCGCCGCGTTTCGCCGAATTGAGCGAGGTCTCCGCACTCTCGCTCAAATCCAGAAAATTCAATTTGCTATTGCTCGGTGCCTTTGCAGGAACGGCGCTGGTATTGGCCGTCGCAGGTCTCTATGGCGTCATGGCCTATTCCGTGGCCCGTCGCACGTCAGAATTAGGCACACGCATCGCTTTGGGCGCGACGCCCGGCAACGTCCTGCGGCTCGTGCTGCGGCAAGGGATGTTCACAGCATTCATCGGCGTCGTGATTGGAATTGGCGGGGCGATCGTCCTGACCCGTACCCTGAGCTCTTTCTTGTTTGGATTGAGTTCCACCGATCCTGTCACGTTCGGGGCGGTCGTGTTGCTTTTGGTTTTCGTCGCCTTGGGAGCCTGCTACATTCCGGCACGGCGGGCAGCGAAGGTCGATCCCATGGCGGCGCTCCGCAACCAGTGAACAATCCATTTCGGCACGCAGGTTCAGCCGCCAACACCTCGTTGTGATTGAAATCACAGACTGGTGAGAGCACCGCCTCTACGGTTATTGCTGGAAACATACGCCGCATCTTCTGACCGAATGATTGGGCTGGCACACCCGCCATCTGCGCACAGGAAACATGCGTCCCCGCGAGGAAAGCTGAAGATAGGGCAACCGCCCACCGACTCTGAAATTCGTTTGGCGAGGCGCGACTTAGGCTCGGAGGGCTCGAAGCTGCCACAAGGCGACGATACCAAGCACCATCAGGTTGGGGAACAGTAACGGCGCCATCGGGGGAGCGCCGTAGATGAAGTTGTCGAACGCATGGACCGACGATCCCCGGAGATTCGCTGCTGCGTGCAGCACGAAACCCCATAGTCCCACACCCGCTTCCAGCAGGAGGATCGCCGCGCATAGGTCAATATAGGGCCGCGAGACTCGTGTGATGAGCGGCATCGCGAGGAAACCGACTGCGATTGCGCTGGCCACGACCGGTACCCACTCGAAGGGATTGAAGAAATCGTTGCCAGCATGGTCGGCGAGGCTGAAGCCGAAATTTCCGATGAAGCCTCCCAGCGCCAGAAACAGCACCCATTGGGCCCATTCCAGCGATTCCGGGTCGACCATGCGGTTCATGATTAACAGAAATCCCAAACCCGTGTAAGCCAGGGGCGCGGCAAACGGTGCGGAGTACGTCAGGCTGCGGAGCGTACGCTCATAAAAGAAATGGCTCTCGAGATGGAAAACGACACCGGTGAGGCCGACGAGAACGGCCGACCATCCCACCAGATAACCCAGATCTTTCCAGACAGCCGGCCAGCGATAACGGACAGCCAGGGCGAAGATCAGCACCAGCGGCGCAGTGGCGGAGAAGAATAGCGGAATGTATTCCGCTTGGTTATGGAACTGGTTGACCGAGTGCGCAAGATAAATGTCAAAGGTGAGAAATCCGACATTCAAAATCGCAAACACTTCGATCCAAATTTGTGGACGCGCCCACCAGCGCTCACCGAGCCTTGCCATGCGCTCTCCGCAGCTCGGTCGCCATCGACTGAAGCTCGACGGTTTTTTGCATCATGGGATAGTTGCCGTGCCATTGCACGAAATCGGCTCCACCCATGAACGCGCCGTGCTTGCTGGTTCGCCCGTCGTAATGCCACAGATCGAAATACACAAAATCGATCGGCTGCGAAAAAGGCGGGCCCGTCAGTACGCCGTCTTTCCGCAAGCCGTTGACCAACTCTTGGGCAACGTGAACGCGATCATTCGTGGTCTGTACCAACTGTTCCGCCTGGCTGTAGACGCGATCGATCAAAGCCGGCGTATGGCACTGCGAGCATACTTGCTTCATTTTGGCCTGCCCGGCGGCATAGTTTGGGCGCTTTTCTGTAATGGCGTTTGCCAGGTAGAACGATAACCGTTCGGACGGATCGTGGGTAATGCCCACACCGTTGATGCCGCTCATGTGACAGGTGGCACAGGTCGGGACGAACATGTCTCGGGTGGTGAGGGTTTTTGGTGGGGCGTCCAGATTCAGCAAGCGCTGTTGTGCCTGAAACATCACGCCGTGCTTGGATTCGTCGTAAATCTCGATCTGCGAATGGTCCGGGCCCATATGACATTGCGCACAAGTGCTGGGCAGGCGGGCGATTCGGACCGAACTGGTGTGCCGTGTATGGCAAGCGGTGCAGTTGCCGATGGTACCGTCGCGGTTGGGCTTGCCGACGCTGTGGCACTGGTCGCAACCGCTAGTCATCGCGGACGCTCCCTCCGCTTGCACAAAAGGGTGCGGTGGCCTGCGGCTTCCTCCCGGCTGATATGTTTCCGAAAAATTCACTTGCTCGGGACTGAGTCCTTTCTCACCGTAGATGGCTGCCCATGAGGGCGCGGCATGGCGACTGTGCAGAAACTGCTGATAGATGTTTTCGTGGCAGCTGCGGCAGTTCCCCGCGGTCAGCTGGGCGGAGATCACGAAGCCGTGATGATCCTTTTTGCCTTGGCCGGCAGTGGGCTGATGGCAGTCGAGGCAGTTCACACCTTTCTGGGCGTGCAAGCTCATCTCGTATTCGTGAACCACAGAATACTGAGTCCGGGCGTGGCATTCAGCGCATTTTCCGGTGGCCCGCACGAAATCCGCAGAGGGCTGGTCGGTCTCGACCTTCGGCCTCGCGCGATTGAGCAGGAACGCTGCCAGAATGAGGGCAAATGCAATGACAACGGCGAGGAACACAGATCGAAAAGACATTCGAAGCCCCAGTCAGTGAAGAATGCAGTTTATCCTGGGCCTGCGGATGACAACGGGAACATTGTAGTTGAAGTGGACGAGAAAGCGACCTGCTCGGCGCGCCTGCTTCCCGGAAACGTGAAGTTGACGCTAGCGGATGTGAATGCATGCGCCGAATGACAGCGATGGCTCCGAGGCGGGCAACAAGAGTAACTCCCCCAAGAACCAGCGCAACCCGGAACAGGATCCGCTCGAAACGATTCATCTGCCCTTCACAAACGGGCATAAAAGCGTCTTAGGATCCGGTTTTAGGATGAACTCCGCCGGCGACATTGGCAGTGAGTCCGTCACCGGCAAGTGTGACGCGCGACCGCAAGACCGCGCTCCGGCCAACGGCATTGACGGCGCGAATCAGCCGCGCGAATCAGCGGAAGCGGCACCGCATCGAGGCTACCTCGGCCACAGCCACCCGAATGTTCCCGCAGTGAGCAACGCATAGACGAGTCCGTCGATGACTTCTTTGATGGTGAAACTGAAAGTCTGATTTTTCCAGATACCGTCGCTGAGATGTCCCAATCCGTAGGCAAGGAACGCGGCGGTGCCAACCACACGAAAGACGTGCAAATAGTACGCACCCGGAGCGACCGTGTGCGCCGTGAGATAGGCGACGAAGAAGGCCACCAGCAGACAGTAACTAAACCACAGTCCCAGGAATTTCGGCATGACCGGAGGACCATTGGGAGCGATCGTCATCATCCCGACCGGGCCCTGGTTATATTGTTCGATGGCAGCCGGCGACTTCATCTCCTGGTGGGTCAGGAAAGGAAAAATGTAAAGGCCGCGCTTCAGGCCTGCGGCACGCAAGACAGAGAGCACTTTGTCCTGGTCGGCTAGCTTCTGGTAGTCGCTGCGGTGATACGGCAGCACCATATGCATGATCGAACTGGCGATGAATACGATGACCGCAGATAACACAATCGGCAGCCAGAGAGCGGCGAGCGGAGTCATGCGAAGCCTCCTCAGATGTAGCGCTGAATAACGGACGTCCTCCGGAGGCTAACTTGGGCCCGTCCGACGGTCAAGAAGTTCCTGCCATGCGCGGAATCGCTGCGCAACCCAGCCCTGATTCCTTTAAAGTAAGACCATGGCAGTCGAAGAAAATCCAGCCCGCGTTCAGCTTATTCCTCCCGAAACCCGAGCCCGCGAGTCGGTTCAGCTGAATCAGTGGTTGGAGCAACTGGTCTCGCGCCAAGGAAGCGATCTGTTGCTGGTGCCCTGGGCCCCGGCCGCGATTCGTGTGGAGGGAAATCTTTTTGCCATCGGCGAGAGGCCCCTGAGCGGGGAAGAGATCGAGGCTGCAGTCTTGCCAATCCTGGCGGACCACGCCCGCGAGGACTATCAGCAGTCTCGGATTGCGGACTCGTCGTATCGAGTCGAAGGACTGGGACGGTTCCGCATCAACCTGCATCGTGAGCGCGGGCGCGCGGCGGCAAGCGTGCGGGCTCTACCCTCAAAAGTGCCGGCGCTCGACGAACTTCGTCTGCCGGCCGGAGTCTTGTCGCTGGCCAAGCTGCAGCGCGGGCTTGTCATTATCGGAGGCGCAACCGGCTCGGGGAAGACCACCACCCTGGCCGCACTGGTCAACGAGATTAACCAGGCGGAGGCGCGCCACATCGTCACGATTGAAGATCCGATCGAATACGAGCATACGCACAAGCGCAGCATCATCGAGCAGGTGGAAATCGGGATCGACGCGCCCGACTTCCCTACCGCGCTGCGAGCAGCAATGCGGCAGGCGCCCGATGTGATCGTCGTCGGCGAAATGCGCGATTCCGAAACCGCGCGAATCGCTCTCTCCGCCGCCGAAACCGGGCATCTCGTGTTCACCACCTTGCACACTACGGACGCAGCGTCTACCGTTTCGCGCATCGCGGATTCGTTCCCGCAAGAGCGCCAGCACTCCATTCGCGCCGAGATGGCGATGGCCTTGGCCGCCATCCTGACACAAACCCTGATTCCGCGGCGGAACGGAGGCCGTGTCCCTGCTGCGGAATTGCTCATCGTCGGATACGGCGGCCGCCAGCATATCCGCAAAAACGCCCTGCAGCATCTCCATCAGGAGATCACGATCACCCGCAAGCAAGGCTCGTTCATGCTGGAAGAATCGCTGGCGCAACTGGTGTTCCAGCAGGAGCTCGGGCGTGAGGACGCCATGACGCGCGCGCTCCATCCGGAAGATCTCGACCTCCTGCTGAAATCAAAGGGATTCTAGGCACAGAGGCCTGCTCGGCAGAAACAGTCGCCCTGCTGGACCGCGTAACAAACATGAGACAGGCGGCTTCCACTCCACACTAGTCGAGCACCGCCAGACCGTGGTTTCTTTGGCACAATCGACCAAAGTTCGCCATTCGAAAGGAGATGTTCCAATATCTCGCGTCTTCGACACGCGGTTCGCTTCCCCCCCAAATGCCCGCCGTCCCGTCAGCATTTCGTAGGGCATGCCAGATTCTCGATCGCCAACTGTATTCTTTCGTAATCTCCGCTGCATTAACCCTTGGTGTAATACTGACGGAACAAGTTCGCGACCGCCTAGACACGCCCCAAGAGCATCCCCAAAGGAGCCGAAAACAAAATGCTGTTGCTGACGGAGAATGAAGAGACCCAGGCGACGCAGCCGAAGCCTCGATCGAAAATCATGATCGTGGACGATGACCCTGCTATTTGCCTGGCTCTCACGGTGCGTTTGAGAGTCAATCACTATAAAACCGTGAGTGCACGAGATGGCTATTCGGCACTGGCTCTGGCGCAGGAGGAACGCCCCAATCTCATTCTTCTTGACTTGGGGTTACCTCGGGAGGACGGGTTTGCCGTTCTCAAATTGCTGCAACAGGTCCCGGCGCTGGTTGAGATTCCTGTGATTATTCTCTCGGGGCAAAATCCACAAGCCCATGCAAAACGCGTACTCGAATCAGGAGCGGTTGCCTTCTTCCAAAAGCCCGCTGATAACAAAGAATTGTTCGGAATGATTCGCGATTGCCTGCAATTCGGATCGGGCGGACGGTTTAGGCCTATGCGCCAAGATGAATAGACCCTCAGAAGTCAGGGAATTCGTCGATGGTATGACGATACCCTCGCTGGGCGTCCTCCGAGTGAGACTGTTCAAGACTGCGGTTTCTGCATGCTCCAGTCCATTTTGTTCGCGACTGCGGGTTCCTCTTCATGATCGGTGGCCTCCATGCCACCGATCCATTGAACTAGTCGTCGCGCCAGGTAAACGTCAGGGTAGCTGGTTATCCGGGAGCAACCGGCGCAGAAACGCGAAAGCATCGAGATACCTGGAGCGACAAGTGAGGAGCGTTTCTCAGAACGCGTCACTTTGAACTGAGTGTTCGGTGTTCAAGCGCGGCCGCCAGACTCACGACACCGCGATGGATTTCGCGCTCATCAAAAGCTGCGAAGCCAAGCAGCAAGGCCTGGACATCAATACGCTTTATCGCAAAACGGCTGAGAGCTATCGCCTCAATTCCGTGGGCCAAAGCTGCCGCCTCCGCCTGCTGTGAGGTCATGCCGTTTCGAAGGAAGCCGACGGTGTTGAGGCCGGCCTGGATGGGCGGTACCTCTAGTGCTCCCGCAAGATATCTCCGCACATCGTGCTGGAGGACAACCAACCTCTTTGCGTACAGTTTCCGCATCCGTCGAATGTGACGGCCAAAGTGTCCCTCGACGATAAAGTCGCAGAGAATTGCTTGATCCAAACTCGAAGGATGCATGTCGACCCCAAGGCGGAACCCCAGGAACGCGTCAACTAGAGATGGCGGCAAAACCACATAGCCAAGACGCAACGAAGGAAACAAAACCTTGTTGAAGCTCCCAAGCAGGATCACAGAGCCGCTCTGGTCCAACCCTTGGAGTGCGGGCACTGGGAGCCCTTCGAAGCGATATTCGCTGTCATAGTCGTCTTCAATCAAGAAAGCGCTGGCTTGGCGCGCCCAAGCGAGGATTGCCAATCGGCGTTCAAGCGGCATGGTCATGCCCAACGGAAACTGGTGTGCCGGAGTCAGGTAGGCGGCTTTGATCTGGCTGCACAAATGCTTTCCCTTCGAGATCACAAGACCATGCTCATCGACCGGCATGGGGATGATTTTCGCTCCAGCGTTACGGAAGGCAGCTGTCGCTCCAAAGTATCCCGGGTCTTCCATCCCCACAGCCTCGCCAGGCTTGAGAAGGAAGCGAGCGAGCAGATCAAGCCCCTGCTGCACACCCGAGACGATCACGATCTGGTCCGGGGAACAATTCACTCCACGCGACGAACCGAGATATCCGGCTACGGCTTCGCGTAACGGTCCATACCCGCACGGGTCACCCCCTGCCAAAAGCGAAGTGGAGGCTCGGCGCAGCCTTCGCCCCGCGACCCGCGCCCAAATTTCAATGGGGAATTCCGAGATCGCAGGCTCATAGGGACGGAATGGACGCGCAGGGCGAGAAAGGGCCCACACCGGTACCGGTCCCGGGAGTTTCCTCACTTGCACTGGCGCCATTTTCCTACCGAGAAGATGCTCGGGCAACCGCTCGTTGACCCAAGTGCCTGCCCCAACCACGCCGACCAAATAGCCCTCGGCCTGCAGCTGCTCAAATGCAGTCACCACTGTTCCCCGCGAAACGTTGTATTGCTGTGCAAAATCCCGCGTCGCGGGAAGACGTGTCCCCGGTTGCAGCCGGCGGCCGAGAATGGCGCGGCGCAATTCTCCATAGAGCCAATGAGTTAGCGTCGCTTGCCGAGGCCGTTCGTGGAGCGCAAGGTCGAAGGAGCTGGCGTCTTTGGGCACCGACTTAGAGAACTCCAAATGGTCCAAAGAATCTTAATAATATGGCTCTTTTTATCGTACCAAATGAAGGCCTATCTTGTGGTGATGAAGAATCGTCGAGAAATTGTCCAGCTCGGACTTGCTTTCACATCGAAGGTGAGCCGCAGACACTGTTGTCGGCTGACGATGCCTTCTAACGGAACTCCCAATGATCAATGAACGCGTTCTGCAAACGGCCAAGGTATTTCTGCGGCTCAGCCTGAGCGCCGCATTTCTATCCGCAATCGGTGATCGCTTTGGCTTGTGGGGTCGCTATGGAGGAAAAAACGTGTCGTGGGGCGATTGGGCTCACTTCTTGCAATTCGTTGCCTACCTTAACCCGTTTATGCCGAAAGCACTCATTCCGACCATTGGAGTTGTGGAGACGGTGCTCGAATTCACGCTAGCGCTCGCTCTCCTGGGGGGGTTCTATCAACGCATAGTCGCTTGGGCCAGTGCCGCGCTGCTCACGTCGTTTGCCCTGACGATGAGCATGGCACTCGGCCTGTTGGCGCCTATGGGTTACGGAGTGTTCACAGCCGCCGCCGCTGCGCTCCTGCTCGGCGCTGTGACACGTGCACATGTTGTTTCTGCCCCTGCGGCAGCAGGTTCGGCGGTCGATTCCGCGCGCGCCTGATACGCTTTGGGGAGTACCCATCATGAAATCTTCGATATTCATTACAGCCAGTGCGGCGGTCATCTTGCTACTGGGGCTTCTACACTTGCTGTACACCTTTCGCGGGCCGAAGCTGCACCCCCGTGACCCGGACCTTACTGCCCAGATGATGACCGTTTCACCGGTCATCAGCCGAGAAACCACAATGTGGCGGGTATGGGTTGGCTTCAACGCGACCCATAGTTTCGGCCTTATTCTCTTTGGCGCGCTGTACGGTTACCTGGCGATGCGCCACGGCGAATTCCTCTTTCGCTCCTGGTTCTTGCTGACACTTGGCTTCGCACTGCTGCTTGGCTATGCCGTCGTCGCCAGGCTCTATTTTTTCACCGCTCCATTTCGCGGAATCGTGCTGGCTGCGGTTCTCTACCTTCTGGGAATCGTCGTCAACCGGGCATAGTCGGAGTCCAGATACGCCATCAAGTGTAGTTCTTGGTTCTGGATGCATTTATCGACTAACCGGAAGCCCTCGGTCCGCCCCGGTGAGACTTGTGCGATCGGTCGGCTTCTGAAAAGTGACGGCATCGTTTCGGGCGGATCATACGGGGTCCCTGCGGTAGGCCTTGGGTTCTCGGTAAACATGGCCCAATACCAGTTCCGCAGGCTTAAGGCGTCGAGCAAGTCCTCCTGTTACTACACTGGCGGATTCCCGATCAAGGCTCTACGCTCCTTTCGTTCGGAGCGGCGGAAGCATATTCCCTATAGAGTGATCCAGTGAGACAAAATGCTGAGAAGGAATCGACGAGCGGGGCGGTCGCCGAACCGCTCCATCCAAATAAGGTAAGAGTGCTGCTGATTGATGGCAGTTCCAACGCTGTGCCTGCCTTGCGCAATGGCACGAGATGGGGTTCGCTGGAGCCATTCGAGGTCACGCGGAAGCGGACTTTAGCGGAAGGACTCGATGCATTGCAAAGCTCCGTTTTTCAGATTGTACTTTTAGACTTCTCTCCTTCCAGTTCCGCTTCGATCGAGTCGCTGAGCGAGACTCTGCGGGTCGCGAAGGGTTTGCCGGTTATCGTGCTGATCAGTGAAGCTGATACGACCAAGGTGTCAGAAGCCTTACGCCTGGGCGCACGGGACTACGTTTTAAAGGGATGCGAGTGCGACTGTATGGTCCGCGCCATAAAGTACGCGATCGAACGGAACCAGTTGTTGGCGGCGATAGAGGACGGCAGGAGCCTCATAACAAAGGATCGAGAGGAAATAGTCGCCCGGGGTTCCCATGCGTTACGGAATGCGCTGGCATGCATCCACCAATTTGGAAACATTCTGCTCGACGGTCTGGCAGGCCCGATTTCCGAAGAACAACGCGAATATGTCGGCATCATGGTACAGAATGCTTCGCGCATTCGATCGGTCGTCGCCGATCTCATGGACGCCGTTCCAGCCAACGGCGCCGAATACACGGATGAGACAACCCACGTATCTTCGATTAATGGAGTGAACTAAATGGATGGCACCTTGAACAACACCATATTGGTTGTAGACGACAACCTGGAGTTAAGGAAAGCTCTCAGCTTGCGATTGCGGGCGAATGGCTATGAAGTCCTACTGGCAGGTGACGCGCTTTCCGCTACCGCCGCAGCCGTTAAACAGGAACCATGTCTCGTCATTCTCGATCTAGGCCTTCCCTGTGGGGACGGGTTTGTGGTGATGGAACGGTTGCAGAAGCATGACCGGCTCGCCAATGTGCCGGTAATCGTTTTAACAGGGCGTGGAAAGTCGAAGAACTTGGACCGTGCTCTGCAGGCAGGAGCCGTAGCCTTCTTCCAGAAACCCGTGGAAGACGGCGAGTTGTTACTTGCAATCTGGAAAGCGCTGGATACTGCGCGGGGCGGAGTACGCTTTAAAGATTGAATCTGCAAAGTCGCACGGTTGGGGGAGGGTTCGGATTATGTTGAGCATTTTAGTAATTGACGACAATTTGAATCTGCAGGTCGCTTTCAAGAAGATACTGAGCGCCGCAGGTTATCTCACTCGGACTGCGGGCGATGGAGAAGAAGGGTTGCGCCTGGCTCAAGAGAATATTCCGGATATCATTTTTCTGGACATGCTTTTGCCGAAAATGGGTGGGGTCGAAGTACTGCGAAGCTTGAAAAGCGATCCCGCGACACGGCAGATTCCTGTAATCGCTCTGAGTGGGCTTCCCCAAAGTAATGAAGCAAAGCTGTTGAAGGAAGGGGCCGTGAGCTATTTGGAAAAGAGCCGATTGGAAGAGCCCGAGGCTCTGCTACACGCCGTCGACTACGCGCTTATCCTTCCGCGTTACGACGAG
>Ga0210406_10004687_pt1 | contig 14542 bp, 9 predicted proteins | sample IncBWC30MmetaG_FD_155454 | JGI IMG/M metagenome (GOLD analysis project Ga0210406, IMG submission 155454) | Forest soil microbial communities from Barre Woods Harvard Forest LTER site, Petersham, Massachusetts, United States - Inc-BW-C-30-M | ecosystem: Environmental > Terrestrial > Soil >... | reverse complement strand
GCCTCGACGCGTTCGGGTGACCGAGCCACCCATTCTCCGAATTCGCGGTGATCGGAGCTCGAAGCGCTGTCACTGTGGAGCAGTTCCCACCACTGAGAAGCCTGCTCGAGAATTGACATTGTGGATTCCATATCGCTCGCCACTTCAATTCTCCAGCGCCGTGCGTAATCGTTCATAGCCGCGCGCCAAGTAGCGCCTGACCTGTCTTAAGGTGATGTCGAGATCCTGTGCGATGTCTTTGCAGGAGCGCTCATCACGCAATCGCAGCACGAGTACAGCGCGCATAGTGGGCGAAATCGAATCCAACGTATGGTTCAGGCGCTTCTGTGAAATGCTGGCGTCGAGTTCGAACTCCGGCGGACATTCGTCGATCAGCAAATCATCATCTATTTCCACCAGCGATTCGGGCCGAGGCTGATGATCGCGCCACTCGATGAGAACGTGGCTGGCTACGCGCAGCAGGTAGGCCTGTGGATTGCGCACTTCGCCCAAGTCTCGTGCCCGCAGCAATCGCAAATAAGTCTCCTGTGCCAGATCTTCGATATCCACGGTGGAGCGCACGCGTCGACCCAAGAACCGCAGAAGGCTCCGATTCCAGCGTTGCTGCCACTCGGCGAGCATCGACCCATTCGGCATGCCGTAATCGTCCCCGTGTGTAGTGTCAATTCCCTAGTACTGTAGAGGGAAAAACAGGGCCGTCGGACCCCCCATCGCCTAAAAGTATTTTTTTACCGCCGGCAATCGCGCGTAACTCATTGATTGTACTTAATAGCCGTCGGCTCGAGCAGTCGGTTCACATCACACGGGTTGACCGGCGTGCGGAGCGGAGTGAGTGGCGGATGCGGCTTCAATCGAGACCGCAGCCGTCGCGTCAGGAATGCTAAAACGAAAAATACTGCCGCCGGCTGGATTGGGCGACACCCACAACCGACCGCCGTGGCTCTCGACAATTGACCGGCAGATCGACAACCCCAAGCCCATGCCTTCCGGCTTTGTCGTGAACATGGGGTCGAATATGCGGTCGAGCATTTGCAAATCGATGCCCGGGCCGGAGTCTTCGACTATCGTCAGCACGTCGCGATCTTCATTGGACTCCGTGCTTACCCGTATGACACGCGGCTGTCTGGATGTGCAAAAAGCCTCTATCGCGTTCGTGACCAGATTCACTATGACTTGTTGCAACTGAGTGTAGTCGCCCTTGATGAGTGCGAGATCATCCAGAAGTCTGGTCTCGAGTAAGACCTCGTGTCGCTGCAACTCCGCTTGCATCAGCTCGAGCGTATCTACAATCAAGCGGTTGAGATCGACGGGGACCATCTCCGACGCGGATCTTCGCGCTTGAGCGCGTATGCCATGAATGACTTCCGCGGCACGATGACCGTCCTTGACGATTCGCTCCGCCGCACTTCTCGCCTTATCGAGGTTTGGCTGATCCTTCGCCAGCCATATCAAGCAACTGTCCGCATTGGATACGATTGCCGAAAGCGGTTGCGTGATTTCGTGCGCAATCGACGCCGTCAAGGCTCCGATGCTCGTCATCCTGGATGCGTGTGCGAGCTCCGATCGCGCCTTGCTGAGGGCCTCCTCTGCGAGTCGGTGCTGCGTCGCATCCTGAATCGCGCCTACGCATTCCAATCGGCCGTCCAGATCTCGGATCACATGAGCGTTTGTGCGCAGATGCTTGTCGGAGCCGTCTGGCATCCGCAGGCGGATCTCGTACTCAAGGTCGCTGCCGCCATGTTGCGCCAACTCCATCTTCTCCTTCAGCAATGGGAGGTCTTCCGGGTGGACTCGGGCCGTGATCTGTTCGAGCGTCAACGCTGAAGCCTGATCGAATGCGAAGATGCGATAGAGTTCCTCCGAGAACGTGATTTCGTCCGTGTCGAGACGCCAGCAAAAACTGCCGGTGAGACTCAGGCTTTGTGCGTGCGTCAGGAAGACATCTGCGTCGCGAAGCTCCGAGTAAAGACGGGCATTCTCGAGGGAGGTTGCGGCCTGGGATGCAACCAATCTCAGCAGGGCAATACGCGCCGGCGTAAACACATGCGAGGCGAGGTTATTTTCAAGGTACAGCACACCGATTAGTCGGGTTTGCTTGATCAAAGGAAGGCATAGGATCGACCGGCTGGTATTGCGGCGGACGTACTCATCCCGCGAAAACGGTTCCTGTTCAGTTGCGTCGTCCAAGAGCACGCTGTCCCGGGTTCGAACGACGTAGTTGAGCACGGATTCGGCAAGCACCGACGGAGCAATACGCGTCCTTGGACGACAAACTTGAACCCTGTCTTCGGCGGTCGTTGCCTCTGCCTCGATCCACATTTCCTCGCCTCGCGGCAGGATCAGGAGGCCCCGCTCGGCACCCGCATGCTCAAGCGCTGTATCCATGAGAATCTCGATCAATCTGTTGAACTCAATCTCGCCGGCTACGACTTGCGATACCTTCAAGACCGTCGTTAGATCCAACTGCTCGACCGGTGTGCCGAGCGCGGAGTGGGGTTGAAGTCGGTCCGGAGGCGGGACTAGATTTGGATACTTGAGGTCCATCTGACGAACCTTGCCATCGGCACCCCAACGAACGTAGCAGTCCCGCGCACGTTGCAGATACGCGTTACTAAACGTCTCAAACCCTAGAGCTGCGTAGAATCGTGCGGCGACTTCGTACGCCAGGCCCTCATTCTGGACGAAGCCGTTTTCGTGTGCCGACCGGATGGCTTGTTCGTAAAGGTGTTCAGCCTCGAGCTCACGGCCTTGGATCCTTGCTATCTCCGCGCTCACCAGCGTGGCGCGGTTTTTGAAAGTCTCAGGGCAGTACTGCGCCCAAATATCGAGCTGGTTGTGATGCGCTATTAGAGCCTCGAAATGCTGCTGCTTTTCATCCGAAGGGGCAAAATCCCAGGATGCTGCATGGGAGAGGGCGCTATAGAAGTAAAACTCTGCCGTCTCAAAATGTGTACGAGATATCCAAAGCAGAGGCTGGCCCTTGGATGAGGCATCTACGGCCTCCTTATAGTCGCCCGCAAAATAGCGCGCCTGCATTTTTCGAATCCAGTGCCAGCAGGCGGCTATCGCCAGCATCGGGTTGCCGGATAAGTGCTGCTCCATCCGAAGCTCATCAACATGCGCATAGTCGAGGTAGCCGAATTTGGGCGTCAAGCCGCGCAGCGTCCGAATCAGGGCTAGCTGCGTCGTGATCACGTCAATGAAGAGGTTGAAGCGCAGCCGGCGGATGAACTGGAGATAGCGTTCAGCTTCCACGTCCAGTTCGTCCAGCCGAGTTCCCGATCCGAGGCGTAGCGAGATCAAGTGAGTCTGGCAATAGGCCGCAAACAGCAGATCGCCGGCTTCTTGAGTCAGATCGAGCGCGCGCTGCATCATCGAGGACGCGGCCCGGATGGGCTCAGTCCATGGCAAGACATGGTAGCTGACGACGTTGTAGACCTTGCCGCGAAAACGCGCGAGATCCTCCCGTTCCACGAGCGCGGCACCGAGATGACCGAAGCGGAACCCGTCGCTGTAGTGGCCGAAGCGGGGACCGATCGCCAAGCTCAACTGGGCGAACGCTAGGGGTGATGCATCGCAGTAACCATGCTCCAGGCTGAGGTTCGCCATGCGGAGGACGGCGAGGTCATGGATCCTCCTCTCGGTAAACAACGCGGCGGGGAGGATGGCCAACAAGACCTCCATGAGCGCGAGGAAATCCGCGTCCCTCATCGACGCCAGATCGACGAGAGTCTCGATCGGACGCTCTCCGACGCGCTGTCGGAGTTCATCGTATTCCGCGCGAACCTCCTCTTCACTGGGATGAGCCGACCAGTCGATTCCAAATGTGCGGAGCTGCTCCACTCCGACTTCGACCGCGCGATCGATGCGGTCCGTAGTGTAGAGCGCTATCCGCAGGCAGGCTACGGCGGCGAGATCTGTCGAGCCGATGGCCCTCAGTCGCAATCTCGACAGACGCTCGTCGGCGGCGGGAAAGTCACCGGTCAGGAACTCGCACTCCGCCCGGTGCAAAGCCAAAGGAAACCTGAGGTCATGGTGTGTCTCCCAGTGCTCCTCGGAGAGCAAGGCTTCTCCCGCGGCCAGATGGACCAGTGCCGATGTGTAAGCGGTGCTCGCCCGTGCGCGGCGAGCCGCGATCAGATTCAACTCGGCGATTTGCAACCGCTCTGCGTCGGAGGTGACGAGCGGCACGCCGCGATTGAGCTGGTTCACGATCTCAAAGATTCTTTCCTCCAGCTTGTCGGGAGGCGTCGCGGCAGCTATCAGCCTCCCTATCCGGAGGTGTGCATTTGCCCGCGAGTCTTGTGGGATCAAGGAATAAGCTGCTTCATGCACCCGATCATGGAGAAACCAGTAGGCGTCACCCGAGCGGAAAACCAATCCGGTCCTGGTAGCTTCCCAAAACCGGGCGTGCATTTCATCGCCCGACTGCTGGAAAACCATTTCGAGAAGGGTGAACTCCGCGCGGTTACCCAGGCATGCAAGTAGCTGCAGTGCTTGCTGCGTTTCGATCGGCAGCCGTTTCAGCTTACCGACCATGAGATCGGCCACATTGTCCGTATAACCCCTGGCGCGAATGATATTCAGGTCCCAGGACCATTGCCCTTCGCTGCAATCGAATGTGAGCAGACCCTCCTCGACAAGTGCGGAAATGAACTGAATGACGAAAAACGGATTGCCGGCCGTCTTTTCGTGGATCAACTCGGCCAGCGCGGCGGCACGCTCGGGTTCGGAGTGAAAAGAATCCGTGATCAAATTGCCCACGTCTGCAAGTGTTAGTGGGGCAAGAACGATCTCTTGCACAGGCGCGCCGGACTTGCGCATCGCGTCCAGCTTGCGCGTCAGCGGATGGGAAGAATCGACTTCGTTGTCGCGATAGGCGCCGATCAACATCAAATGCGGCACATCGGATTGCGTTACAAGATCCTCGATCAAGTCGAGAGTTGCCGAATCGAGCCATTGCAGATCGTCGAGGAACAAAGCAAGCGGATGCTCGGGTCTCGCGAACACTCCGATGAATCGCCGAAAGACGAACTGGAATCGGCGTTGTGCGTCTTGCGGTGGAAGGTCGGGGACCGGCGGAGGTTCTCCGATGATCAGTTGCAAATCAGGAACGAGGTTGACAATGAGCTTTGCGTTCGGACCGAGCGCATCTTGAAGCGCACCGCGCCATTGGCCCAGCTCAGTCTCATTTTTCGTAAAAAGCCGGCGCAAGAGGGTCTGAAACGCTTGTGCCAACGTGGCATACGGGATGTCGCGCTTGTACTGGTCGAACTTGCCCGATGCAAAAAGGCCGCGGGGCGGAACAAGCACTTTATGGAGTTCATTGACGACGGAGGACTTACCGATACCGGAATATCCGGAAACAAGCACCAGCTCCGGCGTGCCGCTGGCTACGACACGGCCGAAGGCCGTAAGCAGGGTTTCGATCTCCGGCTCCCGCCCATAGAGTTTTTCCGGAATGAGCAGCCGTCCTGACGAATCGTGCGCGCCCAGCGGAATCGGATCGATCCGATGCAGCGAATCCCATTCCGTCAGGCAACGCCGAAGATCGGCTTCGACCCCGGCGGCGGTCTGATAGCGCTTCTCGGCGGTCTTGGCCAGCAGCTTCATCACGATCGCGGAGAGTGCGGCCGGCACCGTGGCGACCCGTTTGTCGGGCGGTGTTGGCTGGCGGGCAATGTGACAATGGACCCACTCCAGCGGATCAGCCGCGGTGAACGGCAGCATCCCGGTCAGCATCTCGTAGAAGCTGATGCCGAGAGAGTACAGATCGCTACGCGCATCGATCGATCGGTTCATCCGGCCGGTCTGTTCCGGCGCCATGTAGGCCAGCGTGCCCGCAATCATCTCCGGCGCATCAGGATTTTGGTGCTCACGGGGCAGGCGGGATGCAAAGCCGAAGCCTGTGAGCCAGGCGCTGCCGCTGACCACATCCACCAAGACATTGGCGGGCTTGACGTCCTTATGAATGAGGCCTCGCTCATGGACCCGTCGAATTGCTTCCGTAAGCCTGATCGCGATCCGCAAAAAGACGGTGGTTTCCAAAGGACCGCTGAACAATTGATCGAGCGGTTCGCCGCCGGGATCCTCGAGCACCAGCGTCTGGCGGTCGTTGTAACGCATTAGCGCGATGGGTCGCGCTGCCCAAGCTGCGTCCAACTCACCTCTGAGCGCATATTCCCGTTCGAGTCGGTTGAGGTAAACGAGTGAGCCATTCTCCGCGGTGACCAGCAGGACTGATGCGACACCGTTGCCGGTGCCCCGATGGAGTGTGAGATCGCCAGAGCGCAACAGCGACAGTGCGTAGCTTGAAAGATCCATCCCAACCTCTCTTTCAATGCCGGTTTACGACCTGACTAGCGCAAATAAAACCATGAATTGCCGATATGTGGGTTTCCGCAATACTCCTCGTCCCACGTGCGCACCGCAAGTCATAGCGCACGCCGTCCGGCCCTAAACTGAGAATCAAATGAGGTCGCGCTGCAACACTTTCACATGCGAAGATGTTAGCGGCAGATTTAGAGTGCGATAATCCCGAATTATCCGAATGGGCCGTTCGGAGCTACCGAGGAATGCGCTATGGCCTACGCCACCCGCCGCCCAGCGCTTTGAAAACGGCGACTTGATCCTGAACCAGCGCGGCGTTGGAGTTCGCGACGGCCGCGTCCGCGGCGACCAGCGATTGTTCCGTGATGAGCAACTCGAGACTGGTCAATGAACCCGCGATGAACTGACCATGCGCCAGAGCGAACGCCTTTTGAGCGCTGCTCAGCGCGTCAGCCAGGGCTTGCCGGCGATCGAGCTCCGCACCGTACGTTGCCAGCGACTGCTCGGTCTCCTTGAGAGCCTGAAGTACGACGGCGTCGAAACCCGCGACTGCGGCAGCTGCGTTGGCCCTGGCTTGAGCCACGCGCGCGCGCGGCAGGGATTGGTTCGGGAAACTCCAGCTGATGCTCGGACCCACGCCCCAGGCACGCGCACTATTCGTGGTGAGCTGGTCGAACTGTGGGCTCACGCCGCCGAAGAAACCGGTGAGACTGATGCGCGGGTACAGGTCGGCGGTGGCCACGCCGATGCGCGCCGTGGCGGCAGCGACCCGCCATTCAGCCTGGCGCACATCGGGTCGCCGCTTGAGCAGCGCGGCCCCGTCTCCGATGGGGATCAGGGCACTGAGTCGAGGCGGCGTCACGCAGGCGTCGACATCGGCCGGTGCGTGTGCCGGGGTTCGGCCCAACAGGGCGGCGAGTTGAAACAGCGCCGCCTGTCGTTGACCTGCCAAGGGCGGAATGTCAGCGCGCACCTGTGCGACCAACCCTTGGGCTCTCACGACATCGAACTCCGAGTTCCCGCCGGCTTCATGGCGGTGCACGGTAATGTCGGCTTCGCGGCTGACCACGTCGAGGGAATGACGGGCCACGGCGAGCTCTTCGCCGAGCGCGCAGATTTGCGCATAAGCCCGCGCGGTCTCGGCCGCGACCGTCACTTTGACAGCGTCGCGCGCGGCGGCGTTGGCCGCGGTGTCCGCACGCGAGGCTTCAACGGACCGGCGCACACGGCCGAACAAGTCGATCTCATAGGAAACATCCAAGAGTGCATCGAAGATCCAGGTGTTCTCGGGCCGACGGCCTCCGAGTTCGAGGATCACTTCCGTGGTCGGGTCGCGGCCGTACGTTCCCGCGGCCTCGGCCTTCGTCTGCGGATAGCGGCCGCTCTTGGCCGCTTCCAGCACCGCGCGGGCAGCCGAGAGATTCGCTTCTGCTACGCGCAAATCGGCATTGGCGGCGAACGCCTCCTGCAACAGCCGATCGAGCAGAGCATCTTGATAGAGACGCCACCAATCGTCGGGTGGCTCCGCGGTGGTCTCCGCGGTCGGTGTCCGCGAGATCAGCGGCGCATCCGCGCCGTCTGCAGGCGTCGGCGGCTTATAGTCAGGCCCGACCGCACAGCCGTTCAGAATTTGGAGCGTTGTCATCACGCCAAGAGCGCGGGCGAATCGGATCATGGCACGCGCGGGGCGAATGGCGATATGTGGGAAGCGGGTCCGGGCGGCGCCGCTCTGCGGGTCACGATGAGGATGACCGTCACGGCGGTGAGCGCCGCGATCACCACGAAAGCATCGATGATTCCCTGAGTGACCGACATGCTGTGGACCACGCTGCCCAGCACGGCTGCGCCGCGCGCGGCATCTGAATTACCGGCGGGCGCCGTGGCCGCGGCGTAGTCCTGGAGCCTCTGAGCCACCTGGCCGTCCCCGATCTGCACATGCAGGCCCAGAAGGTTCGACGCAATCTGACCACGCACTCGGATGAACGTGGTAATGAACGCCTGACCGACCTCACCCCCCATTAACCGCGCGACCTGAAGCGCCGCACCGAACGTGAGCGCATCTTGCGGGCGCATATGCAGCACTCCAAAGAATATGATCCCGGAGAGCGCGAAGCCTTGGCCGGCCGCTTGTACAAGTGCGGACGGGAGAAACTGGTCCGTTCCCCACACCGGTGTCAGGCCGTGCGCGACCATCAGGCAGGCACTGCAGATGCAAAAGAAGCCAGCGGAAGAGATCAGCCGCGGGTCGAACCGGCGCAGCAGATAGCCGGCGGCGAAGCACACGAACAGCTGCGGTAGCGCGATCCACACCAAGGTCTGTCCGACCTCGAGCGCCCTAAAGCCGCGGACGATCTGGAGAAACTGCGGGATCGCATAGGAGGTGGACAGAAGTGTCAGTCGCAAAAACGAGAGCAATATCAGTAAGCGCGGTACGGGTGATGCGCGCACAACCTTCAGGTCGACTCCGGGATACGGTGTCGATGATTCGTGCACAAGGAATGCGATCAGCAGCAAGGCGCCGGACAAGATCAAACCCCACACCAATCCCGAATTGGTCCAGTCGAGGCGGTTACCCTGGTCCAAGGCGGCGTAGATCAACGCCAAGGCAATGCCTCCGGATGCGAGACCGAAAATATCGGCGGGAGGGCGAGCGGGGTTAACTGGGTCGGGACGGACGCCGAAACGCAGGCACAGGGCCATACTCGCGGCGAGCGGTACATTTTGCCAAAAGATCCATGCCCATGAGAGATGCTCCAGGTACCAACCCTCCAGCGAGGCGGAGACATTGAGCGACACTTCCAAGTTCAAGGCGTAGAGAGCAACACCATATGCCCAGGCCTTGGGGGGCGTGTTCCTCAGGATGAAGCTCAACGTCAGCGGCACGAAGAAGCCCGACGCAAGCCCGCCCGCAAATTGCAGGCACAGCAGCGTGTGCAAATTCGGCGAGAACGGTTCGATCACGGAAACGATGGCCATTGCCGTCGCCGCGTAAATCAGCACCCGCCGCGGTCCGTAGACTCCGCCCAGCCAGATTGCGAGCGGTGCAACGAGCATCTGGCCGACGGTTTGTGCCGTCGTGATCCAGGCGCCCTCATCGAAGCCGGCATGCACGGCGCCGCGAATGTCGGCAACGCCGAACGAAGAGAGCCGGGTGGTCAAGGTGGAAATGAACGTGCCCAGCAATACGGCCAACAGCCCCATCCAGGGAATGCTGGTGGGTGGAGCGGGCGCCACCGGATCCTGTGCGCTCATCGACGATCGCGGGGCCGCGTGTCGACCCGGGCGACGACGGACATGCCGGGGCGCAGCAGGTTGAGGAGGCCGTCGGCGTCGTCGATCACGATTTTAATGGCAATCCGCTGAACCACCTTCGTGAAATTGCCGGTGGCGTTGTCGGGCGGCAGCAGCGCGAACTGCGAGCCCGCGCCCGGCGCAAAGGCGAGCACGTGGCCGCGCAGCCGGTGACCCGGAAAAGTATCTACGGTGATCTCGGCCGGCTCGTCGACGGCTACATGTGTCAGTTGGGTTTCCTTGTAGTTCGCGATCACCCACACGTGCGGCAGAGGAGTGAGCGTGGTGATTTGTCCTCCGACCCCCACATACTGGCCCGGTTTGACCTGACGCTGACCGATCACCCCGTCCTGGGGTGCGAGAATGCGCGTGTATCCGAGGTTGATCTGGGCAATCTCAAGACTGGCCAGCTGTGCCGTCACCGACGCCTCGGCTTGAGCCTGCTGTGCGGCGAGGACGGCGAGCTGGCGCGTCGCCGCGGTAGCCTGGGCGCGATTCTGAGCGAGCTGCGCGGCAAGCTGGGCGCGGAGAGTCTGCAGCTTCTCCGAGGATTCGGTCGTCGAGGAGCCCGTTTTGAGCAATTGCCCCTGGCGCGTGATATCCCGATTATTTTGCTCGGTATTGGCGGCCGCGGCGTCGACAGTCGCCTTGGCCGCCTGGACATTCGCCTCTTGAAGCTCTCTCTGCGCTTTGAGCGCTAGGACCTGCGCGCTCGCCGATGCGACGCCCGCTCTGAGCTGTGCGACCGTCGCACGGTAGTTATCATCGACGATTTGTGCCAACACATCGCCGGCATGCACTTGATCGAAGTCTTGTACCGGCAGGGCGCGGACATACCCGGCGACCTTGGCCGCGATCGGTGTCATATCCGCCTGAAGATAGGCGTCATCCGTGGTTTGCCACTCGGCGTTGCCCTCCCACCGAGTCCATCGCGTGGTGATCACGATGAGCACGAGCACGGCAACCATGAACACGCCCACTCGCCAGATCAAGTCTGAGATCGGGGGCCGTATGAGCGATCTCAAAGCTCTCCACATCAACGGTAGTCTCCATTGCCCTCGCTAGATCGCGGCGAGCAATTGCGCATACTCGGCCGCCGTCAAGAGAACGGGGGCGCCCGCGGCTGGATCGATCTCCACCCGCATCAACCAGCCCTCTCCATACGGATCGTCATTGACCAGCACGGGCTGCTGCGCCAATTCCGCATTCGCAGCGACGATTCGCCCCGCGACGGGGCTATGGACGTCGGATGCCGCCTTGACGGACTCGACCACCGCGCACGCCTCGTCGGCGCTCACGCGTCGCTCAGGCTGCGGCACCTTGACGAACACCAGGTCGCCGAGTTCCCCCTGCGCGTAATCGGTGATGCCCACCTCCACCAGTCCGTTCGCCAAGCCTCGAACCCACTCGTGGCTTCGCGTGTATCGCAATTCACTCGGGATGTTTTTCTCGCTCACGCTCGACTCTCCGAAGACTAGATCTCGATCGATTCCTCGCCCATGCGGTTGCGTTCAATGAAGCTGACCGGGAAACGATCACACCACGCGGCGGCAGACGGATCTATTGCGGGATAGTATTGGTCAGCGGCATCGAGCAGCTCGCGTAATGGCTATAGGTGCAAGTCGAGCGAGAATGCCAGATAGTTGAAGGGATGCCCGCCGGCTGAGCGGACGAGGCTGCCGACATCCCCGCGAACGTATGACAGTGTCGCGGTGGCGCCGGGCCGAAGTGTCCAGTCGGCGCGCAGGAAGGACAGTGTCGTGACGTACGAGGGACCGGTGCCGGTGCCGGGAATGAGTGGAACCCCCGGTATGGCATAGACCGCATCGTGCTTGGACACGCGGTAGATGATGTCCGCGCCCGCGCGCAGCCGTAGCGGCGGGCTGACATCGAAGGAGACGTTCGGTTGGACGTCGGCCGAGTTTCCAGGGTCGTAGCCCGGCGCGTCCGTAAAATAGCCAAGACTCGGATACAACGCGTCGAAGGTGCCGAGCCGGTTGTCGCGCGGATTCGAGTCGCCGCTCGCGTAGCCGAAGCTCACCGCAATGCGGGGGTGTCCGACGATGATGGCCGGGTGCCAGCCTACATCGCCCGCGAAACCATCCGCCGATATGTCCGCGGAGCCAAACGAGCCGTATTGGTGCTCCGCCTGCAGCGCGTAGTCCCAACGGGGGGCAGTGGCAGTCGCCCGAAGGCCGATGGTACGGCGCTTGTCAGCCGCAACCCCCTGCTCGTACACGGCGCGATTGCGGTCGCGCGACAGGAAGAAGACGTTGATCGCCGGCGCGCCGGGGCCGCTCCCGAGCGCCCGCTGCACCCAACCGCCCAGGAACTTCTCGGCCGGATTGCCGCGATCGTCGAACGCGCCGCGTTGGTTCAGCAGCGGTCGCCCGTAGAAGGCCACGGCGTCGAATCCGGAGAGGCGACTCTCGAGGTGCGCCATGTCGAAAGCCAACCGAAGGTTGCCGGCATCGCGCGCGGAGATGAGGCGGTTGCCGCCGGAGTCGAGTTCCTGACGGCCGACGCGCAGCAACGTCGTATCGAGCAGCGGCACGTCGACGAACGCCTGCGCGATGTCCGGGCGAGATTGATCGAAGGGAAAGTACGCGGGCCGACGGCCGGCTTCGGTCGCCCCACTCAGTTGCACGAAGGCGCGAAACCCTCGCGCGCTGCGGAGATCGGCGTGCAGCAGCAATCGCTCGCCAGTCGCCGTATAACGCTGAAAAGCCGGCTCGACACGGAAACCGGGAGCGTTGAGATACTCGGTCTTGAGGCGATATTCGGCCCCCAGCGTCAGCCACACCGTTTCCGACTCGGTGAGCGGGAGATACCGGAGCCGCTCGAGCGGTCCGAGCGACGCCTGCCGGTCGCGGAGATTGCGACAGTCCTCCTGCCATCGGAACAGCTTGACCGCACATGGATCCTCCGCAGCGGGCGCGTCCGGGATCGCGAAGGACGCCGCGCTGGCGATCAGCGCGATGAGCAGGCGTCGGCATCGCAGTCCCGCGCGCGAGCGAGACAGGTCAAGCCGCCTGAGTACTGAAACTGGACTGGTTTGTAATGCGCCGGGCTGCCAAGGCGATCGGTAAGCCGACGAACAAAGCGTGGTCGAAAACCCCGTTCAGCAAGAGCGGCAAAGAGAAGGGTGACTTCACGACGGCTGTGTGCGGTAGCACGACAAAGTTCATAACAATGAATACGGCAACGCCGTAGATCGTGCCCCACATCACCGCCTTCCTGCTTAGCATGGGCAGAAACCGGGTTGCTCCCACGTAGATGGCGGCGACCACGAAGGCGATGGAAAAATGGGCGAGGAGACCAACCAAGGCGCCGGAAATTCCCTTTTGAAAAGCGTCCGCTCCATAAAAGCCGCTGGCAATGAATTGCAGAACTTGGATCGGGTTGAAGCCCGCAGCCAGGTAAAAGGCCACGACGCTGTCCGATACATCGAGTATTGCGGCGATGAGTCCGCCGTAAAATATCGCGGCACCAACGGTGATCGGTTTCGATTTTGACATGATCATCTCCATGCTTCGCGGAAACGATCACACCACGCGGCGGCAGACGCATCTATTACAGGATGGTATCGGCCGACTGAAGACCGCGGACGTCGAGGCATCGGCAATACCATTACGTAATTGCTCGGCTTACATTGATCTGGTCTGATTTCAAAAAGGCCGGTGCCTCACGGCACTGCGATCCGGCACCTGCCTTAACCAAATGTTGCTCACTCCGAAAGTCATCACAGTTTTTCTTGATCCCAGTCCATCCGGCAAAAAGCGCGCGGAGCACGCGGCCGTGCTCGCTCGACGCCGGCGCGCGCACTTGATAGGGGTATATATGGCCTTTGCCGGGATCCGGTGGCCTTCCTCCATGAACTACGTGCGCGGTGACAAAGGGATCGAAGAAGTCATGGCCTACAGCCACCGGTTCGAGACTGAGCCTGAGACCACCGCGCACGAAGTGGGTCAGCACTTCCGAACACTTTGCGCGGAAATGAACGTCTCCTGCGAATTCCACACAATCGGTCGGGAACGAAGCGCCGCAGAAGCGCTCAAGGTCGCTTTTCTCTCGGATTTGGCAGTAGTTGGGCGGCCGGAGCCGAACGGCCTTCCGGACGACGTGTCCGTAACACGGCTGCTGCTCGAGAGCGGCTCGCCCGTTCTTATTGTCCCAAACGACTGGACCGGTGAAACAATCGGAAGCAAGGTGCTCGTCGGTTGGAACGCCTCACGTGCGGCCAGGCGTGCCATCGGCGATGCCATGTCTTTCATTGTTGCAGCAAAACATGTCACCGTTTTGTTCATAGACGAAAACGATCATCACCCACCAGGCGACACACTTCGTGCCGAGCTAGCCTCGTACTTCGATCGCCACGGCGCTCACGGCAATTTTGAGCATATAGCGCGAAATGGCGATTCGATTGGCGCGGCATTGCTGGGTTACGCCAAGCGGGACGAGTCAGACCTTTTGGTCGTCGGCGCTTATAGTCATGCTCGCGCCAGGGAGATCATATTCGGCGGTACGACTCGGATGTTGCTGGAGCAGACATCCATGCCCACTTTTTTCTCGAGATGATTGGTGAGGTCAAATACTTGGTTGCTCAGCTTGCATTGATCTGATCTGATTTCAAAAATGGTAAGAGGAAGACATGAAAGTCCTATTCATCATCTCGAGCTCTGATACCGCGTTTTGGCTCTCAGAGGTCACCCACCCCTATTGGCATTTCGTCGAGCGGGGAATCGCGGTTGATTTCGCGAGCCCGTCCGGTGGAAAGGTTGTCTACGACCCCTATAGCGACCCGTACTTCAAGAACTCAACCGAGCCCGAGGACCTCGTGAGCAAGGGGTTTCTCTCGGACAAGAACCTCGTCGCGAAGCTCGAAAGCACGTTGATCCTGAAGGAGGTCGACCTGTCGAAG
>Ga0210406_10004686_pt1 | contig 14543 bp, 12 predicted proteins | sample IncBWC30MmetaG_FD_155454 | JGI IMG/M metagenome (GOLD analysis project Ga0210406, IMG submission 155454) | Forest soil microbial communities from Barre Woods Harvard Forest LTER site, Petersham, Massachusetts, United States - Inc-BW-C-30-M | ecosystem: Environmental > Terrestrial > Soil >... | reverse complement strand
GGGAAGAAACCAAACGTCCTCATCGCGCCAGCCGGTTTCGCCTTTTCGGGCAAAGGATTCACTGCCATTCGGGGAAGCCGTGTTCTTGGAAGCAAGCCCGGTCGGCACAATTTACGTCGAGCACGAACTCAGCGACGTGCACCACCGAATGGTTCACTTCGAGTTTCATGGCGCAGCCACACGGCTACCGGAAGGCTGGCCGCTATCCCCACCGGAAGCAATACTTTGCGCAAAATTCTTGATATGCGATGCATTGGCGTAGTCGGGAAAACGCGTAGAATCATCACGCGCTTCGGTGCGGAGAGTATATTTGCAAAGGTCGAAAGGCGTGCCCAACTCATAGAAATTGCCGCGAGCGATGACGACAGCAGATAGATCGACCGAGGGGCAGACATAGCACATCTCAGTTCGGCCAACAAACCAGTCCGTCGAAGTCGTCCAATGGTGCGACGAATTCCGGGTTAGTTCGCACCCTCTGGACAAAAGTGAATTGCTGAATAGTAGTGACCAGGGAGACAAGAACGTTTCAAAAGGTCGTGGAATTACTGACATCGCCTATTTGACCGAGGTTTCAGCGGAGCGGAACGCGGAGAACAGGTCTGGCTAGTTGGTATGGAAGACGTCGAATTCTATTATGAATCCGACGTCTTCTGGTTCTGGACTAAGGCATCGGCCCTCTCGTCGATTTGTTCTTTCAAGGATTTACCCTCCGACGACGGTTGGTCTTCGGTGTGACCTTCCTTGAGGTCTTCAATCACACGGCGCAGCCGTTGCGCTCGTTCAATCTGACCCTGTTGGGTATGTGATTTCTCGTCTGCCATTGTTAACTCCATTCTGGAGCGCACTGCGGCCGGGAAACCCCAGTACCCCTATTTTAGCTCTTTAACGTAGGTGCGGAGCAATTTCGCTCGGGCGGCGCTCGATTCGGCAAGAGGCGATCGCGAAGCGGCTGCGGCCATTCTGGAAATTGGAGCCTTGGTGCGGTAGTACTCGTCCTTGAGCTTGTCGCGTACCATGCGATCGATAGTTTCGCGCAGACTCTTTCCCTTCGTCGTGCTGATAATGCCGAGATCACGTACCTTAGGCTGGCCGTTTTGCACGATGATCTGGTACCAATGATTGTCGACGGGGTTACCGAAGCTGACGTAACCTCCCTCCAAAACCGTGTGGGGCTCCTTAACGCTCCCGCGGAAGCTGTACTGCACGCCCGTAGGCCCGTTTGGGTCGTAGTAGTGCGGAGTGATGAAATCCGACAGACGGATGCCATTCACTTCGTAGGCATACTTATCAGCCTCACAAGGGTCGCAAACCTCGACCAGGTAGACGACACGGCTGAAACCGGCGATGGGCTCTGGCGAACCTGGTGGTGGCGTGCCCGCGAGTGTCCTGTTTCCAAAGGGATCAACGAGCATCTCCAACACTTCGTGGCTGGCAGTCAGCTCCCAGCCCGGGTCTGCTTGTACCAGAGAGAATGGCTGTCCATGATCGTCGGTATGATATCCGGCAGCGCCGGGCTCGTTGATGTCGTCGCGTATGATCACGGGCCAATAATCAACCGGAACGGCTTCGAGGTTTTCAAATGCGTCTACAGTGGCGTGGATTTGCCACAGCGGGCCGAAATCGCGTGTGACTTGTTTTTGAATTGCGGCGGCGACAGCGGAAACACTAGCCAATGCTACCGAAGGACTGTCAGGGACCAATGCTACATGGGGTGTTAAGGTACTCATGGGGATTTTTCCTTTCGCGGAATGGGCTTGCGGTTGACAAAAATGGGGTCAAAGAACTCAATCCAACGCTGGAAAGGGCGAGGTTGGGCTCGGTGGCCTGGTCAAAGTGACTTGTTTATAGCCCCGTTATTCCCTCCGTGTCAAGTGAATAGCGTATAACTAGGTTCATCGTCGAATGAGACTTGGTCTCTAGCGAAGTATGTGCCGGGCAACGCGGGAGGATCCAATGAAGGAGCAGGGCACAAAAGTCTTCTCGTCTTCTGCGCCCTGCACTATTGATTGGTTCAGGGTGAGAGTAATACGAGTGTCTGCCCAGAAGTCCGCGAGACTCCGTTAAGGCTAACCTGTTAGAACCCGCCAGATCAGGACCAGCTATTGTTTTGGGCTGCTTGGTTCCTCGACTGCTGTCTTTTAGACAAACCGCGCTACTCCCAGTCGTCCGGCCGCCCGTAAAACGATTGCCATATTTTTACTTGTCATTCTAAGGCTGCACGCGACGAAGGAGCTGATGACGGTGCGATACTGCCGTTGAAATAGGATTTGGCCTTGGACCAAGCGCGGTCGGCAGCGAGGCGGCCTAGTTTTCGTCCGGCAAGGTCGGCAGGCGCGAAGTGGATACTTGCGTAACGACCGGCGAGTCCAGCCTGGACGGCGGCTTCATCGAAGGTTTCCCATCCTAGACTGACGTGCCCAGCGGGAGTGACACCCGGCTTGATTCTGGAACTTCCTTTTGCTGCTGTCACGGAGTATCCAAACCGATCAGAACCGGTGAACAACGCAAGCACGTGCGCCGCAGCAGAACTTTCTGCGCTGGTCTCGGAGACGTAGTCCGGCGAGGGAGGAGTAGGGAGCGTGGCGGACTGGTAAGGAAGCCACGGCCGCCGTCCACCTGAACCGTGCGTTTGCCCGGTCCACCCCAAGTCTTAATCGTTTTTCCTCGAAAAAGAAGCAGGATGGCAGTGGCGGGGCGGACCGAGTCGTGGTAGCGCTTGGCATCCCGGGGCGGCGATGTCGGCGTCCATCATGGTATTGGACAGGACAAAAAATAGCTTTATTTCTTCGTCGAGGGAAAGACGGTCGCGGGAATCAGCGGGGTCGCTGAGTTCAACTTTTGGACACCAAGCGCTCCTCCTTCGACCTATGCATTCGAACTTACCAGGGCTCCAACTCTGGTCCCGCTTTCCGATGGGTTTAGCGATGGAGAGGAACCTTGTAGGAATACTTACTCGGTTTTCTTTTTTACGTTAGCCGCCTGAGGCCCTTTTGAGCCTTGTACGATCTCAAATTCGACTAAGTCTCCTTCCGCCAAGGTCCGATATCTGTCGCCCGAAATTGCCGAGTAATGAACGAATACGTCCGGACCATCATTCCGCCCTATGAAGCCATATCCCTTCGCATTGTTAAACCATTTCACGTTGCCAACCATCTTGCGCTGCTCCTTAGGATCGTGCGGGGCCTTGCAGCAGACTGCATTACGCACGGACTGACTCAAGTCCGACTGATTTTCGGGGAGTCTGATTTGAACACTAGTATCGCGGACTGCGGGATGTCGTTGCTCCTGAGCAAGTACGAAATTGTCTTGGAGCAACGACAGCAGAACGCTGCGCAAGTAACGTTCTGGGGTTTGGTTCGGCACAGCTGGTCATACTTCGATTCGGAGGAAACGGTTTGCAATTCTCCACAGTCCGTATTCTGGTGGTGGATGATTTCGAGATGTTTAGGCAATTCGTAGTCGAGTTGTTGGGGAAAAGACCGGAATTGCTGGTCGTGGGCGAAGCGTCCGACGGACTGGAAGCGATTCAGAAGGCGGTAGAATTGCGACCGGATTTGATTCTGCTAGACATCGGCCTCCCGAGCCTGAACGGAATCGAGGTTGCTCGGCAAATGCGGATCCTTGTCCCAGAATCCAAAATCATCTTCCTGACACAAGAATTGTCTTCCGACGTTGTGCAAAAGGCCTTTAGCGTAGGGGCACGGGGCTACGTCACCAAGAATATGCTACTAGCCGATCTTTTCGTTGCCGTGGAAACTGTCCTCTCCGGAATGACGTTTGTCAGTAACTCATAGGCAACGGACACTCTCAACTTCCGACCTGAGACGCAACTCCGCTACTGAGTGTGGCATCGTCAGCGCTCGACTCCAAAGTGGGGGAGCCTATTTCCCGCGTGTGCGCGATAGAAGCCAATTTCCCCTGATCGGTATCGACCCAGAGGCTGACGTCGAGCGGACTTCGACCGATAACTTCATCGCGCTTCCAGCCAGTTTGGAGTTCGAACGTCTCGTTCACTTCAACGTAGCGACCATCGGTCGCGCGGACTATGGTGATTGCAAGGGGGCTTTGCCGAAAGGCTTTCGAAAACTTCTGTTCCGATTTTCCAAGCTCGACCTCTGCCTTCCTTCGCCTCGCGCGTTGCCAGAACAGGCCAAAGATGAACAAGGTTGGTGAAGCTTCAGACCTGCAAGCTGTCCAGAGAGCGCAAGAACTCCAGCCGGATTTAATTCTGTTTGGACGTGTCACTTCCCAAATTGAATGGGATGGATGCCGGGCGCAGAATTCGTAAAATATCCCCCAATCAAGGATCGTATTCCTGAGTCAGGATTCAACTCCCGAAATCGTGGAGAGCGCACTCCGCATTGGAGCCGGATATTTGTTGAAGTCCGATGCTAAAGAGCTTCCGGCCGCGGTGCACGCAGTTCTCGAAGGTGGAAAGTTTGTGAGTGACCGACTCAAAGCGTCTTAGACGTGGGGCATAGCGCGCGAAGCGTCCGTCGCGCCAGCGGCTACGTTCAAACGCACTTTCTGTAGATGTGTTCCTTTGACCTCGGCTGATTTTGTCCACTGTTAAAAGCAATTTGTCGTCGCTCGCGTTTGCGCCAGCGTGACCAACACTGGACATAATCTTTACCTTCGATCAATTACTTCCGGCTCGACGATCGCATCACATCGTTGAGAAGGAGGTGAAAAATGGTCGCCAGTCACGCCAACATATGCACCCACTGCGGAGCAGAAATCGAGACAGGACAGAGATGGGTTCGGGAAAAGGTCTATGAAGCTGCACTCGCTGTGCGTCAACCGCAATACCGCCGCTACCATGCTGAACTCTCCGACGGACAGGAACTGAGTTGTTGGGAAAGGCATCTGATACAAGCAGGTAGTGGCAGACTCGCGGCGTAGCACCCGAAGACGGAACCCTGGCCCGTTCACTTCTACGGAAAGCCGACAATTCGTCCACGTGCCAGCAAACAATAGATGCACCGGCTACTGCGCAGCTTGTCTGCGACTGCGGTCGGCCACGACGGTGACCTGGAGGTCTTGGGCCAAGCGCACAATGTCCTCAGTGAAATTCTTGCCGCGTAGTCGCTCCAGAAGACCGACGTGTGAGTGCGCCACAAAGATTTGCGTAACTTGATTGCGTCGCGCGAATTCCACCACTGTCCTGGCCATATCGCTGCCGCCGAGGATCCGCGTTTCGATCTGCAGGCTGCGGGCGAAGCGAAGATGCTTTTCTACTGCCGCCTGTTCCTCGACCGGTAATTGGGACAATTCGGGAGTCCGGTGCACGAATAACGCGGTGCAATCGGCATGGAGGTAGTAAGCTACGCGGCGTCCTCGGCGGATCAGCATGGCGGTCGAAGGATCTGCCGTGATATGGATGAGAATGCGCTCTTTCGGTTGATTATTCGTTGCTCCGCTGGGCCGCGCCTCAGAAATGCGTGGAACCTGAAATCCCCTCGTCTCATCGTAAGCGGATTGCCTGAGGTCAACTTCGTGAGCCGCCTGGCGAAGCGTCAACTCGCGGAGCGCGCCCAGATTGGAACCCTTGAAAAATCCGATGAGCGCCTTCTCCACCATTTCTGGCCTGTAAACCGCTCCCCGCTTTAAGCGGTTGAGCAATGCATCGGGCGTGACGTCGACCGCTACAATTTCTGCCGCTTGCCGAATGATCCCGTCCGGCACCGTCTCGCGCACCTGGATGCCAGTGATCTGCCATATCTGGTCATTGAGGCTTTCGATGTGTTGGACGTTCATCGTGGTCCACACTTCGATGCCAGCGTCCAGCAGGAGTTGAACGTCTTCCCAGCGCTTAGTGCGAGCCGAGCCAGGGATGTTGGTGTGCGCCAGTTCATCGACCAACGCGATGCTTGGCCTGCGCCGTAACGCGGCGTCCGTATCCATTTCCTCAAATGTTTTCCGGCGGTATTCGGTCTTCCGATGCGGCACCATCTCGAGACCCTGGGCTTGCTCGATCGTGTCGGGGCGCGCGTGCGGTTGAAAATAGGCAACGACGACGTCGACTCCGCGTTCAGCGGCAGCGTGACCGTCAGCGAGCATCTGGAAAGTTTTTCCGACGCCCGCCGCGTACCCCAGATAAACTTTTAGGCTACCGCGTGGAGTGTCCGCAGACGCAGGCATAAGCGGAGTTAGTGAGGAAAAACTCGTACGTCGATACCTTCCGCCGCGCGAATCAGCCGCAGCACCGGATCACCGAACAAACGATCCCGCCAAGTGTTGCGCGCACTGTGCCCGATGAAAATCTGTGTAATGCGTTTCTGACGGGCGAAATCGACGATCGCGGATATCGGATCGTCGCTTTCCAACACTTCGGTCGAGGCACCTGCCTTTTTCGCCGCGTCAAAATACCTTCGAATCGTCGCTCTCTCCCGTTTGGACCGGCCGGGCTCGCACACGTACACCGCGTAGAGTTCACCTTGAAAACGCTCTTTATTGCGTTCGCCGCTTTCAATCATTGCCGGAGCATTGGAATGCGGCGTCATGCAGACGAGGAAGCGTTCGTGGGTTCCGAAGACAGGTTCGATGCCATGCGCATGAACGTAAGACTCCAGCTGCGCATCAACTACTTCGGCGGTCAGGAGCAGGGCGAGTTCGCGAAGTTCGGAGAGTTGTCGTTCCTGGCTATTGCTGATCCCTGTTGAAGTAAACTTCTCTCCCTGCCGCCAGAGGCAGAGGTCCGTTGGAACGTCCACGATTACGATGTCATCGGCGGCGAGCAAGAAGGACTTCGGGATGGTTTCAGTGGTGTTCTTGCCAGTGATCGCTTGAACCTTCTCTTTATATTCTTCGACATGAAGCAGGTTAACGCTCGACAAGACCGAGATGCCGTTACGCAAGAGTTCCTGCACATCCTGCCAACGATAAGCGTGACGACTTCCACTTGGATTTTGAGCGGCCAGAGGATCAATGACGCAGACCTGCGGCGCGCGGCGAAGAATCGCGTCGAGATCGATGGCTTGGCCCTCCGGAGTCTGGAGCGGAGGAATCGGCTCCAGTTTCCGCAAGATTGCTTGCACTTCCTCGGACTGCTGTCCCTGAACGGCACCCACGACAACGTCCTCTCCACGCTCGTGCCGCCGTCGGGCTTCATCGAGCATGCGATAGGATTTGCCTACACCGGGGGCGTAGCCCAGAAAAATCTTGAGTTTTGCGCCCCAGCGCTTGCTCTCCTCGGCTTGGACCTGCTTGAGGAGTCGTTCGGGACTCGGCCTGGGAAGTTCGGATACGCGCATTGCGCCAGTGTAAACCGCAAACAGAGGTCCCGCAACGTAAACGCACGAACGTGGGAGAACAGAGGCAGTCGGAAAATTTGGCAGCGCTATGCGCGCTGATGATCTAAATGCGGTCGTTTCCTAGTCTTAACGGGTTGCATCACCTCCTGAAGGCGCCGTCATGAAGCCTTGTAATCACCCTGCCGCATGGCGTTCGAAGGCAAAAAGAGAAACAGCGGCGTGGAGTAGCGGCGGCTTGCCATCATGCAGCCCTATGTTCTCCGTTTTCCGTCAGTTTATGTCGCGGTGCTTAGTAAATCTTTATGTAGTGCTCAGGACTTCCTAACAGTCATTTGGCTATGTTGCTCTCCGGGGCAGGGACAGTTCCGTGGGTCGCATTCGTCGAAGGGGTGGAAGCGACACCGACCGGATGCTTCGTTCTCGCAGGCCATGACTCTTATCGTCTTACCAACGATTTGTTTACTTGCGTGTGTCTTTTTTCTGTTCGTCTCTTTCAATGGATGACAGACACGAAGCGCAAGACGACAACTCGCACCGCAGTCGATGACGCAGCCGGTGAGACCGGCGAGAAGAAACGTCCGCAGATCGTTGGTCCCAAAACGACAAACGAAAAGCATGATCGCTTTATGGAGCGGTCACACCGGGCCTTGAGCACGCGAGGGCGGTCACACGGCTGCGGGTCTGGCTGCAACGAGTGCGAACGTGTTGTGTACAAGAGGGTCGTGAATTCAATGAAACCGGGGAAGAGGAGCTAGGAGAGAAGAATGCGTATCTTCAGATGGAAGAGACTTGTGTCGGTCATATTGGTCGGATGGTGTTGCGGAAGTGCGCTTTGCGCTTCTGGGTTTGCGGACGACGACAAAGGCAAAACGGACCCTCTGGCCAAGCCGGCGGTGGCAGTGAAGGCCGAAGCGCCTGTTCCATTGACGGAGCGCGAGCGGCTGCTGCTGGATCGTGTGGAGCAGCTCGAAAAACGTGTTGCTGATCTTGAAGGCAAGGGCACGCCTTCTGGTGCAGCTTCTGGTGCGGACGCGGCCGCGGTGCAACCGGCCGCAACCACTCCCGTAGCATCCACTGCGGGAGTGGCTGCTCCGGATACAACGTTCGTCGCAAAGGCAACGAGCCCAGATCTGCTTTCTAAGGACTCCTCTCTCGCTGTAGTTCAACCGCAAACCGCTGATAAAGGCAAGCTGGCCACAAGCAAAGCGCCGGCGAGTGAGCCATTTGCGTTCGCCGATTTCACATGGCTGAATGGAAATCCGCGGACCAAACAGGTTCCGCTCGACACGAAATTCTTCACGCCGGAAATCAGGGCTGACGTTGACTACGTCTACGACTTCGCCCATCCCAAAGACGACACCATTGGCGGCTCGAGTGAGATTTTCAGATCCAATGAAGTGCAAGTTACGCAACTGGGCGTGGGCGGCGACTTTCACTATGACAATGTCAGAGCACGGGTGATGACGCAATTCGGTCTATATTCTGAGACCACGCCGCGCAACGACGCGAGTCCCGCACGAGGCCAGTGGAACCTGGCTGACGCTTACCGCTATTTGTCAGAGGCCTACGGTGGCTACCATTTCAACGTACTGCATGGAGTGAATGTCGATGCGGGCATCTTCATGTCGTACGTCGGCTTGTTCAGCTACTACCAGTTTGACAACTGGGCGTACCAGCCTTCCTATGTCTCTTCGAACACTCCGTGGTTCTTCAATGGAGTGCGCGTTCAAATATTCCCCACCGAGCACTTGAAGATCGAGCCCTGGTTTGTAAACGGCTGGCAATCCTATGGACGATTTAACAACAGGCCCGGTATCGGAATGCAGATTCTATATCGGCCGAACGGATGGCTATCGGTTCTCGGCAATCAGTACATGTTGGGGGAAGATGCCCTGAACACGCCCGGCCGTGTGCGCTACCACACCGACGACAGCATTCAGATCAAGTACTACGACAATCCCGAAAGATTCCTGGACAAGGCAGCGTTCTCGCTCACAGGCGATATGGGATGTGAACATGGCGGAGGTGTCAGCTGCGCCGGCAATTCTGCGAAAGGTCCCAAGCAGAGCTTTCTGGGCTACATGCTTTACAACCGGCTCTGGTTCGACAACGACCGTTACGGACTGACCATCGGCGGCGGACAAATCAACAATCCTGGGCGGTACTTGGTCTTGCTGCCGCCGATCAATGGAGCCACCGCGATTTCCGGAACGCCTTATTTTACGGAGAATCCCGGAGATCCATACAAAGCCTGGGATGTGTCCGGAACCTTCGATTGGATGCCAAGCCAGTACATTACTTTTCGATGGGAATACAACCATCGTGCGGCGAATGTACCGTACTTTTCAGGTTCCGGAGGAGTTACGCCACCGGGAGGCAATCAGGGTGCGGCGGGCTCATTTGTCTGCCTCAGCGGTTTCACGACCTGCAACGGATCGCCAGCAAACACGTGGTTCCCGGATCTCCGCAAGACCGAAAACCGAGCGACCGTTGCCATCCTCGTGAAGTTCTAGAACTGATTCCTGCGGTAGTTCGAACCTTCAAATTGTTGGCAACTACCGCGGCCAAACAACCGGCAGAGCAGCAGTATGCAAGAAGTGGGGAGCGGAAGTCATGCTCTGAACATAGTGTGCGCGACGGTACGCAAGGAACAATCAGGAACGCCTTAGGGAATCCTAAGGAGTTCATAAAGATATGGCTGTTCTGGAGCGGCTTCTGGGCCGGCCACTTGCTTCCTACGAAAGCGCGGAAGACCAAATCGGCCCATAAGGTTTAGGTAATGTGTACGCGAGCTGTGACAATAGACATGCTAGCAAAAAAGGGGTGGAGCAATGCCTGAGTCCATTGACTGGCCGAGAATGCAAACGCCGCGGCGTCAGCGCCGCTTCCTTCTCCTCGTTCTCGCCGTCCTTGCCGTGATCTTTTTCGGCGGTCGGACCGCGTTGTCGTATTACGTGGACGTGCTCTGGTTCGGGTCGCTCGGCTACCGGGACGTATTGTGGAAAACGCTGAGCCTCCAGTGGGGAATCTTCACTGCTTTTGCGGCAGCCACGTTTCTCATTCTGTTCGGATCGTTTCTGGCTCTGAAGCGAGCGCATCTGCCCGATCTGCCGAGTGGTCACACGATTTTCATCGGCGGCCAGCCGCTGAAGCTGCAAGTTGAGGCTGTCCTGCGATTCAGCGCACTTGGCCTTTCCCTCTTAATTGCTGGCGTAACCGGGGCCGGCATGATGATGGAGTGGCCGACGATCGCACTCTTCTGGAACGCACCGCGCAGTGCTGGTGGCTTCGTGGACCCGGTCTTTGGCAAGCCGTTGAACTTCTTCCTGTTTGCCCTGCCCGGGTGGCAACTGCTCGTCGGCTGGCTACTTACGCTGGCTGTGATGACCTGCCTACTCGCCGTTCTTTTCATCCTCATCACGCGTGGAACTCGTGCGTTCGGCGGGCGGAGCAGAAGCTACGTCACATTGCCTTGGCATGGACTCTCCATGACGTTTGCTTTTCTGTTACTGGTCCTTGCGATGCGTGCGTACCTCGATCGATTTGAACTATTGTTCGATGGTCATACGATCTTTACGGGTGTGACTTACACCGACGCACACGTCACGCTCACTGGAATGCTTATTGTCTGCGCGGCGCTGGTTGTCGGCGCGGTGATCGCGGCTGTCAACGGCGTGTCCGTGGCTCGCGGACGCTGGATTGCGGCGGCGATTCTCCCGGCTGCGTTGTGCTTTATCTCCCTTCAAGTAGTCGAGTGGTACGTCAGCAGCTTTATCGTGAAACCGAACGAGCTGGTTCGCGAGCAACCTTATATTGCGCACAATATCGCACTGACGCGACAGGCGTACGGACTGGATGGAGTATCGCAACATGAGTTTCCCGCGGAGACAGACGTCGCGGCAACCGACCCGGCGAATAATCAGGCTACGCTTCAGAACATCCGGCTCTGGGATTGGCGCGCGCTCCAGGACACGCTGCGTCAGATTCAGGAAATCCGCACCTACTACGACTTCCCCGACATCGACATTGATCGCTATGAAATCGACGGGGTGACTCGCCAAGTGATGCTCGCCACGCGCGAGTTGAACGTCGACAAGCTCCCGGAAAGCAGTCGCAACTGGATCAACGAGAAGCTGATCTACACCCATGGTTACGGCATCACGATGAATCCAGTAAATGGGTTCACGGCGGAAGGACTCCCCACGCTGATTCTGAGCAACATGCCCGTCCAGAGCACGGTGCACAGCCTAACCGTGACCCGCCCGGAGGTCTATTTCGGCGAGCTGACCAACACGGATGTCTACGTGAAGACACGGCAGAAGGAATTCAACTACCCGCAAGGCGAGACCAACAGCCTAACGTCGTACGAAGGCAACGGTGGCATTGTGCTCGGGGGTTTCCTGCGCCGCAGCATCATCGCTTTCGATCGCGGTGACCTCGCGAAGTTGCCCTTCAGCGATGACGTGAACAAGGATAGCCAGCTATTGATGCGACGCAACGTGCGAGATCGAGTGTCGGCACTGGCGCCGTTCCTCAGCTACGACTCGGATCCTTACGTCGTGCTCGGCGATGACGGCCGGCTGTCGTGGGTCATGGATGCGTTCACGGTTTCAGACAGCTACCCATACTCGAGCCATTACCATCTCGATCAGAATCCGGTTAACTACATGCGGAACAGCGTCAAAGTCGTGATCGACGCCTATAACGGTGCAACAACGTTTTACGTATTTGATAAGGAAGACCCGATAATCGCGGCCTACCGCAGCATCTTTCCGAGTTTGTTCAAGGATGCCGCCGCGATGCCGCCTGGGCTGCGCAAGCACATGCGCTACCCCGAGTTGTTGCTCAAGCTGCAAGCCGAAGTGTACGGGCTGTATCACATGACGGACCCGGGAGCGTTCTACAACCGTGAGGATTTGTGGACAGTCGCGAGCGAAGTCGGCATGAGCGAAGGAGGGCAGCAGGTGACCCAGGCGATGCAACCAAATTTCGTGCTAATGAAACTGCCGGGCGAAACCGGCGTTGAGTTTGTGGAAATTCTCCCATTCACGCCGGCCAACCGGAATAATCTGATTGGTTGGATTGCCGGACGCAGCGACGGCTCACAATACGGTACGTCGGTCGTCTACAACTTTCCCAAAACGAAACTTGTCGACGGACCCCTGCAAATCGAGGCGCGCATTGATCAGAACGCGCAGCTTTCCGGCCAATTGACGTTGTGGAATCAGCAGGGCTCCCATGTGCGGCGCGGTGCCTTGTTGGTGATTCCATCCGGACGCGCGTTGTTGTACGCGGAACCGATTTACCTGCAGGCCGAGCGGAGTCCTATGCCGGAGTTGCGTCTGGTCGTACTCGCGGTGCAAGATCGGCTCGCGTACGGACCAACCTTCGAGGCGGCGATGTCGGCCCTTTTTGGTGGAACTGCCTCGTCGTTGAGCGCCGCGCCGGGCGCTGCGGTGTCGGCGCAACACGCGCCGGCATCCGCCGGATTGCCCCAACCGGCGGCCGACCTCAACGCCCTCATCGCGGAAGCTGCCAAGGATCTCGCGGACTACCAGCGCCTCACCGCAGAAGGCAAACTCGGCGAGGCGGGACAGAAGCTTGAAGAGCTGAAGCGCGCACTCGAGAAGCTGAACGCTCGGCAAAGATAGTCTTGCTGCGGTGTCTCTGCACATCCTCGTGCCGTGCTTGAGGCAATCATGCTGAATTCACAAAAGTGGCGGCCTGAAGGTCGAACGTAGTAAAACGTAGTACCAGTTGTGGCGAATGGCGGCACAAAAGCTAATCACGGATGGACTAAAGCTGAGGAAGTGACGCTCCGGATTTCACCGCAATTCACTAGCTTTCCTCGGTTTAGCTTAGCTCCGGCGAATTGTGATTAAGATGCTCTGCTGGCGGTACGGTTGGCGGCTCGTTCCACAACTACCTGCTGATCCCACTTCGAGAGGTTCACGCCCTTCACGATCAGCCACAAGCAGGTCGATAACTCTCCAATGAATGCGGGAAGCAGAACCGTTGGAAACATCCTGGCCGCAAGTGCGGGGGCAAGAAGCAGCGCAAAACTATTGGTCAAATAGCACAGGCCGGCAATGAACTGCAAGATGCCCAGAGTCTTGGGGAAGTATTCCGACTTAAACATCAAATACCCGATCACAAGGCAGGTAAAGCCAAAAAATACCAAGCCGATGGAGAAACCGTATTCATGCAGAGTAAGACAAGCATTCGCCAGAGCCTGTATCTGACGTGAATCAAAAGCCTTCAGGTAGTCCGTGTTCCCCAGGAAAACCACCACCGCAACAAGAGTCAACTTGTTGCCGACCAACACTGCGGTTTGCACCAAATTGAATAATGCCGCAAGCAAGGAAAGATCTTTGCTAACCGGTTTGAGCAGCACATAGAAGATTAGAATGAGAGGGACGTCAGAGACGTGCATGAGCAGGTCGCCTGCGATACCGCCGCGAAACAGGAGGTTGGAGGCCATAATCTTATGAACCGTGGCTGCCGCATCTCCTGCCACGATGAGATGGTTTCGAACGATGACCTCGCCGAAAAGGCCGGCAAGGATGTTGAACAAATACAACACGCCGCCGATTCTTGCGTAAACTTGCGGCCAATTGTAGATCTTCTGGTTTGTCATTCAATGGCCCTCGAATTGCGGTGTATGGGAGTAAGTATCTACAAGGCGTCGACCGTTGAGATCGTGGGAGAAGCAAAGACCGCCCTCGAAATCGTTGCTTTCCCAACCTGGAGCTTTCCGTCGCTGGTGGCGGAAAGGGTCACCTCGAAGTAAAGGGAACCGCACGAAATAATTTCCATACTGGGACACAACTGTCGTTTCGCCGCGATTTGGACCAAACTTGCCTTCCAGCAATAGCCAAAGCATTGGCCGATGCCGATTCCTAGCTCAGTACGTCGGAATCTGCGCTTGAGCCGCTTGAGTTACAAAGTCATGCAGAAAAGTTCTAAAATCGTCCACTTGGACCAGCCAACTTTTCGTTCTTTCTCAACTATTTACAGACTGTGATTTTTTCCTCCTCCCCTTTTGGGGGGCGAACGAGGCAGCTGTTGACGGGGTTTATCACTATCTGGTCACCGAATATGGACCATCCGCCTCCAGGCGATAGTCCGAGTAGGTGAAGATTCTTTCGACGGTGAGACTCTTGAGGAAAAGGATTCTGGCGCTTCCTCGCGCTTCCAGACGTTGTGGCACCCAGACGGCGTCACCAAGGTTTGTCTGTTCCAGGACGATGCGCGAGCCTCGCTGCACGCGGGCCACGAATAATCCCATCG
>Ga0210406_10004685_pt1 | contig 14544 bp, 25 predicted proteins | sample IncBWC30MmetaG_FD_155454 | JGI IMG/M metagenome (GOLD analysis project Ga0210406, IMG submission 155454) | Forest soil microbial communities from Barre Woods Harvard Forest LTER site, Petersham, Massachusetts, United States - Inc-BW-C-30-M | ecosystem: Environmental > Terrestrial > Soil >... | reverse complement strand
CGCCCTTGTCGCCCTTGTCCCCTTTATCGCCTTTATCTCCCTTGAGACCGTTGTTTCCGTTTGCGCCGGAGTCGCCTTTATCTCCCTTGTCGCCCTTTACGGAATCGCCCTTATCGCCTTTGTCGCCTTTGTCGCCCTTGACGCTGTCGCCTTTGTCCCCCTTGGAACCTGCGTCACCTTTGTCGCCCTTTAATCCAGAATCGCCCTTGTCACCCTTTACAGAGTCACCTTTGTCGCCCTTTGGTCCTGCTGGGCCGACATCGCCCTTGTCGCCTTTTGCAGCGGACGAACCATCAGCGCCTTTCGGGCCGGTCGGGCCTGCGGGGCCGCGCTCTCCTGCCGGGCCAGCTTTGCTGGACTTTTTCAAACTTAACACAACAGCTACCGCGGCAACGGCTGCTGCAACACCTGACACAATCAAAGCGGGGTCAATCATTGTATCTCCTCAGAATTAAACTTGGTACTCGCGGCGGGATTTGAACCCGCGTTCTTGGCTTGAAAGGCCAGCGTCCTAGGCCGACTAGACGACATGAGCACAGAAAAATTGGTAGCGACGCGGGGAATCAAACCCCGGCATCAACGTTGAGAACGTCGTGGCCTCTCACTAGCCGACATCGCCACAGAAAAATCCTCGACTGCTTACGTTAGCGTTACGACCGCCAGCTTCACGCTCTCGCGAGGCGCGCTTATCCCGTACACAGTCCAGATGTTGGTTGTCGCCGTGTGAGTCGAACACACTCGGCAGCCCTTATCTGGGGCCAATCCATCGCTTATAAGGCGACGCTGCATCACCGATGCTGACGACAGAAACTTGGTATCCAGCCAGAGAATCGAACTCTGCCAGCCTCTTTGTAGGAGAGGTTCATACGACCAGTTTGATAGCCGGATACAGAAAATTGGTGGACCCAGAAGGAATCGAACCTTCATCCCTCGCTTTAAGAGAGCGGTACTTTCGCCGTTAAGCTACGAGTCCACAGAACTTTATAATTACTTTGCTGCGCCGCGGTTCGTCTTGTATGGTCATTGGCGCAACGTACTTCACACTTAGCTATCTCTTCTTGGATTCGTCTCCAAGGATAAGTCATCATTCGACCTATCTCAAGATGCTTCTTATCTCTAACGTGGTCGAATTGAAGGACGACTATATCCGTTTCTCCGCAATCGACGCATGGGTGCTCTAACAAGTAGACGATTATCTTTTCTTGATTCTGCCTTACTTGCTCGTTTCTACGTTTATTACAACGAGCGACTTGTGCTTTTTGATTTGCTCGGTAGTAAACTTTTTGATATTCCGATTGACATGATTTGCAATAAGGTTGCTTTCGTGAGCCGCCTTTACTTGAAAAATCAGAGTCAATATCCTTCCACTTCTCGCAACGCGAACAATACTTATATTTCATTCTGCCCTCCCGAAAGAGCAGCGGGGAGGTTCGGGCCTCCCCACTAATTGTACGTACAAAATTGGTGGGCCGTGAAGGACTTGGACCTTCTCTCGTCGCTTTAAAAGAGCGCTGTGCTGCCTTAACACTAACAGCCCGAAAATTTTGGTCTCACGTTAGCCCGGCTTCAGTCATAGGCTTTCGCCCGGGACGACCATTCGTCTAAGCATTCAACCCGACCTTCATCATGCTCAACAAGCACTCAGGTCCTATTTGAACTTGCACGAGTGTGGAGTTCCCAGTCTTGAATAAACTGCGCTGGCCCTTACCCGAACGCTTGCGCGCCCCGCATCTCCCACGGCACTCTGTTGAGATGTGGCCGGAACTTCCTCGATTGCACCAATACGTACAATCCTTTCGGATTGCTCTCTTGCATACAACCGCGGTCGTCTTGTGCTACCAAACCTTTACTTTGAAACTTTCTTCTGGACTCCGGCTCCGCTACCGATACGGTCGTGCGGAAACGGATTGCTCGGCGTCGGAATGCTGCGCTGCTTCTCGGTCTCCGAATCATCGCTAAGCCTTGGTTGCTGTTGAAGAATCGGAAGCGGGTTTTCTTTTGCTATCGAATGTGTCATGGCTTCCTTTACTTCGAAACTCTTGGGGCCGGTGGATGTGCCGCGCCCGCTTTCACAACTGGCACTGGATTCGACGGACGCCCAACTACCGCGAGCTGCTTATCAACTTCACTATCATCCGACAAACGCGGTTGCTGCGCGATAATCGTTCTTGTATCCGTTGGTGCTATACTGTGCGACATCTTCTCTCCGTTAAACTTATTACCGCGAGGTGCGCGATTCTAGGCCATACCATTACGAGTGCGTCTTTGTCAGCGGCTTTCGCCTCTCTGTCCCTGCGGTAGACTTGGAGCACGAGGGTGGAGTCGAACCACCGGTGCCTCTTTTGCAGAGAGGTAACTTGCCGTTTGTCGACTCGTGCTAAACTGGTGCGCGTCAAGGGAATTGAACCCCTAATCCCTTTCGGGCCGAAGATTTTAAGTCTTCTGCGTATGCCATTCCGCCACACGCGCAAAATTTGGTCGGCCACGAAGGATTTGCACCTTCACGCCACTAGGACGCTCGCTCTTGAGGCGAGTGCGTCTGCTGTTCCGCCAGTAGCCGAATATGGTAGGCCCAGAAGGAGTTGCACCCTCGTCGCGAAGTTCGTAGCTTCGAATCCTATCTGCTGAACGATAGGCCCACTGAATTGGAGGCTCTACTCGGATTTGCACCGAGATAACGGGCTTAGAAGTCCCGAGTCCTATCTGTTGGACGATAAAGCCAAACTTGGTACCCGAGGTGGGACTTGGACCCACAATCTCTTTCGAGCGACGCTTTCTAAGAGCGTTACGTATGCATTCCGTCACTCGGGTATTGAAATCAAGGCCGGTGCTCTACCGTTGAGCTACACGTTCGGAGCAACCCTACTAGTGGTGGGACTCGAACCCACAACCACCGGCTTACTTTGCCAAGAGAGCAACGCTCAATCAAGGTCTTAATTCCGGGCGGTTACAAAGCCACCGCCGGGGCATCACGAGTCGGCTCAGGTTTCGGGGTAAGAGCCTTATAGATTATAACCCTTCTCGTGTTAGTGAGTCTCAGCTTCCCTAAACCAGCGCGCGAGAAAGTTGCCGCGGGCAACCGTGTCGAGACTCAAACTTTGTATTCCGTCATGTGAATACCCATGGCAATTTAGGTTTGCCAGCCACTCATCCCGAGTAGGGCCCATCTCTATAAGTCGACATAACGGTGGGACGTTAGTTCGACTGCAATTTTAGGCCGTTGCTGGGGCCGTCAGTCAACATGCACTGGACTGGTCTCTCACGAGTAGCCGCTTACGTGCTGTGCTCGGTGTCAAGCTAGCTGACTGTTCTTCGGCATCGAAGAGGAACACTCTCTTAGCCGAACGAAATTCCGGTCATGAAACGCGCCTTGGGCGGTTGACCGAAAACTTATGTGCTGCCCTCTCGGGATTGCTCAATAAGATACAACACTGAGTCTCAGCACAATCTTGGTCGGAGTGGCAGGACTCGAACCTGCAAGGCCGTGAGGCGCTGGTTTCCAAAACCAGAAGGCTTCCATTTACCTGCCTACACTTCGACATAAATTTGGTCGGGAACGCTGGATTCGAACCAGCGGTCTCCTCCGTCCGAGGGAGGCGAGAACAACCAGACTTCTCTAGTTCCCGACTGAAACTTTTAATCCGTAATCTCGATGAGATTCACGGTGTAAATTCCTTGTGAAATCGTTGTCGCTGTCTTCATCGTGAAACCATCCTATCACAACTTCGAAAACTTGTCAAGCACTATTTTCAAAAATCTTTGGGGTGAAGTCTTGGACTCGAACCAAGGCTGTCTCCGTCACAAGGAGATATGCTACCACTACAATAACCTCACACCGTAAAATCGGGTCGGGCTGGCTTCGAACCCAGCATCACTCTGTTAAAGGCAGAGTATCTTCCCTGAGGGCCTTGGCTATCGCTGTACCCTTTAGACCACCGACTTAGAGAGTCTCTCACAACTTCGAAAGTTTGTCAAGAGAAATCTTTTACAAAAGAGCTTTGATGCGAGCGATGATGGCTGCGTACCCGGCCTTTACTTCTGCGACCAACGTGCCGCTTACAATCTCGCCTTCAATCTTAACTACTTCCGCCTTGACTTGCGCCAAGGTAATATGCTTTTTAATCGCGTAACCAACCGCGCCTACTACGAGTGCGAATGCTGTGTAGAGAATCACGTTACCCTCGATTTGCCGTTTCGCGGCGGACGATATTAAAACCTTGTTCGTGAAGCTTTACGTGCTTCCCTTCTTTCGTGCGAATATGCTCGACGCCGTTTTCATCATGCCAAATTGGGTGATGGGTCTGAGAGACTCCGCCGCCCACTGTGCCTATCGGGACGGACTGGAATACTACGTCGCGTCCGTTCTTAATCTTGATGACCGCGGTTTGTCCGAATGCGCTACCGCCATTGGAAACAACCACGTTCTGATTTGACAACTTGAAAGCCGGGGCCGGGGCTTCTACGACTCCACCACTGCCGCCGGTGTCTTCGGTGCTCATTAGCTTTCCTTACCGGTTCCCTTCACTGTCGCGCCGCCTTTCACGTTCTCGGTGCGCTTCTTCGGGTTGCCGTCGATGTTTGCGGAGGCGAGCTTCTTGGCCAAACCTTTGTTTGCGTCGCGGTCGACTGTCGTTACTGCTGAACTCTTCGGGACGTTACCCTTGCGGAGCGTGGCTTCGCAATCGTTGGTCTTCGAACCGCGGGTTCCGGCCTCTGGCTGTGCCGCGACCTTGGTGCGGTTAAGAACCCCGCTGTGTGTTTGTTCCGGCATCTTTGCCATTTTTAATCCTTCCGTCGCCTGTCGCTACGTAGTCTGCTGGCGGGTTATCACGGCGGAGCTTTGCCCAGCCAAATTCGTATCCAAATAACTTAAAGAAGCGCATGAAGGTGATGTTGACGATGCGCGGGTTCTGCGTCACGCCAACTTTTAGTTTCACCGTCTTGGCTTCGAAGTTCTTCACTTAACCCTTCTTGTCGACTCGCTTGCCGAGAAGCTGGCTCGGGTCTGTGCCGCGCTTTAGTGCTCTGGCCGAGCTGCCCGAGTATTTGTAAGTGACCGGGCCTTTGTCTGTGTCGAACGTTACGTGAATGTCTTTGCCCACAGTCTTTTGTTCGGTGATATTTTTCTTAGACATCGGTCAAACCTTCCGGAAGTATTGGTAGTGGCACGACCGTGCTCTTCAGAGCGTGCGTGCAATCCTCGTGAAAGTGAAGCTGGCCTGAAATAAGATTATAGTGACAAGTCGCCGGGATTGTCTTTCCTTCCGCGTCTCGTGTCCATTCGCCGGTCCACTTATGATTAACAAACTCGCGTTTATGCATCGAGTGAAGAAAGCTCGGCTTAAAAGTCGGGCATTCCAAATTTCCATCGAATTCCCAACTAGGCGGAAGAATATGAATCTCTTCACATCCGGGACACCAGTGAGCGAGACCGGCTTCTGTGTTACGAAAGAACTTGTTGACTTGGCCCACTTATGACCCCGACTGGGTGTTCTGATGAGATTGGGTTCCGCCAACCGTAATCCACGTTGTGTCTCTGCCCGGGACGTCTCCGATGTACGGAATGTGTGGCGGCCAATGATTCGGGTCCGGTATTCTAGGAAGTGGCAAAGACGGAGGAGCTGGAATTACGAACGGCGCTGTGATTCCTACCGGTCTGAGCGCAAGCTGCAAGAGCTGCTGGCGGAGTTCCGCGATTTCTTCCTTGAGGTCTTTGACCTGTTGTTCCAAATCTTTAAATCTGCTCATGCGTAAGTCGTCTCCCAAAGCTTATTGATTTCCATCGCGGCTCGATATCCAAGCTCCTCGGCGGCTTGCTGAACCATTAATTCTTGGTCAGCCATTAAAGCGGCATGTGAGAAATTTGTGTAATCGAAATACTCGCCGAGTATTTCGGGCTTCGGCATGAACGGTTCAGACAGCACAGTGGGTACTATCGCGAGGACCGCGGCACCAGAGGCTGCCTTTTTAAAGAAGGAGCGGCGGTTCATTCCCATGGCTTCAAGTCCGGAGTTCTAGGTGCTAAAGGTGCGTACTCGAAAAATTCGCGGTTCACGCTCGTGTTAATAGGAATGACCTTTCGGGATGCAATTGCCTTGAAAGGCGGGCCCGGGCTAAACAGAGGCTTGAGAGCTTTTAACTCTGCGGCCTCCCAAGCAAGAATGGCCTTGTGGATATCCGGGCTCGAATACGAATAATAGCTGTGCCACTCGCCGAGGGTCGCGTAAACGACTGGCGTCGAAGTGACGGACGCGAGCTTGTCCAAAGGAATCTGGACCCCGAGGATTTCGACGAACTCTTCGCGGCTCATTTATGCTGCTCTCGAACGGACTTCTCGTAAGCGGCTATCATGGCTTCGAGCTCTAGCCGGTAGATGTTAATCGCGGCAAGATGCTGTCGGATAATCTTTTTGTTCTCTTCGAGCATAATCTCGAAAGCTATTCGTTGGGTGGTGTTCATTATACCCTCTGCATAAAGCGATTGGTGAAACTGCATATTCACTGATTACAAATGACTTAGCTAATCAGGAATGCATAAAGACTGATTCTAAATGACTTACCTACGCCATACCTTGTCACGTCACTATCCCGTATCCGTAAGACCGATGCCACGAGTTCGTCCGGGGCCCCAGAAAAGCCGCCCGGGGCGGGTACGACCGGGCTCAATTCCGGTTTGAAAAAGGAGTCTCTTTGGCCCTTGACATGCTCGGAAAAATAAATCCTTTCCTTTCAACAATTTATCCGGTGACATCGCCGACCGGTCGGCTCGGTTGCTTGCTTTGCCCTCGATTCTTTGCGAGTTTGCAAAGTTTGCGGGGAGGGGGTAAGCAACAATTCTGTCCATCTAACGTCCGTCTAATAATCGCATAAACCATTGAAAACATTAGCTTTGTTGACTTATATGTTTAATCATAACCGACAAATGTCGTTTAAGCAACAGTTTTCGAGTAATTTTTACATAACCCGCGCGCTATTGGATTCGCCTGATAATCACTTGCTCTTGTTTATGGCTTTGTATGCGCTTGTAACTCGTTTGATTTGATAGTTTTATGAGCGATTCGGTTGCGTACTATTTTTGGTCGGTCACACTGGCCGTCGACGACTCGACATCACTCTTGAGGAGGAATTCCGTCCCCCACTGACTAGGATTGTGCGGCATGACTTATAATTCGTTGATAACACACGACATGCGCCTTTCATTCGTGATTCGCGAACTGCGAACGGTCTGCGAACACGCTTGCGCGTGCTCTGTGCGCCGGGCTCGCGACCTGTTCATTGTGTCCTGAATGTCGGTGATGAGTTTGCAGACACAATGGTTTCCGTACACAATGGGCGTTTCATTGTGTCAGGAACTTGCCCACCTTGCCATAAAAAGTCCTTACGTAAGAGATAAATTGGTATGACAATAATACCTAATAATACCACTTATATAGTGTTTTCTTTTTATCGCTCGTAGGGGTGTTTCCTGACACAATGGGCGATTATATGAAAACAAAGGACTTATCCTCAGAATATGAATATCGACTTTGCAGACACAATGGTTTCCGTACACAATGACCGCAATAACACCTAGTTTCCATACACAATGGTACGAAAGTACTATTGACTCCCAGCCCGACGTGTGGCACACTGGCACCAGTGGAGGAAACACCGATGGAATACACAGTCAAGATTACCGAAGAGACCGTGAATTACGCCGAAGCCGAGGTTGTTGGATTGCCGGACGTTTATCTCCACTTCGGACACCTGAACTTTAAGACTGTGTGGAATAAAGAAACAGGTCGCCACGAGTCACTCAAGGGAGTTGACACGTTCTATGGTGGCAACACCGGCGAAGGCAGTGCGTTCGAGACTTGGCAGGACGCCATTCACTCCTCGTTGTATGATGCCTTTCAGGTGCATGAGGAGTTCAAGGACGGTGACACGTTTGTCGTGCTGTATCGCGGCGAGTCTGCCCGGTTTCGTTGCGACGGTGTTCATGTGGTCAAGGCATAAGGGAGCATAAAATGGAAAATGAATTCCCGTATCACAGAGACGCGGATAGTGATAGCACAGTGAACGACTTGCTTTGGGATATGGAACAACTGGCCAAACTCAAACCTACCAAACGTAACCAACACATGATTGAATACCACCAATCTAATCGCCGCCGACACGCGCTGCTTGTCCGTGGAATGGTATTTGAACACGCATTTAACACTTTGGTGAACCAATGAAACGTTTGCTGCGCATATTGTGTTTCTTCGGTTTCCATGATTGGATAGAGACCAACGAAGGATGGACCGCGCACTGTGAGCGCAAAGGATGCCGAGCGTACTGGAATGCCCATATGATGTGGTAGTACCAAACTAAAGTACTATTGACTCAGCGCCGCGCTTGTGGCACACTTACACCATGATGAACACATACCAAGTGCCTGAAGCCAATCTCGAAACACTCAAGGCACGGCTCGCGAAGATTGCCCGGCGCTGCCGTCGCATCAAGGTCGCCGAGCCAGTCTTGACCGTTGGTCAGCCGGTCGACGTGGAATACACGCACTATGATGAGATTTTGGGCAACTCCAAGCGCATCCGCCGTGTATTCCCTGTCACCTTGGATTCGCCCGAGCGCCCCAAGATTGATGGCTTTGAATTCGCCGCTGTTATCTCACCAGTCACAGACGAGGACGGCAAAGAGCTTGGCAATATCCTCCGCATGGTCCCCGGCTTCGAAGGCACGTTGCCTGAGTCATTCCGGACCGCCACTAATTACTGCGACCACTGCAAGACAGACCGTCGCCGGTTAGAAACCTTCGTGATAGCCAATGCTGAGGGTTTCAAGCAAATCGGTCGCAACTGCCTCGCGAATTACCTAGGGCTCACCAATCCTCACATGCTGGCCGAGCTCGCACAGATTCTGATTGACGCGCATGACTTGATGAATATGTCAGAAGAGGAAGGCGACTTCAACGGCGGCGCGAGAATCCCCGAGCGCTTCCCGATAGACGCAGTGTTACAAGTCGCAGCCTCTGCGATTCGCAATTATGGATGGCTATCCAACAAGTCAGCGCGTGAGTTTGAAAAGACTTCGACCAGTCAGCTAGTGCGCGAGTGGATGCTGGGCTCAAAAAAGACGCGCAGCCATTTCGAACATCCGTTGACCGTAAGCGATGAGGACAAGGCACTAGCCACTGAGACCGAGAACTGGCTAGAATCACTCTCAGTGCACACAGAGAACGATTATCTGTATAATCTAGCACTGCTCGCGAGCTCCACCAGTGTGACAACCAAGAATTTTGGCATCGTGGTCTCGGCTATCAATGCATTCAGCAAAGAGAAGGAATTCGCGATTCGACGCAATGCGCGCATCATGGAAGATAGCAAGTCTGAATTCATGGGCACGATTAAAGAGCGCATTGTGATTGAGAATGCAACGGTAGTTTACACCAACACTTTCGAAACCCAGTTTGGTGTCACTCACTTTTTCAAGTTCAAGGTCGGTGACAATGTAGTCGTGTACTTCGCATCTAATCCGATGTTTGAACAAGGCGAAGTTATCCCGAGCATGACGGCACGCGTCAAGGCGCACGAGAATCGTGTTGACAAGTACAACCCGGAAGGCGTTAAGCAAACTATTATCACTCGCGCCATCCTGCCGAAGGTGAAAGCATGAGCACGTATTTAATCTCTGACACGCATTTTGGACACACGCGATTCTCCAACCCGGCACGCGTCCGAAAGGCCATCATACTGGCGGCTTGCCCCGGTTGGCATGAACTCCCGCAAGACTTGCGCATCCTAATCTTGGAAGACATCAGCCGAGCGATTGAGGAAGTTCTGAAAGAGAGGACATAATGCAGATTGTTGCCACTATCAAAAAGCTTCTCAACACGTATTCGCCCGACGAACTGCTTGAGCATATCGCCAACGAACTAGAGCAAGAAGCAGCGCATTATGAGACCGTAGGTGCGCCCATGAAAGCGAAATACACCCGCGCGTTAGTCGCTGAGCTCCGTGTGTCGGCAGAAAGGCTTGAAGACATTCAGTACTAGTCCATTCGTACCATTGACACAAAACTCTTTCTGTAGTAGACTGGTCCCAGTTAGAACATGCTAGGCACTAAGGAGGCCACATGACACGCAAGGATTACATCATACTCGCACAAGCTCTCGGACAGGCTTTGAAGACCGAAATTGAAGTGCACGGTGAGCAAGGTGAAACGGTAGGCGGCGTCCGTTTGGCAGCCAGCACGGTCGCAACTTATCTCGGCTACGATAACCCGCGCTTCAATCGCGAGCACTTCCTGTCAGTCGTCCGCGGCGAAAAGGACCTGAATTCCCGGCCAGCACGGAGGCGCGTATGACAATTCACACTCTCGTTTGCGAGACCGCCGATATCCGCCGGGCAATCTTGCAACTTAATACCATGTTTGAGAAGTCCGAAATTTCGCTCATTTATTACGCCTCACGACACAACGAACTGCTCACCCGGTATCGTGATAACGTATCCTTGCTCGCGGAGAATCGCCGGGATATCCACGGGAGGAAGTTTTGAAAGCCGCTTTCATTTCTTGGTGGCAAGCGCGCCGGATAGCGGCCAAGCTCCTCCGCATCCAAACGCACATAGAGAAGCAGCGCGAGCACCCGGGCAAGTGGCAAGCGTTTGAAGCGGTAGACCAATTGCGCCGCGAGGTACTATACGGAAAGTACTAGCTGGTACTATTGACCTCAAAATGGAAAGGGTGTATTCTCCCACCATGCTCAAGAACAGCGACATCGTAAAAGCTCCCGAGCGCATGCTAGAGCACAACGACTGCGCCGTGGTAGCGACCGCCAACGTGTTGGATATTCCTTACTCAGAGGCACACGCCTTGCTTCGCAAGCACGGCAGGCGCAACCGAAAAGGGACCAAGTGGTCTATCACTAAGAAAGCGTTAGAGTCGCGCGCCAGCATCCGTGAGCATCTAATTAGTGTGCCAATGAGTAACATGGGATATTTTCGTGCAACCCGGCGTCAATATCCGACCGTGGCACAATACCTGCACAAGCTTCCGAAGATTGGAAACTTTCTACTCGCGAGCACTACTCATGCCTTCGCGTATGTTGACGGAGAACTGCGCGACAATATCGAAGGCGGCAAGATGCGTGCCCGGATGGCAAAGTGCTTGGAAGTGATTAAACCGGAGCCGGTCAAAGCGGACCTAACCCAGTCCGAAATTTCCGAAATGTGGGAGCGCTTGAACAAAATAGTACTTTAGTACCATTGACAAATTTCAGGAGTTACGAGACACTCTGAACATGAGAAAGCACAGACAACAAATGACACTAGCAGAGAGCCAAGCGATTGAAAGCGTAGTCCGCTCCCTGAATGTCAAGGCAATCGCCGCCCACGCTATCTCTAGGATGCGTGAAAAGGGCGTCAGCGAGCAACATATAGAGGCAACTCTCAGGACAGGCCAAGCAATCGAAATTCACAACGACGCCAATGAACTTCGCATCTTGCTTCGCGCCGATGTAATAGGCTTTTGGTCAGCTTGCGTGGTCTTTTCGCTTGACCGCCAAACCGTTGTTACAGTATGGCGCAACCAAGTGACCGACACGCATAAAACTCTCAGGTTGAATGAGTATCAGTGGAAGGTCAATGTCTGTGAACTATTAGGAAGGGTATGATGCAAAATTTCATGTTAGGCCGCCGGGGATATAACTTCGAACAGAAAGTTTCCGATATCCCGGCCAAGAGTGAATATGACCGCCCGAAGCAAAAGATTGCCCGCCTGTCCATCAGCTACTTGGCGGGAAGTCAGCGCAAAGGCGTCAATGCCTCTCTCACTTTTATCGAACTGGAAAAAGGCGAGAATTGCATCTTCGAAACCTTTAGCATTTTCGGAGAAGGCAACACAAGCATGTGGGCAAAGGTCCTCGCGCGCAAGTCGGATAAAGAAGTGATTAAGGTTGCCGAGCAACTCGACTCAAAGGCACCTTTGATTGTGGCAGCATTCGTGGAAGACCCGGCCAAAGGCAAAGCGGCTTTGCAGCAAGCTATCAGTGAATTGGAGGCAGCATGAGCGTTAAAATGCGTCAAGAAGTAGAGCGCAAGATTGCTACAGCAGCCGTAGATGCATTACTCGCGGCTGGGTTTGCAATCTCAATCCAGAACGGCGATGAAGATGTTGTCGTTAGCAGCACGGACAAAACTGCAATCCTAGCCGGTATGTTCTTGACTGACGAAGAGAAACTATACGCAGAGAAGCCCGCCGGGACTTATATTGGCTGGGTGTACTTTGTGTACGGCAATGATGGCTGGGACGTCATCAGTGATTACACAATCAACCTTGAGAAGTACGTTGGCGAAGGTAGCGAGGCGCAGAAACTTTCTGATTATTACAGTGGCTAACAAACCCCAACCCGAGCGCTTTGACCGCTATACATTAGTGAGTGCGGAGGAGCGTGCAAAATTTCGAGCAGGGTTGGAAGCCGGGCCCAACACTTACGAATTCTCAGAGACAGACGAAGTGGTCGCAGGCATCACGTTATACGTATTAGCAGCACGTCGACTGAATCCGACAACGAAAGAACTTCTGAAAAGGGCAGAAGGTAAATGACGCTGATTGTCCCAACCGCATACCGGCGCGGACCATTCCGCGAGCGCAATGCGAAATTAGCCGCTGAGGCGGGCGACGCAACAGAAGTTCAGCTAACCTGCCTCCGATGTTTTCGCCCGGCGACCCGGGGACAAAGATGCGACGATTGCAGAGCCAAGAGAAACGCAGACAATAAAGGGAGGAAAAGATGAAATTGTTTGTCAACGAGAAAGAAAAGAATGTCTTGATTGAGGCCTTGCGCGTTTATCGTGATGAATTGCTCAGCTTTTCGAAAACTGTGCAGAGTTCATATCTTCGCGCGGGTTTCGAATCCGACGCCGAAAGGTCCGGTGACTTGATTACCAAGCTTCAAAAAGTTCGTGAAGACTACGACACTCTCGACCGAAGCATCGGAGAAATTCTTTCACATCCAGAAGGTCCTAACACTTCTAATCTCATCCACGCTATCAAGTATTGCCGTCAAGAAACCGGATGGTCTCTCATCGATTCAAAGAAATACGTCGAGAATGTCCGAGATTCCCGATGATAGGCGTTATCGTAGGTCTCGGACTCGTGGCGATATTTTGGGCGGTTATTATGTGCAAAGCCGCCAGTAAGCCAACCCCGAAGCCGGGCAAAACCTTCGATGAGCGAGGACCATACTAGTGCACAACAAGCTTGCAGCATACCTAATAAAGTACTCCCCGGGCTCCCAGCCGCGTCAAAAGGTCGCGGAGGCACTTGCTCATGCTGTAGCGATTCGAAGCGTACAGCGGCCTGCTAGCAAGCAAAGCGAGGCATGGCACGAAGCGGTCGAGCTCTTGAAGCGAGTACACTTGAGGATGCCGAGGTACTAGCCCATCGGTACTATTGACGTAAAACTGTATTAGGTGTAGGATGTTTACAGAGTGAAGCACATTGGACATCACTACGGGATGACCCGAAAGGTCATTAAAATTCTCCCGGGAAGTTCCTCATGACTTCACTCAAACTTTCGGAGGCACCAATGGCCAGCATACAAGCTCATCAAGACTATCTGACAATGCTCAAGCGCGATGTGCAAGCCGCGTGGATTAAGGCTTGCGAAGCTGACGGTATTGAACTCGGGGCAAAGTTCGTGGTCTTTTCGAACACAACCGAGGCAGCCGCGTACAATGAGCTCATGGGCATGTTCCTTCGCGCCCGCCAGAAATTTCACAACCAAGTTAACCGCAACCGGGCCCGGCGAGAACGGCACGGAGCGCTTACTGGTGTCGGACTTAAGCGCGTAGTCGGCGCACAAGGCGGGGTGTACTATGAATAATCTCACGGTCCCCGAGCGCCACCAATTGCGTATCGCCCGGGATACTCTCAAGATGTCCGATGTGGGAGCGCGCATCATGGGCGGGCCTACGAAAGAGGAAGCCCGGGAAATTATCTTTCGGCTCACGGGAAGGAAGGTGAGCGAATGACCCGGTGGCTCACTTGTCAAAAATGCGGCAAGCAGCGCTGGTTCGAGCACGCGTACATGAAATTCTGGCGCTGTTTAAAGTGCGGGAAGACGAGGCAAGCTCTTTAATTTTCGAAGTCAATCGAATAGGAGATAATTATGAAAGAGATTCCCGAAGGCTATCACATTCACAAGAACGGCGGCGGACTGGTCCAAGACACAGTTAAGATTGATGAGACTGTGTATGTAGGACCCAACGCGCAGGTGTCCGGCGACGCGCGGGTGTACGGCAACGCGCAGGTGTCCGGCGACGCGTGGGTGTACGGCAACGCGCAGGTGTCCGGCGACGCGCGGGTGTACGGCAACGCGCGGGTGTCCGGCGACGCGCAGGTGTCCGGCGACGCGCGGGTGTACGGCAACGCGCGGGTGTACGGCAACGCGCGGGTGTACGGCAACGCGCAGGTGTCCGGCGACGCGCGGGTGTACGGCAACGCGCAGGTGTCCGGCGACGCGCGGGTGTTCGGCAACGCGCGGGTGTACGGCAACGCGCAGGTGTCC
>Ga0210406_10004684_pt1 | contig 14548 bp, 11 predicted proteins | sample IncBWC30MmetaG_FD_155454 | JGI IMG/M metagenome (GOLD analysis project Ga0210406, IMG submission 155454) | Forest soil microbial communities from Barre Woods Harvard Forest LTER site, Petersham, Massachusetts, United States - Inc-BW-C-30-M | ecosystem: Environmental > Terrestrial > Soil >... | reverse complement strand
GCGTTGCCACTCCAACATCACCATTAGCGCCGTGACGGGCTTCGCGCCTGCTTGGATCACCCGTTTCATCGCGTTGTCGTGAGCGAGTTGGCTCACGTCGCCGCAGCAGTCCTCCACGATATAGACCTCGTACCCATCGTGAATCGCTTGCACCGTCGGAAGCGTGACGCAGGTTTCCGTCCACAGTCCGGCCAACACGATTTTCTTGCGGCCGGTTTTTTCGATCGCTGCCACGAAGTTCTTGTCATCCCAGGAATTCATCGACGACCGCTCGATGGGTTCCTGGCCGGGAAACACCGCTCGGAGCTGCGGCCACATATTTCCGCTGAAAGACTTCGTTTCGACAGCTGAGAGTACAACCGGCAGTTCGAACACTCTTGCGGCCTTAGCGAGCGCGATCACGTTGTTGATAATCCCCTGGCGGTCGAAATTGCTGATTCCGAACAGCATTTGTGGCTGATGGTCGATCAACGCCACAACGCAATTGTCGGGAGTCAAGAGTCCCTTTTCACTCAGTTTGGGGCGACCTCCGCCTGATGATTGTTGAGCCATGCTATTTCTCCTTTGTTTGAATGTGTGAACCATTACCCGACATCTCTTTTGGCGATGCCGAACTCTTCGCTTCCGCGAAGGCACGAAGCAACCTTCGCCATGTGAATGACGTTTTTGCTTGGCGAGCAGGCGATGTTCGGGCACGACCCGCCGATGTATTTGTGTTCGATGACTGCGACGCGCTGCCCGCGCTGAACAAAGGTCCAGGCGATTGTTCCTCCCGTGCCGCGGCCCAGAATTAGGAGATTCAACTCCTCCGGCTTCGTCTCACCCGGGCAGATGAAGTGTTCTTCAGGCGCTTCGTGCGGATTGTCCTTTCCGAGCGACAGCTTCACTCTTGGCTTGCATTGATTTCATGAGATCGGCCGCTGAAGCTCCTTCGAGCGACAATCCGTATCCGACTTCTCGCACAATCCGCTCCTTTAGCGGTTGAATGAAGTGAACGCGCGTGTTGCGGCGCGTCACTTCCGGAGCCTTCAAGTACAACTCGGCCAATTCCCGCGCCCGGCTGAGCGCTGTCCCGTTTGGTACAACTTCGGCAACCACTCCCCATTCGTGTGCGGTGCGCGCCGTCAGCGGCTGCGGGTTCAGCAGGAACGCCTCCGCTCGTCCCGCACCAGCGCGATAACTCCACGTGGTAAAGATTCCGTCACCGGGCGCAATGCCCGCAGCGAAGTGGGCAACATCCTGGAAGGTCGCACCATCCGCCGCCACAATTACGCTGGCAAGTAGCGCGTAGTCTGAATGCACATGCGCGCGTCCCTCGATCGCCGCGATGACCGGCACGCGCATGTTGGCTATATTTTCCAAAACCTGAACGCCTTCATCATGAACTTGGCTCCACACGCCGGGATCGGTGACGTCGCCAAAAGATGACCAATCGACGTCAGTAATGAACTCCCCACCTGCGCCCGTCAGGATCACGATCTTGTTGGCTCGATCTTGCGCAATACGGTAGAAGGCATCGACGAATTCCGTGTGAGCTGGCGCGCTCATAGTGAACGGCCCGCCGTTGCTATGGAATTCAGCAACCAGCACACCGTTGGCGTCGCGCGTCACCTTTAGATTGTGATAAGCACTGAAGTAATCAGCTCGCAGTGTTTGCATCGTTCTCCTCCTTGATTTTGCCTGGTCAGAATGATCCGCTACCCTAGAACCGAGCTTTCGGTCGTGGCTGCGTCAGAAACGGCCTCCCTACTTACAACAGCAAACCTGCTGCCAGGACATAAGCTCCCACGGAGGCTTGTATTCAAAGGTCTTATCAGATGGCGATCCCGGTCGTGCCCAGTTACGCGTCGAATCTCTGACGTCAAGGCGGAAAGCAGTTTGACGCGGTGGGCGAACGCAATTCGATCACGCATTCAACTGAGAGGTTGAGACAAACCAGGAAAACTCTCTGAAAGTACCCGGCGGATGCCGAACCAAGCGGCGACAGGACTTTCCCTGCTGTGTGCGACGAGGTAGGGAATCTGCGCACCGCCTTCGCGCAGAAGGCCGACGGTTCTCATTTCGCGCTCACCGTGCCCTTCCAAGCAGGTAGCATCGAGTTGAGGCCTCGCCGGCCGTTCCAGACAAGAGCAACGTTTCAATTCACGCTATCCCAACGGAGGACGGTGCACGCATGACCTCAGTGGATGGCGTCATGGTGTTCATTATTTATCATTGATGATGTCCGAATGCCTGCATCGATGCAGCGTCTGCTGAAGTCGATTCGCGGTGCTGTGCATTTCCCTTCGAGGTGCTCGCGCAGATGGCGTCGAGCGTGGAAGGTACGCGCTTTGACTGCGGTCACTGTCAAGCCGAGCCGTCGAGCGGTTTCGGCGTTCGACAGCCCTTGCAGTTCGCGAAGCAGAGCAACGGTACGCAAATTTGTCCGAAGCCGAGAGATGGCGTGGGCGACGACGGCGCGACTTTCTTTTTCGGCGAAGGCTTGTTCCGGGGTTGGGTGGTCGTCGGGCAGGTCGATCAGCGAAGTTGGGTTGACATCGTTGTTGTTGGTTTCAAAAAGCGGAGTGGTCACGCGCCTCCGCCGCAGCATCATCAGCGCTTCATTGATTGCTATGCGCGTCACCCAAGTTGCGAATGCGGAATCCCCGCGAAATCGATGTAGGTTCACAAATGCACGCTGAAAGGACTGCTGAACGGCATCTTCCGCATCTTGTTCATTGCGAAGTATGCGGAAGGCGGAACGGTAGATCTTCAATCGATGACGCTCGTAGAGTTCTCCGAAAGCGCTTGAGAGTCCGGACTTCGCTTGTACAACGAGTTTCTGTTCATCAGTCGATGCGCCATTTCCATTGCGAATCAGCCCACTTTCCCTTGAGGTCTCGTGAGTATTCATGGCCGCTCCTCCGTTAGTTTTTTGCAATCCCTGACCACGCGTGAACCTTATTCACCTGCACGCCAGCCACAGGCCAAACGCAATGAGTCGAATAGTCCAAATCCCTTGCGATAACGCAGCGCGTGATACCACTTGTTCGACAGCTAACTGGGTGTCATCGGTTTTGAATTTCCTTTCAGCGACTCATGGTTACCAACGGCCCACGTGACCGCCGTCGTCGGCATGAACGACGCTTAACGCTTCGAGTGCCAATTCGGACGTGAGAGATGAGCTCGGCCATTTACAACAGCAAGTCTCCTGCCACGGCACTGGCGCACAGCAGCTGGCAGAATACAAATGATTTGCCAAGTGACTAATTGAGTGTGCTTCGCTTGGCCGTCGAATCTTTGACGTCAATGCGGAATACGTATTGACGCTGTGCGGGCGCCGCTGTATCAGCGGAATGACGGCTGTGAAGAGTCTGAGGCGCCAGAGCGGTGCAACCAATCCTTCTATCGCAAGTGTGCTGCTGCGCGATCGGGCGTAGCGGGAAGTTGTATTACGTTGCCTTCAACTCGGCGTGGTCGAGTACTGCTAACGGAGTTCTTGCCCTCCGGCCCGGAATAGGTCGGACAATTCCAAGCTTCTTCATTTTGTAGATTAACGTGGTGCGTTTCAGTCCCAATTTGACTGCTGCGCCCTCTGGACCACCGATCATCCAACCTGCCGTTTCCAGCGCCTGCAAAATCAATGCTCGGCCAACTTCTTTCAGAGTGGTCGAGTTTGAAACCACAGTTACCGTCTCTTGATGTCTTGACGGTAGCGGATTAGGAAGCACGCCATCGCACGAAAGGATCACAGCACGTTCGATCAAGTTCTGTAGCTCCCGCACATTGCCCGGCCATGCGTAGGAGAGCAGTGCCGCCATAGTTTCTTCAGCAATATGTTCGATACGCTTGCCGATCTGGCGGCCATAGAAGCCGACGAAATGAGTGACCAGCTTGGGTATGTCTTCCTGGCGTGCTCGCAAAGGCGGCAGCAACACCGGGAACACATTAAGACGGTAGTAAAGATCGCTGCGAAACTCTTTCCCTTTCACCATTTGCTCCAGGTCGCGATGCGTGGCGGCTACTACGCGGACGTCTACGCGGTGCGTCCTACCGCTTCCGAGGCGCTCGAACTCCTGTTCTTGTAGAACTCGCAGCAACTTGGGCTGCAATGGCAACGGGATATCACCAACCTCATCCAAGAAGAGTGTTCCCTTGTCGGCAAGTTCGAAGCGCCCGATTTTCTGGGCGATAGCTCCGGTAAAAGCTCCTCGCTCGTGACCAAAGAGCTCGCTCTCCAGTAAATCTAACGGAATAGCTGCGCAATTGACCTTCACAAATGGACGATCGTAGCGCGGACTGATGTTGTGGATCGCTTTCGCGATTAGCTCTTTGCCGGTACCCGTTTCTCCCTCAATCAACACGGTGGAGGAGGTGGGCGCGACTCGTTCAACCTTCTCCAGAACGGCTTCAAGAGGCCGACTGTTGCCGACGATTTGATCAAATTGGCGATTTCTGTCGTCTCGGTCAGCTAACCCAGGTCTGTTGAAGCATTCCACGAAGTGCCCCTATCAAAATCTTGCTCAATCTCGGTCTTAGATCCCGCTATCCAAAGCCACGCGAACGGCTTCGAGTAGAATTGCGCCATCGAACGGCTTTGCCAGGAATTTAACTGCACCACCTCTCATTGCCTGCAGTCGCATTTTTTCCTCCCCGTGCGCCGTAATGAAAATGGTCGGAATCGGGCACTGCTCAGTGTTCAATCTGGCCTGCAGATCCAGTCCTGACATCCCAGACATACGGATATCGGCAATGAGGCAACCAGTCTCGCGCTGTTGGCCCGAGTTCAAGAAATCCTCTGCGGACGCGAACACCAGCACGGAGAGGCCCGCCGATTTCAGCAAACGTTGCAGCGCGGCACGGTATGATTCGTCGTCTTCGACAACCGCGACCATTTTTGGCCTTCTTTCGGTAGCCATTTGGAGACAAGTCTAAAACCCGCTAGGCGGAACACAATTATGGTTTTCGATAAGGCGTGTAACGTGTATGCATAACAGACCTTCGGTGAGGTGGAAGCAGCGGCTTCTGGTTGGCTTAAAGACCGTTGCTTAGGTCATTGCCGGAATCTTAAGCTTTTCTGCGATTCTTCCGAGTTCAGCGGGGGAGTTAGCCCGCATTTTTCGCATTACTTGGCCGCGATGGACCTGGGCGGTAATTTCGCTGGTTCCGAGTCTCGATGCGATCTGCTTTGTGAGCATTCCGGAAACCAGCAGCCCCATCACTTCACGTTCGCGCGCAGTCAACGTCTCGTAACGGTCCTTCAACTTCTGAATCTCGTGCTGTTGTTGCCGGGTTTCGTTTTCGCGCTCCAGTGCTTGCTGAATTGCATCGAGCAGATCCTGATCTCGAAACGGTTTCGTCAGAAACTCAACCGCCCCAGACTTCATCGCTTTGACCGTCATGGGAATATCCCCGTGGCCGCTGATGAAAATGATGGGGATGTAAATGCCGAAGTCTATCAACTTACGTTGAACATCCAACCCGCTCATTCCAGGAAGACGCACGTCCAAAACCAGGCAACTCGGACCGTCTGGGGGTTTGCGTCGCAGAAAATCTTGCGGTGTGGCAAACGACTCGGCGCGCAAACCTACCGACTTCAACAGACGCTCCATCGCTGCACGCATACGAGCGTCATCATCGATAACGAACACCGTGGCTTCAGCTGCGGGGGTCATGCATGCATCGCCCTCCGTTGTGGCAACGTAAAGCGAAACGTCGTCCCTGGTCCGGAGTTCGCCGTGGCCCAGATGCGGCCACCATGCGATTCCACAATGGAACGAGTGATCGCAAGTCCCAGCCCGGTGCCATGCGGCTTGGTGGTAAAGAACGCGTTGAAGATCTGGTCAGTTTTTTCGGTCGGCAGTCCAACGCCGGCATCGGTGACGGAAATCAGCACTTGACCGTCTTCAGCCAACTGCGACTTGATATGCAGCTCGGTGCCCGTGTACCGCATCGCCTCAATGCCATTGAGCATCAGATTCATCAACGCCTGTTGCAATTGCACACGATCTGCCATAACCGCTGGAAGACCTTCGGGAAGATCGGCGCGGATGACAACCGAATGCCGGGTCGCCTCATTGTGCAGCAGTTTGACCATCTCTTTTACGAGTTCATTTATATCAACTATCTCCAGTCGCGGAGAGCCCTTCTGGTAGAGCAAGCGTACGCGATCGATAATATCGGCCGCACGCCTGGCGTCTTTGACCATTTCCAACGCAGCTTCCCTTACCTCTGGCAAATCAGGCTGTTTGCGGTCGAGTAGTCGCAAGCACGCTTCCGCGTTGGTCACGGCCGCACCAATTGGCTGCTTGATTTCGTGCGCCAAAGAGGCCGTCAACTCGCCCATCGTGCTCACGCGGTTGATGTGTGCGAGATCTGCTTCAAGCTGGCGCAGCCTATCGCGCGCCTCTTCGGCATGTTTACGCTCCGTGATATCCACCACCGTGCCAACCACTTCAATAAGCTCTTCATTGGGACCCAATACTGGATGGGCCAGGCCGTGAATGTGTTTGACTGTCCCGTCGGGTAGCACGATTCTGTATTCGATGTCGGAATCTACCTTCTGGACGAACATCCTATTGCTGGCCTGCCGCCTGACCTTATCACGATCTTCTGGGTGTATTCGCTGCAGCCATCGGTCCCGCTCCGGAAAGCCCTGTTGTGGATCAAATCCGAAGATTCGGAACATTTCCTCGGACCAGTACCGGGCCTCGCGGGTTGTGCCATCGAGGGCCCAACTGCCCGTGTGGGTCAGCCTCTGCGCCTCCACCAAATAAGCTTCAGTGGACCGAAGGGATTCGTCGGCATGCTTGCGTTCCGTTACGTCCATCGCAACGCCGACGAATTCCAGCAACTCCCCTGACGAATCCAACACAGGTTGGCCGACAGAATGAATGTATTTGACGGCGGAGTGCGGAGGCAGAATCCGGAACTCCACCTCATAATCCGACTTTTCGGCGATTGCTCGGTCAATCGTCGCTTGCCACAGGGCCCGGTCTTCGGGATGGATACGTTGCAGGCGTCGTTCCCAAGTGGGCATACCTTCTTTCGAATCGAAGCCGGATATGCGATACCATTCCTCTGATATGTAAAGCGCGTTCCTACTAGGAATCTCCCACGCCCAACTTCCTATATGAGCGAGTTGCTGCGCCTGTGCAAGGTAGCTCTCGCTCCGGCGCAATGCCTCCTCGACGCGCTTCTGCTCGCTCAAATCAAGGGCGAAGCCAACGCCCTCGTTGCCACCTTCTTCGAAAAGCGCCCCGGCGAGTAGCACCGGCACGCGGGTGCCATCTTTCCGGAACATCTCTGACTCAAAGGGCTGTACGGTCCCGGTCTGCATTACTTTTGTCAACGCGCGCTCAGTGCGCTCGCGCCATTCCGGAGGTGTCATGTCCCTCCAGCGCACGCGACCCGAGGGGACATCTTCACGATCGTATTGCACCATGCGGAGAAAGGCTTCATTGGACGCAACGATGGTGCCCTCGGCATTCCAGATCGTGATTCCTAGAATGTTGGCGTCGACCAGGCGCCGGATCTTTTTTTCACGGTTCTCGAGATCGCGGTACAGTCGCATATTCTCGAGTGAGATGGCTGCTTGCGACGCAAGCACCTTCAGAACGGTGATTCGGTCGGAAGTGAAAACATGGGTGCTCAGATTGTTTTCGAGGTAAATGATCCCGTTGAGCTTGCCCTGGTTAACCAAGGGCAAGCAGATAATGGAACGCGCATGGTGCTGAACAACATAGGGGTCGGCTGAAAAAGGATCCTGAGCGGTAGCATCATCGAGAATAACGTACTCGCGAGCGCGCGCCACGTAGCGAACGACGGACTCTGGAAACATTGCTGCGGTCTCCGAGGTAGCTCGCAGATGCACCGTGACATCTTTTCCTGTGATGGAGGCCTCGGCCTCTATTTGCAGTTCATCACCCAGCGAACGGATCAGCAGACCCCGCTCAGCGCCCGCGTGCTCGATGCTTACGCGCATGATTCTCTCGATCAGTTTTTCCAGAACCATTTCGCCCGAGACTGCTTGGGAGACTTTGATTACGGTCGCTAGATCCAGCAGTTCCCCCGGCGCCACGATCACGCTCGATGTGCCGCGAGTTGGTTTCCCTTTCCTGAGGTGGGCATAGAGCTGGTCGAGTTGCCTTACTTTGCCGTCAGCCCCCCAACGGAGATAGCAATTCCGGGCTTCCTGCAAATATGCGTCCGCGATCTTGTCGAAGCCTCGTGCAGCGTAGAAGCGGCCAGCAACTTCGTAGGCAACGGCCTCATTGTGAATAAATCCGTTTGCGTGCGCCGAGCGGATGGCCTTTTCATAAAGGCCTTCGGCGTCGACCAGGCGGCCTTCTATTCGTGCGATTTCCGCACCCACGAGTGCGGCACGGTTTTCAAAATTATCCGGGCAATGCTCCGCCCATAGCTTGAGTTGCCGATGGTTAGCTGTCAGAGCTTCAAAATGGTCTTCTTGCTTATCGGGTAAGGCAGAATCCCAAGATGCCGCGTGGGAAAGAGCGCTATAGAATCGGAACGCCGCCGGTTCAAGTAGTGTTACCCAAACTTGTTGTTGTGCCTTCGACGAGGCGTCGACGGCAGAAGCATAGTCACCTGCAAAGAACCGTGCTTCCGTCTTTAGAGTCCAATATCCGAATCCAGCTTCCTCGAAAGCGGGATTACTCGCCAAATGGCGCTCAAACGCAGCCTCATCAAATTGCTCGTCGTTAAACGAACCAAATTTACTGGTCAATCCCCGGAGGGTCCGGATTAGCTGGAGGTCCGACGTGATGATATCAACAACCAGCCCGACTCGCGCTTTCTTTGCAAACTCAACCCCTTTTTCAGCTTCCATTTGCGCTTCGGCAAGAGGATCTCCTACCACCAGAAAATTGGTGACCAATTGCGTGAGGCTATATGCCGCGTATGTAAAGTCACCCATGCGGTCAGCAACATTGAAGGCATGACGTAAAAGCTCGCGGCTGCAGCGTGCATGTTTGGACGAGGGGATAACAACGCTCCCGAAACACATACAAGTGCGAGCCTCATAACGTTTCAATCCGCGCTTTTGCAATAGGTCGTAGCCGAGTTGACCAAATCGAACTGCATCTGCGTACCTACCGAACCGCGGTGCGGCTATCATTCCAAACCAGACATAAGCAAAGCATGATGCGTCGCTATTGCCGTGCTCGAGACTTAGATTCACAATGCGGCAAATAACGACGGCGCACAGGTTATGGTCGAAGAACACTGCAGGCGTAATAAGTTCCGTTAAGACCTCGAGAACGTCGATCGTATCGGGATCGGTGACCAAGGGCCCATCAACGATGTCCTCGATCTTCCGATCCCCAAGCAGTAACCAAATCCGATCGTATTCGCGCTGTACCTCGTCGCCGGTGGGATGAGCCGACCAATCCATCCCGCCACGCCGCAGATATTCAAGGCATATTTCAATGCCTCGATCGAGCCGATCCAGCGCCGTGTATAGCGTCAGCTGCAAGCATGTGACAAAAGCCAAATCATGGGAGTTATTGGCACGCGCGGCGAGCATCAAGAGTCGTTTTTCAGCAGACTCCATATTGGCAGTCAGCAGTTCACACTCAGCGATCAGGCCTTCAAGCGAAAAGATAAGTTCGTAATCTGTGTTCCAACTCTCTTCTTGTGCCAGTAGCGCCCGACCCGTCGCCAGATAAGAAAGAGCTGAGGCATAGGCGATCGAGAGCTTCGCCCGTTTGGCCGCGATCAAGTTCAATTCTGCGACGCGCCTCCGCTCGTCATTCGATGTAATGAGGTGAGTGGCGCGATTGAAGTGGTTCACGATCTCGAAGATCCTCTCTTCGCGTTTGTGTGAAGGAGTTCTCTCCGCCAACAGCGTTCCGATTCGGAGGTGCATCTCCGCGCGCAATTGTTGTGGAATCAAGGAATACGCCGCTTCCTGTACACGGTCGTGGAGAAAACGATAGGAATCTTCTGAGCGGAGGACAAGACCCGCTTGCACCGCTTGCAAGAGTTGCCGCTCGAATTCTTCATTCGAGTCGCGGTAGATCATCTTCAGCATAGTGAAGTCCGCGCTGTTACCCAGGCAGGCCAGTTGCTTCAATACGCCTTGGATGTCGGCGGGCATACGGTTCAACTTGCCGACCACCAGGTCCGCAACGTTATCCGTGTGACCCTTCGCGCGAATTCGGCTCAAATCCCAGATCCAACGTCCTTCACCGTGATTGAATGCGAGCAATCCCTCATCGGCGAGCTCGGAAAGGAACTGGATCGCGAAAAATGGATTCCCTGTCGTCTTTTCATGTACCAATTCTGCGAGGGCACAAGTTTGCTCCGGTTCACAATGAACAGAATCCGCAATAAGTTGCTCCATGTCTTCCCGAGTTAGAGGCGCAAGCGCGATCTCCTGCAGCTTCACTCCCGACCGGCGTATCGCTTCGAGCTTGCTGATCAGGGGATGAGCGGGGCCAACTTCGTTTTCCCGGTACGCGCCGATCAACAGCAAGTGCTTTACGTCGGGTTGCGTCAGCAGATCCTCGATCAAGTCCAACGTCGCCGCATCCAGCCATTGCAAATCGTCGAAGAACAGGGCAAGAGGGTGTTCCGGACGCGCGAATATACCGATGAATCGGCGAAATACCTGTTGAAACCGGTTTTGTGCGTCCCGCGCGGAAAGCTTGGGAACGGCAGGCTGCTCTCCGATGACGAGTTTCAATTCTGGGACTAACTCCACGAGCAGCTGTCCGTTCGGGTCTAACGCCTCATGAAGGGCATCGCGCCACTTGCTCAACTCTTCTTCCGTCTTACTCAATAGCGGGCGGAACAGGCCTTGAAACGCCTTTGCCAAAGGCGCGTAAGGGATGTCGCGCTTGTACTGGTCGAACTTGCCCGATGCAAAGAGACCGCGCGGAGGAATTAACGACTTATGCAGTTCGTTGACAAGGGCGGATTTGCCGATTCCGGAGTATCCGGAAACCAACACCAACCGCGGCCCATCGCCGGCTACCACGCGCTCGAACGCACCGAGCAGCATCTCAATCTCGCGTGCTCGCCCATACAATTTCTCGGGAATCAGCAGACGATTTGGAACGTCATGTTCGCCGAGGATGAAATCGGCGATGCTCCCTCGCTCTTCCCATTCAGTGAGGCAGCGCCGGAGATCGCTTTCCGCACCTGAGGCCGTCTGGTAACGTTCCTCCGGAGTTTTGGCGATCAGTTTCATCACGATCGCGGAAAGACAGCGCGGTACGGTTTTTACTCGCTCGTGAGGCGGCACCGGATGGCGTGCGATGTGACAATGAACCAATTCCATCGGATCCGAAGCCGTAAAGGGCAGGCTGCCGGTCAGCATTTCGTAAAGGGTCACACCGAGCGCATAAAGGTCGCTGCGAGAATCAGTGGACCGATTCATTCGTCCGGTTTGTTCGGGCGCCATGTAGCTAAGTGTTCCTGCGAGGAACTCGGGAGGTTGGAGCGATTGACGCTCGCGCGGAAGCCGCGAGGTGATACCAAAACCGGTAAGCCAGACCCGGCCAGTCACTGTGTCAACCATGACATTGGAGGGCTTAACGTCTTTGTGGATCAGTTTTTCCTTGTGCAATTGCCTGAGCGCGGCTGCGAGACCGACGGCAATCCGCAAAAATTGCCGCATCTCCATCGGCTCCTGAATCAGACGATCGAGTAGCTCGCCGCCGGGGTCTTCAAGAACAAGCGCCTTCTGTCCGTTGCACTGAAATAGAGCAACGGGTCGAACAGCCCATGTTATGTCCAAAGCGTCGCGGAATGAATATTCGTGTTCTATCTTCTTGAGGCTTTCGAATGCGGGCCGAATTGAGGTAGGGATCAGCAGCAGAACAGAGGGCGATTCTGCTTCGCTCGGACGTGCTCGATATAGGATGAACTCCTCATCCTCACGGAGACATTTACGTGTATAGGCTGAGATCTCCACGATGTCTGGCCTCTGCTTCTCCACGTGCCGGCGAGGGGTAATTATGTTCCCACCCTTTGCCTCTTTAGAACAAGAATCGAACGCCTCCGCCATTTGTTTCTGTGCCAGGGTTGAGACTACGTGGTCAGCGCACGACCTCGGCGGGTTGCCACGAACTGTCTGGCTCGCGGTTCTGGTTGAGCCCAGATACCTCCACTTGCCGCACTGGTCGCGAGATCCCGCGCTTCTTCATTTTGGCAATCAAAGTTGTGCGCCGCATTACGCAAGAGTACCGCCGACGGGGTAGGCCAGCAAAATTTAGGCGATCAGCTCGAAATAGTGCGGCTCTCCGGTTTCATCTCTCGCGATCAATTTAGCCTAGACCTCACGTAAAAATGCCAAAATCACGCTACTGAACTGCGTAGCGAGTTTTTTCATTGCGGCATTTTCGCGGATAACTTCGCCGGGCTCTCGATTGTGCAACGCTATCTCTGCGGCGATTGAGCGACCGAGAATTCGTTGCTCGATATTGCCGAACCTCCCAGGCACGAGGGTTCCGAACAAACCGACCCAGGCCGGCGTATGAGCGTTGCCTACAATGATGCCGGGGCGAAAGATGGCAAGGCGGGTAAAACCGATGTTGCGCACCGCGTCTTCCTTCATGCCCATTACGCGGGCATATCGAAACCGGCTGCGGGCTGTGCTTCCTACCGCAGAAAGTAGGCAAAACTGGGCGATTCCGGCGTCATGGCAGCCACGCGCAAATGCACCGACGACGCCGAGTTCAAGTCGTTTCAATTCTTCTTCGCTCCAGCGCATCGATCCAGAACCGACACCCACACAGCTCACGGCGCTGACGGGACCTTGGCTTAAGACTTCGCGGGCAAGGGCGGCAGTGCGCTCGGCAAAGTCAGCAGCGCCGGTATCAAGAACGACGTTGCGCACCCGCGATCGCGCCGCAATGGGCTTTCTGGTGACCATCACCACTTCTCGGCATTCCGGATTTGCTAGCAGCTCCGCGACCGTTGCACCGCCGACTTGCCCAGTACCACCGAGGATAATTGCGGCGAAATTCTGATTCATAAAGACGGCCTCTGCTTAGGGAAGGATGCGACAGCCCCGTTCATCCCAAGAGGGAAGCATACTTGGTATGCATCTGGTCGCAGCAGTCGGAAGCGTTAGCTACCTGAAGCCACGGGTGGGATGCTATTTCGGCAATTTCTGTACGAATTCGTCAATTACGCGATTGAACTTCACCGGATCGTCGACAAACAGCGCGTGTCCATCCCCGTCGAACCGCTCCAACCGAACCCTGTCGCCAAGCTTTGCCTTCAGGAAGTCGGCATTTGGCTGCAACGCCGGCTCATAGGCAAAGAGCACGGGACGATTGATTCTGGCGAAACTGTTCGAAAAATCTGTCGCTGAGATCATGTTGTATATCAGCGCGACCGCAGTGTCGGTCGGAACCTCCAACGTTGTCTGCTCGACACTTTGTATGTAGTCCTCTGGCTGCGGTTTTTTGTACATGGCTCGCACGAATACGTCCGCTTCTTTCTGACGATTCTGCTGAAGCTGCTTGGTCCACTGCAACAGCTTCTACGCTCAGTGGAATCCTCCTGCTAGGCGCTATCGGGCGACAACGCATGGAATTACCAAGATCATAAGTCTCATAGATACAGCTAGATACCGAGAACGGCCACGAACGCTGGTCCTTAATATACACGCTTGTGGGCGGATTCCCTGCAAATATGCGCACGAATCAATTCTTCTGTATCTACTCTCCCGATTTCTGCTTTTTGAGCATCTTCGCGGCCTGCTTCCGTTCACGCCCTGTGGGGGCAAACGGGAACCGTGGGCCTGTTGAAGAAATGCTGCAACTCCTCGAAGGTTTCCTCGCGACGTTCCTGCAGGAAATGCCCACAATCGAGACCGCGCCCCGTAACCGTTGAGGTCGCTTGCCGCTCGCCTGCAGGTCGCAAGGACGCCCACGATGAGAGCCGTTCTTAACGGAGGGTGGCGACGAAATCATCGACTTGGCGAAGGTCAACCTGCTTCGGTAAGTTGATGTTCGAGATGACGACTGTGAATTTGTACATCGATGAATGTGTACTTGAGAAAGGTCTGCATCCTTTCTTCCTCACAGCTATCTAATCTGCTGTGAACGGGTGACCGCCGCAAGAATGGTCAAGGAGTCAGGTAATGATTCGCGCTGATGAAATCCGCAAAGGCAATGGCCAAATTCAATTCTGTCTCACGGTTCTAGAGACACAACTTCAACCGAAGCTGACACTACGCAGTTCCAATCCCGCCGCCCCCTCGTTCGCACGCAACGAAATCAATCTCTCTGGCTCCCAAGTACTTGTCGGATCCTTATCCGCGTTAGGTACAGTTGGTCTGCTGTTGGGGGCAATTATCAAGCTCTGGCTACTGGAATAATGAGGCGAGCAAACCGACCTCATTTATATACGTGCCCGGAGCTAATCACGACCCAACTTACCAAAAAATTGTTCCAACACGTGAAGAGTAGGGTCCAGCTTTGGAAAGGCTTACGACCGATGTGGCCGGTCGTAGCGCTCACCGACAAGGCAAACCGATGCGGCATGCGAAACGTCCAGCTTTTTCGTCTGGACCCAAATCCCAAACTGTTCGCCT
>Ga0210406_10004683_pt1 | contig 14549 bp, 14 predicted proteins | sample IncBWC30MmetaG_FD_155454 | JGI IMG/M metagenome (GOLD analysis project Ga0210406, IMG submission 155454) | Forest soil microbial communities from Barre Woods Harvard Forest LTER site, Petersham, Massachusetts, United States - Inc-BW-C-30-M | ecosystem: Environmental > Terrestrial > Soil >... | reverse complement strand
GCCGATCTTCTCCGAGACTTGCCAGCAGATTCTGCGCCAGCGAATACGGGAGAGCCTTTCGTGCAAGCACTCGATTTTCTGGCGCGAGCCGCGAAAGCCAATGCAGCCGGCGACCCTGACTCGGCCCACCCGCTGGCAGAATCGGCGGCCCGTTTTTTTCGAACCGCCAAGTCCGATGCCGGATATCTGCGCGCTCGCGAGGAAATCATCTATTCGCTGTTGCGGGCGGGGCGAATAGAAGACTGCCTGCTGGCTTCAGGCACACAACTCCGAGAGACGAAGCTCGACTCCTATCTCTGGCTACTGGGACAAGCCACCCTGTGGCATGCGGCCTGCCAAGGATACGCGGGCAATCTTGGTCTTGCCCAACAGTTAAGCGACAGCGCTCTCGAGCTCACAGAGACCACTGCGTACGCCGGACAGCATCTCCGCAGCATTCTTTTTGCTTCTGGGTTCGTTAACTCCAATGAGCGTCACTGGCAAGACACTCGTAATGGATTGCAGAAGTTCTGGGAAGACTTCTACAATCCCTTTCACGGCTATGAGTACTATGTGGAATTGGCCATCCTAGCGGATGAATCTGAGCAGCGGCGCCTGGCTTTTCATTTGTACCGGGAAGCCCTGGGCATGATTGAACGGACGCCAGACCGCCCCTATCAGGCTGTGGCGCACTATCGTCTCGCCGTTGCGGCGATGAGGGTCGAGGATCTGACCGAGGCAGAAGCGGAATTCAAGTTTGCCGATCAGCAGTTTGCTGCAATCTCCCATACTGCGACAGGTCGGACTTACAAGACGCTGGCTGAAATTCATTGGGCGGCGGTCGCAGTCCAGCAAGGTAGGCTCGACCTGGCAGCGGCACGGCTCGAACAAGCCAGACCGCTTCTTGCGACCGTTGCCGGCACAGAAAGTGCCTTTCGTTACTACCAAACGCTGGGTGAATTGCATTTTCTCCGAGGGGACCTGCCTGATGCGGAACAGGCTCTCCGGAGCGCCCAGAACATCGCAGAAATCGAACTGAGCTCTCTCCGGACCGATGCAGACCGGGTTGGCTGGGAACGTGATACCGCACAGGCATACCATACACTGATCGAGCTATACGCTAAGAAGCCGGAGGGCACCATTCGTGCGTTGGAGGTCTGGGAAGAGTACCTCGCGGCGCCATTGCGAAGGCCGAAGCTTTCGTCTTCGGCACGCAATCTTGGTCGTACCGGCTTGAATACGGAACCCGACCCGCCGTTCCTGCTGCGAATTCGCGCTGCGCTCCCGGCTTTCAAACATGAAACTGTTCTGTCCTTCGTGTACCTACCATCCGGAGTCGCCGCTTGGGCGTTCGACGATCATGGAGTGAACTTCGCGTGGATTGCTGCGTCAAGGGAGGAGTTGGCAGCTCGTGTCAGGGATTTCAATCACCTGTGCGGCGATCCATACTCTGACCTTGCAACACTCCGGCAGCAAGGCAGAATTCTCTACGACCTGCTTCTTGCCCCATTCGATCGGCATCTTGAGCCTAGTCGGCTTTTGATTGTGGAAGCGGACTCCATTTTGAGCGATGTTCCTTGGCAGGCGCTGGTCGACGCTCAGGGTGAATACTTGGGCAACCGCTTTGCCATCGTGGTCTCGCCGGGTCTTGGCTACTGGCTAGACCTTCGCTCGCCCGCCGCAATCTCTCCGGAGACAACGACCCTAGTCGTGGGGATGCCCGCGATCGCTTCCTTAGTCGCTTCCCGTTATCCTCCCCTACCTGATGCGGACCGTGAAGCCCGAAGCGTCGCTTCACAATTCCGACGCTCGCGACTGCTCTCTGGAACGGAAGTCACATCACTGGCCATTCAGCAAGCGTTATCCCGAAGCCAAGTGTTTCACTTCGCTGGGCACGCCGTCTCGGGCGTCAAACAGAGCGGTCTCGTCCTGGCGTCTGTCACAGGTCAGGACGGGGATGCTGATGAACTGACACTACTCTCTGCTGGTGACTTGGATAAAGCCCTGCTTCAGCGTCTGCAGCTCGTTGTACTGTCCGCTTGTACTACCGCGGAAACAGAAAAGGGATTCACGGGACCAGACACACTTGTCCGCGGCTTCCTCCGTGCAGGGGTCCCCCAGGTCGTTGCTTCGCGTTGGCCCGTTGATTCACGCACCACACAACAGACGATGACTGAGTTCTATAAGGCTCTTTTTCAGGGCCAACCGAGCACGAAAGCGCTTCAGCAGGCCGCCAACACGCTGCGCCTTCAGCCCGGCACATCACATCCCTACTACTGGGCGGCCTTCGGCTCCTATGGACGCTGATCGAGAGCTCAACTACGCATCAGTGGAATTCCCCGGAGTCGGCTGCGTGGGAAAGCACGCTGCCATGCGTGGGGAACAAGAAGATACCAGCGGCCCGTTTGCCTCCGAGGTCGAATTGCTTGCCCGAAAAAAAGCGGAAACTGTGTCCAAATAATTTGTGCCATCCAAGGGGTTCACCCCAAAAATCTGAGAACAACTTGAGAACAAAACGTCCCAAATACGGTGCTAAACGCGGCTACAAGACACAGGTAACGGCTAGACGATGCATCACTATGTATGATCTGCGGAAATCAACGGGTTGCAGGTTCGAGTCCTGCCCGGTTCACCACTCTCCCATAAAGACTTAGCGCATTTCCTAACTTCCTGTCTCTTCCCCTACTGTGGGGACTTTTGTGGGGACTCCTATCTAAAATCGCGATCGCGGTGTTCTGCACTCAGGCCGATTTCCGGTTTGTGGTCAGGCCCGCGTCCTCGAACTTGGGACCTGTTCGTATTCACGTCGACAAGGGCCGCAATAGTTTCTGGCCTTTGTTCAAAGGAGAAGGGGATCGCTACGAAGACAAAATCGGGAGAGGAAGTGAAGGCGAAAGCCCGCTGCGCGAAGCATGAACCAATCGCGCACGTGGAGTAGTTCTGGAGGCAAAATGAACCGCAAAGTACGGAAAGCCAGTCAAGCGTTAAACGCAGCACGTGAAGCATATAAGAAGGCTGGCGAGGACCTTCTTGCAGCCGTGGAGGCGACACCTGCCGAAATTGAGGAGGCGTACAAAATCATTTGCGAGGACTTAGACTTCGACAGAATAGAACCTCAACTTCCTAATGATTCGCTGCACTACGACGAGGATATTGCCTATGCGATACTCGAAGAACTGCGAGGGGAAAAATTGCCGTGACCGCAACAGTGCGACCCGGGGCGAATCTTACCAACATCGATGTGTGGGACGGGCCGAATAGAGTCGCGAGGTTTGGCGGGATCAAGCTTTTCGGGGAGCATCGCTTCAAATTGGACACTAACCCATACGTTATCTCCGTCGCTCGAGGTTTTTTGGGGCATCGAGCTGGCAGTTCACATAACGTTCAGCCAAAACCAGAACGGGTGAACCGGGTTGCCGGTGCACAAAACTTGCGTAACTCTTGAAGTCTGAACTTGAAGAGGAGAACCCACTCCTGATAGGAAACGACCTGCTAAGCGAGTCGGAGGGTGTATATACCTCAGTCGCGTCCGTTCTTATCCCCCGGTGGCTTGCCATTCGCCGGTGCTGCGTTCGTGGGCTTCACACCATGGCGCGACAGCGCCGTCTCAGGAATCACATCGACGAATTGATTGAAGGAATCCGCTGGTCGCGGAATATCGATCTTGATGATCTTGACTCCATATTGCGCGGCTTCTTTAGGATCTTTAGGCGCGTAGCTGCCGTGCAGTTGGAAGATGCGGTGAATCGCCTGCATCTGGATGTCGAGGTTCTCTGAGAGTTGCACCTCGGTGACTTCGCCATCCTTCTGGAAGTAGTGAACCATCTTGGCCTGCAGCTTCGGTGCTAAATGTTTCTGAATGACGGTTTCTTCATCGAGCCCCAGCCGGTCGAGGATCTCTGGCACTCTGCCGCGCAGCGATTTGAGCGCCAGGTAGCCGGTCTGATCTGGATTCTTGCCTGAGTAGCCCGCTTTGACAGCTGCTTCGCCCACAGTGCGTGCCGTGGGTAGTTCCTCAAGCAAGCGTGTCTGCAGCAATGTGAGTGGAGGATTGGTGGTGCCTCTCTTCTGAGGCGGGCGTGTCTTAATGCGTTTGCCGGTTAGCTTGATTTTTTTCCTGGCCATGATTCCTCACAGTAGCACGCTTCAACGATGGATGGGCTGGACCGTTTGGTTTGCGTTTGTTGCGTCCGTGCTTGGCGTACTTCTTGGGCATCAGCGCGGCTCCTTTGGTTCGCAAGCGTAGCACGCTTCTTTTCCTTACGCCGGAATGCCACCTCCATCACACACTCGCTGCGATCAATGATCCGCTTCAGACATTCCACGCAGATAGTTCCTGCCATCACGTCCCGATCCGTATCGATGTGGACCCACGCGACCAGGCCCTTGGATTCAAAACAGCAGATCATGCAGTCGCCACCAGCGTCGAAAGCTTTTGCTTGTGCAACTGCTGGAACCCCGCTGGAGACCCGCAGATGGCCAATGGATGCCAGCTACCACCCACATGCCCTGCCTCGGAGGGTTCCAGTCACGCTGCCCCCTGGAACCAGCGGACTATTTGAGTGCTTGGTCTACTGCGGGAAGTTCATGCGGCACACAAGAGCCTGAAATCGCGGATTGGCCGGAGTGGACCTCAGCGGTCCATGTTATCCAGCACCCAGATGCCGCCGGACGCTTGCTCGACGGTCAGGGTCAGGCGGTTCTGCGCTAACGAAAGCTCGACCATAGGGATGTTTGTGGGAACCATGAGGCTGGGACTCTTGAAGGACGTCACCGCGAACGGTTCACCCGCGGGCTTACCTTTGGCCGCGTCGAAGCCGATTGCCCACACATTGATGACCCTTCGCGCCCGGAAACAAAGTAGATCAGCCGTCCGTCGGGGGACCACCGAGGCTTTTCGTCCCAGCGCGTGCCATCAGTAATCTGAATTCACGGGCCGCCTGATGTGGCCTTTACATATACGGTCGATTTCTGTCCGCCGTGTTCACCTCCAACAGCCTCGAAATCGATTCGGTCTATCGATCCATATCGCCCAAAATCCAAATACTTCCCGAGCGCTGTGCCACTGTCACGATCAACTTGTCTTCGGTTAGGGAAAGGCTAACAGACGATATCAGATCGGCAATCATCAGCTTTGGACTATCGAGATTTGTCACCTGGAATGGAGCGCCCTCCGGTTTCCCTTTTACAGGATCGAAATGAATGCCCCACACGTTGAAGAAGCCTTTGCGATTCGACAGATAGTAGATGCTCCTGCCGTCAGGCGACCAGCGTGGCTTGTCATCCCAATGTTTGCTTTCCGTGATTCGCGTCCATGGGCCACCGCCAGTAGCGGGCGTTACGTAAATGGTCGACTGGTGCAGGTTCGTTTCCTCCGCCCCAAACAGAATCCAATGCCCGTCCGGTGAGTACCGACTTTGCCACAGGTTGGTTCTCGAGTCGCCAGCGATGAGCTTGTGCGCCTTTGCTGTGGCATCGCTTCCAGTCGCTGGCATCTCCCAGATCTCCTGGTGACGGCTTTCTGAGTCGGGCATTGATGCTAGCAACGACTTGCCGTCGGGCGACCAAGTAGAAAGAACGAAGTCCCTTGGAGCTGTAATTGGCTCTTCACCTCGAGCCTTGGACCAGATCATAGCCTCCACGCCTCGCGTTGTTTTCGCGATGCGCACGTAGGCCAGGCGCGACCCATCCGGAGCCCATTCGGGTCCGCCATAGTCATAGTAATCATCTACTCCAATGGGGGTTTCTGTTCCGTCGGTCAGGGACTTCTCCCACACTTCCGATCGACCCGCCCGCACGGCCTGAAATGCCAGCCAACTGCCATCAGGCGAGAGGCTGTTTCCCCATGATTCCATTCCCGGCGAGGTCACCGCTTTCCCGCTGCCGGTTACGCGCCCACGTTTGGCGTCAAACGGAAACATCCAGGCCTGCACCTTTTCGGACTCGCTCGCAAACGCAATCTTGCGTCCGTCAGGAGACAGCGAAATATCGCTGATTAAGTCCGTGCCCGTGGTGAGCCGTTCGATTGAAGTCGCCTGCAGCGTCTGCGGATCAACCTTCATCCTCCAGATGTTTCTGGTTCGCCGAAGCGTTCGTTCAAAGTAGATGGCCGTTCCGGATGGAGCCCAGGAGAACCTGAAATCGGGATCACGTCCAGCTAGCAGCACGATTCCCGCAACGCCCGTCGCAGCCTTCAAGGCTTCCGCGCTAAGCTTCGTCCGTACGGTTGGGCCTCCGTCAGCCGGGACTGTCAAAAAGAATGGCATTACATCGTCCGCGGAGACCGATTCGCCCCTGGAGACCCATATAGATACTCTCTTGCCATCGGGATGCCATGCCGCCGAGATTGCCCACTGCGCAGGTGGGATGTCTGCTTGAATTGGCCGAGGTGGATTGCCGTCTAGGCGAACGACGTAGACAGATGAACCCACGCCCCAGCTGAGTCCCGTCAGGAACAAAATCTGCGAACTGTCCGGTGACCAGCGAGGAAAATATCCGAACGACGAAATCTTTCGCTCCAGTCCTGCGCCTCCCAGGGCCGGCGCGACGTACAAACCGCCTTCTCCATCCTCGGAGCGATAGGCGATGTACTTGCCGTCGGGCGACCAGTCCGGTTGCCAATTGTTACCGTTCCTTTTCGTGATTTGCACAGGATTGCCGCCGCTGACCTGCTGCACCCAGATGTCGAACTTCCCGCCGCGGTCCGAGCTGTAGGCGATGTATCGGCCATCGGGTGACCATGTTGGCTCGCTCTGCAGGCCGTCATCAAAAGTAATCCGTGTTAGTGGGCGCTGCACTGGCGATGAAGCAATAAACCTGTGGTTGTAAAGGAACAACGCCACGCCAGAAACGCACGCTACCAATAACAGAATGGAGATACCTAGAACCAGACCACGCCATGATCTCCATCCTGAGATCCTCTTGGGCGGTCCTTCGATCGATACGCGACCCGAACTTGAGTCGCGCTTCAGACGTTGCAAGTCAGTCCGAACATCCGCGGCACTTTGGTAACGAAGTTTGCGGTCCTTCTCGAGCGCCTTGTTGACGACTTCTTGTAGTTTCGGTGAGGCTTCCGGCTTCAAACGTGCGATTGGAACGGGCGCTCGATTCAGAATCGCGTCGTGAATGACTGCAGCACTATTTCCCGGAAATGCCATCCGGCCTGTCGCCATTTCGTAGAGGACCGCACCAAAGGAAAATAAATCCGTGCGTGCATCCAGTTCTTCCCCGCGTGCCTGCTCTGGAGACATATATGCGACGGTGCCCATTGTCGCGCCGGGACTGGTCAAGAGTTCCTCCGCCGAGGCGGTCGGCATCTGTGAAGCCACCCCGCTTGACCCGGCAGGGACGACTTTCGCCAGACCAAAATCGAGGATTTTGGCGTGGGCCGTTTTGGTCACAAAAAGGTTTGCTGGCTTGATGTCTCGATGGATGATTCCTTGAGCGTGCGCTGCTCTGAGCGCATCGGCAATTTGAATCGACAGTTCCAGCATCTCGTCGAGCGGAATCGGTTTGCCAGAAATTCGGTGCTTCAATGTCTCGCCGTCGAGAAACGCCATCACTATGAATTGTTGGCCGTCGTGCTCGCCGATGTCGTGAATGGTGCAGATGCTCGGGTGATTTAATGCGGATGCGGCCTGTGCTTCACGCCGGAAGCGTTCCAATGCAGCGGAATCATGAAGCATATCGGGAGGCAGGAATTTCAAACCCACAGCGCGATGGAGCCGCGTGTCTTCGGCCTTATACACCACACCCATGCCGCCGCCGCCGAGCTTCTCGATGATGCGGTAATGAGAGATGGTTTGGCCGATGAGCGAATCGGTGCCTGACATGTGCGCTCATGTTAGGTTGCATCCGATGACAAGTCAACGAAGGTAAATCGAAGGTAAATCGTCCTGGTCAAACACCGTAACCGGAAGAGTGGCTCCCGGCACTCAACGCATTTCGCGGCTACGAATCGATGGAAAAACCGGACTGTCACCCGACACTTTTCGCTGCAACGCTTTGCGCGGCATGGTCAATACTTGGCTTCCCCTACTAATTTGGCTCCGCTTCCTCGCAAAGAGCGTTTCATTCGGTTTAAGCAGGTTGCGCTGGCGTGCCCAGTCATCGAGCCGTTCGAGTCTTTCGGGAAGACTCAGGTCTTTCATATCTTCAGTAACGCACACGCCAAGTAGAAAATATGCTTTGTGGTCATCTTTCGGCCATGCGTCGTTAGGAAATTCTAAACCTGCAGTTTCGCAAAGAAGTTCTAACCGTCGGAGCAGTTCGTGTTCTTGGACGCGATGCGTAGTTGCGGTGGTCTCTTTCTTCTTGTTGATTGATGTCATTTTCGGGCTCGCTTCTGTATTACCTTGTACTGCATAGAGCCAAGGCTGGGCACGGAATGTCCAATGAGAGTCAGGCTGTGCCGCTTCAAAGTCAGACCCGGCAAGCTAGTCGCTGGTGGATTTTCTGAAGGTTGTTCCAATGTACGCCAGCGTACCATAAACTAACTTATTCGCAAAACGTTAACCTGGAATTGAGTCTTACTTCTCACTGAGAATAAACGGCTGAGTGTTCCGCACAGATGCTCTGGAAAACGTGGTCGTCTTCCTCCCCGTGAAAGCTGCTCAAGGCGTACCCACAGAGGATATCCACTCCAAAGGTCTTGCCTACCTCGTCCCAGAGTTGTTCAAGCCGAATCGCGGCGTCCGCCTTACCTTCAGCCCACAAGACAGGTGAACATTCTCCGCAAGCCACAACGCCATAACGCTCTTGCCTCGCCGCTTTGGCTGCTGCCTCAATGAGACCGCCTGCAACCGGGAAAAATTGAGACGCGTCGGGCATATCATTGACCATAAATGTGGAGAGCGTTTTGTTAACATCCAACTGAATGTAAATCCCCTGTTGGGTGGTGGCGTCAACATCTATGCCTTGTGCCTTCAATCTCGAAACGAGACCGTCCCGGTGCGATTCGGTAATAACAACGATAGCTGCACGCCCGGACTTGAGGGCAACAGCGATAAAGCGAGCAAAGGTGTCAAGAAGAAGTGCTTCGTCGGAATAGAATTGAACCTCATGGCGGTGAGCGGCTTTCTCTGCTGAGGTGTCGGTGAACTGGTGGCCTTTTACGCTGGTACTGAAATATTGCTTACCCCCAAGAACTGCGACCACCGCAGGCAGTAGTTCGCGTCCGGCATCTGTTTTAAGAACATAACCCAACGCGCCCATGCCCACAGCTGCTCGGACGAAGTCGAGGTCACTGTTCTGACTCAGAAAGATAATCTTGGAGCTGGGGGAGCGTTGTCGTATCCGTCGAGCGGCTTCGATTCCATTTAATTTGGGGAGACCGATGTCCAGCAGAATTAAGTCCGGCTTCAGGTCTTCCGCCTTCTGAACGGCTTCTGACCCGTCCGACGCCTCGGCGATGACTTGCCATTCTGGCCGCGCTTGAAGCAGCGAATGGACTTGACGTCGCCAATCCTTGAAATCGTCAACTACGAGAATGCGAATTAATGACAAGTCGCTACTCCATTTTTGTTCTTGTTAGGGCGGCAACGCAAATTTGTTGCACGGAATCTCCGAGTCCCTGCAGCTATGAACGAATCGTGTGATGGAGTAGTTCGGGATAGACCAACTACTATCGCATTTGCACCATTCACAGAACCCTGTAACTGTCCTCTGTCTTACCGGCGTAATCGTCTTTCCAGGGTCCTTGACAGTTCCAATGGGCGGAGAAGCTCCCTTAATTGCAGCAATATAAGCGTCACATGCCAGCTGGTTTCCGTCGTTGCCTTTACGCAACCTTGGGATTGCTCCAGCGCAATTTCAACAATCACTACGCCGGGTATGGGCCGGGAACCGTCAAGCTGTTCTGGGACGAGTGGAAGAAGAAGAAGTAGTAGACTGTAGTTCCGTTCCTTTGCCGCAAATCCTTGCGGAGAACCCCCGATGGAAAAGGAAATGGATGAAGGTCGCAAACGAACCATTGGCGTCATCGCCGCAATCTTTGCGTGCAGGAAACTTGCCGCGCTGGAAGGCAAACCTTCACCAGCGCGAGAGATGGCGTTTCGAGACAGTATTGATTTGGCCGTGGAAATGATGCGCCGGTGGCCGTCGCATTACTGCCGCCCATAATCCCGCTGGAGTGACTGAGTGGCTGAAACCGGCGGTCTTGAAAAATAAAATCGCCGATTCACTATATAACGCAAAACTCGAAAGCTGACACAGGTCGCATGAGGTGTGGGGAATAGGACCCATTCAGCTCATTTCACCCTTCATTTCGTTTCGGCAACTATTCGAGAATTTGATGCTTATGCCCCAGCCGCTGCCGAAGCACCCTGCGGACATTTTCTGGAAGAACGACTTTCGGGCTGATCTGAAGTCGTAGCTCACTTGTGGCACCCCCAATCTCGCCAGCTCCGTTACTCGGTGTCGCCAGAAAGGCGTGAATTTCGCCGGTGCTTACGTCTAGGCCGATTCCGGCAATCTGCCCGCGAGAATTGATCGTGCCTGTGGGCTCGATTAGAAACAACGGGGAATCAGCGGGAATCACACTGTTCAGATCGGTTATCACGCCGTTCTGCCAGAGAAAGGCGCGTTCGTTACCGTTCATATCGACCGACCCTCCTACGACTTGCCCTTTGCTGTTAATGCCATCGGCTACGCTCGCAACATCGCCGGGAAGCGTGCCGAGGTCGGTCATGGCACCGTTTTGCCAAAGGAAGGCGTGAAAGGTTGTGTCGCCGGGCAGATCGGAAAAACCGCTTACTTGGCCTTGGTTATTGATGTCAGACACAATTGCCCCAGTGCCTCCAAGATTGCCGAGGCCGGTCACTTTGCCGTTCTGCCAGAGCACGGCGTCAAAACCTATTATGCAACTACCCGTATACCCGACAGCTTGACCCTCGTCGTTGATCGCGACAGCCACTCCGTCCGGGTCACCGTGGAACGTGGGAAGTTCTTGTACTCGGCCCTGTGTCCAAATCACGGGCTTAAACTGGAGGACTTGGGGAGCTTCGCACGTCGCGTCTGCCGTGGTATTCTCCGCAGTTCCGACCACTTGGCCCCGGCTGTTGACGCCGTTGGCCTGACCGTTATTTCCCCCCAGCGTAGGGAGTGGGGTCAGCACGCTCTTTTGCCAAACGAAGGGCAGACATGTCAGGTGGGTACCGAAACCACAAAAGTCTTCTCCCATCGGGTCTGGAGTGGAAGTCTCCGCGTTTCCGCCGACCTCGCCGCGCTCATTGAGTCGCCAACTCGCAAGGCTGTTCGGCCCTCCGAAGGTGCCGAGGTCGGTCATCACCCCGCTTCGCCACCGGAAAGCACGCAGGATGCTATCCCCCTGCAGTGTCGAGAAGCCCTCGATGTCGCCGCTATTGTTAATGCCTCCGGCAAAGCTAAACGTACCGCCTAATGTACCGAGGTCGGTAACGGTGTAGTGAATCTGTTGCTGAGCAAGCAGTCGCGCTGGAATCGTCAGCGCGGCAAATAAAGCAATCGGGGTAATGCACGTCAATACTCTGGATTTCATGTTGCCTCCTCTTGTGTACGGGCTTGGAGCCGAGGGGCCGGTTCAGTCGAACGACTGCGGGAAGAGGTAGGAGGTACGACTGAGTGCGATAAGCTTATTCTCAAAACTATGAACGTTTTTGGGAGCAGGGTACCGCTGCCAGAAACCTACCCTTACGTAATGGCGGAGTCAACACCCAATAGTTTGTAATCTCTTGAGTGCATCGATCTTCACGTCCAGGGCGGTGGTGTCTCCTGCGCCAATCCGCACGAGCTTCCTCTAACGGAAGCACGAAAGTTGGCAGCGGCAGTTTTGCCCATATTTGCGTCCGGCGAGACCATGTGCCGCGCCGCCTTACCGAACTCCCGCAATTCTTCATCGGACATTTGTCGCAGGCGCGTTCGCAGCGCGTCGCGGTCGAAGTCCGCCAACTGAATCGACTGCATCGCTGTTAGTCCCTAAGATCTTATTTTGGTAGGGGAGAGAGACAAGGCAATGATAGACTCCGGCGCAATGCCTGCCAAGAAGAAAGCATCCCATTCCGATCAAGAGTCAAGCTACGCCGTCGGCGACCGCGTTAAGGTCAATCTGCATACAGGCAGGCTCGTGGACGCGACGATCAAGGCCATCATCGGGCGCACCGATGGCAAGCGCCTACAGGTGGATTTCGGGAAGGATGAGACGGCGCTCGTTTATCTGTGGCAGGTGATCGAACGGATTCGGTGAAAATAATCGCGCACCCGTACCGAAGTTCACGGCTTCTATCGGGCACGTCTATGCGCTGGCTCTCTAGTCGCGAATTTCTCTCTCCAAATTCAGTAGATAGTCGTATTCGCGAGCAATATGGATACGGTAATTGCCCTCAGGTATGGTTAACGATTTGTGCTCCTCATGCGTGATTGTGAAATCTTTCCCTGCGCTAAGGAAACGTTGCGAAAAGACTGAAAATAAATAGATTCCGGCCATGTCGTCGATTATGTGCGCGTGGCCCGTGCTTTCACCTCGCTGAACGACTCCGGTCTTTTCATCTTCCGTTTGACTGCGCCTGCCATCAGATGGCGCGACTTCGATTCTCTCGAACAGTACATCCCCGTGACGGTAATACATTGCTTCCTCCTTATCTTTCCGCTGCAAGATTTTGTCTGTAGTTCCGCACCTGATACATCCAGTCGAGAGCCTGGTCCACTGTTCGTATTCCGGGCTGGACGGGTGAGACGTACGCCGCGCCCGTTGAAGGACAAACCATTTTGAGGCAGACCATTTCCCGCCGCTCATCGAGCCGAGCGCGTAGTAGCACGTATTCCCCGCAGGAATCCAATGTTTCTGATCCCCCCTCCAGGAAAAACCGCTCGATGCCAAAGGATTGGATTTGTAGAGAACGAAGTTGCGCGTTTTTCTCCTGCAAAATGGAGGTCACCGTGAGCCTGCACGGTGACTTGGATTTGGCTTTGTGTCGCCAGTACCGAATCTTTTGTCGCAGTCTCTGTCTCAGGCGATTGAGTTCGCGAACTTCTTCCTGCACTTCAGACATCGGACGCAAGCTGCCTCTTCTCGGCCGACCTTTGCACTTTAAAGTGCCGTCCAAGTTGATCACCACGAGGCCATCGACTGACCAGCCGTTCTCATAACCGTCTTGTGCCAGATACAGGATTGTGTGCTTTCGCCATCGACAAACCAGCCATGGCTCGGGAAGAAACCCATTAATGGCACGTATCGCGAGGCCGCCAAACCATTCAGTTGCCAAAATGACCCGGCCATCAGGGGTGAACAGCAATTTGTCGCTAGAATGTATTTGAAGCGCGATCGCGTGATTGCGCCGTTTTAAGTAGACATACTTGCCTACCATGCGAGATTCGTAACAGCGCCCCTGCAGCAGGGAGTTTGCTTGCGCGAAATTCATGGGCACACCAATCCGTTCCATGTGATTGCTGCGAAGCCGCACTGGATGTGGCGATGTTCAACTGCGATAGCGGCGGACCAATTGATTGGAGTGAAATCTGTGCGCTCCGTTAACGTCGTCGGTGAAGTTCCTGAAGTACGAAAGGCATCCAGCATTGATGCGTCTCCTTGTTTGAAACGCATCAGGAAATAAAAAAGACCGCTAAGCATCAGCGGTCAATCTGGAGAATTCTGTTGCGATTACTCGCCACATCGGGCTTTGCAGCCCAAGCCACCGTGCAATCTCCTGTGCCGGTTGGCGGCGACCTTCGTGGGTCGCGCTCCTGATGCTAGTAACGATTATACTCCAATGATCCGGAGTTCGCTCCGGTTCTGGATCCCTTCTAAACCGGCCCCAACAGACGAAGAGGAGAACGGGGCAGGCACAGGCCAAACGGCCTCAAAAGAGCATTAATAGAGGCGTTTTTCGGGTATCACCCCTCGTACTCCTCCCCTTGGATCGGTCATGTCCCCCTTCCGGCGAGGAATCAGGTGAATGTGGACATGGTCGACAGCCTGCCCCGCCGCTTCGCCGCAATTTGCACCGATGTTGAAACCTACAACCTTAGTGTCTTCAGCTTTGATTCGGCCCTGTAGCAGCCGCAATAGCTGGTTTGCATCCTTCTGCTCCGACTCAGTGAGGGAGAAAAAATCTTGCGTGTGCCTTATTGGGATCACGAGCAGGTGACCGGGAGTAACCGGATATTTGTCCTGGATCGCAAAAACAGAGCCGTTTTTCTCGACGGCGCTCGAGATGACTGAGGATTGGCAAAACACGCAAGTCGCCTCGGCAGACGGAGATGGAAATGATCTGAAATCAGTATCGTCCTGATTTCGTTTTGAGCGATTGCACTTGCTGCACAGAGCCTGAAGGTTTGCCAATTCTGTCTTCCCGCCGCGAGATCGAGGGATGATGTGATCGACATCGAGTGGACGTTCCTTGGCTGCAATCCCACACAACTGACAGCGTCCTCCAGCAGCTTTCAAAACGAGATAGCGAAAACTGTCAGGAATCGGTTCTTCGTCAAGAAGTCGGTAGTCCCATATCCCAATCCCGCGCTTCTGCACGAACGATTGCAGACGCTGTTCACAGAGCATCCGAATGTGGGCCTTCTGTTCTAGCGTGAGGTCGCCAATA
>Ga0210406_10004682_pt1 | contig 14550 bp, 11 predicted proteins | sample IncBWC30MmetaG_FD_155454 | JGI IMG/M metagenome (GOLD analysis project Ga0210406, IMG submission 155454) | Forest soil microbial communities from Barre Woods Harvard Forest LTER site, Petersham, Massachusetts, United States - Inc-BW-C-30-M | ecosystem: Environmental > Terrestrial > Soil >... | reverse complement strand
CAACGAAGAACACAGTTGCCCGCTAGCTTCCCATCCCCCCAAGGCTATATTCGAACCGCTTAATTCACGTGCCGACTAACACTAGCTAACGCATGGTGACCAATTCTTCGGCACTAGTCGGGTGAATCGCCACGGTGTCGTCGAAATCGCGCTTAGTGGCCCCCATGCGAATCGCCACCGCGAAGCCCTGAAGTATTTCGTCGGCGCCGGTGCCGATGATGTGACAGCCGACGATGCGCTGTTCGGGTCCCACACAGACGAGCTTCATATCGGTGTGCGTTTTTCGCGCGGTCAATGCGTGGTACATGGGGGTGAAGTCCGCGACATACACTTTCACCGCGTCCCCATATTGAGCGCGCGCTTCGGCTTCGCTCGCGCCAACGGTACCGATGGGCGGGTGCGTGAACACCACGGTCGGAATCATGCTGTATTCCAAGCGGCGATCGGTTTGGTTACCGAATAGGCGGTCGCTTAGCCTTCTACCAGAGGCGATGGCGACGGGCGTCAGGGCGGCGCGCCCGGTTACATCGCCGATCGCGTAGAGGCCCGGCACATTGGTGTTCTGGAAGGCGTCGGTGACCACGAAATTGCAGTCATCGACCGCGACGCCGGCCTGCTTCAAGTCGAGGCCGGACACATTGGCGGCGCGCCCGACGGCCCACAACAGGCAATCGAAGCCCGCGAATTCGCGGCCGTCCACCGCCGTCAAGGTCTTGAGGCCGGAGTCCTCTCTCACCCGTGCCGGCACGACGTGGTCGTGAACGATGATCCCCTGATCACGCATCTCACGCATCAAGGACTTTCCCAGCATCACATCGAAGCTCATCAGCAAGTGCTCCTTGCGGATGAATATCTCCACCTGGGCGCCCAGTTCGTGGAAGGCTCCGGCCAGCTCGCAGGCGACGTAGCCGCTGCCGGCGATGGCGACACGCTTCGGCCGCTGCTCGAGCGAGAAAAAACCGTCCGATGTGATGCCGTGCTCGCTCCCGGGCAACGCCGGCACGCTGGGCTTGCCGCCGGTCGCGATCACGATGTGGCGCGCCGTGATGCGGTCGCCGTTCACTTCGACGGTGCTCTTGTCCAGGAAGCGGGCGGCGCCGCGCACGTAGGTCACGCCTTTGGCGGCGAGATTGCGCTCGTAGATGCCGTTCAGCCGCAGCACGTACGCGTCGCGCTTGCGCTTCAGAGCCGGCCAATCACTGTCGCCCACGGTGACGTTGAATCCGTAGTCGTTTGCATCCGTGAGACTCAATGCGACGCTGGCTGCATTCCACATGACCTTCTTCGGAACGCAGCCGACGTTCACGCAGGTTCCGCCCAAGCGGTGCGATTCGATCACGGCGGCCTTGGCCCCGTATTCGGCCGCGCGCTGCGCGCAGGCCAGGCCACCGCTGCCGCCACCGACGATGAGGAGATCGAAGGCTTGATCCGACACTGTGAACTCCGTACTGAAGGGCCGAGAAAACCCAATGATATACTGCGCAGGTTCATAACTCGCGGATGAGGTGCTACGGTGATCAGTCTCGTCGTGCTCCTAGCCTTATGCGTCGCTTTCGTCGTTTATTTCGTCGGCATTTACAACGGACTCGTAAACTTGCGCGAAAACGTCAAAGTCGCGTGGGCGAACATCGACGTGCTGTTGAAGCAACGCCACGATGAGCTCCCGAAGCTGGTGGAAACCTGCAAGCGCTACATGCAATTCGAGCAGGAAACGCTCGAGAAAGTGATGCGTGCCCGGGCCTCGGTCAGCTCCGCGAGCACGTCCGGCAACGTCGCCGCCGTCGGCGCGGCCGAGCAGCAATTGCGCGCCGGGGTGGGCCGGTTATTCGCGGTGGCCGAGAGCTATCCGCAACTGAAGACCGACGAAACCTTCAAGCAATTGCAGGGCAGGATCACCGCTCTGGAAGAGTCCATTGCCGACCGCCGCGAACTCTACAACGATCAAGTCAATCTGAACAACATTCGAGTCAAGGTATTTCCGGACGTGGTGATCGCGCAGAATTTCGGCTTCGCGCCGGCGCACCTGCTCGAATTCTCCGCCGCCGAGAAAGCCGACGTGAACGTCGGCGCGTTGTTCAGCACCTGACGATCCCGGCCATGTCCGGCGATCGATTTAAATTCTGGCTCCTCGTCGCCGGCCTCGGCGCCAGCACGGTGTATTCGTTCTGGTACGCCTTCAAGGCCTGGGGCAAGAATCGACTCATTGAGGACACCCCGATCTCGCGCATCCGCTCCGCGGTGCAGGGCTATGTCGAATTGAGCGGCGAGGGGCGGCTGCCGCCGGATGCGCAGAACAAGGCACCCTTGAGCGGAATTCCGTGCACCTGGTGGCGCTACAAGGTCGAGGAGCGGAGCAACAGCCGCGAGTCCAGAGGCTGGTCCACCGTCGACAGCGGTACCAGCGAAGTCTCCTTTCTTCTCAACGACGGCACCGGCCAGTGCCTGATCGATCCGCGCGGGGCCGAAGTGATTCCGGGCGCCACCAATGTCTGGTACGGACCGGAGGCCTGGCCGCGGGGGCGCATTCCGGACGGCAGCGGCGCCTTCGGCTGGCTGGTCGACCATGTTTTTACCGACAAATTCCGCTATACCGAGCACCGGTTGGAGCTCGGCAAGCACGTGCAAGCGATCGGCGCCTTTCGCAGCGTCGGCGGCGCCAGTGTGGAGGACCCGGATGTCGCCGTGACCAACTTGCTGCACGATTGGAAGCAGGACCAAGCCGCATTGCTCGCGCGCTTCGACACCAACCATGACGGAACATTGAGCCCCGCGGAGTGGGAAAACGCCCGCGCCGCCGCCCGCCGGCAGGTCCAGGAGTCCCGCGCCGCCGAAGTGCGGCCGCCGTCGGTGAACGTCCTGGCGGATCCGACGGATGGCCGGGCATATCTCCTGGCTGCCTCCGACGGTGAATCGCTGGCGCGGCGATTCCGGCGCCGCGCTCTGGCGGCGATCAGCTGGTTCGTGGGCAGCAGCGCGGCTCTCACCTGGATGTTGACGCACGTCTGATAGAATCTACAGCGTGAGCAACCCGCTGTTGGAATTCGAATCGCTGCCCGCCTTCGGCCGTATCGAGGCGCGGCACGCCCGCCCCGCGCTGGAAAAAGTATTGGCGGACAATCGGCTGCGCCTGGCAGAGCTGACCGCGCAACCCAGTCCGACGTTCGCCTCTCTGGTCATACCGGTCGAGGAATTGAGCCACCGATTGAGCCGCGTCTGGAGCCCGATAGGCCATTTGAACGCGGTCGCCAATTCCGCGGACATGCGCGAGGCGTACAACGAATGCGTGCCGCTGCTGACGGCATATTCCTCGGAACTCGGCCAGAACACCGGCCTGCAAGCGGCCTACGCCCATGTGCTGAAAGCTGAAGGCAGCACGCTCGATCCGGCCCAGCGCAAGGTGGTGGAGAATGCCCTGCGCGATTTTCGGCTTGCCGGAGTCGATTTGGGCCCGGAGCAGAAGGCTCGATACTGCGTGATCGCACAGCGGCTGGCGCAGCTCGCCACCAAGTTCTCCGAGAATGTGCTCGATGCCGGCCGCGCCTACACGCGCAGCGTCACCGATGGCGCGGAACTCGCCGGTTTACCCGCGAACGCCATCGATCGCGCCGCCGCGGACGCGCGCGAGGCCAATCAGCCGGGCTGGCTGTTCAAGCTCGACCAGCCCACCTATATGACGGTCATGGCCAGTGCCGAGAACTCGCAACTGCGCCACGACATCTATGAAGCCTGGATCACGAGGGCGTCTGAGCTGGGGCCGAGCGCCGGCCGGTTCGACAACAATCCCATCATTGCCGAGATCCTGCCGCTGCGTCATGAGCTCGCCCGCCTGGTGGGTTTCGACAACTTCGCCGATTACGCGCTGGCCACCCGGATGGCCAAGAGCAGCAAGCAAGTGCTCGCCTTCTTGGACGACTTGGCGCGCCGCTGCCTGCCCGCGGGGCGCCAGGAGTTTTCGGATCTGGAGGAATTTGCCGGCCGCAAGCTCCATGCATGGGACATGGCGTTCTACAGCGAGCGGCTGCAGGAAAGCCGTTTCAAGGTATCGCAGGAGGCGCTGCGTCCGTATTTTCCGCTGCCCAAGGTGCTGGGCGGATTGTTCGCGCTGATTCAGCGCCTTTACGGCATCACGGTGCGGGAGCGGCCCGGAGTCGGCGTGTGGCATCCTTCCGTGCGCTTTTACGATCTGCTCGATCAAAACGAGCGGGTCGTGGCCGGGTTTTTCCTGGATCCGTATTCGCGCGCCGAGAAGCGCAGCGGTGCCTGGATGGACGAATGCGTCGTCGCCAAATCCCTGCCCGCGGGAACTGCGCTCCCCGTGGCGCAGCTGGTATGCAATTTCACCGCGCCGGTGGGCGCCGCGCCCTCGCTGCTGACGCACGAAGAGGTGACCACGCTGTTTCATGAATTCGGCCACGGTTTGCATCATATGCTGACGCGTGTGGCCTACCCCAGCATCGCCGGAATCAACGGCGTAGCCTGGGATGCGGTGGAGCTTCCCAGTCAATTCATGGAGAACTTCGTCTGGCGCCCCGAGGTTCTGCCGCTCATATCCGCCCATGTGGATACCGGCGAACCCCTGCCTGTCGACATGCTGCAGCGTTTATTGGGCACACGCACCTTCAACGCGGCGCTCGACACGCTGCGGCAGATCGAACTTGCGAGCTTCGACTTTGAACTGCACGCGACCTTCGATCCCCTGGTGGGCGCCAGGGTCGCCGAGACTCTCGACGGAGTGCGTCGGCGAGTGGCCGTCGTACCGGCGGCGCCTTTCAACCGGCTGCCGGCGAGCTTCGCGCACATATTTTCGGGCGGCTACGCGGCGGGTTACTACAGCTACAAATGGGCAGAGGTGCTGGCGGCCGACGCATTCGAAGCCTTCGAAGAGGCGGGGGTGTTCGACAGTGCGACGGCGGCGCGGTTTCGCGATTCCATCCTCGCCCGGGGCGGCAGCTTGGACGCGATGGATGCCTTCGTCCGGTTTCGAGGGCGCGAGCCCGACGTGCGCCCGCTGCTCAAGCAAACCGGGATCGCCGCGTGAAATCCTAGTGTCCTGCCCCACCGATCACTGGCTCGATCCGCCCGCGGATTTTCGTGCCGGGCAAGGCGCGCCGACGAGGGGATATTTAAAGGGGACGGGCGAGGAGGCGCAACGCCGCCCGGCGCGAAAAGACGCGGCGCAGCGAGCCAGTGATCGGTGGGGCAGGACACTGGGCTTGCTGCTGTTGACGCTGGTGGCGGTCAGGGCCACGGCGGCAACCGCCTACGTGAGCGATGAACTCGTGCTGGGACTGTACGCTGAGCAGAATGGCCAGGGCCAACGCCTGGCGACGCTGCATTCCGGTGCCAGTGTGGAAACGCTGGCCGTCAACGGAGAATTTACCGAAGTTCGCCTGAATGACGGAACTGTCGGCTGGGTCAAATCCGCCTACCTCACCACACGAGAGCCCGCCACGGTGCGGGTCAAAAAGCTCGAGGAGGAACTGGACCAGAGGCGCGCGACCACACCCGCGCTGGCCGAAGCGGCCGCACGCAGCGAGGTAGAGCAGCTCAAGCGGGAGCTTGCGGCCAAGCAAGCCGATCTCGACGCCGCACGCGGGGCACTGGCGGTGGCGCCTGCAGCTGCTTCAGGACTCGATACGGCGAGCGGCGCGTTGCCGGGCCGCGCTTCGCCAGGGATCATAGCGGCGATGTCAGCGCACGCGTGGGTTGCCATTGTTGCGGTGCTGGCGGCGCTTTCCGGCGGTTTCTGGCTGGGGTACGCCACTTTGGCGCGTCGCATCAAACAGAAATTCGGCGGTATCAAGGTCTATTGACTTAATGCGGCCCCAAAAGACTTGCTGCAAAAGAGAACCAGGCACGTGGCGCCGATGGCCCTAAGAGCCTAGACTTTGACGGATGCATGATCTTCGCCGTAACGACTACGACGTAACGAATTCTGTACAAGTCAGTTCCACGGCTGCAGTGACGACCGCCGTGCGCGAGCTATTTACGGGCGCCTTTCCGGGCGAATCGTTCGACCGAGTCGCTACCTCATTTGAGGAATTCGACAAGCTCTTCACGGGCCGGATGCCCGGCTACCATGGCGTCGATACCGTCTACCACGATCGCCAGCACTCGCTGGATATGACCTTGGCCATGGCACGGCTCCTAGTGGGGCACGAGCGCACTGTCGAGACTCGCATGCGCTTCGGGGCCGAGCGGTCGGTCATGGCACTGGTCACGTCGCTGTTTCACGATGCGGGATACATCCGGGAATTCGGCGACCGGCAGCATCGCAACGGCGCCGAGTTCACCCTTTATCATGTCACCCGCAGCGCCCGTTTTCTGGCCCGGTTCCTGCCGAGCATCGGCATGGAAAACTGGGTGCCGGTTTCGACCCGAATCGTGCATTTCACGGGCTATGAGATCAAGCTCGACCAAATCCAGCTCACCGACCCCCGAGATCGCAAACTAGGACATCTGCTGGGCACCGCGGATCTGATCGCGCAGATGGCGGATCGATGCTATCTCGAGAAGTGCCGCGACCGGCTGTATCCGGAATTCGTCCTCGGCGGAGTCGCGGCCGCGACCGGCACCGATGGCGCCTTGCAGGTTCGCTATAGCTCGGGCCTGGACTTGCTGCGTCAAACTCCGGAGTTCGTGCGCGAAACACGCGTTCAGCGCCTGGAGGGCGAATTCGAGCACGCCTACCGCTATGTCGAACCCCTGTTCGACGGCAAGAACCCGTATCTCGAAGCAATCGAGCGCAACGTGGGATACCTGCACCGGGTTCTGCGCACCGAGCGTTGGCCGATGTTGCGCCGAAACCCACCGCTGTTCACCTCCGACGACAATCAGCTCGGCCAAGTGCGCGGCCTGATGCTGACTCATCTCAAGGCACTCTGGGCTTAGTAGCTACGGCCAATCGATGGCTGCGACATAACGCGCATGCAATTCGTCGATGCGCTCGAGTACTTGCTCCTTCCCCAATAGCGGCGCCGCCGCGATGGCCTTATGCAAAACGGCGGGGGTCAAACTTCGGCGCGCATTTTCGGCAACCGGCGCAAAACTGAAATGCCAGGGTTCGGGCCGGACGCCCGACAGTACGCCGCGAAACGGGCGGAAAAATCCGAACCGGGCCGCGTTCGTCTCCAGCCAATCGGCCAGCGGCGCGAAGGGGCCGGCCGGTGCGAATTCCTCTTGCGTGAGCTGTACCCGGTAGCCCGGCGGGGTAGCATTGCGATCGATGAGATCGATATCCGTGCCCCAGTGATGTCGGCTCGCTCCGGGCAGAGCGGACCAGAGCAAAATCGCCTCCACGCGCTGTAGGGGGGACAACTCCCTCACGTCGATAGGGTTGCCCGATGCGTCGAGCGCCGGCTTCTCGCCAAGGAATTTTCCGTTCCAGATCGAGAGTTGTCGCGAAAAGTCGCGAAAGCTGCTGATGGCTACCGGATCGAAGCCATCGGCCAGGGCCGCCCGGCGCAAATTCAAGAAAGGGGCGACCACGTGCCGGTGCAGGGCGCACTCGGGCTCTGGCACGTCGGCGATGTGGGTGCGGATCCGCCCGGTGAGTTCACCGTCGTTCACGACGCCTCGTCGCGGGACGCGGCAAAATCAGCAACCTGATCAATGACCCGGGCGAAGGTCCCGACCTCTTGCGCGCCCGAAATCGTGTATTGGCCGTCGAATACGAAGGTCGGAACGCCGGTGATCCCGAGAACCGCGGCGTGACGCTCAGCGGCGATCACACCGTCCTGGCCTGCACGCAAAATGAGCGCCGAACGCGTCTCGTACTCCGGGAGACCCGCTTCGACTCCCAGCCGAACCAGCACCTCGATGTCGCCGATGTCGCAGCCCTCCTCGAAATAGGCGCGCATGACTCGATCCATGACCGCCGTTTGGCGGCCGCAACGAGCCGCATGAGCCATCAACAGGTGCGACCGGCGGGTATTCGGCATGCAGCGGATCAAATCGAAGCGGAATTCAATGCCACTGGCCCTCCCCTGGCGCTCGAGCTCGGCGTGGGCTTCCGCCACGAGTTCCGGCGGGCCGATCCTGCCCGCAAGGTAGATCGCACGATCGACGCCCTCGGCGGGCATATCGGGATTCAGCTCGAAAGGCCGCCAAGTCACGCGCGGCTCATACTGCGGGCGCGCGGCCAGCGCGAGCTCGAAGCGCCGTTTGCCGAGATAGCACCAAGGACAAACGGTATCGGAATAAATATCAATGCGCATAAGTCCCTTCCATCATAAGGATTGTACCGGGCCCCTTATAGGGTTTGGCGTGAACGGGTATCATTCCGTTCAGTCCCACGATGCGGAAGGCCCCGGTGTAGTCAATGGCGCGAAGCCTAAAAACCAAGTACTTGCTGCTCGCACTGGCGGTCGGGGCGGTGCTGTCCCTGCTGCTCGGCGGCCTGTCGTACTACGAACACCGGGTCGATGCCGCGGACGTGAACCAGCTCACCTATGCCACGGTCGCGCAGAAACTGGAAGTTGACCTGGAAACGCGCGCGAGCAGCCTGAGTGAAATCACCGCCACCTCACTGGCGCCTGCGTTGAGTTCCGGCAACAAGACCGCTGTCGCATCGATCGCCCAGCGGCTGCTCGACGAGCGCGACATCGGCAGAGTCGAGGTGTTGGATGCCCGCGGCACGGTGCTGTTTCGCGGCGGCGATCCCGCCGCGCAAGCTACGGGCGACTGGTTCGTCTTCCAGAGCACCATCCACTCGAATCTGGTATCGGCACCGGTGCAGCGGGTCGGAAGTCTGCGTATCTGGATGAGCCGGGCTGAGATGCGCGAAACTCTCGCCAGCCTGGGTGCGCAGCTGGAAAACCAGCAAGGCATGCAGATCAAGCGCATGCGCGGCCTGCTCGCCGGGATCACCCTGCCCCTGCTGGTCCTGGGGCTGGCCGGCGCCTGGTTCATCGCCCGGCAGCTGTCGGGACCCATCTCTGCGCTGGTCAAGAGCGCCGACCGGATCGGCCAGGGCGACTACACTCGGCCGCTCGCCGTGGTGCGCCACGATGAGCTCGGCGACCTGCAATTCGCGCTCGAGCGCATGCGGCAGAAGCTGAATGAAACGACCATCACCAAGAACTATCTCAACACGGTGCTCAACAGTCTGAGTGATGCCGTGTTGGTGACTTCGCCCGAAGGCATCGTGAAAAGCTGCAACGAGGCCACCCAGAGACTGCTCGGCTACCAGGAAGCGGATTTGCTGGGCAAGCCTTTGGCGAGCTTCATCGACGAGGCGCACAGAAACGGCTTCGATTTGACGAACTCGGCCCCCGAGGCGCGCGAGACCGTGCTGCGCACGGCCAGCGGACAAACCATTCCGGTCTCCATGGCGAGTTCGGCGATCACCACGCTTGATCCTCAGTTCCAAGGCAACATTTATGTGGCGCGCAACATCACGGAGCGCAAGCGCGCCGAGCGGCGTATCCGCTACCTGGCGCGCTACGACACGCTCACGAAAATGCCGAATCGTATGCAGTTTCAGCATTTGCTGCAGCAGGCGATCGCGCGCGCGCGGCGCAGCCAGCGCTCGCTCGCGCTCCTCTATCTGGATTTGGATCGATTCAAGGAGGTCAACGATACCTTCGGACACGCCGCCGGCGATCGCACTCTGGAGATCTTGAGCGAACGCCTCACCAGAAACCTGAGCAAGGACACGGTCATCGGCCGGCTGGCGGGCGATGAGTTCGCCATGTTCGTCGACGATCTGCCGATGGACGTCGACAATCGCGCAAGCATTGGCACTCTCGCGCGCACGTTGCTCGACGAGATAAGCCGCACGTTCTACGTGAACCAACAAGAAGTCTATTTGACCGCAAGCGTCGGCGTCGCCATCTGCCCATACGACGCCGAGAATGTGATCGATTTGATCCGCAACGCCGATGCGGCGATGTATCACTCGAAACAGAACGGCGGCAACTCCTGCGCGTTCTACGTGCCCGAAATGAATGCCGCTGCGGTCGAAAGACTGATGCTGAAGAGCAAGCTGCGGCGTGCGCTGGAACGCAACGAGCTGGTCATCCTGTATCAGTCCAAAGTGGATCTCAGAAACGGCCGCGTGGTCGGCGCCGAAGCGCTGCTCCGCTGGCGTCTGCCGGGCCACGGCGACATTTCGCCCTCGCATTTCATTCCCCTCGCCGAAGAGACCAGCCTGATACTCGACATCGGCGAGTGGGTTTTGAACCGCGTGTGTTCGGACTACCGCGAGTGGCAGAAATCCGTGCCTGAACCCGGCCGAATCGCGATCAATCTCTCGCTGCGTCAGCTCAAGCAAGCAAGCTTCATCGCCCGCTGCCGTGCCGTGTTCCGCAGGCACGAAGTTTCCCCCACCTGCTTCGAACTGGAAGTCACGGAAACCACCTTGATGACGGACCCGAAACGCACCATCGGGCTTCTGAACGAGCTGTACGCCATGGGCTTGAACCTGGCCATCGACGATTTCGGTACGGGATACTCCTCGCTGTCGGCGTTGCAGCAGTTTCCGATCGGCACCCTGAAAATCGACCAATCGTTCGTTCGCGATGTCGCGGTGGACTCGGACGACGCGGCCATCGTCCGTACCATCATCGACATGGGAAAGAGCCTCGATCTCGAGGTGATTGCCGAAGGCGTGGAAGCGCCCGAGCAGCTCGAATTCCTGCGCAGGCATGGCTGCTACTACGCTCAGGGGCGCTTGTTCGGCGATGCCATGGAAGCGGGCAAAATGCTCGCTATTCTGTCCGCCCAGGTCGGCGGGGCGCCCCATCACGCGACTTTGTGCGTTCCCACGGTCTTGCGGCCGATCAGACTGTCTTCGTAGCCATCCGCTGTGTTATCTGCTCGGGATCTCACCCTGCGGCGCGGTCCGGAGCCGCTGTTCGAGCAGGTCAATTTCACCGTATTCCGCGGCAACAAGGTCGGGATCACCGGCGCCAACGGCACCGGCAAGTCGAGTCTGATCGCGGCGATTCGCGGCGAGCTCGCCGCCGACCGAGGCGACATCGATCGGCCGGCGAACTTGAAGATTGCCCACGTAGAACAGGAAGTCGCCGCAAGCAGCCGGGCTGCGATCGAATTCGTATTGGACGGAGACTCAGAACTCCGCAGCGTGCTCGCTGCCATCGCGGACGCCGAGGCCGACCATCAGAGCGGAACCGCTTCAGCCATGGCAATCGCCGAAGGCTATGCGTCGCTGCAGGCAATCGACGGCTACAGTGCGCGGGCGCGGGCGGCGGCGGTCATGCACGGGCTCGGCTTCAGGACGGCGGATCATGAGCGTGAGGTGGCGGAGTTCTCGGGAGGCTGGCGGGTGCGGTTGGCAATGGCGCGCGCACTGTGCTCGCGGGCCGATCTTCTGCTGCTGGACGAGCCCACGAATCACCTGGATTTGGACGCCATAGTCTGGCTGGAAGATTGGCTGAAGACGTTCCAGGGAACCCTGCTGATGATTTCTCACGACCGCGAATTCCTCGACGCCATCATCGACCGGGTGCTGCACATCGAGAATCGTGCGATCCACGCCTACTCGGGCAACTACTCGCAGTTCGAGCAAAAGCGCGCGGAGGAACTGGCATTGCAGCGGGTACTGCAGGCGCGGCAGGTACGCCGAGTGGCGGAAATCACCTCCTTCGTGAATCGGTTTCGCGCCAGCGCAACCAAGTCGCGCCAGGCGCAAAGCCGGCTGAAGATGCTGGAGCGCATGGAGCGCATCGTGCCGGCGCACGTCGACAGCCCGTTCGAGTTCGAATTTGCCGCTCCGCTCAAAACGCCGCGCCCCCTCTTGACCGTGGAAGACGCTGCCTGCGGCTACGCGCATAACCGCATCGTCGGCGACATCAATGTCTCCATCGGGCCGCTGGATCGGATCGCCTTGCTGGGGCCGAACGGCGCCGGCAAATCGACGTTGACCAAGATGCTGGCGGGCGAGGCGGCGCCGCTCGCGGGCCGGCGCATTCCTGCCGCGGATTTGAACGTGGGCTACTTCGCGCAACAGCAGATGGAGCAGCTGCAGCCGGACTGCGACGCTTTTTGGCATTTGCGCAATTTGGGAGGACCGGATTTCGCCAAGGGTGAAGAACAGCGCGTGCGCGACCATCTGGGCAGATTCGGTTTCGAAGGCGACCGGGCGTTCGAACCGGTGGGCCGATTCTCAGGCGGCGAAAAGGCGCGCCTGACTCTGGCCCTGCTGGTGGCGCGGCGGCCCAACCTCCTGTTGCTGGATGAGCCGACCAATCATCTCGACATCGACATGCGCCACGCGGTCAGCGTCGCATTGCAGAGCTTCGAGGGTGGAATGGTGATCGTGTCCCATGATCGTCACTTGGTCAAAACGGTCGCGGATTCGCTGTGGGTCATCGCCGACGGCAAGCTGACGGTCTTCGACGGAGATTTGGACGACTACCAGCAACGCTTGAGGGCAGGCGTCGGGACCTGGCCGGCCGAGGCAAAGAGTGCCGCGCCGAAGCGCGTGCGGCAGGACTCAGCGGCGGACGCCCGCGCGGCTGCCCGCGCGGCCGCATTGAAGTCGCGCGGCCGAATGAGCGCGCTGCGCCGAGAGCTCGAGCAGATCGAGAAGCGCATTGCCGCGATCGCGGCGGAACGGTCGCTGATCGAAGAGGAGCTTTGCAAAGACCCCATGCATCGCGGACTTCAGGCGCAGCACGCAGATTTGATGCGCGACGCGGCTTCCATGGAAACGCGTTGGATGGAACTGGGGACGGCGCTCGAGGCGGCGGAGCACCAAGCCGGCGGCCCGGACTGACCGCAATGTCGGACACCGATCCGCCGGCACCCGCCACCCGGTCGCGATTCGCCCGCGGCGCCCAGATCGCTCTTTTGGTGCTGCTGCTTGCGTGGCTGTCGCTGGTCTTTTGGAATTCAGCGAAACCGCTGCCGCCGGGAACGCATATCGCCTCGCAGGTTTCCCGCCTATCGGAGGCAGATGTTGATTTCGTGCAGGAATCAGCGCGCCGTCCGGAGAGTCCCGGGCGGGTGATGTCGGCCATCGATCATGCCGAACAGCTGATCGTGATCGATCGGTCTCCGGTGAGCCAGGAACTCGCCCAACACCTGCTGGCGCGAAAGCGTGCCCGGCCCAATCTGCGAGTCGTGCTGGTGACCGACCCCGGCAACGAGGCGTTCGGCGGCACTCCGCTGCAAACGCTGACCTCGCTGGAAGAGTCCGGCATCATCGTCGCTCGGGTGCGGCTGGAACGATTGCGCGATTCGAACCCGCTCTATTCCGGACTGTGGCGGCTGATGTTCGGTTGGTGGAGCGACCCCTTCGATGAGACGCCGGGACAAGTCACTTTGCCGGCATGGTCACGGATGCGGAACTTCAAGGCGGACCAGCGGCAGCTCGTGGTGGCAGACGACGGTTCCGGTGGATGGACCGCCGCCATCGGGTCCGCCGGCGCCTCCGCCGGCCTGATACTGCGGGGATCTCTGGCCCGCTCGATGATCGCCGGCGAACTTCAGATTGCGGCATGGTCCGCGGATGACGATCGCCTGCCGGCGGGCCCGCCCATGGACGGCCGCGGAGTGGGTTCCATCGACGCTCGATTCCTCACCGAGGGCGCCATCGAGACTGCCCTCCTCGATGCCATCGCCGCGGCAGGCAGCGGCGACGAGATCAGCATCGCAGTGCAAAACTGGAGCGATCGGCGCCTCGTCGCGGCTGCGTTGGGCGCGGCCGGGCGCGGCGCACGCCTGCACGTGCTGCTGGCTCGGAACCGGATGCCGAATCAAGCGGTGGCCGGCGAACTCCTCGATGGCGGCGGCAGCCGCATCGAGGTGCGCTGGTGCTCATCCGGAACGGAAGCGTCGCTTCCCAAGCTGCTCGTGGTCCAGCATCGCAACGATCTTTGGATGAACTTTGGATCGGCGAATTTCACCCGCCGAAATCTCGGCGATCTGAATCTCGAATCAAGCGTGGAACTTCGCATGCCCGCGCGGGCTGCACCGGCGCGCGCGGTCACCGAATATTTCAACAAGCTTTGGTCGAACGCCGCCGCCGAGGCGGATCTGGAGCATCCATCGCCGGCCTCCTATTGGCACTATCGGTTCGCGGAAGCCACCGGCCTATCGCGCTTCTGAAGTCTTGGCGAGGGTTTGGTCGGCCTGGGCCGCGATCTCCGTCAGCGCCGCATCCGCCGCGTGGGCAAAGGCGTCGACGATCGCGGTCAATCGATTCTCGGCGGCCGGCTGCTGCGCATTCGCCATGAACTGTCCGAGGATACGCCGATCGCCTGAACCACCGAGGCGAGCCAGAAGATGCACGCGCACCGTGGGCGCCGTCGCCGCGGACGTATATTCCGCTTGAAAATCCGTGACCTCGATTTCGAGCCAGTAGGCGCTCCCGAATACTGACGCATCGCCCCTCACGCTGCGTAAGTTGGCATGCGAGCGAAATTCTTGTACCGCGACGTCCTCGAGCACTTCGCCGAGCGGTCCGCTCCAGCGCGCGTCGGCAAAATAATCCAGGCGCCGATCCGGATACAGCACGGCGATGCGGTCAGATTCGAGTCCGGGCCGCAATTTGGGCTTGAGAACCGTGAGATCGACGGGAATGGC
>Ga0210406_10004681_pt1 | contig 14552 bp, 10 predicted proteins | sample IncBWC30MmetaG_FD_155454 | JGI IMG/M metagenome (GOLD analysis project Ga0210406, IMG submission 155454) | Forest soil microbial communities from Barre Woods Harvard Forest LTER site, Petersham, Massachusetts, United States - Inc-BW-C-30-M | ecosystem: Environmental > Terrestrial > Soil >... | reverse complement strand
CTGCTCGATCATCATCAATTGGAAACGGTCTAGTTCGCGAAAGACGGAAATATGATCCAGCGTGTACGACGCGTTAGCGTCGACCATCAAAGGTATCGCCCCGAACCGTTGTCGCAGCGCGCGGACCAGTTCGACATCGTGCCCCAGCGCGATTTTGATTTTGATCCGCCGATAGCCTTCGCTTAGAAACTTCTGGACGCGATCGCAGAGGTCTCGGACGGTGGGCAACAGTCCAATCGCCGCGCCGCTTTCTAGCGGGCAACTGCGGCCACCCAGTATCTGCCACAGGGGTTTCGAAGCCATGTTCGCGAGGAGGTCGCAAACCGCTCCTTCCAGCCCGGCTTTAGCAAATGACTGGCCTTCGAATTGGTTGAGCCACGCGGAGAGCCGACTCAGGTCAAATTCGGGATGTTCGAGAAAGGCCGGCGCAAGGCGCCGGAGCACAAACTCCCAGGTGCTCTCCGGAGTATCGCTGGAATAGAAAGTCCCAGGCATGGGCGCGGCCTCGCCCCATCCGGTGCCGGCATCGCTGTTGATCTCGATCAGGATAGCGTCTCTGTCGGCGACCTCGCCGTTCGAAATGCGAAATGGTTCATGCATCGAAATACGAACCCAATGAAGGCGAATCCGTCGGCAGCGCATGTCGTATGGGGAGAGCTACAATTGTGGACTTTTCGGCCCGATCAATTTATGCGCCTTATCTAGAATGTCGAAGGTCCAGGCGAAGGGTTCTCCGAGATCCCGAAAGACACCACTACGATGAATGACCAACAAATCTATGCCTCTTGACCGACGAAAGTAAACTATCTAAAGAAATCAAAACGAAATGCCCCGAACGTAGGTGAATGAGGAAACCTGTAACCCCGTCATTGAGATTCCCACCCGCCTCTCGAGCCGAGCGCAGTCGGTAAACGGAGCCGGGATGGGCGAGAAGATGAAGTTCCGTGCCACCCCGGAAACGGTTTTGCCGGCCATGGACAAGAAGAACTCCCTAGGATAGTGAAACCTCAGGGGCGGCTCTCGTTCACCACCGGAATTCGTCTTACCAGTTGCTTCCTCGGCTTCGATTTGCAGACGACCCTCTGACAAGGAGGTAATCCTCCAGGTGGTTCGGGTTGATCTCCGGGAAAAGCGCCTCCCGGCGTCTTTTCATCTTGACAAACCTTTCATAACGGAAGTAAACAGAATGCAACATAATCGTTCGTAATGTGTCGGAAATGCATCCGTCAAGCTTGCCGGGCGAAAAACCCGGATTTTCTGTTAACGATTTTCTGTTAACCCAGACCAGATCGGGGTATTGTTTCCGCTCTAAGGACTAAGCGTCCCGATTCGATCGCGAGGTTGACAAGGAGCGGTTGGGGGGATATTGCGAACGCTTGTTTTTACTTTCGTTCGCGGGTCGTCAGATCAAAACCCATCGTTTGGGGAGGTCCAACATGGCCGTCGGTTGCGCTGATTCCCGCTTTCGTCGCTGGAGTTTCTTCCTCACCGTGGTTTCCCTCGTTGCTCCAGCTGCGCTGGGACAGGGTAGTTACACGGCGCAATTGCGCGGCACGGTCACCGACCCTGCCCATGCCGTGGTGAACCATGCCAAAGTCACGGTAACCAATGAGTCGACCAGTATGGTGACCACTGAGACCACCAACGCCAGTGGAGAGTACGTAGTGAATGGACTGCGGCCCGCGAGCTACTCCATCAAGGTGGAGGCACCTGGCTTCCGCGATGTCGTGCGGACGGGATTGGTGCTGGCGGTGAGTCAACAGGCCACGGTGGATTTCACGCTGAACCTGGCCTCGACCAAGGAAACGGTCACCGTGACCGAAACCGCGCCGCTGCTGGATACGGGAAGCTCATCGCTGGGCACGACTGTTACGAACGAGTTCGTCAACCGGATGCCACTGCAGGGCCGGGACGCCACGCAGTTGGTGTATCTGTCGGCTGGAGTTACCAAGCTGAACAACGCGGATGCCTATCCCGCGGGAACTGACTTTTCCTCCAACGGGCAGCGTTATGGCTCGGCGGAAATCCGGCTGGATGGCAATCTGGCGACCGGTCCCGAACAGGGGGAGGGAGCAACCAACAATCTGAGTTACATGCCATCGACCGAGGTGATCCAGGAATTCAAGGTGCAGAATAACAGCTTCGCGGCGGAGTTTGGCAGCAACGGCGGGACCGTGGTGAATGTTCTGATGAAGTCAGGCACCAACAAGTTTCACGGGAGTGGCTGGTGGTTTGGGCAGCGGGCCGGGCTCAACGCCAACGATTTTTTCTCGGTACGGAATGGAGTACCGCGGTCGGGGGGGACACACGATCAATACGGCTTTTCCCTGGGCGGTCCCATCTTCAAAGGGAAGACTTTCTTTCTGGTTGACTTGGAAAGACAGAGGAACCTCTCGAAGAACCTGGTCAGCGCGCGAGTTCCGACTGCACTGGAGCGGCAAGGCAACTTCACCCAAACACTGACGCAGGATACCAACGGGAATACCGTGCCCGTGCAAATCTTCAACCCCTTCAATGTCGACTCGAATCCAGCGAGTCCTTCTTATGGCGACCGGCAGCTTTTTCCGGTTGATCCAACCACCAATAGCACGGAAGTAATTCCCCAGTCCCTGATGAGCCCGGTCTGGAACCTGCTGAACGCTAAGAATGCCTTTCCCCTGCCTACGGGTCCAATCGACAACTCGGGCAACAATTTCAATGCGCCGGTCATCGAAACCACGCCCACAACCCAATTTGATCTCAAGCTGGACCACCAGCTCACGCATAAGGTCCATTTAATGGGCCGCTATAGCCAGAACAGTTCTCATGACACGACTCCGGGTTTGTTCTTTGATGGGTCGCAGACGCAAGTGACCACGCGCAACGTGGCCCTGGAGCACACCTGGTCGCTGCGTCCGAACTTACTCCTGACCAGCCGGTTTGGATTGGAGCGGTACTATCAGAACGAAACGCCGCAAGCGGTCGATCCCGCAGAGTTCGGGTTTCAATCGATTCTGACAGAAGCCAACCACATCACGAGAATGACCGAGGTCAACGTCGACAATTACTCGTCGTTGATGGGTGGGCAGTGTTGCATTACCACCGTCAATGGGCACACGCAGTACGTCTACTCCTCATCGCTGAATTGGGTCAAGGGGAACCACGTGCTGAAGTTTGGCGGGGAGCAGCGGCTGTTCTTCAACAATTTCTTTCAACCCGACGACGCGAGTGGGCTGTTTCATTTTTCCGGGGGCACCACTGCGGCCAATGCCATTTTTGACCCTTTGAGCCAGGATGGAGACGCGATGGCGGCGTTGGAACTGGGATGGCCGACCGACGGCCACATCAACATTAAGCCGCCGGTGCTCGAGAAATCCAAGCAGACCGCCTTCTACGCACAGGATGACTGGAGGGTGAGGCCCAGGCTGACGCTGAGCCTGGGATTGCGTTACGAGTGGAGCGTGCCCTACACGGAGCGCAACAACCGCATCCAATTCAGCAATTTCACGGGAAATAGCGGGATCACTGTGGATCTGACACCGGCGTCTAGCGGGATCGTGGACAACAATGGGAACCCCGTTAACTTGAGCAGTCTGGGGCTGGGACCAACGCAGTTGCTGGGAACCACGGTGTTCCCCAGTTCGAGCCTGCGGCATGTTCCTATCGACCGCAACAATTTTGGACCGCGGCTGGGCTTTGCTTACCAGGTCGCGAAGGACACGGTCTTTCGCGGCGGCGCAGGGCTCTTCTACGGGCTTTCATCCGCCACCAACTTCCAGTATCCGGGAACCGCGTTCCAGGACTCGGCGAACTTCCACATCTCGCTCGACAGCAACGTAACTCTTGCCCCGGGTTGGGCCCTCAACAACGTGTTTCCCACGCTGCCTCCCAACACGCTTCCGCAAGCCCAAGGAACCAAGTACGGCCCGTTGGCTGAGTGGGGTTTGGGCAATGGCAACGATCTGGCGACAAGTTCGGATCGCAACCCGGAGATTTATCAATGGAACCTTGGGTTGCAACACCTCTTGCCCGCCGGCATTGTCATCTCCGCCGACTATTCAGCGAATCGCAGCACGCACTTGCCCTGGGGAGGAGCGACGCGAAACCGCGATACGCTGCCGACGGCGGCGCGAAATCTGTGTGATTCTACCTGCCAGTCTTCGCTGGTGCCGAATCCGTTTCAGGGGATGTTTACCGGGCCGAACGCGGTTTTCAACCAGCCTGATTCCATCTACAACAACCCAACGATTCCTGAAGGCAATCTGTTGCGGCGTTTTCCGCAATTCGATGGGGACTTTGAGGGGCTGCCCCTGCTGGCGGCAAGTTCCTGGTACAACGGGTTGTTGGTGCGGTTCCAAAAACGGGCCAGCCACGGGTTGAGTTTTGAAGGGAACTACACCTGGTCGAAGGCGACTGACTACTCGTCCTATGGGGCTAACAGTTTCATCTTTTTTGGAGGGTCCGGCCTGGGAAATCCCCAGGACATCAATAACCTGAGAGCGGAACACTCGATTGGGGCCAACGACACGCCGCAACGGTTTGTGCTGGCGGTTGTGTATGATCTCCCGTTCGGGCGGAACCGATGGATGGGGGGAGGCATGAACCGGATCCTGGATGCGATCGTGGGCGGCTGGTCCCTGAACGCTCTTCTGACTGTGCAATCCGGGCAGCCCGTGCCATTCGCCTTGGCCAACTCGAGCATTGCCGATGGCCAGCAGCGGCCGAATATCACCTGCTCACACCCCGGGACCGGGCTCAGCTTGCATAACGTGGCTTTCTCCAACGACCCGAACTCAAGCTACTACAACGGCGCTTGCTTCAGTATTCCTGACGACCAGGTACCGGGCAACGCTCCTCGTTTCTCCTCGGATGTGCGAGGGGAAGGGATCAGGAATACGGACATGGGTTTGTTCAAGGACTTCACGGTGCGAGAGGGAATGAAGCTGGAACTGCGAGCCGAGTTCTTTAATATCACCAACTCGGTTCGTTTCCGAACACCCGATTCGTTCGTGGGAGACACCGATTTCGGCAAAGTCACCCGTACAGCGAACCAGCCGCGCAATGGCCAGCTCGCGATTAGGTTCGAGTTCTAAGGATACGTCACGCCTTATTTTCGACCTTGTCATACTCTGGCCAGGTTATGAGATGCGCTTTTGTGGTGCGCTTGGGACCGAAAACAAAACCGTCTGAGGGCCGATTCGAAGGCTGTGTAGAAGAGGTTGATACTGGACAGGAGCTGACGTTCCGCTCGCCAGACGAACTACTCAAGTTCCTCGGGGACCGTTTCCAGGCAGTTTCGGAGGCGGAACCTGACAAAGAACGGGATCGAATCTCAGGCACCAAGAGCCGGAACAACAGTTGACTTCCGGGAAGAGTTTCAAAACCGTTGCAGCGCTGGTGGGAGAGCAAACAGGAGGGGAGAAGGCCATGATGCGCAAGCCGACTATTTGTTGGCTTGTCCGGACAACTGCCCGCGACTAGTGACCAAGGCGCCGCTATTTAACAGCGGCCCTTTTCTTCTGTCCCCGCTTGGCCGACTCTCTCTCATTCGCCGCTTTCCGGCCTGGCTTCTTCCGCCACTCCGGGGGAAGTTCATCGCCTTCCATAGGGGGATTCCCTTGTCCAGCACGTTCAAGAATCCGCAGGGTTTCGGCGCGATCAGCTCTGCGACCCCTTTCCCGGAAGTACTCCTCCGTACGTAAAGCAGAGACCTTTTCCGCCACTGCTACGTTGATGAGCTGGTTTAGAGCTACGCCTTCCACTTCAGCAGCCTTGCGCAGCTCTTCCAGTAAAGAGGGCTGTAGTCGCAACGCGAAATTACTTCGTCTCATGGGATCACACTCCTAATCTTTTGTAGCGCCATTGCTGGCAGAATCACCGCACAACTAAAGCCTTTTGTTCCAGTCGCAAAATTACGCTGATTGAATGTCACGATTGCGCTGGAGCAAGCTGATGGTCGCGCGGCGCAGAACACAGTAGCTTCACCGGCAAAACACGGCTGCGATGCGCCGAACCGGAGGCAAGACCATGGGCCCCAATGAATGCCTTTCATTCCTTCTGGCAATAGACGCTTTGGAAGAAGCGCGGGGACCGCGGATCTGGCAGAAAGTCCCCGCGATTGGATGCCATGGACCTACTGCCCTACGCTGGCGCAGTTGGATACCGCCGCGTGATTGGGAACCCCCAGCCAGGAGCAGCTCATGCCATCGGCTCCTCAAACTGCCAGAACTTCGACTGTCAAGCCTTTTTCGTGAGGGCTGCGCGAATTCGCTGGCCCACGATCGCATCTTCGCCGGGCTGCAACATCCATACCCCAACCACGAGCGTGTTCGCATCCGCCGGGATGCCCTGGTTGGGCTTTTGGCCGGTGTTCGGGTTCAGTTCAATCGAAGGCGTCCCCGTGCGCAAAGCGTCGACGATCTGGCCAGTGGTGACGCCAGTGACCGCCGGGTCAAAGCGTATGAGCAGATGTGGAACATGGTTGGCGATCTTTGGAACCACCGTCTCCGTCCTGACCGAATCGATGCCCTGCACGGCACTGGCGATGAGATCCACCCGCTTCTGGTAGTCGCCTTGCATCGACACTTCCGTCTGCGACAGAACCCAGTCGACCGCCGCAACCATCCCCACAATTTGTTCCTTCGCCACCTTCATGCCGCGGCCGATTCCGTCTCCCGGATTATTGTTCGCACCTGCCAGGTCCGTCAGGATCTTCCGGCCAAGCAGCAGGCCCGCGTTTTGTGGACCGCGCATTCCCTTGCCCCCGGAAAAAGCCACAAGGTCGAAACCCATGCCAGTGTACTTCCATAGATTCGAGATCGGAGGCATATCCGCGGCTGCATCCAGGTGGCACGGAATCTTGTACTCGTGCGCCACCCGCAGCCACTGTTCCCGACCAATCTGTGCGCTTGCTGCGATCCCATCCTCGTCCTCCGCAGCGTTGAAGAAATTCGTCATCACCGCATTGCCTGCGCCGCACGCCCGCTTAAAGTCGTCGAGCGTAACCACCTCGGTCACCCTCGCCCCACAGAGATACATGGCGCGGTCATACTCATAGCGGTGCGCACGCTGCACGATGACCTGATTCTTCATGCCCTCAATCGCCTGCGGCATGTCCAAAATGTTGATGTTGTTTGCATACTGCAGGCAAGCGGCAGTCGCCAGGCTGATGGCTCCCGAAGCCCCCGAAGTCACGACCGCCCCCTCGCACCTCAGGCGACGCGCGATGTACTCGCCTGCCTTCTGCTGCAGATCGTGCAAACGCACCGGATGAAGCGCAGCTTTCTGCACCGCCGCCAGAACTTCCGGTGGCATACAGGCAGCCGTTAGCGTGGTATAAGTGCCGGCAGCGTTGATAATCGTCGGGACCCCAAGCTTCGCATAGTAATCCTCCCCACCTGACGATGCCGTCGGCGATGAAAGAGCCTTGGCGGAGGAAACCAGACGGGCCGCGGCCAGCGAACTGGCCCCAAGAAAGAAGCCGCGACGGGAAAGAAAGCCTTCTTGCGATTCAGTCGAGCCTGACATGGTGGTCGCTCCTTACGTCCAGAAACTTGCGGGAAGGGGTACAACTCTCGATCACCGAAGGGGGGATCCTAGATCGAAAGAATGAAGAAAAGTAATGTTGGGGCGGCCTCGCCGCCCTGAACAGCGAAACCCCACCTTAGAGTTTTGCCTTTCTTTGGATAGAGTCGATTTTCCTTCGCCTTCAGACGCCTCTGGCCGGTTCGGGAAAAAAGTAATGAAGTCCCTGTATTCCAACTCCGCTTGCTTGTAACTGCCTTCCGCGTACCGCGCGTCGCCAATGGAGAGCTTCGCGGGAGACACAAAAGCTGAATCCGGGTGATTGTTGATGAGGGTTTCCAGCAGAGAGCGTGCCGCGCCGTATTGCGATTTGTTGATGGCTTTCATGGCCCGTTCAAACAGTATTTTATCCGACTGCTCGGCCCGAGCGTTGGTGTTGGGAGTTTGAGCTTGAGAGGACCCCGCATGACAGAAAAAACTACATCAATGTCACAACAGCAAATGCAATCGTTCGACGTAACAAACTCTCCGTTCCCACCTGAGATTTTCTGAGCCGCATCGAACGCCACTAGCCCACTGACGTGAGAAATTCTACCATTTGAGAACGCGGGATCTCGGCGGATATGCGTTCGTGGCTTCGTCGGAATTCGGGAACAGCACGATCGATGGCGATCGCCTGATTTCGTAAACTGACCTTCCAGAGTAGAATTGCTTTTCGAGCGGCTAACTTCCCTTTTCCACAGTCCTTCCCAAAATAATTCGCATTCCTGTGACGACATCCTTGACTGGGCAAATAGAAAGCGCAAACGAGTATGCGTGCTCTCCGGACATCCCGGACCAACGCAGGCCTTGTCGCTGGCCGTGCCGGAAGCCGCTGCTAACTCCTTATTCCGGAATATTTTACCTGTAAGTCCTTCTGCATCAATATTTTGCCTTCAGCGCGGGACATTCCCATCGACTAACCTCAATAAAATCATGGATTTCCCCTACATCGACGAAAATATTACGCCTGCATATGCCGCCCTGCTCCCTTCCTCATTTTCTGCCCGAACGGGACTGCTGATACTCTTTTATTGATCACATGACGAACTGCATTCGATGTGGCCGGCAGCTTCCTCCTCTGATGTTCGGAAAGAAGATCTGCCAGTGGTGTAAACAGCACGAGGCGGCGCAACGCGGCGAATTGTCCGACGACGCGCCGCAGCCGGTGATGCCTGCGCCCTGGGTTCGCCGCGGCGAATCGAGCATAACTGTTACCCAGGTCCTGTTTGGCGCCAACGTGATGGTCTTCATCGCGATGGTCCTGGCCAGCGGTTCCGTAATGGACTTCCCCGGGAACGTGATGGTGCATTTCGGCGCCAACGCTGGGCCCTACACCTTGTCGGGCCAATGGTGGCGGATCTTCACTTACATGTTCCTTCATGGCGGCCTGATGCATATCGCTTTCAACATGTGGTGCCTGTGGGACCTGGGCGCGATGTGCGAATCGCTTTACGGCCGTTGGACCTTCGCAGCGATCTATCTGCTCACAGGTATTGCCGGCGGCTTGGCGAGCGTGGCATGGAATCCCGGAACGTTGAGCGTAGGGGCCTCCGGCGCGATTTTCGGGCTGGCGGGCGCGCTGATCTCGTCTTTTTATCTGGGCGAATTTTCGTTGCCTAGCTTCGCAATCAAAGGGACGCTTCGCAGTCTTCTTTTCTTCGTCGGCTTTAACGTGTTGTTCGGAAGCCTGTTCCCCGGCATCGACAACGCCTGCCACGCGGGTGGACTCGTCAGTGGGCTGATTCTCGGCGCTCTGATCGCCCGCGTCGCGCCGCAAACTGACAAGCCGCTTCGACGCCTTGGCATTCTGCTCTTCATGGTTTTCATCCTGGGACTCGGCGGGTTGGGCGTCGAGCGCTGGCGCGCGTCTGGAATACACTTTGGACGATCGCCGATGGACGCGCAAGCCAATGCCGATCGCATGATCGGCGCCCTTCAGAAAAAGTTGAAGGAGAAGCCAAACGATGCATCGGCCCACTACGCGCTCGCGCATGCTTATTTCGCTGAAGGTAAATTTCCCGAGGGCGAGGGCGAATTGAAACGAGTGCTCGATCTCGAACCACAAAACGCGAGCGCACTCACGGAACTGGGCGCACTCTATCTGCAACAGGAACAGCCCCAGCAAGCACAGGAAGAATTTTCGAAGCTGGTGGCTCAGGACCCAGGCAATGCAAACGGGCACACCGGCTTAGGGATGGCGCTTGCCAATCAACAGAATCATCAAGGTGCGATCAACGAATACAAAACTGCTTTGAGTCTCGAACCTCAAAAGCGAGGGCTCTACTACCAGTTGGGCGTTTCCCAGGCGCGGCTGAAGCAATACGACGATGCCATCGCATCTTACTTGAAAGAGCGAGATTTGCACGGTGATGAGCCCGCACTGGAGAATGCGCTCGCGGATACCTACCAGGCCAAGGGCATGAAACCGGAGGCTCAAGCCGCACGAGACAAGGCTGGGCAACTAAATGGTCAGGGTGAAAATTGATGTGGTTTCAGATTTGATGTCTGTTCTGACTGAAGGTGGGACAGCCGCTCTCGACAACCGCACCTCGGCTTCGTCGAATCAGCCTCGTGTGATCTCCCCCACCGCTCGCCATGCCTGATTGATGGCCTCGTCTGTGTAGGCGTAAGCACCAGCGTCGGCGTTAGCGATGGCGATGCGCCCGTGGGGCTTGCGCGCTACTTCGCAGGGAGTCTCTGCTCCCTCCAGCCAAAACGAATCGAACAGCGAGTTGTATTCGTAGGCGTAACCGTGGGGCCAACGATTGACCGTAATGGCCGCGATGTCGCGTGCGGGATCGAAGCCGCCGGGACCCAATGTGCGCGCCAACTGCTCGCGGATGTTGCGTTCCATGGTCTCGAAGCTGGTGGTGTAAAGCTCCATGCGGCCCGCGATGTGCTGCTGGCGCGCCGGATGTCCCGGGCTGCACGCGGCCTTCATCATGTGAACAACGATGGGCTCGTCTGGGGTGCGCGGGAACTCATATCCACCCATACTCACGGGTAAATCGAGGTTCACGCTGGTGTGATACATGCCGGGCGCGTAAACAGAACTGGTCCCGAGTTTCTGAAACGACGTCCAGTTGTGAAGGGCAACGTTGGTATAGAGCAGCGGAACTTTCTGTGCCGAGGCCAGCGCTTCTTTCTGCTTTTCGGGAAGCTCTTCGCAAATGTACGGGATCACGACGTGCCAGCATGCGAGAATCGCGTTCTTCGCCTTGGCCGTATATAGCTTGCCACCGCGGACGTAGCTGACTTCAACTTCTTTCGCGCCGCCGGCGTCGCCGAGATGTTTCACCCGAACGGCGGTGCTGTTCAGGCGAATGCGCACCGAGGAACCCGAGTCATCGAGCTTTGCGTAGTTTGCTTTAGCCAATACAACATCGGAGGAAGAGTTCCCTGGAATGGCGTCGGGAATCAGCTTGCGGACCAGCAGGCGCGCGATACTGGCATTGCCGTCGGGAAAGTGGAAGAAGTATTTCTCGGCTTCTTCATTCGGAATGGCATCGCGGTTCATACCCTTGCCAGGGGATCGATCCAACTTCATTCCATCGAGGCCGGGAAGATCGAGTCCCCAGGCGTCTTGCGCTGAAACTGCGTCGATGCCGACCCCAAAGAGCCCGTGCGGGAGCGCCTGATACATCTTGACTATGTCTTCGTGGACGCCGGCAACGTCTTTCAAGAAGCTGGCATAACTGACGCGCGCCAGCTTCGCTTTCTTCTCCTCTGAGGTCAACCCGGGAAAATAGTCCTTCGGCTCCGCATAGAGGCGCTGCAGGTCACGCTTGGCTTGATCGGAGAGCGGTGCGTCGGCGAGAAATTGTTTTAGCAACTCCTGCGATGGGGCGGCCGCGTCTTCGCTTTCCCCTCCGCCCCGCGGGCCGGGATTGATTACGAGTTTGTCCACGCCGAAGGTTTCTTTGTCGAAGAAAATTCGGGAGCGCATGCCGTGCGAAGAATACAAGGCCTGGTTGACGTATTTGGAGTAGGAAGGAACATGGATGCCAAGTTCCTGTATTACATCCTTGGCAACCGCGCTATAGGGTGCGGGGCTTTCGATCGAAAATGTTCCTCCAAATCCCAAGCGGAACGCGTTGTTTACGCGGAATTCGTTGCGCTTGGCGTGGCCGCCGAAGTCATCGTGATTGTCGAGGATGAGGATGCGTGCCTTACCTCCCATTGCCTTGCGGTAGAAGTGGGCGGCCGAGAGGCCGCTGATGCCACCTCCGACGATAATCAGGTCATACGTTTCGCCAGTGTCTTCGGGTTTACCCGCCGACTCCCAGAAAATGCCATCGCGCAAGCTGTGAGCGGTGTCGAATGAACCGGGATGGCTACCTCGCATCCCACTCAGAGCCGGTGGGTAGTAGTTAGGGGACTTCTCAGGGTCGGCAGGCTCTTGTACTCCGTGACCGGCGAAAAGGTCCCACGGCATCATGGCCGCACCGGCTGTCACCGCAACGCCGTTGAGGAAGTCCCGGCGCGTGATCTTGCGGTGCATTCCGAGTTCCCGGTCTCGTGGATCTTGCACCATCTCCTCCGCTGCTTGAGAGCTTACTGTCGAGTCCACATCGTCGGCAGCATTTATTTGCCTTTAGGCGGTAAGCCGCAAATCAGTGAGAACCTGGTGGTCGCAGCGGTGAAAGCGCTGCGCCACCCCACATCGGCGCTACTCCAAGCGACCTCTCCAACAGGGTCTTGTTTAGGAGGACGAACCGCCGTCCGCATTTTTCACGGCTAGTTCAGCGGCCTGGAATCCGATGCGGCTGTGAGTTCCATCGCAGAAGGGTTTGTTGATTGATCCGCCACAACGGCAGAGGGAAAAGGCCGTCTTGCCGGTGAGATCGTAGGGAGTGCCGTTGGCGTCCACCAACTCGATGGCCCCTTCGGGAGCCTCAACCCGGAACGGGCCATTGGGTCTAACGGTGATCTTTACCTGTGCCATTGATGAAATCCTCCAACCTTACGGGTTTCTAGTAAGGCTAAAAGATATCATCAATCGAGCCGGATTGTCTTGACGGTGCTCGAAAACTCACGCGGCTTGAACGCGCACCGAACTCAGACTGCGGTACAGCTGCAGGCATTCGTCAATCATGCGCTTGGTGGTAAATCGTTCGCGGGCTCGGCTGTAGGCCAACTCAGCGTAAGCGCGGCGCATGGCGCGGTCTGCGTTGAGAGCGCGAATACTTTCGGCGAGACTGGAAGCATCGTTGGTGCGGAAGTAGAGAGCCGCATCTCCCCAGATCTCGCGAAAACTCGGGATGTCGTTAGCCACAATGGCGCATCGTGAAAACGCGGCTTCGAGCAAAGGCATGCCGAGAGGTTCGTAACGCGCAGTGGCGGCGTAGATGGATGCGCGGCTATACAGTGCGCGCAACTGCGATTCGGTCTGGGGGCCGCGAATCGCAACGCAGGTTTGTGCGGTGTCAAGCTTCACATCGGCACGAATGGGAATGCGCGGCATGGGCACGGTATGTTCCGCGCCGACAATACAGACCGGCACAGAGTGCGCCTGCTGGGTCAGTAGAAACACCTGTCTGCTGGCGTCCACAAGGCGGCCGACAGCCAGCACGCAATCGTCCTTGCTGACGTAAGGATTAAAGAAAATCGGATTGCGACCCGGGTAAATGACTTCCCCGCGGTGGGGGCGACGATAACAAGTGGAAATGCGGTCGAGCATCCAGGCCGACGGAGCCACGACTGCGTCGGCTCCGGCCAAACCATTGAGAACCGTGTTGCGATACCACGTCAGCGAGCCTTCCGGCCGCGGGGCGCGATTGTGGACGGCATGCGTGCGGGTAATCAAATCGCCATGGGCCATCACCACGCGCGGCACATCGACCGGCAGGTTCCCATAGCAAAACTGGTTGAGATGCAAAACGTCGGGGCGCAGTTCGCGAACCAGCGCGGCCAGGAACGCAGACGACTCGCACAGATCCTGTTCCGCATCCTGCATCCACTCGAGATGGAAGGCCGTCGGACGGTAGTCGAGGCCGTGCAAATGATCCATCCAGGAGGTCTGATCCGGAAATGGAATCTCGCCGAAACTGACCAACGTGACTCGCACGCCGCGCGTGACCAAGCCGGTCACAAGTTCGCGAGCGTAGGTCCAGGAGCCTGACAACGAGTCGGTGGTGACGAGGACGTGCACAAAACCTCCAGCAGGAATTTCAGAATGCCCCCAAGAACGTAGGATTCCGGCTTGCGGGCGCATTCATTTTAGAGTGAATGGGGCTCAAGGGGGAAGTGATTTCAGAAAAGCCTCGGCTATCGGGTTGAACAGGCCCATTCTCAATCCGCCGATGTTCCGGCGCAACGCATTTTCCACCCTGCGAACTGCAAGATTTTGCGGCGCCGGGCACGGGGACGAATGTTCCAGCTGTTTTCACTTTCTCGGGCCTCAGACCGGAGCAAATATAGAGAAGAGCGAAGGCCACTCATAGCGGTGGCGCATCGAGGAATGCAAGTCACCTCGGGAGCAGAATCGTGTCCATGATCGACTCTGCCACGTCCTTGCCGAGACGTTTGCCAGCGATGTGGTCGGTCCGGAAATGCTGGCCCGCATAGATTCGGCTCAGGCCCGCCTCCTGCGCTGCCGCCGAGAAGCTGGTGAAGTGGCGCCTCACTCCCTTCAACGACTCGGAGGTGACATCAAAAGTGAACCGATCACCTAGGTCGGACTTTAGGACTTCGGCTCCGGCAAAACTGATGGCACTGTGGGCGCCGGGGTATGAAGGGTCTGAAGCGGTCTTGGTCGGCAACGGAAGCCAATTCGGGTCGGGCTCGGTGTTGGGATTGCCATCATCGCCGGCCAGCTCAACCGCGGTCACCGGCCGCCAGAACTGGTACGTGTACTTAGCCTCGAAGAAGGCGATCGTAGTATCCGCCAGGCTGATATTTAGTAAGGCAAACAGCCGTGCGCTACGGGCCAAACCGAAATGATGTCCCAATGCCGCGGTCTGCGCGATTTCGTTCCAGAAGTCCTGAATGTTGCCGTTCCAGAAGTT
>Ga0210406_10004680_pt1 | contig 14554 bp, 16 predicted proteins | sample IncBWC30MmetaG_FD_155454 | JGI IMG/M metagenome (GOLD analysis project Ga0210406, IMG submission 155454) | Forest soil microbial communities from Barre Woods Harvard Forest LTER site, Petersham, Massachusetts, United States - Inc-BW-C-30-M | ecosystem: Environmental > Terrestrial > Soil >... | reverse complement strand
CAAGTTTCTGCAGAGAATTCTCCTACCAGCACGAATTGCAAATCATCTTTCTTCACGACGACGTGCCCGGGCAGATCCCCAAGGATGTCGCTCTCTGCCTGTTTCGGATTGTGCAGGAAGCCTTGCGCAACATTGTGAAGCATACGGATTCGTTGGAGGCCAAGGTGGAACTGTCCGCCCGTGGAGACGCAGTCAATCTTTGTATCACCGACTTCGGTGCAGGATTTAATCCGGAGTCTATCGAGAGAAAGGGCGGTCTCGGCTTGGTCAGCATGCGCGAACGGCTAGGGCTTATCGGTGGACAACTCGCGATCGAATCGCAGCCTTCGGATGGGACACGAATCCGTGTTCGTGTTCCGCTATCGAGCGGCATCCAAAGCGCAAGGGAGCCGAAACATCGTAAGGCTAATGCATAAGGCGCGGGTGAATGATCGCGTCAACATAATCTCTTGTCTCTTTCAGTCGCTGGTCTAGTTAGCTTTCCTCGATCGGAAAGTAATCCCGCGAGATCGGGGCGCAACAACGCGATTCGATAGCATTTTGGAAAATATGGAAAATGAGGCGCTAACGTAAGTGATTGATTTAATGGAGCGGCCTATCGGAATCGAACCGACACCTGAACCTTGGCAAGGTTCCGTACTACCACTATACTAAGGCCGCCTCGAACTCTTCTTTTATAGCACGCTTCCGCGAAAAACTTCAAATCTTCGGCGGATTTTGCGCGAACAATGGACGTTCAGGATACCTGCGTGACGCGAGCCGATTTCACCACCGGGGAGCGTCGCTGGCGTTCCGCGAAACGAGTGGCTTTTTCCTTGTTGGTGTAGACACGGCCGAAAGTTTCGCCATCCGCATAGTTCACGGTAACGAGGAAGTGGTGATGACGGCGACGGCGATCCTTGCCGAACTGCGACTTCTCGTCGCGTACTGATTTTTTCGGACTTTTGCCAGCTGTTTTTGCCACGGTGAATGCCTCTGCGGTAGAAACAATGAAATGTAACTATGACAAGGAAATTAAATACGCGCAAGTGTCTGGCAAGATAGTAACCCGTATCTCATCAGTTTTTAGGTCCGTGAGAGCGCCGCCACTTGCGGCAAGTGCAGGTCAGCGCCCGGTGACCGACTGGAGAAAGCCACGACTGGCGCGCATCACGTATTGCAGGCCATGCAGCCCGCTGTTATCCGTGGAAGCCATTTCGCTTCCTCGCAGATCAAATATCAAATGGATGCCGGTAAGTTGGAGCGAAGGCGGAGTGTGCGTTGCCAGATGTCCCGAACTGAACATGCCTAAGCTCGGCAGCGTCCCCCCTCCAGGAAGTCCCAGAACGAAATTTGCCGTAGTGACGTCGCTCTCAATTCCCACCACTTTCAAGCGTCCGCGCCAAAGCGACGCCATGGGAAAGCGCACCTGGTCGACGAACGGTGTGTCGTTGCAGGAGAAAGCTGCTTCCATACGATCGATTGTCGTCAGATTGTTCGCCGCCACCGGTTTTGCGAATGGCTTCGCTGCAGTGGTTAATTGCGCAAACGAAAAACTGCGAGGCAAGACTTGCACGTAGAGACTGTGCTGCGGCGAGGCAGAGTTGGCAGAACGAAATGCCGGCCAGATTCCTGTCAGGCTTGTGGAATCTGGGCCGCCGACAAAAGAGCTGGATTGTTGCGCGGTTGCGGCCTGGGCAAAAGTCACAGCCAGAATGAACCCCAGCACCGCGGGGTAGATGGGCAACTTTCTTGCCGCCGACGCCATGCGCTCTCCGTACGGTCAACTGCAGTGCGCGAAAGATACCCAAGGGCGAGGTAGGTGTCCACTGTAAAGATATACAGTGGCGGGCGCGGATTGGCGGCGCCACAGAAAATTGTTACCCACTGCTAAGCTCTTGCATCTAAAGGATTGAAAGACAAAGAAGAGCGAAAAAACGCCCCGTCTCTGACGCTTTTTTAGCACCAATTTTGGCTGCCACGAAACATTTAGCCAGTTTTTACGTCTTTACTCATGAGGGTCAGATAAGCTGTTGGCGGCGGATGAGGATGCGCCGATGTTGACGATACAAAAACTACCACCTGTTATTGAGGACCTCCGGAACCACACTCCGGAGCAATTGCTTGAGCTACGCCTGCTCTTGAACACTGGCGCGCTGGGCCGCGCCGATCGCCGGCGTCCCGGTTTCTATGAAATGGACGGAGTTTCGAACACATATTACGTGTTCCGGTATCCCACGGGTCACAAGGTACTGCTGGTTGCTGTCTGGGATCGCGATTCGGATCCGGTCGCGGAAATGGCCGCGTATTCCTGCCCAGCTGCCTAAAGAGTCGCAGCGGAAAATACTTCCAGCCTGGAAACAAAAGAGCCCGCACGGGTGTGGGTCCACGCAGGCTTCCTTGTCTGACAGCGTCAGGGCTTCGATTCAGCCCCTGGCATCACGTTCTTTAGCGGCTGCGTCGCTTGTTCCTGCAGCTCCGGGTGCGGCAGGGGTTTGCGCGGCAGCATCTGATCGCGCATGGCCGCGTTGTACACAAAGATAGCTTCGACCAGCGCGGCTTGCGCGAGATCTTCGGCCTGGAGACGCTCATAGGTGTCCATGTTCGAGTGGTGCGTGCGGGTTTCGTAGTCGAGCGGATCCTGAATGAATTGAAATCCCGGGATGCCCACAGCGTCAAAACTCAAATGGTCGGTGCCGCCGGTGTTTCGCATCGTGAGCGTAGTGACGCCCAGATCTTTCAACGGCGCAATCCACTGCGCAAAAATTGGCCAGATCGCGGCGTTTCCCTGCAAATACACGCCACGGATTTTTCCACTTCCGTTATCCACGTTGAAGTAACCGGAGATTTTCTGCTGCTCGGGTTTCAGTTGCAGCGGGCCGGTTACTTTGCGCATAGACTCGCTGAGCTTGAGCTGGTCCGGCTCGGTGGAACGTGGAACGGATCCAAAGTGCTGGGAGGCATAGCCGCGTGACCCCAAGAGGCCTTGCTCTTCGCCGGTCCACAGCGCCACGCGAATGGTGCGGCGCGGCTTTACGTGAAGAGCATTGAGGATGCGCATTACTTCCAGGGCTACGACGCTTCCCGCTCCGTTGTCGGTGGCACCGGTGGCGGAGATCCAGCTATCCAAGTGGCCGCCGACCATCACGATTTCATCCTTCAGCTTCGGATCGTTGCCGGGAATTTCGGCGACGGTGTCAAAGCCATGTTCGCGGTCATCATAGAATTTCGTTTCGATGTTCAGGTCGATGGTTACAGGCACGTTGGCTTTCAGCAGCCGGTAGACACGCCCATAGTTTTCAATCGCGGTCACCGCCAGCGGAACGGGATTCGCGTGGTCCTTTTGATAAACGAGCCGCCCGAACGCGGAGCCATTGTCGTCGAAGATCGTGCCGCCGGAGCCGCCACTATTCGGGGCATCGCGGCTCGGCAGAATGACCGCAGCGACCTGCTCCGCGGCCAGAAACTGTCCCAGCTTCTCGCGGAATTCCGCGCGCCGCATGAACTGTTGCCGCTGGTCCTCCCTGTTCGGCAGGCGAATCGGGTACTCCTGAAGTTTTGCAAGTTCCGCGTCATCGTAGCGCGTGGAGAGGGGTTTATCGAGTGGCTTCACATCGCGCATCGGGCCCAGAAAAAGGATCTTGCCCGCGAGCGTCCCCTTGTATTTCTCGAAGTCCTTTTCCTCTTGGATGTCTGCCCAAACGGCTGAGCCACTCACAACACCTTTTGTGGAAGGCGACCAAGGCGCGGCTTGGGCGATGAACACCGCTTTGTCCGGAGCGGTCATGCGCAACCAGGTATTCAATTGTTCCCAACCCATGCCAAACTCGCCCCAATCCTCGAGATGAGCATTGCTGCAGCCCATGGCGGTGAACTGATTGAGGGTCCATTCATTCGCGCGCTTGAGGTTGGGCGAACCCGTCAGGCGAGGGCCGATACCGTCCGTCAACGCGGAAGCATATTCCATGAGGTGAGAATGAGCGGTGGCCTCCTCGCGAATGCTTACGTACATGGAATAATCGAGGGTCTCCTGCGCAGGCTGTGGGAGTTCATAGGATGGCTGGGCGGGCTCGGGAGGGGGAGGCGTCTTCTTTTTTTGATCGGCGGCGAAAAGAGAGATGGCGGCGCAGACTGCCGTAATCGAGAGTGCGAGCGAGACGCTTGTTGGGCGCATCAAAGGTTCCTTTGTAGGAATTAACTGTTGGAGGATAACAAAAGAGGAAGAAATCGCAAACTGATTGGCGGCACACCAGTGTCGTGTCCCGAAAACACGGTGAAAAGGTTCGGAGTCTTCAGGGGCGAGCGTAGCGAGCGATCTGCTTTTCTAAAAATCCCAAGAAAAGAGAGATTCCTCACTCCGCAGACTCCCTTCGGAAATGACAAAAATACCTTTCCCGCAGCCTGCGAAGTTGTACCAACCATTTCCTCAGGGACTGAAGCCCGATGACAGCCAAGCACTGAGGTCGGAGCTAAAAAGCTCCGACCCGCTAAAGGGCAGAGATTTTCCGCAAGCTGTGAAGTCGTGCCCTCTCGAGTTGTGAGAGTTTCTTATTTCTTGTCGAATTTTAGAGAAGCGGAATTGATGCAGTAGCGCAGACCTGTGGGGCGAGGGCCATCGTCAAAGACATGGCCTAGATGAGCATCGCAGCGGCTGCAACGCACTTCGGTGCGCGCCATGCCGTGCGAGTGATCGGCCTCTGTCTGGATGGATGCATCGTTTGAAGGCGCCGTAAAGCTGGGCCAGCCGCAGCCGGAGTGGAATTTGTCTTCGGAGAGAAACAGAGGCTGGCCGCAACAGACGCACTTATACATGCCGGGAGTCTCGGTGGATTCGTACTCACCGGTGAACGGCGGCTCGGTACCCTTCTGGCGGGTCACATAGTATTGATTGGGGGTGAGTTGCTTTTTCCATTCGGCGTCGGATTTTTGCAGCTTGTCTGCCATGTGGGTATCCCCGGACTAAAGGTTTGATGCGCGTCGGTCAGTATCAGATTCAGCGCACGGCCTTGACGTTTGGCGCGGTAGCACGAAAGATGGATAGTGGCCTATATTCCGTAGGTCAACCAGCATGGCCGAACCGATCGTACACAAGTTTCGCGATAAACGTCGGAGCCGTCGCGCGAAGATCGCGAAGCCACTGCGCGTGCGGCCGTCGGAACCGAGGGATGAACATTTTGAGGACCAGCCGATCAGTGTAAATGCCTCAAAAGATGGGATTTACTTCCACACGCGGCGTGCCAACTATTACAAAGGAATGCGCGTTTTTGTGACCTTTCCGTTCACTTCGGCGCACGACCCGATGAACTGCGAATATGTGGGCGAGGTTGTTCGGGTAGAGTCTCTACCCAACGGCCGGTTCGGCGTGGCGCTGCATCTCTCCATGACCTTGAACTATGGTTCGGGTGCGCCGCCGGGTTCCATCAAGAAAGCATAACATCGAAAATTCAAATGCTGCTGAATTGAAGTTTGGATTGGCGCGGTTCGGCTGCAATTCTGTATGTTGGGATGCGAAATGACTTTCCGGGCGCATCGACACCACCACCATCATGGCTTGCTGCCGCGCCCGAACCGGTCTGAATAGAGCTTAGGAACGCAAAGCACTCAACAGCCCGCTGGCGCGCACCGCTCCAGCGGGATTTTTGTTTTTAGGGGGTTGTGGTGAAACTGGGGTTTGAAAAAATGGATGGACTGATTCCGGCGGTAATTCAGGATTACGAAACGCAAGATGTTTTGATGCTCGGTTTCGTGGACGAAAATGCGGTGGGCTGCACGCAGCGGTCGGGTGAAGTGCATTTCTTCAGCCGTTCGCGCAAGAGGCTCTGGAAAAAGGGCGAGGCCAGCGGGCATGTGTTGCGCGTCAAAGAGATTTTGGTGGATTGCGATGCCGACGCATTGCTAATCCGCGTGGAAGTGGTGGGCCCGGGCGTTTGCCATGAGGGTTACCGAACATGCTTCTTCCGCAAAATGGAGAGCGACGGAACGTTGCGGGTGATTGCCGAGAAGACTTTCTCTGAATCCGAAGTCTACGGAACAAAGGAGCCGGGATGAGCCTTTTGCGGCTGGGAATTCCTAAAGGTAGCCTGCAGGACGCCACGGTGGATTTGTTGGCACGCGCAGGCTGGAAAGTGACGCTGAACTCGCGGAGCTACGTTCCCGCGATTGACGATCCAGAGATGGATTGCCTGCTGGTTCGCGCGCAGGAGATGGCGCGGTACGTGGAGTCCGGCGCATTGGACGCGGGGATCACCGGGCACGATTGGGTGGAGGAAACCAGGGCGGATGTGCTGGAGCTAGCCGAACTGATTTATGCCAAGCAGCGGCTGGCGCGCGTAAAGTGGGTTTTGGCGGTGCCGGAGGGTTCCGCAATCCACGAGCCGAGCGATCTAGAAGGCAAAGTGATCGCCACGGAAGTTGTGGGCATCACGGAAAAGTATCTTGCGCGACACGGAGTGAAAGCAAGAGTGGAATTCTCATGGGGAGCAACGGAAGTGAAGGCGCCGGAACTTGCCGACGCCATTGTGGAAGTGACGGAGACGGGTTCATCATTGCGGGCCAATCACTTGCGAATCCTGGATACGGTGCTGGAATCCTCGACGGTATTCATCATGAATCGCAAATCGGCAGATGATCCGGCAAAGCGCGAAAAGGCGGAGAACCTGGTGTTGATGCTGCAGGGGGCGATTGCGGCCGCGACGAAGGTGGGTTTGATGCTGAACGTGAGACGCGAGAATCTTGCGGGTGTGTTGCTGGTTCTGCCGGCATTGAAGAATCCCACAATCTCTGAGCTGAGCGATGCGGATTGGGTGGCGGTAAATACCATCGTGGAAGAAGCGGTGGTACGACAAATCCTGCCAAGGCTGAAGGCGGCGAAGGCGCAAGGGATTGTGGAATATCCCTTGAACAAGATCGTGCTGTGATGCGCATCCTGAAACTGACGCAGCGATCAGAAGCGGAGTTGATGAAGGTTCGCGAAGGGCAAGATCGCACGGCGCTGATCGCCGCGGGGCGAATTGTGGCCGAAGTGCGCAAGAACGGCGACGAGGCGCTGGATCAATGGACGCAGAAGCTGGACGGCAGGGACTTGGCACGAGACGGTCTGTGGATTTCGCGGAAAGAGTATCGAGCGGCGCGCAAGCGTGTCAGCCGCGAGTTCCTGCATGCGGCGGCACATGCCGCGGAGAATGTGCGGCATGTGGCGGAGCGGCAAAAGCCCAGGAACTGGAATCTGCAGGTTGAGCCGGGCGTGAGAGTCGGCCAAATTGTGCGGCCGATTGAGCCCATCGGATGCTATATTCCCGGCGGCCGGTTGGCCTTGGTGTCCACATTGTTGATGACCGTGGTTCCGGCGCAGGTGGCCGGCGTGCGGCGGATCATCACTGTTTGCCCGCAGCCGAACGATGAACTGCTGGCAGTGGCTGGGATGCTGGGCATAACAGCACTTGCGCGCGTTGGCGGTGCGCAGGCTATCGCAGCGCTCGCTTACGGGACCAAGCGGATTGCGCGCGTGGAGAAGATTTTTGGTCCAGGAAACCGCTACGTGACCGCGGCGAAGCAGATCGTGAACGCGGACTGCGCCATCGATCTGCCTGCAGGACCGACGGAGGCGGTGGTACTGGCGAATCGCGGGAACCCCGCATGGATCGCAGCTGATTTGCTGGCGCAAGCGGAACACGCGCCTGATGCGGGGAGTTTTCTGGTTACAACGTCCGCGCGCTTCGCAGAGCGTGTGCAGGCGGAGATTGAAAAACAATTGGCAACGCTGCCAAAGGAAAATCCGGCGCAGATTTCGATTCGCCAAAGCGGCGCAATTCTGCTGGCGGGAACGTGGAAAGAGGCTTGTGAATTTGTCAACCGGTTCGCGCCGGAGCATTTGAGCCTTCCGGAGGGAGGAACTCCGGCTTTGCATGCAATGCATTCGGCAGGAACTGTCTTTGTTGGGCCGCTGAGCGCGCAGGCTTTCGGGGATTATGCCAGCGGAAGCAATCACGTGTTGCCGACGGGAGGATGGGCGCGGCGGCGCGGCGGATTATCCACCGAGGATTTTGTAAAGCGCATCAGCATCCAGGAGATCGACCGCAAAGGTTACCAGCGACTGGCAAACGACGTTGAGCTATTGGCGCGCGCCGAAGGACTGCAGGCGCACGCAAACGCGATTGAGGTGCGGCGATGAAAGTGCGGCTACCGGTACGCAAAGCAATTCTGGAGCGGCGCACGTATGAAGCACCCGCCGAAGGCCGATTTGGAAAAATCCGGCTGGACTTCAACGAGAACACCGCGGGTTGCGGAAAGGCCGCGCGCCGGGCGGTAGCTGAATTAAGCGTGAAAAAGCTGGCGATGTACCCGGAGTATGAACGACCGACCAGAAAACTGGCGCACTATTTCGGGGTGCGAGCCGATGAAATCGCGCTGACAAACGGCGGCGATGATGCGCTGCGAGTTTTCTTCGACACATTCGTCGAGCCCCGCAGCCGCATCCTGATCTGCGAGCCAACGTTTCCCATGTATCGCTACTATGCGGAAATTGCCGGCGCTGAAGTGAAGGCGCTGCGATACTCGGCAACGATGGCGTTCCCGCTCGAAGAGGCGCTGGCAGCCCTGCGGGAGAAACCGCGCGTGCTGTTTCTCGCGAGCCCGAATAACCCCACTGGGACGCTGGTCGCAAAGCGTGCAATCGCGAAAATTCTGCGGGCGGCGAGGGAGACCGTTGTTGTTCTGGATGAAGCGTACTCGGAGTTTTCGGGAGAATCGGTGGTGCCGTGGATTCGCCGCTATCCGCACCTGTTTGTTGCCAAGACATTTTCAAAGGCAGCGGGGCTGGCCGGGCTGAGGCTTGGGGCGGTGCTAGCGCAACGCGATTCCCTGGCCCTGGTGAAGCGCGCGCTGCCGCCCTACCCGGTGAATGTGGCAGCGCTGGCCGCGGGAGCAGCCGCGGTTGAAGATAAGAAGGCCCTCAACGGCTACGTGCGCGAAGTGAAGCGTTTGCGCGCGTGGTTCACCAACGAACTGGACAAACGCGGCGCGCGGGTGTTTCCCAGCGCCGGCAATTTCGTGCTGGCGGATTTCGGCGATGCCGGGCCCGCACTTTTTCGCGAATTGGAGCGCCACGGAATTCTGGTACGCGAGAAAAGCAAAGATTTGGGAGCGGGCTTTGCGCGCATCAGCATTGGCACGGAATCGGAGCTGAAGAAACTTCTGCGGCTGGTGCCGCGAGCGGTCTAGAAAAATGGCAAGAATCGCAACAATCCAGCGGAAAACGAAAGAAACTCAGATTGAACTGCGATTGAATCTGGACGGGCGCGGAAAAGCGGAGATTTCCACGGGAATTCCATTTTTCGATCACATGCTGGACCTGGTAAGCCGGCACGGTGGATTCGACCTTCGACTGATGGCCAAGGGCGATCTGCATGTGGATCAGCACCACACGGTGGAAGATGCTGGAATTGCGCTGGGCGAAGCGGTGAACGCGGCACTGGGCAATAAAAAGGGTATTGCGCGTGCCGGTTACTTCCTGATGCCGATGGATGAAACGTTGGCAGCAGCGGCGGTCGATTTTGGCGGCCGCGCGTTCTGCGTCGTGAAAGCGCGTTTTTCTGCGAAGCGCGTAGGGGATTTCCAGACCGAGTTGGTGGAGGACTTTTTCCGAGGGTTTGCGCAGACGGCGCGGGCCAATGTGCACCTGCGTGTGTTGTATGGACGCTCTTCGCATCATCAGGTGGAGGCGGTGTTCAAAGCATTTGCGCGGGCGCTGCGTTTCGCGGTGTCGCGGGATAAACGATTGCGCGACGTGCTGCCGAGCACGAAGGAATTACTGTGAACGTCGCAATTATCGACTATGGGGCGGGAAATGTGCGGTCGGTCGCAACCGCGCTTCACCGGCTGGGTGTAGAGGCGACTACGACGAGCGATGCGGCCGAACTCGCGCGCGCGGACCGGCTGATCTTGCCTGGCGTGGGGCATTGTGCGGCGCTGATCCACGCACTGGACGCGCAAGGAATACGGAAGCCACTGGTGGATGCGATTTCGCGCGGCGTGCCATTTCTGGGCATCTGTTTAGGATTGCAGGCGCTTTACGAGGCGAGCGACGAAGCGCCTGATCTGGCGGGGCTGGGTCTATTCAAGGGGAGCGTCACGCATCTACCCGCAAACGTAAAGCTTCCGCACATGGGCTGGAATCAATTGCGGCCGATTCGCACAAGCGTGCTGCTGCGGAGCATTGCGCCTGAATCGTATTTCTATTTTGCGCATACGTTTGCCGCGCCGTCGGCTGGCCCCGAGAGCGCTGCGGTGTGCAAGCACGGGCGAGACTTCGTGGCCGTGCTGGAACACGAGAATATTTTCGGGGTGCAATTTCATCCGGAGAAGAGCGGCGCACCCGGAGCGAAGCTGCTGGAAAATTTTCTTAGGCAGGCGGCATGAGCCTGGCGCGTCGAATCGTTCCCTGCCTCGACACAGATGGTGCGCGGGTCGTAAAAGGCGTGCATTTCGAACATTTGCGCGACGCGGGCGATGCGGTGGAGCTTGCAGCGCGGTATAACGCTGAGGGTGCGGACGAGCTTGTGGTGCTGGACATCGCGGCTTCGCGAGACAATCGCCCCACTTTTCTCGACACCATTCGGCGCGTGGCAGCGCAGCTAGCCATCCCACTCACTGCCGGCGGAGGCATTCGCGCTTTAGAAGATGCGCGCGCGGTGGTGCGGGCGGGTGCTGACAAAATTACGGTGAACACCGCGGCGGTACAGCGCCCTGAACTGCTGCGCGAGCTTTCACTGGAGTTTGGCGCACAAGCGGTAGTGCTGGCGATTGATGCGATCCGCGAGGGTGCGCGGTGGACGGTGCGCGTACACGGCGGGCGAATGGCGACGGGATTGGACGCCGAACAATGGGCACATTGCGGCGCAAAAATGGGCGCGGGAGAAATTCTGCTGACGTCGATGGATCGCGACGGTACGCAATCCGGCTTCGACACCGAACTCACCGCGGCCATCAGCAGCAGTTTAAGCGTGCCGGTCATCGCTTCTGGTGGCGCAAAACTGCCGCGCCATTTTCTGGACGTGTTCCGTGATGGCAGGGCCGACGCTGCGCTGGCGGCGTCGATTTTTCACGACAACACGCAGTCGATACGCGGGTTGAAAGCCTACCTGCGAGACAGCGGTGTGGAAGTGAGGCTGCCTTGCTGATTCCGTGCATCGACCTGCAAGGTGGCCAGGCCGTACAGTTGGTAAACGGGAGGAGACGCGAACTAGCGGTCGCGGATGTATTCGGGCTGCTGAAACGCTTCCAAGGCTACCAGTGGCTACACGTGATTGATCTCGATGCGGCCATGGGCAAGGGGCAGAACAGTATTTTGGTCCGGGAGCTGTGCGTACGCGGGACACGGGAATACAAGATGAAGGTGCGCGTGGGCGGCGGCATTCGTACGGTGAGGCGCGCGGAGATGCTCGTGAAACTTGGCGCGCATCAGGTGATCGTGGGAAGCGCGGCGTTCCAGAATAGCCGGCCGAATCTGCGCTTCCTGAAAAGGCTCGCAAACCGCCTGGGCAAAAGGCACGTGCTGATCGCGCTGGACACCGCGCGAGGACGGATTGCGATTCGAGGATGGCGCAAATCGTTGGAGGTTACTCCCGCTGAGGTAATGGACGAACTTGCGCCGTACTGCGACGGATTCCTTTGCACCGATATCGACCGCGAAGGAACGATGCGCGGGGCAAATCTGGAGTGGTTTCGAGCTTTGCGTGCGGCGAGTAAACTCCCGATTGTTGCCGCGGGAGGAATTTCCACGACGCGCGAAATCCGCACGCTGGAAAAACTCAACATGGATGCGGCCGTGGGCATGGCGCTGTACAAGAACCGCGTGCTCTGAGGCCGCCGCCGTGGCAGTAGGCCATTGGCACTTTTCACGCTGACGCGGGTGCAGTACGATACAGAGCCATGCGGAGCATTCTGCAACTGTTGTCCTTCCTGATTTCTGGCATTTCGTCTCTCTGCGAACAGAAGAAAAGAGGCCATCATGCTGGTATCGTTTCGCCCTTGTGGACCGAAAGACCACGGCAAGTTGTTGAAGCTGGTTTGCGCGTACTACCGGTTCGACAAAATTCCCTATGACCGGCGCTCACTGAGCAAAGGACTGGACACGCTGCTGCGCAACGTTTCGCAGGGACAAACCTGGCTGATGGAGAATCACAAGAAGGCGGTGGGCTATGCCATGCTCACCTACAATTTCGATCTGGAGTATGGCGGAGTGGAGGGAATGCTGACGGATCTGTATGTCGACAAGCGCTATCGCAACAAGGGGATTGGATCGCTGGCGCTCTTTGAGATTGAGGATTTCTGCCGCGAGCGAGGGATTCGCGCGATTGAACTACAAGTGCAGCACCATAACCGGGCGGCCGAAACATTTTACCGCAAGGCAGGCTTCCAAGTGCTGAAGCGGAGAGTGATGTTGATGGCGGTGAGGCCGAAAGAAGTAACGCAACCGCTGCGCGCTATCGCAAGTAAGCGTCGGTAATGTACTGCTGAACCATGCGCTGAGTGTTGAAAAAGGAGCCGTTGATGGCAATGGAGTGGTGCATGATCTCCAGATAGCGCTTGCGGTCGCCGTAGAACATCGGCAAGATCACAGTCTCCAATTTGGAATAGAGATTCTCGGCATCAGCAGCATTGTCTGCGTCTAATTCGTGACTTGGCTCGCCGCGATGCGGTTCGCCAATGGACCAGCCGGTGATGCCCTCGATGTGACCTTCCACCCACCAGCCGTCCAGAATGCTCAGACTCGGCACACCATTCAAGGCAGCCTTCATGCCGCTGGTGCCGGAAGCTTCCAGCGGATATTGCGGCGTGTTGAGCCACAAATCCACACCGGAAGTAAGCTTGCCACCAAGTTCCATGTTGTAGTCGTCGAGAAAAACGATGCTGACGGCCTTCTTGAGCGCTTTCTTGGCCTTGAAAATGTGTCTGATGATGTCCTTGCCGCCGGCGTCGAGCGGATGGGCCTTGCCGGCATAAACGATCTGGAATGCTCCAACGTTCTTGGCGATTTGCCGCAGGCGGTCGAGGTCGCTCAGGATCAGGTCGGCCCGTTTGTAGCCGGTAGCGCGGCGCGCAAAGCCAATGGTGAAAGCTTCGGGATCGAGCTTCAGACCGGTCTTCTTGCGAACGGCCTCAAGAAGATCGTGCTTTGCGAGGAGGTGCGCGGTCCAGACTTCTTCGGGCGGCAAGCCCAACGCTCCACGAAGGCTGTAATTATCTTCCCGCCACGATGGAATGTAACGATCGAAGAGCTCGCGGAAGGGCTGTGAAGTCCATGTTGCGGCATGAACGCCGTTGGTGATGGATTCAATCTGAACATTGGGAAACATTTTTCGCGAGACTTCGCCGTGCAACTTGGCCACGCCGTTCACGAAGTTGCTGAGGCTGAGCGCGAGGTAGGTCATGTTCACGGAAGCACCGCGGCGAGCGGCCTCTAGAAAATCCGGAAAGGTCTGCTCGGCCTGAAGCATACTTTTCACCAAGTCGGCAGAGGAGGCATCCGTTTCGTCGAAGAAGCGGACCTGGTCCGGGACTAGCCGGTTCAGGAACTCCACAGGGAACTTGTCGTGGCCGGCAGGAACGGGAGTGTGCGTGGTGAAAACACATTTACTGCGAACTCGTTCAATGTCTTCGCCCTTCACGGATGTGCGGCCGGCGCGCTTGGTCTCTTCGTCCAGCAATTCCATGGTAAGCAGCGCGGCATGGCCTTCGTTCATGTGGTAGCGCATGAGTTCCGTGTGGCCGAGCGCCCGAAGCATGCGCACTCCCCCAATGCCAAGGAGCATTTCCTGAGACAGGCGGTAGTAAGGATCGCCGCCATAAAGAGTGCCGGTCAGTTCGCGGTCACGCGCATCGTTCGTCGGCAAATCCGCATCGAGGAAGTAGATAGGGACCTCGTAACCGCGGACGCCCTTGGCGGTGTAACGCCAGGCGCGCAGTTCCACGCGGCGGTTTTCCAGCGTGACGGTTACGCGTGGCGACTCTTCCTCTAGAAATTTCTCGACGTCCCATTCGTCGGGCTCTTCGGTTTGCGTTCCGTCTTCCCCCAGCCGCTGGTGGAAATAGCCTTTGCGGTACAGCAGGGAGACCGCGACCATGGGGAGCCGAATATCAGCCGCGGCGCGCACGGTATCCCCGGCCAGAACACCCAAGCCACCGCTATAACTGGGCATTGCATTTTCCAGGGCGATTTCCATAGAAAAGTAAGCGACAAATCGCTTTGGTGGGTGGACAACTTTCGGCATCTTCCAGAATTCTCCGTCGGGCGCAGTCTTGGCGCCAACAATCGATTCGTGCTTCGAGGTTTGAACTATCTATTGTCCGGGAAGCGCGGCTTTCAGGCAAGCGCACCTGGTCGAAGAGTTTCCGTGAACGGATCAGAGTTCACGGGCGCACAACCTCCGCTATAATTCGCTTACCCGCAGGGCCATAAAGCCCCGTCCCTCATGGCGGATATAAGGCCCTTTAGAGCGGAGTCTTTTGTTGCTCGACGTATTGCTTAATGATGCCAAGCGGTGCGCCGCCACAACTGGCAGCGAAGTAACTTGGC
>Ga0210406_10004677_pt1 | contig 14557 bp, 14 predicted proteins | sample IncBWC30MmetaG_FD_155454 | JGI IMG/M metagenome (GOLD analysis project Ga0210406, IMG submission 155454) | Forest soil microbial communities from Barre Woods Harvard Forest LTER site, Petersham, Massachusetts, United States - Inc-BW-C-30-M | ecosystem: Environmental > Terrestrial > Soil >... | reverse complement strand
CGGGTGCCACTGATGAACGCAGGCAGCGCTCCGGGAGCGGGCGGCGGCGCTTTCTCCGCGGCTTCCAGCAATTTCTCCGCTTCCACCACGTCGTGAAGTGAGTTCACGCGCGGCTTCAGCAGCTTCGCGACTGCTTCCGCTCTTCGAAACGTCAGCAGCAGGCAGACGCCCGCATTGTTCAGGATCGCTGACTGCCTTTCCGCATACTCTTCAATCCGGTCGGCGCGAAACGGAGGATAAATTGGCACCGGTACCGCACCCGCCAGCAGAATCCCCGTGTAACAGATAAAAAATTGCCGCGAAGTCGGCAGCATCAACGACACACGTCCGCCCGGCGGCACCCCGCGCCGCGCCAATTCCTCAGCGCACTTCTGCGCCGCTGCGTACAACTCCCCAAACGTCAACGTGTAAGGGTGCTCGCCCTTCTCGTCGTCCTCTGTGATCAGCAAGTGAGCCCGATCGGCATCATGTACGCCGCGGTATCGGATCACATCCAAAAGCGTTTCCGCTTTTTCCACGATGGAGTCGGCGGCTTTCTGCGCCAACTCCTGCGTCGCCACGCTCGCACGCAGCCCGGACAATCCTTCTTCCTCGACGACCGGCGCCCCGGGGGCTTCCACGATCGCCCCGGTTAAGTCTTCCGGCGTGCTCGCTTCCGCAGCCAGCGTATCCGGCAAACGCACGCCAAACGCGCTCTCCAGTCGCGTGAGCAACTCCACGCGCTCCAGGCTTCCCAAACCCAGATCGCGGTCCAGATTCGAATGTATCGACAGATCCGCCAAAGCGCCGTGGCTGCCGAGTTCCACCATCAACTCTCTCAATACATCCAGCACGCGCTCTCGTACGCCCGGCAAATCCAATTGTGCGGAGGTTGTCGCCAAGGGATTCCTTCACGGACCAGCTTCGCGTGAGGCTAACACGCCGCAGCCCCGTTTGCCATCACTGTGGCACAGACACTCTTGACTGTGCTCTTTAGTCTCTCTGCTCTGCGGCCTCTGCGTTAAATCTTTCGCTTGCTACGCACCCTGCTTCTTCGCGCCCCAACCCGGCGGCATCAGCGTGGTGTTCAAATCCACGCCCGACAAATCCACGTTCTGCAGATTCGTCTCGCGCAGAATAGCAATTCCCAGGTCCGCGCCCGCGAACTTCGCCCCGTCCAGATGTGCATCCCGGAAATTCACGTTCCGTAGCATCGCCTTCTGAAAATTCACATTGGTCAGGTCGCAGCGGAAAAACTCCACGCCGCTGGCCTGCGCTTCCGACAGGTTCGCTCCCGGCAGGAACGATTCCGTCAGGTCCGACTTCCGCAAATCTGCCTTGCGCAGATTCGCTCCCGACAAATCCGCTCCCGGCAGCCGCGCCCCGCGCAAATCGCTTCCTTCCAGATTCGCGCTTCTCAGAATGGCTCCGGCCAGGTTTAACCCGTGCAAATCTGCTCCGGACAAATCCGCCCCCGTCAGGTCGGCCCGCGCACCGCCTTCCTTGCTGGCCCAAAACAATTCGTGCGCCAGCAGGATCTCCTCTAACGTCTTTCCGTTGTGCTTAATCTTTTTCAAGTTTCTCAGTCCCATAGTCGTTTCCACCTCTCACTCTGCAACCACCTATTTTACCGAATCCCGTCGCACTCGGGAACCATTCCTCCGCCTGACGTGAGCCTCCAATCTGCCCGCTGTGCTACTCTGCCTTTGTGAAAAACGTCCTCGTTCCCGCCTCACTGCTTCTCGGAACAGCACTCTTGGCAGGGTCCCCGCTTCCAGCCCAGGATGAGGAAATCGTCGCGAATCTCGCCGGCGGCCGTGCCATCATTCACGTCGCCAATGACGCCATCGTTTTCGCCGCCATCGATCACCCTCTCGAATCCAAATCCGTTCCCCCGCGCGTCGCCGCCATTGACAGCCGCCACATCGCCATTTTCTTCGGCGCGTCCGAATGGCAGGTCACCTCGCAACCACGTCCAATCAGGCTCGACCGAGACATTCCTCACCTTGGCGCTATTGATCCCCACACTGTTCCCGAAGGCGCCGCCGAACAGGACCTTGAGCAGATCGGCGTCGCCTTCCTCGAAAAACTGCGCCCCCTTGTTTCCCAACTCCATCACCCACTCGAACTCAAGCCCGACGAACCTCTTTTTCAAATCGTCCTCATCGGCTACGCGCCCAGAGATTACGGTCCGGAAATCTGGCTCATTGAGTATCAGGTGGAACAAACTGCCGCGGGAACTCGTGGGGATTTTTTGCAGACCCACATTCTGCGGCCGCGCTTCACCCAGCTTTATCCACCCGAAAAACACCAACCGAAAACGATTATTGAAATTCGCGTCCCGGCCAATCTTCAGGACGTCCCGCTCCTCGGCCTGCTTCAGCAGAATGCGCCCGGCATCGCCCGGATACGTTCTTCCAACCCGCGCTTCAACAAAGTTGTGGAACAGATCCAGAAAGGAGAAGCGCAAAAGGCCGACCCGGCGGCCGCAGCTGATTTTCTTCGCGCCGCCTTGCCAGTGCTTGCCGGCGATGCCCACTTCTTCCTTGGCTCCATGACCGAAACCGGCCGGTTTGAGTGGATTGTTCCGCCCGACGAACCCCGCGAAAAAATAAAAACCACCGAAGACAAGGACCGCCCGCCGGACGCCCCCACGCTGCGGCAAAAACCTAAGCCGTAACTGATTCTCTGTACATGTAGGGCACGCCGACTGCCTGCCCTGCAACAGGAAGGGAGGCGTCCGATTTTGAGTGCGGGAGCGAAGCTCCCGCTTTTACGCCCGCAATGTTATCTCCCAACCACCTGAATCACCCGAATCTCATCCCCGCCCCGCAAAATCCCACCCCGCACCACCTTGCACAGCATCCCCCTCCGCCCCTGCATCGCCGCCTGCAAACCAGGACGCAACGCCTCAATCTGTTCACACGGATCGCACACCGCGCTCACCTGTAATTCCGCTTCACCAATCTGCAGCCGCTGTCCGATGGTGAGTCCATTGACGTCCAAACCTTCCGTCGTCACGTTTTCCCGCACAATGCCCGGCGCCAATTCAAATAAATCCAGCGTCTCTCGATCCATCAGCAAAACCTGGCGCTTTCCCTGCGGCCGCGCGTGCGCGCACCCTTCCAATCCCACGTCCTCCAATGCGCGCGCCTCCGCAAGCTCTTCCATCGGCGCCCGCCGTTTCGGCGCTCGAAACAGATGAATCACACTGGCCATCGCTCAGTCTCCCGCTGCCGAGCTTTGTTGCTGAGCCTTTCCAATATCCTTCCGGTAACGCATTCCTTCAAACTGAATCTTTCCCACCGCTTCATACGCCTTTTGCAATGCAGCGCCGAGGTTGTTTCCCGTAGCGGTTACGCCGAGCACCCGGCCTCCGCTGGTCACAATCGAATCTCCCGCCTTTTTCGTTCCCGCGTGCAGCACTTTCACGTCCGCAATCCGCGCCGCCTCCGCCAATCCACGAATCTCTTTCCCAGTTTCAAACTTTCCCGGATATCCCCCGGACGCCATCACCACGCAAGCACTCGCTCCGGCTTTCCACTTCAGCTTCTCCGGCTTCAGATTTCCGTTCGCCGCGTCCGCCAGCACCTCCGCCAGATCAAAATCCACCCGCGCCAGAATCGCCTGCGTTTCCGGATCGCCAAGCCGGCAATTGAACTCCAGAACTTTTGGTCCGTTCTTCGTCAGCATCAATCCCACATACAAAAATCCCTGGTAGCGAATCCCGTCCGCGGCCAATCCTTTCATCGTTGGCTCCACGATTGTTTTTTCAATCGTGCGCCGCAAGTCGGCGGGCAAAAGCTCGTGGGAAGAATACGCCCCCATTCCACCTGTGTTTGGCCCTTCGTTGTTGTTGAAAGCCCGTTTGTGATCCCGGGTAGGCACCAGCGGCGCATAACGCTTTCCGTCGGTCAGCAGAATGAACGAGAGCTCCTCGCCCTCCAGCGCTTCCTCCAGCATCACGCGCTTTCCGCCGTCGCCCAGTTCATTCTTCTCCATCACCCGCTCGATGAAATCCGTCGCCGCGTCCGGATTCGGCGCCACGAAAACGCCCTTTCCCGCGCACAATCCGTCCGCCTTGATCACCACCGGCCAATCCACCGCGCACAAAGCCCCATACGCGGCACCCGCCGAATCGTGCGCGCCATAAAGTTCCGCCGTCGGGATACTGTGCCGCTGAAGGAATTCCTTCGCGAAAATCTTGCTGCCTTCCAGTTGAGCGGCCTTTTTGTCAGGGCCCACCACCGCCCATTTCCGCTCCGCAAACGCATCCACCAATCCATTCACCAGCGGCAACTCCGGCCCAACGACGGTCATATCCGGCTTAATCGTTTCCGCCAGGGCAACGAGTCCCGCCAGATCCCCGGCCTCGACTGCCACACAGTCCGCCTCACCCGCGATGCCGCCATTTCCCGGCGCACACCATAACTTTTTCACGCCGGCGCTCTGCCCCAGCTTCCACACCAGCGCATGCTCGCGCCCGCCACCGCCAATCACCAGGATTTTCATTTTCGGCTGCCTTTCGAATAGTGCAAAGGAAAGATAGTCGGGGCAGAGAATGCTGTCAACTCAACGGGGAGTAATCGGAATGAGGAGGGTTCTGCGGGATCCACTAACCGCTATTAATAAAACTAATGGTTATTAGACGAAGTGCGACTAATTGTAGTTTTTCAGCCTTGTCCAACCGCACGAATGGGAATCGTGACTCCAGTTGACGCATCTGACGCTGCCAGCATGTGGCAGCGCCCGTCAAAAATTCCACCGGGATCAATCACCATGCAGGGTGAGTGCACTTCTCCCGTGACCACGCCCTTCGGCTGAATCTCCACTCTCCCGCGCGCAAAAATCACGCCATCGAAATGGCCGGAGATCACGACGCGGTTCCCTTCGATCTGCCCTTCGACTTTTGCGTTCTCGCCCAGAATGACGGTCTGCTCGGAAATAATATTTCCCTTCACGTGGCCGTCGATGCGGAACGTTCCTGTCAGTGTCAGCGTGCCTTCCAGCGACACACCCTGATCAATGAATCCTGTCCACTCTTCGCTGTTTCCGTCTTTCGTTGAACTGGGCCACTTCCAAGCCATTGGCATTCCCCCAAACGTCGCTCCCGATTCGATGCTTCGGAAGGCTACTTGACCAATGTAACTTCACGCGTCGGGAAGTCAACGCCGCATCTCAAGTGAGTTGTCGAATGAAATCCCTGAACGAAGGTCCAGTGATGCTCGCAGCGCGATGCGATTACTTCATCAGCCTGTCGTAGATTCCCATTAACTGCGCCTGGTCGTAAAACTCCACCACCAGTTGACCCGGGCGAATCCGGGTCTTTTCTCGCAGATGAATTTTCGTCCCCAGATGGCGTTGCAACTCATCCAGCGCTTCGCGGATGTTCGGATCCTGCGCCGGCTCCGCGGCCGCTCGAGCGCTGCGCGCGCGTCGCGAACCTAGCCGCTCAATTTGCCGGACAGTCAGGCCACCACGCGCCGCACGCTTCGCGTAACGCATCCGCAGCGCCGGTTCCGCCACTCCCAGCAAAGCGCGTCCGTGCCCAGCCGTCAATCGGCCTTCCTCTATCCAGTCCTGAATCGTTGATTCCAGTTTCAGCAGGCGGATGGCGTTCGCAACCGTGGCGCGATCCTTGCCCGTTCGCTCCGCAACCGATTCCTGCGTCAGTTGAAATTCGTCCATCAAGCGCTCGAAGGCACGCGCTGCTTCAATGGCGTTCAAGTCTTCGCGCTGGATGTTTTCCACCAGAGTCATTTCCAGCGCCAGCTCATCGGGCACCTGACGCACAATGGAAGAAACCTTCTTCAATCCCGCGCGCTGCGCAGCTCTCCAACGCCGCTCGCCCGCAATTAATTGGTAGCGATTCCCAACCGGGCGGACCACGATCGGTTGAATGATTCCACTCGCCTGAATCGAGCGCGCCAGTTCATCCAGCGCTTCCTCGCGAAAACGAGTGCGAGGCTGGTAGGGGCTAGGCTCTATCAGATCAATGTCAATCTGTAGCGGCCCGCCAGGTGTTGGACTCATCGCCGGAGCGGCAGCCGCTGCCGAACCCCCCGATGCTGTTTGCTGCAATGCTACGTGTGCTCCTGCGGAAGGTGGCGCCGGAACAGCCGGCGTCTGCGGTTCAGGCTCCCGAATGAGCGCTCCGAGCCCCCGTCCCAAGGCGTTTCTCGGCATTGGCAATTACCTCCTGTGCAAGCTGCGTGTATCCTTCTGCGCCCTTACTGTGTATATCATAGAAAATAATAGGTTTACCGAAACTTGGGGCTTCGGCTAGGCGGACATTCCGCGGAATCAGACTTTGAAAGATCTGGTTACCGAAGAAACTGCGTAAATCCGTCGCGACTTGCCTGGAAAGACTGGTCCGCTCGTCGTACATCGTCAGTAGTATGCCCTCAATTTCAAGGCTTGGATTCAAGGTGCGGCGAATCCGCATCAAGGTATCCAAGAGTTCAGAAACGCCCTCGAGTGCCAGGTATTCGCATTGGATGGGCACTAATACAGCGTCCGCCGCGACCAGGCCGTTTAACGTCAGCAGGTCAAGCGCTGGTGGGCAGTCCAGGATGATGAAATTGTATTTTTCTCTCAGCGGTTGCAGATAAGCCTGCAACTTGTACTCGCGATTCTCGGCAGTTACCAACTCCACTGCGGCGCCCGCCAGATTTTTGTCAGCCGGGAGCACGTCTAACCCCGCAACCTGTGATTTCTGCACGAGTCTGTCAAACGGCTCATTCAAGATCAAAGCATGGTACAGCGTGCGGCGGGAGGGATCTTTCTGAAAGCCAATCGCGGCGGAGGCATTTGCCTGGGAATCACAATCGACAAGTAGAGTGGGCTGGTCGGCCGCGGCCAGGCACGCTGCCAGGTTCACTGCGGTAGTGGTCTTTCCAACTCCACCTTTTTGGTTTGCAATTGCAATGACTCGAGCCAAAGCACTCTCCCAAACGAGCGGAACGTATCAAAATCTTACTACACTTGCAAGATGTTTCACGTGGAACACTTTGCATGCTGAGGATTTCTCATCGTTTCTTGAGTTGTTCCACGTGGAACACTCAATCGTCATGCATTCCCAAGGAACTCCCCATCTTTGGCTGGTTCGTCCATGCTTTGTTTCAGCAGGCTGCAACCGACCCGAAAACCACCATTGTTCCACGTGGAACATTCGCCTGCATCATTCGGCGTGGTTCTTCGAGATAATCCTTACTCTGAGCTAGGGACTTGGAGAATTCGTGCGAGACCAGGAGAGGAGTTGACAGCGACAGGTTGCTCAATTGCCGGCCAGTGAAGTATCGGTGTCTGGCAAGGTAAAGGGCGTCGCACTGCGTGATGCTTGCCTCTCCTAGTCGAGCACCAACCCAATGTTCCACGTGGAACTGTCGCTTTCCATATACCTCAGGAAATTCACATCAATTCGGGAGTGATGCAGGAAGAATTGCAGAAAATTAAAAACCTATGCACTTTGTCGTCACGCCGACATTTCTTGCTTTTTTCCAACCAAAAGATATCTCTGAAGCGATTTCGGGATCAGAATCGGCTCACGCCATTGCCAATCTCTCAGTTTTCTCACTTCTTCCAGATCGCGTCCCCCAATCCAGAAGATCACTTGGCTCGCTTGAACTCTTTCCGACCCGGCCCATTCGAGAAATGGCTGGAATTCGCCCACCGCGCGCGAGCAAACATAGTCTAAAGGAGTTAATTCCTCCCCCAGTTCTTCGTAACGACTGATCATCACCCGGGTGTTTTTGAGTTGCAGTTCACGAACGACCTCAGCCAGAAAAGTCCCTTTTTTAATGTTAGACTCCACCAGGCAAAGTTCCAATTCTGGGCGAATGATTTTCAGTGGAATTCCAGGGAATCCCGGCCCCGATCCAATATCGGCCAATCTCCCTTTATCCACAGGAATTGCACCGGCCGCAAACATGGATTCACAAAAATGACGATATAGTATCTCCAGGGGATCACGAATCGCCGTCAGGTTCAGCTTCTCATTCCAACGCAGTAGCGTCTTCATATATCGTTGAATTAACACAATTTGTTCGGAATCAACGGAAATCTGAAATTCGCCCAGTGCCCGCCGTACCGTTTCCTCGGAAACTGGCTTCTCTACATCTGTTGTCATAATCGTCAATACCCTGTGATAATTCAAAATCTAAAATCTAGGTCAGGACTGACTCTTTTGACTCTTTCACGAGATATTTGGGAGCGGCAATCCCTGCAGCAAGGTCAAGACCGGCATGCCACATCATTACCGGAATCAAACTGCCGAGCCAAAGCCGCCCGAGCGCCAGCAGTACACCAAAGATCCCAGTGCTCACGATTCCACCTCGCCCTTGATAAGCATGGGCCAGTCCAAAGAGAATCGAAGAGAAGACCACCACCAGCCAGAGAGGCAACCCAGCCTTGGAAAACGCCGCGATGCCGAATCCTCTATAAACGAATTCCTCGCAAACTCCAGCCGTAATCGCCAAGGCAGAATAGGGCAAGTACTCCGACAGATTAACCGGTAAAAGGCGATTAGCCAGTTTGCGCAAAAGCTCTGGGGTTTCTCCTTCCATCTTTCCGATGCGCCGCAGATTCAACCACTGCAACCCACCAATGCAAACTGCTCCCAACAGGCTGGCCAAAACAATTCCCACCCAGGGTCGCTGGCCGAGTCCCATATCCTGCAGCGTCAATCCCCGGGCGAACGATCGCCAGGCTACCACCCCAACCAGCAGCCACTGGAACGCGATTGTGACCGCATACAGCGCTAACTTCTCTTTGGAATCAACCGATGGCAAAGCCAATAGTTTTTTCAGGCGTATGTAACCTCGCCAGGGAATCACAACGCTCAAAAACAGAAAGATCAACCAGAAGTCCCACGGCATCCCGCGATAAGAACATTTTCAACCTCTCTGCGCAAGTCGCACTCAGCAACAAGTTTCCATCTCCCGTCAGCGTAACTTCGGTGACCTAGCTATAATCAAACTGCAGCACAGTGAGGTGTGGCTTGACCGACTCCGTGAAACTTACGGCTATGGTCAAGGCAGCTGGTTGAGCGGCCAAACTGAGTCCCGGGACGCTGGACTCAATTTTACGGCGCCTACCACTGCCGACTGATCCGAACGTACTCGTTGGCTTCAGCACCAACGACGACGCAGGGGTGTATCTGATCAACGACGACCTCGCGCTGGTGCAGACTGTGGATTTTTTCACACCCGTCGTCGACGATCCGTTTACCTTTGGCCAGATCGCGGCCGCCAACTCTCTCAGCGACATTTACGCGATGGGTGGCAAACCCATCTCCGCGCTTTCCATCGTCGGCTTTCCCGAAAAAGGCGACCCCGCTATTCTCGAACAGATCATCCGCGGCGGCCTCGACAAAATGAAGGAGGCGAATTGCACAGTCATCGGCGGACACTCGATCCGCAACGACGATATCCAGTTTGGCTACGCCGTGACCGGAACAATCCACCCCAAGAAAATTTGGAGAAATGTCGGCGCGCAGCCGAATGACGTAATTCTGCTGACAAAGCCAGTGGGCACGGGCCTGATTTCCACCGCGTTAAAAAGGGAGCGCGCCTCAAAAACGAGTGTGGATGCCGCCATTGCTTCGATGTCCCAGCTGAATCGTACCGCCGCCGAAGCGCTCCATGAAATCGAGGCAAAAACAAATGCTCGTGCAGTTCACGCAGTCACCGATGTCACCGGGTTTGGCGTCCTCGGTCACGCCCGCGAAATGGCGCTGGGCGATCCGGAGAAGGGAATTCCCACGGTAACGATTGAAATTCATCACAAGGCAATCCCGGTCCTGCCGGGCGCCTTTGATGCCGCACGCCAGGGAATGATCGCCGGCGGACTGAATAACAATCTCGATTTCCTCGGCGATTGCGTTTCGTTCGCGGCAGCGGTGCCCGAAGAAAATCGCAACCTGCTTTTTGATCCGCAAACCTCCGGCGGTCTGCTTGTCGCCATCGCCCCCGAGGCCGCTGACGCCGCGATAGAAATTCTAAAACACCACCAGATTGCTGCAGCCAAAATTGGCCGCGTGCTGCCAAAAGGTGCATCGCTTCTGTCCGTCACCTGATCCAGAACATCTTCAATTTCATGGACACCATCACTCACGGCATCGCCGGCGCGCTCCTCGCAAAAGCCGTATTCAACGGAGCCGATGTCATTCCCCCCAAAGCGGTAAACAAGCGCCACATCATCACATGGTCGCTCACACTCGGCGCCATTTTTCCGGACTCCGACGTCCTCCGCGACTTCATCTCGCGAAATCCGCTGCTGATCATCACCTGGCATCGCAGCATCACCCACTCTTTGCTCTGCTTGCCGATCTGGAGCCTGTTGCTCGCTGCCCTCACGGTTGCGATCTGCCGTTGGCGAAAGTGGGAGTCGCCGTCGTACCTTGCCCTCTGCGGCCTCTGGGCTGCCGGCATCCTCAGCCACATTTTTCTCGATCTGGTCACCACGTTTGGAACCATGATCTGGTCCCCCTATAAATGGTCGCGCCCGGCCTGGGATATCCTCTTCATCCTTGATTTCAGCTTCACGGCCATTCTCTTAATTCCGCAGTTGCTCGCCTGGGCGTATGAAGATCCCGAGCACAGCCGTCGCCGGGCGTTGATTATGTGGCTCGTGTTTACCCCGGCTCCCTTTGTCATTTCCCGCATCGCGGAAATGATCGGCGCGCCTGTCTCCAACAACGCAATTGTGCTCGCAACGGTCCTTTTCGCGGCCTTGTTTTTGCTCCCTGCCGCTCGTGGTTGGGGGCATCGTCTGCAGTATGTGACATGGAATCGCGCAGGCCTGGGTTTGGCAATCGCTTATATCGCGGCGGCAACGTACGCCCATCATCTGGCCCTGGACCGCGTTCAGAAAATCGCGGCGAGTTTAAATATTGAAGCGGAGTCCATGGCCGCGCTCCCGTTCCCGCCGTCCCTCTGGCACTGGGACGGCCTGATTCGCGCGCCGCGTGGCGTCTACGAAGTGCGCGTGGACCTCAGCGACTCTCTTTTTTCCAACACCGGCGCGGCGGGCGATTCTGCTTCAAATCTGGTTCTGACGCGCACCTATTATTTGGATGCGCCAACAAACTCCTTCATTGAAAAGGCACGCACCCTGCCCGAAGTTCAGAAGTATTTCAGCTTCGCGCGTTTTCCGGTCACGCGGTTTCACAAGGAAGGTTCCGAGGCGGTTGTCGAATTCCTGGACGTGCGCTTCCCTCAGATTCGCCGCGACCGGCCGCCGTCATTCGAATATCGCGCGCGCTTTAATGCTACCGGGGAGGTTCTCTCTCAAGGCTGGGTCAAAAAATGAGCCGGGTTTGTTTTGAATGCGAGAGCGAAGCTCTCGCTTTTGCAGCTCAAAAAGTGGGACAAGTCGAACACTCGAGGCAAACCTTGGTCCGTAAAAGCGGAGGCTCCGCCTCCGCACTCAAAAAGATTCTTGCTTATTTATTCGCAGGGTGAATCACCACCTGGCGCTCTTCGCCAGTGCCGATGCTCTCGGTCCGTACACCGGGAAAATCCTTCAGCGCCAGATGCACAATCCGCCGTTCCCGCGACGACATGGGGTTCAGCGGAAATGGCTGCCGCGAAGACTGCACGCGTTCCGCAGCCACGCGCGCCGTCATCCGCAATTCTTCAAATCGCAGCGCCCGGTAGCCGGCGCAATCCAGATGGATCTTCTCGTGAAACGCCGGCTCCAGCCGAAGCGCGCGAAACGCCAGATGCTCCAGCGCCTTCAACACTTCTCCGCTGCGAGCCAGCAAAATTTCCTTGTCCCTGCCGTCGAGGTCGGCGAATACCTCAGCTTCGCCCTCTTCTCCGCCGGCGGATGGCTCCGCCGCACGCACGGATACCTTTAAATCCAGGCCACCGGCCCGCAACATGGTTTGCAAAAATTCCTGCAATGCATCCGCCGCTGCGGCGCGGTCGAGTTTCCCTTCGTGAACCAGTTCTTTGGTCATAGTGGTCTCAACACACTCGTCGGGCCGGGAACGATTCCTCGCGGCGAACGAGTTGGCCTTAGTTCTTGGCGCGCGTTGGCTTGGCCGGGGCTGGAAGAGGATGCGTCCTGTTCAGGTACCACTGCTGGACGATACCCACAAGGCTGCTGGTTAAAATATACAACGCCAGGCCGCTCGAAAACGGAAAAACTATGAACATCACCGAAAACGTAAGCGGCATGATTTTCATCATCTGAGCCTGCTGCGGGTCGGTAGTCGTCATCGGGGTCATTTTCGAAACAACATACATCGTGACGCCCACCAGCACAGGAAGAACCCAATAGGGATCTTTGGAAGCCAAATCCGTGACCCACAACCATTTTGTGTGTCGTAGTTCGATCGCGTAGCTCAGCGCCCGGTTCAGTCCGAACCAGATGGGCATCTGCAAAAACATCTGGAAGCAGCCGCCGATCGGATTGATTCCCTCGCGCGAGTAAATGGCCATCACTTCCTTGTTCATCTCGGCCTTGCGCGGGTCGTTCATCTTGTACTTTTTATAGCGTTCCTGGATCTGCTTGATCTCCGGCGCCACGCGCTGCATCTTCAGCGTCGTCTTATAGCTGGAAATGCGCAGCGGGAAGAGCAGCATGTTGATGACCAGGGTGAGCACCACAATCGCCCAACCCCAGTTCGGAACGTATTTGTGCAGCCACTTCAAGCCGTGAAACAGCGGATCAGCAATGAATTCCAGGTAGCCGAATTGCACCAGCGAGTGCAGCGGCGGGTGCATGGCCTTCAAATCGTCGTAATCCTTCGGGCCAACGTAAACGCGCAATGCCATGTTCTGGGCAGTTGTGGCCGTGGCAATCTCTGGAACCGGCTCGGACTGGTCTTTCCCTTCCACCTTGATGTTGTGGAATACCTTCCAATAGCGAGTTTGCAGGGGGGTCGGATCGTTCAGCGAAGGGAGGAACGTGGCGGTGAAGTAGCGGTCTTCAATACCCGTGAATTCTTTGCCGCCTTGCCAGACGTTGCCCCATTTTTCCGGCCCGTCCAGCTTTTTGTGCGCAAAGGTCGAGAGCTTTCCGCCTTCGCTGTAGAAGGTGAAAACCGTCTCGACCGGAACCGGATTGGTCACCGTCAAATCGCCGAAGCCGCCAAGCCACGCCACGCCAGCCATCACGTGGTTGCCGTTGTTGGTTACGGTCGTTTCGACGTTCACGGTATAGGAATGATCGAAGTGGAATTTCTTGGTGACCTGCAGGTGGCCGTCGCTCCAGGTGAATGTCAGATCCGCCGGGGCGTCCAGGGAATTTGCATCGCTGGAAATTTTATACAGTCCAGAATTGGCCAGGGTTCCAAGCTGGGGATCGTCAAAAACCAGCGCGAAGGGCCAGCCGCCGGTTTCCGTCGCGGCCTGCGGGTGCACCAGGTCCAGCGTCTTCTGTGGCTTGGAATCGTCCTTGTAATTCTTCAGTTGCCAGCTCTTCACCACCGCGCCGCGATTGGAAAATTCCACGCGATACAGCGCGTTTTCCACCACAATCGTGCGCTCTTGCGAATCGGCCGTCGCCGGGACGGCGGGCGTGGGTGCCGCGGACATCTTCTTCGCCGGAGTCGCAGGGGCGCTGGGCGTATTTGCCGGGGCTGTGCTCCCCGGGGTTGCGGTCGAAACTTGCGCAGGCTGATTCTCTTGCGGCGGAGTCACCGGCGGCTTGGGCCCAAAAAACTTTGCCCAAAGCAGAATCACCGCCATGGACAACAGCGACGCCACCAGGATGCGCAACTCCGGCGTGAACTTGTCTTTGGATTTTCCCAGCGGAGGCAACTGATTCATCGGCGGAGTGCTCACAACTGCACCTCGCGCGTCTTACCCACTACGTCGGAATTCGCTCGCATCTCTTCCCATTTCTCCGGAACCGGGTCGTATCCAAATTTTCCTGCAAACGGATGGCACCGCAGCAGCCGCTTCAATCCCAGCCAGCCGCCTCGCAACACTCCAAATCGCTCGATGGCTTCGTACGCGTAACGCGAGCAAGTCGGTTCATACCGGCAAGTGCCCGCAAACAGAACCGAAAGGTAAGCCTTGTAAAAACCCAGCGCAAACAGCGCCACTCGAACCGCGAAGCTCCGCCCGCCCACAGGGCGATGCGTTTGTAGGGGAGGGGCTTGCCCCTCCCTCTTCGTGGAGGAAGGAAAGTTCACAGCCCCTTCAAAACCCGCAGAAAATCCGCCGTCAACGCCGGCATCGGCGCCGTGGCCACAGACTGCTTCGGATGAATCACGATGTCCCATCCCGAGGTTATCTCCTGCCGGTGGCAGCGGACGATTTCCCGCAAGCGCCGCCGCATGCGGTTGCGCACCACCGCGCCGCCCAAAGCTTTCTTGATGCTGAACCCGAAGCGGCTGATCGGCTGTCCACTGGCGCGAACGAATACAGTGAAGTGGGAACTCGAGCGGCGTTTGCCGGCGCGGTACACCAGGTCGAACTCACTTTTCCGCACCAGCTTGGCTTCGCGAGGAAACTTCTGGCCCGCGGCGGGGCCAACGCCATCACTCTGGCGTAAGGCGATGACGGCCCTTCTTGCGGCGCGCCGCCAGCACTTTGCGGCCACCCTTGGTCTTCATACGCACGCG
>Ga0210406_10004676_pt1 | contig 14557 bp, 13 predicted proteins | sample IncBWC30MmetaG_FD_155454 | JGI IMG/M metagenome (GOLD analysis project Ga0210406, IMG submission 155454) | Forest soil microbial communities from Barre Woods Harvard Forest LTER site, Petersham, Massachusetts, United States - Inc-BW-C-30-M | ecosystem: Environmental > Terrestrial > Soil >... | reverse complement strand
TTGGCAGTCTGGAGGAGCAGGTGGATGGTTCCATTGCGACGCAGTCGCTGATTGCCCGGCTTTCCAGTTTCTTTGGAATCATTGCTGTTTTTCTCGGCTGCATCGGCATCTACGGTTTGCTTTCGTATTCGGTAGCCCGCCGTACGAGTGAGTTTGGCGTCCGTCTCGCACTCGGGGCACGTTCTCATATGCTGCTTTGGATGATTCTTCGAGAATGCATTCTGCTATTGGCTTTCGGACTTGCTATCGGTGTGCCCGTCGCCTTGAGTTCAACACGCATTCTTAAGAGCCAGCTCTACGAATTAAGTCCGCTCGACCCGACCGCTATCTCCATCGCAATCGTCGCCGTTTCTGTAACGACCATCGTCGCTGCGTGGCTACCCGCAAGACGCGCGACCAAAATCGACCCGATGCAAGCCTTGCGCGCCGAATAGCCGGAGGAAACACGTGCTGGCTCCCAGTGTCGATGAGCCATCCCGATAATTTGGCCTTGACCAGTGGTAAATCCTCCGAGTCACTCATCGATGCGGTTCGGACAAGTAGTACCGTTCCCAATACGGGCCTTTGCGGTGATTCTGATTGTGCGACGCGCGTTTCCAAAGCAGACCATGGAAATGACAGAGTATGGAAAGCGTGGAAAGCCAAGAATCCGGCTTTCCACGCTTCCCACACTCTTTGGAAATCGCTTCGGGATTACCACATTCCCACGGCCTCGACTGCTGGCATTTTTCAAGGTGCAAGAGCAAGAGAGACCGAATGTAAGGCCTTTGGACATCAAGGGGGTTGTACGAATGGCGCGGCACTGCCACCCTTGGCACGGTGGCAGCAAAGGACATCACGGTCAGTCAGACGATGCTGCGCCATGCCAAACCAGATACCACGGCAATCTATACGCACGGGAACTTTGGAATGCGCTGGATGCTCAGCGCGTGTACATGAAGCAACTGCTGCGGATGAAGCCCGCCTCGGAGTCAACCCAATGAAATCGTCTTAACCATCGGTTGGTCATCGGGTTGGAAATTTGGTGAGCAGAACAACCACCGACTTCCAAATGGTTGAATCATCGGAAGATAGGGATGGTGGGCGCTATAGGATTCGAACCTATGACTTCCACCGTGTGAAAGTTGCAAGGCACTTTGCAATCAGATAGTTACGGGGAATGCTCGGGAGCGCTCAGGAATGCTCAGGAGCATATTTTTCAAAAACTTACGAACAGGGGCCAGAAAGCTGGACCCATAAATGGACCCACGTCAAACCGGGTTGGCACCCAGTTTTCTTTCGACTCGCTTTTGCATTTTGGAGGCGGCAGTCTTTGCCACCCGTGGCGGACGGGCCTCTTCTGCGCGTTCGCAACTGGACCCAGTTCAACTGTTCAACCGCCCCAAGTCCAGTGAAATGAAAGAGTGAGGCGCTCTGCGGATTCTTACCTCAAAGAACTGAAGGCCGAAGCCGAACGCGATCGCGGGCAAGCCCTGGGAAATTCTGAATCGTGGTCTGCAGCAACGGGTGAAGCAACAATCGTCGAAGCGTAGCCGACGCCTTCGGCAGAGCCATGAACATCCATCGCAATAACCGTCAGAATTTCATCCATGGTTCGAGGAGTACGGGGAGGATTCGGAAGTGGTTGCAAAGATTAAGCGAAATTGGGTTGGTTGCGGGGGAATTTGAACCACCGCCCTTTGGGTTATGAGCCCAGCAGAATAGGCGACAGCAATGCATTTCAAGGACTTGACGCCCGCCGGGAACGACACAGAGTCATTGAAAAGACACGAAAGCACAGTTATTGGACCACAATCGGGACGACAGTCTAATTTTGTTAGCTGCAAGCCTAGACGAGTCACAGCAGTTGGCTCAGGAATGATTTTGCCGGAACCACAAGTGGCCGGTGAATCGCGAAACAGTCGGCAGGTTGATAGGCAAGGCTCATTACGACTTGGAAGGCATGAGCAGCCTTCGTCTGCTCCTGGAAGTATGCGAGGGATGGTGCGAGGCTTGTTTCACTGAGCTTGACCTCTATTAGGAACCACGGCTTGCGGTCCCGCACCACCAGAAAATCCACTTCGCGTTTCTGTTTGTCCCGCAGATAACGCAACTCGAAGTCGCCAAAGCCAAGATCGGTCCAACCCTCCACTGCCTTGAGCAGGTGACAGGCGACAAAAGTTTCCGCCCGCGCTCCGTCATCTGCCAACCCGCTCCAGTCACGCTGGAACCACTTCGGCTCCTTCCGAAGAGCCTTGGCAACATTGGCAAACCACGGGCGCACCATGAAACCGTAGTGCAGACGAGCCAACAGATCAATCCAGCGCTTGACCGTATCCACTGATACCTGGATTTCTCGCGCGAGGCTCGAATACACAAGTTGCTGCGCACTCCGCTCCGAGAGAAGTTGCATCAGCGTCTCCATCGTCCCCAAATCAGTCACCTGCGCGACTTCGCGGAGGTCTTCGTGGGACAACTGCTCCTGGCGCAGCGAGCGCCAGCGACGAGTGAAACGGCTGTCGCGCCGGAAGAACGGCTCTGGGAATCCGCCGTGCTCCCACAAGGCGTCCCAGTCGGATGTCGCGATCTCGGCCGGTGGTTGAAGCTCCTTCGAAGGCACCGCTGTCCTCAAGCTTTCGCCCACGCTGAACGGATGCATCCGATAAAGCAGGTAGCGCCCCATCAGGCTGTCGCTGCCGCGGCGGAAGATGTCAATCCTGGAGCTGCCGGTTACGATCAATCGCACGCGGTCGCCGTAGGTGTCGAAGAAGCCCTTGAGTAGAGCTTTCCATTTGGTGTATTTGTGCAATTCGTCGAGTACGGCGATGGGGGCCCGGGTTCGAAGCTGGTCCAGTTGCAAGGCCTCAGCCAGTGCTGCCGGACCGCGCAACAAGCGCCGCCGGTCATCGATGTTGTCCCAATTGAGATAAGCGTCGCCGATCGACCGGCAAGCAGTAGTCTTCCCGACTTGGCGTGGTCCGGAGACCAAGGCCATCTGGCGGTGTCTTCGGAGGTGGTCGGTTAAGATTTCGGTATAGAGACGCGGACGTTCTTTCATTAGGACCATTATCGTGTATATCGTAAAATAGTACAGACCATTTTACGACAGAGACGAAAAGTTTTCCTCAGGTGAGTGACGGAGGAATTTTGCCCAGGTGGTCTGCTGATCGTTCACATCTCGGACCGGCTGATTGTGGACGTGGATCAGAAACAGGTGAAGTGGCGTGAGACGGATGCCACAGCGGTGAACATTCGGGAATACATGACGTAGATCCCGATGTGGGCGGACATCACGTGGAGTTGGGACCTGGGCGTCGATCTCTCACTCGCGACCTACTCACTCGCGACGTACTTGTTTGAAAGCCCACGTGGCAGTAGTCTGGCTACTTCCCCTGCGCGCTAGGTCAGTTTTCTGTCCTGTCTCTAACGCTACAGAGATGGCGTGGAGGGTCCGGAGTGATTTACAAGGCATTCCTCTCTTACAGCCATGCAGCCGATGGGCAGCTAGCACCTGCCGTTCAAAAAGCCTTGCACGGGCTCGCTAAACCCTTGTTCCAACTTCGAGCTGTGAGGGTGTTCAGGGACAAATCGAGTCTGTCCGCCAATCCAGCGCTGTGGCCAGCCATCGAGCGCGCCCTGAGTGAATCAGAATTTTTTCTACTACTGGCTTCTCCTCAAGCCGCTGCTTCTCCTTGGGTAATCCGAGAGATCCAGTGGTGGCTGACTAACCGATCCGTTGACAAAATCCTCGTTCTCCTGACCGAAGGAGAGATCGCGTGGGACACGAGCGCGAACGATTTTGATTGGACGAAAGTTACGGCTCTGCCCAGGATTTTCGGTGGCTGGTTTCCAGACGAACCCTTATACGTGGATCTGCGGTGGGCAAGAAGCGCTGAGAGCCTTAGCGTGCGGCATTCTCAGTTTCGCGCCGCTATCCTTGACATTGCCGCGCCCTTGCATGGCCGACCGAAAGACGAGCTGGACGGAGAAGATGTGCGCGGGCATCGTCGTACCAAGCGTTTTGGCGTGGTCAGCTGTGATTGTCATTCTGATCGTTGCTTGTGTCGCCGGATGGGAGGCTCACGTAGCGAGGCTGCACCAACGGGAAGCTGAGCGGGAAGCCGAATTGGCTTTTGCGCGTCAATTGGCGGCCCAGGCTGAGGTGCTTCAGCTCCAGCACGGAAGTTACCTGCCGTTGTCGCTTCTTCTTGCAGCAGAATCCATGCGGCGCACTCCATCCGCGGAAGGAGAGTTCATCATGCGGCGCGGGATAGGACTTCTCCCGCGTCCGATTGCCTGGCTGCCCATTGACCAGATTCCGATGAAAGGACCTGCCCGACCTAGCCCGTGTGGCTGGAGCTTGTTGGCCAGCAAAGTGGAAACCAAAGACGAAGGCGTCGACCAGATTGTGTGCATTTCCGACGTCCGTAAGAAAGCTGTGCCTTTGATTACTAACCCAGATTTGAGGGATGGTGTCTTTAGCGCCAACGGCGAAATCTTCGGTTATCGAGACACGGGTGACATCATTCGTTTTGTCGATCTGACCTCAGGGCGCGAAGTCTGGCATCTTCATGTCGATGAGCTGAGTGCTTTCGTTATGAGCCGAACCGCGCAATACGTAGGTGTTCAAACTTTAGGACCTTCCGGGCAGAGTATCGAGGCATATCGATTTGGGAATTCGGCTCCTGTTTTCCAGAAAACATGTAATTGTACGGGTGATGCATTCGCCATTAGTGATGACGGCTCCCTGATGGCGGCCTCCGTTGGATATGGTAAACCCGTAGAAATGATCTGGAATATCCGGACCCATCGCTCGGGGAAGACCGTGCCTGCCGAGTCATATATCCGAAGCAGGGCCGAGTTCAGCCAAGACAACGCGATTCTTGCCGTAACGGATCAATTGGATCTGGTGCTTTGGGACTTGACCGCTCAACGTGTCAATCGGCGATTCCATCACGATGGTGCAGTCACCGCGATGGCGTTCAGTCCCGACGGCAAGTCCGTTGCGACGGCGAGTCTTGATCACACAGCGCGATTGTGGAGTCTTACTTCTGGAGAGGAGTTGTTGCGCATTGTTCATGACGACGGGGTTGTCTCGGTCAGTTTCAGCGCGGATGGAAAACAGATCTTCACGAGTGGTTTCGATCGCCGGATCGCCTTATGGGAATCCTCCGCAGGCCAGAAGTCCGGTCAGATACTGCGTAGGGACCAAGCAACTGACGCTTTGACCGACGCATTTGGCGGGGTTGCCAACGCAGTCCTTGGACCACCCGCAGGGCAGGTCACGGTCGTAAGCCCGGATGGGAGGTACGCGTTGTTGTACGACTTCTCAGACTTCAGAGCGTATCTGACAAGTGTGCCCGATAAAAAGCATCTGCTGAACCTGGGAGAAGCGTTTTCGGTGAAAGATCGGGCAGGGGCGTTTACAGGCGATAGCCTTTACTTCCTGATGATTACTCCAGACGGCCATGCTGTCGAAGTTCGGCATGTTCCGGATGGCTCAGTGGTCGCGACCTTACGCCATCCTGGCAAAGTCGAACAATTTGCGCTCACCAAGGACAGCAGCACAGCGATTACTATCTCCCGGAGCTCCGCTTACCTTTGGAGTATACCCATAGGCAGGCCGATTTCTGTCTTGCCACATGAGCACGACGTAAGGTCGGCGATCTTTAGCCCCGATGAGACCGTCCTCGCCACGCTAAGCGAGGACGATGTGTTACGCGTGTGGAACTGGCGCGAGGCGGCGGAACTCGCGAGAATTGTCCCATACGACAACCCGGAAGACGCCCGGTTCAGCGCCGATGGCCGATACATTGAGATGACTTTCAGCGGAGATCGCTCTGGACGCTGGCCGTGGAAGCTCGATGACCTGGTCGCGGAGGCCTGCTCACGACTCCCTCACAACATGACCAGGGATGAGTGGCGCCAATACTTTGGCACTAGGCCTTACCAAAAGACTTGCCCCAGCCTCCAATAGCTTGGTTCAACACACCCCTGAACGTTTCAGGTATGGCGCGACAGCGAGGAGCCATGATTAGTAAAAAATTAGCGGAGGTTGCCGTCGGTGCGCTCGTGGTGAACGTAGGCGCGGGCGAATCGACCGAATCGGGAGTACGAACACAGGAACGTCTAGCGTGCTCGGCTCGTAGTCCAGGGGTAGGGGTTAGGACGGAAGATTCTCAATCGTTTTCGGCGCAGCCGAACCCATATGTCATTGATTTTATTGTTGTCTGGTTTTGGTTTGATTAGGTGGAGTTTGAGAGAATGGGTAAAAAATAGGTCAAATTCTTCCACTTGCCTTGTTGGTTTCCGAAGCCCTAACGCTGGCCTCCCAGTCACGCAGCCAAAAGATCGCGGCACGTCTATCTTTGCTGGCAAGCACAGTGTTCTGCAGTTCCGCATTAATGAGCCGCTTCAGCGCGTCCGCGATCAACAAAAGCTCGACGCCGCGAAGCGTTCTTTGTGGACGGGATGCTAATGAGCCCTGGCAGTGAGGACTATAACCTGCCGCCTGCCCCAGAGCTCGTTGAGCGCCTATTACCCCCAAACGGAACTGCAGGGATACCTGAAGTTCTCCGGGCTCTTAGGTGCGTCAACGCTTTCTGAATCAGCGACTAAGTTGAGTCACTGCGTGGCTTCATCAAGCAGGAGAACCGAGTCGTGCCAGTCTGGTTTCAGCCGACGACAAAGCGCAACAACCAGCCGGAGTTTATCGAACTGAAGAGGGGTGAAGGGCGGTGATGTTGGTGTATCGTTTGAAATCCGCAGTGTTAAACGTCAGGACGCTCTCAACTGCGTAGACGGTCATGATGGCAACTAGGCGCGCATCATAGACCTTGACGCCTTGGACCTTATTGTCGCCCATCACGGCACGTCCCGTCGGCGCCAGAAGATCGACTGTGATGGGGCCGCTCCCCATCATCTTGCTGGCTTTCGTCAAAGCGGTTTGCCCCACCATGGGCTCGGCCAGGTTTCCGAGCATGACGAGTCCAAGCAATCGGCCGTTATCGATGATGGGCACGGTAGCGACTTCAGTTTGTTGCATCCGGGTGTACAACGACTCCAGGGGCTCTGCTGGGGAAGCGACAGGAAAATCGTGGCGCATCGCCTTCTCAACATTTGCGCGAACGTCACCGTTGGCCAGGTTCGCGATCATGTCCGTCCGCAACAGCATTCCTACAACACGCCCCTGGTTCAATACGGGAAAGTCCTGGTGCCACCCGCGGAGCACGAGCGTTACTGCTTTCGAAAGCTCATCTTGTGGCGACAGAGTCTGGAACTCGGGAATCATCGCGTCTTTTGCAAGAACTGAGCCCCGTGCGGATTTCGTCTCCAGCAGCGCCGCCTCCTGGGCTGCTGCAATCCAAACGAACAACGCGACAAACACGAGGAACGGATTCGTGAATAAACCGATAAACCCAAGGACTACAGCCGAACCCTGACCCACGCTGGCTGCTATCCGGGTGGCCGCCCTGTATTCCATTCGTTTGGCCAGAAGTGCGCGCAGCACACGCCCTCCGTCCATGGGAAATGCCGGGATGAGGTTGAAGCCCGCAAGGAACAGGTTGGCGAACAAAATTCTCTCCAGGAACATGCCGTGCGTCAGGCCGATTTGCTGGACCGGTTCGAAGTGGCCCGTGAGCAACAGATACACTCCCAGAGCAGAGGCCAGGGCGACATTGACCGCCGGTCCCGCAAGTGCCACCCACAGCTCTTGGTTGGGTTTCTCTGGTATACGTTCCATTCGTGCCATGCCGCCGATCGGCAGGAGCGTGATGTCCTTCGTAGCGATGCCAAACCGGCGTGCAGCGAAAACGTGTCCGTACTCGTGGAGAACCACGCACAAGAAAAGAGCGACCGTAAAACTTACCCCCAGCAGCGTTGGAAGGAAGACGTGGTATTGCATCCAGTGGGTAATCGCAATCCACCCGAGCAGCAGGAGAAACGTGGCGTGCATATAGACAACAACCCCGGCAAAAGTACCGATCTTCCAAGACCACTTCATGGGTCCGCCCTCCGTGTATAAACAACCTGGCTAGAGAAAGGCCCCGCCCGTGTGGGCAGGGCCTATGTTGAGCCTTACCGGCTCAGTTCCGACGCAATCATGATGTTGTTCTTCACACTGAACACACCGGGGACCATGCTAGCCTGCGTGTAAGCCACCTGCCGGTCCAGGCTGTTCGCGACAACACCGTGGAGCTCGACATTGCCGTTCTCGACCACGATGCGAATTGGTGCTTGCGGATCCAGTGCATACTTCTGGAGCGTCGAGTGGCCATACACAGAACGGGCTAGTGCCACTCTTAGCCTGTCATCGAAGATCGAGGTGGGTGCCACATCGACTTCATCGATGACCTCCTTGACGCCGGGGGTGGTTTCCACGATCGCAATGGCTGAGTCGCGGTCCGGATAGTTCCGTACCTTGCCTCCCACCGTCGCAACGCCGTTTTCGACACTCAACGTCAGGTTGTTGAACACGATGCCGTATCCGATCCGGTCGTAGCGCAACTTGTTCGACAGTTGATCGCGCAGAATCTCATCGTGAACGCTGCTGGCGACCTCGATGTGATTTCGCACGCCATCAACTTTCTGAACTTTGCGCACTTTCTTTTCCGCATCGACCTTGTCGATGTAAAGTTCCACGTTGCCCGACAAGGTTACAATGCCGTCTTCGACCGTGGCAGCAACCTCTTTGAACTTGTCGCGTTTGCGCAGTTCGTCTGTGGCTTTGGTCTGAATCTGCTGGTCGTATTGGCCTTCATTCTTTTGCTGTGCGCTGACCGGCAGGGCCAGCGCAAGCAGTAACATCAGCATCGAGATCGTCTTCAATTTCATTCTCCTTTGATTCAAGATTTTTGTTCCCACCTCCCCGGGATGAGTTGGTAACAACTCATCCCGGGCACGACCGACGCCTCAGCGTGCGATCGGCTCCTGCGTCAAATCGTTCAGGCGCATGCGAGCCTCGTGATAGTCGGTGATCGTGTCTACATTCGTGTAAAGCCTCTCGGAACTCACCCAGAGGCCGTGCAAATTGTCCTTGTAGTCCTCTCGGGTGACACTCCTGCGGTCCTCGTTCAGCCAATTGATAGAGTTCCCCAGCCGCCGCGCCATGTCTTCCAGATGCGGCCGAGCCGCCTCAATGGCTTTCTCCTGGAAATGCGTAGCCTGGGATTTCGAAGCTTCCAGCTTCGCCAACATCTTGCCCATCTCGTTCACTTGCTCTTTCATGGTGCCGAGATAGTGAGCATGACTCTGCCAGCTCAAGGAATTCCGGGTGCCGGATTCCAGCGTCTCAGCTTCCCGGCGTGCCTCGACGGCTTGGTTTTCGAACTGGGCCAGCATGTCGTCAATCTTGGACACCTGCGGAACCGTACCCGGCGGCAGGATCACACGGTCGACGACGTGAATCAGTCCGTTGCTGGCTGCGATTTCTGGCTGCGTAACCTTAGCTCCGTTCATACCTATCACGCCCTTGAGGAAACTGATTCGCAGCTCCTGCCCATTGATGGTCTCGGCCGAATTCAGCCGTCTCGCCTGAGACGCAGTGATGGTCTCCGGCACCACGTGATAGGTCAGAATCGAACGCAGTTGCTCTTTGTTCTCCGGCTTCATCAGCACCTCCAGCGTGCCCGGAGGCAATTGTCGGAAGGCCTCATCCGTGGGCGCGAAGACGGTGAACGGTCCCGGTCCTTTTAAGGTATCGGCCAGGTCCGCCGCTTTGAGCGCCTGGGTCAAGGTGTTAAACGATCCGCTGTGGATCGCCGTGGCGACGACATCCCGCTGGTTGTGACTGGCCAGAGCGCTGACGCTCACCAGCAGGATCGCCATTACTGCCATAAAGAGTCTTTTCATGGAATATCTCCCGCTTTGAATTTGGGCTTCTCGCCCGTTAACAATGGCGAGTATCGACGGAAATGCCGCGGCTGGAAATTCCCCGTCAGTAGCAGTGGCTTACAACTTTTGTCGTAGCGATGCTTCAGCCCATGGGGAATGACGGTCCGTTGCTGCCGGCGCAGGCAGGCTGCTCTACCAACACGAGCGATTCCAGGACTAACTAGTCGATCGTCGAGAGACGTGGAGAACCTATGACGAGAGTTGCTCACGGGTAGACTTCGCGGGCCCTTGGGAAGTGGTCAGGCCAGGCTCCTACGCGGGGCTAGACCGCGGCTCTTGAGGTTCGAGCATCGCCCGAACGGTCCGCGTCAGTTCGTCATGAGCAAGCTTGTTGATCAGCGCGCTCACCCCTAACACCTGGAGCCGAACTTGCTCCCCTTGCGACGGACTTCGGTGATATGTGACGACAACGAGCGACGGCACCATGTCGGAACATCGCAGATCGACCACCACCTGGATTGAGCCTCTGTCGGACCGGTAATCGTCTAGAACAAGCAGGTCAAAAGTATGCTGCGAAAGCAACATCAACGCTTGCTCATAGTTAATCGCGGTCGCCGTTGCGTAGCCTTCGTCCTCCAGGACTCGTTCCAGGTTCACCAGGACGTCTTCGTCATTGTCGACAATGAGAATCTGCGCCAACGTGCTAGGCAAGCTCCAGGCGAAGGCACAAATATGTTGGTTCTAGGGGACACGTTCTTCTCCCAAATAATGCACACCTTCTACGGTTCTGCCGTCGAGGACTTGGTGTTCGAGCCATCCGCGGGAGGTTCACCGGACGAACGTTGTTCCAGATCGCCGACTCGGGGACTCTCCTCCAGCAAAGGGCCGAACTGCCTCAGGAGGTCCAGAAAATAAAGCGCATTGTCCAGTTCGTGCCGTTCCCTGGTTGCCGGCGCTCCCATGTACCAGAGCTCAAAGGCCCGGCGTTGAACCACCTTGTACGCCAGATCGATCAAGCCGGGTACCTTTGCAGGGTCCGATTCCATAATGGCTGCTCGATAGAGTGTCTGCCAGTCGTCTGCTGTTGGAGTTCGTGACATAGATCAAAATCCTCTCCGCGTAATCTCACACGTCGCACTCCGCGTGGACAATTCCACACGGGTAGCAGGCGGCTGCTACTTTGGTTGCAGACTCGTTTGCCACGGGAGTGCGCGGAATTGAAAAGGAAAACCTACAAGGAGGGATTGAACGGCTCGAGCCGCGGCTAGAACAGTGAAGGCTGGTTCACGGTTGCCAGTGGTGTGGAAGTGATCGGACCAAATCAAGTTCACTTTCGAACGAGCCCGTGCTCGATAGCAAACAAGGCCAGTTCGAGGCGGTTCGACATGCCGACCTTGTTGAAGACGTTGGTCAGATGCCGTTTTACCGTCTCCTCGGTGATGGAAAGTGACTTGGCAATGTCGCGATTCATACAGCCTTGTGTAATAAACGAAATGATCTCAGTCTCTCGCGCAGTCAGCCCAAATCGGCTTTGCAACTCGGCAGGCTGCAGGTTCGCTGCGCCCAGCTGTTGCACGATTTGTACTACGTTGGAAACGCTCCGACTTTCGATCCAGTACTGGCCTCTCATCACCGCATCGAGCGCCGGTAGCAACTCCGCCACCCTCTTCTTCAGAACCACCCCCCGTGCGCCGAGTTGTAACGCCTCCAATACCTGCTTGGCGCTGATGGCGGAGCACAGCAAGATAGTTCGAACTTCCGTGCCCGCGGTTGTGATCGCCCGCAGCGCCTCCAACCCGGGAAGGTTGGGCATCAGCAGGTCCAGAAGCAAGATGTCCGGGTTAGTTTCTCCGACAAGTTCGGCGGCCATCTTCCCATCTTCGGCTTCACCCACGACTTGGAAGCCGCGGGAGACTTCCAGAACGGAACGCACTGCCTGCCGCACGATGGGGTCATCGTCGGCGATCAACACTCTCGCCACGCCCGGGCTCTCGGTCGTACCCTTCATGAATCGCACTTCTCCTGTGTTCTCGCCGGGACTTGCGTCTCTTCAATGAGGTTGCGCAGTCGGAGCACTAGTCCTGCCATCACTCCAATTTCGGGCCCGGACTCTTTACCCAAGAGTTCCTCAATTTCAGCCGCGCAGGAAGAGGCCTCGCTCAGTCCGAACATTCCAAGCGACCCGGAAAGCCTGTGGGCCGCCGACAGAGCGGTTCCAAGACATTCCTCATTCGTTCTTCCTGATCGTAGGGCCTGCAGAAAGCCCTCCAGCGTTGCCAACCGGGAAAGCGCTTCAGGTCTGCTGTTCAGCCAGACTTTCTCTAGCGCAGTTCGGACTTTTTCTTCATTCCTCTGCGGCGTCACTCCGGTTCTTGTCCTTTCCCGAAGACCCCCAACCCAGTATCTCGCAAACTTGATCTGGCAGTTGCATCGGATCAAAAGGCTTGACGAGGACGCCGACCGCTCCTTGGCCCACGAGTTCTTGTCTGTTGGCCTGAACCTTCGCCGTCAGCATGATCACGGGAATGGGAGCCGTTTCCGGGGTCTGTTTGAGTTGAGCAAGAGTTTTACGGCCGTCCAGGTCGGGCATCATGAGGTCCAGAATGATGGCGTCAGGTCTTGCCTCGCGCGCGATTGCCAGACCGCGCTGTCCGGAATCAGCCACTAGAACCTGAAACCCGCCCACCAACTCCAGGCTGGTCTTCGCTACCTGTCGAATGTCACGGTCGTCGTCGATCACCAGCAAAGTTCGCGGCATAGTTGCATCTCAACGCCTCACTCCGTTGTCATCGAGTCGGATTCCAGCGGCAGCTGTATATAGAACTTGCTTCCTCTGCTCAGTTCACTTTCCGCCCAGACTCGACCATTATGTTGCTGTACGATGCTGCGCACGATCGCCAGCCCAAGCCCGGTTCCTCCTTTCTCGCGTGCATCGGAAGCATCCACCTGTTGGAATCGCTCGAAAATGGTTTCCAGCTTGTCCTTGGGAATTCCACGGCCGTTATCCTCAACGCGAAACATCACGCTGCGGTCAGTACGCTCCGCCGCAAATTCTATCCGATCACCCCGCGGCGAGAATTTGATCGCGTTTCCCAGCAAGTTGACGAGGGCCTGCACTATGCGTTCCTGATCAGCATTGATCGATCCTGCACAGGGAGATACCTCGATCGTCACACCCTCTCCTTCAGCAACCAGACGCACAGATTCGGAGGATTCTTTCATCAGAGCAGCCACATCGCACAACCGCTTGTCCATTGTTATCCGGCCGGATTCAATGCGCTGCAGATCCAAGATGTCATCTACCAGTCGGCTCAACCGGTCAGAATTGCTGAGCGCAATCTGCGCCATTTCGCCTGCCTTCGGTGGCAACGGCCCGGTTACACCCCCGACCAGCAAGCCCAGCGCGCCTTTGATCGAAGTCAGAGGCGTTCGCAACTCATGACTGACTATCGACACAAACTCATCTTTCATCTTTTCGATCGCACGCTGCTCGCTCAAGTCCGTCGCGATCATGAGATATCCGGCCAGATCATTCCCTCCGGTCCGCAGTGCCGTCACTGAAAGGGATACCGGGAATCGCGTGCCATCCTTCCGAACATAGGTGCACTCAAGATCGTCTGCTACCCCGTAACCGGCCTTCGTGACTAAAGCCTGGTAGTCACCCCCAACGGGCATCCCCATAGCCCGCGTCAACTGGACCCCGCGCGATTGCAACTCGGCGGCATCGTGTAGTCTTAGGATGCTGCTTCCTGCTAACTCTGCCCCCCTATACTGGAGCCACCGTTCTGTCGCCGCATTGACCGTCAAGATCAATCCCGCCTTGTCGGTTGAGATCATGCTATAGGCCGCACTGTTGAGGATAGTGCGCTGAATCCCTTCCGCATTTTGCAGAGCTTCGTGATCGCGTTCGCTTTGGCGGTTTAACCGAACAATCACGAGCGATGCAGTCAGCAACAGCACGATTCCCAGCAGGCAAGTCACTCCAACTGCAAGAATCGTGCTCCGTGCCCGCTCTCTTGACTCTCGCTCCCGCGACAGCAAATCGTTGCGCTCCTCGGTCTGTACGATCGAGATTCCGTGCCGGATTTCGTCTGTCAGTCTCTTGCCTCGATCCGATTGCAGCACTCGCACCGCAGCCTCAAGACCACTTGTCGTTCGCGCCTGTACCAGTTCTTTCATCGCTTCGAGCCTGGCTTTGATGACTGGCTCGAGTTCCTGAAGCTGCCGGGAACGATTCGGATCGGCCGCAAGATCACGGCGCAGCACCTGCATGGTCGTGTCGAGTTGAGCCAGTGAGGCCTCATATGGCTTCAGCGATTCGGTCCTTCCACTCAAGGCGTAGTCTCGGCAGCTGGACTCGGCGTCGTCGAGCAAGACATGCAGAGCTGCGAGATCCTCAATCAGTTTGTGCGCCTGCGCCAGACGCTGATTGGCGGCGATCAGCTCCTTGGTATTGCGGTAAGACAGCCAACTCACGGCAGACAACGCAGCCAGACTCACCACCGAGGCCGCGATGATCCAAAGGCGGATTCTGCCTATCATGACCATGATCATAACCTTGGAAATGGTCTGAGATCGGGCCCCGGTGCGTTCATTCATCGGATCTCGCGCAACATATGGAGCCACCTATGCCAAGAAAACAGTTTTAGAGCGTCCGACCTGTCAAACAAGACAAGAGCAACCCGCGGAACTCGAACAAAAAATCGCGGTAAGCTCTGCTAGCTTTCGACTTCTTCACCTAGAA
>Ga0210406_10004675_pt1 | contig 14560 bp, 11 predicted proteins | sample IncBWC30MmetaG_FD_155454 | JGI IMG/M metagenome (GOLD analysis project Ga0210406, IMG submission 155454) | Forest soil microbial communities from Barre Woods Harvard Forest LTER site, Petersham, Massachusetts, United States - Inc-BW-C-30-M | ecosystem: Environmental > Terrestrial > Soil >... | reverse complement strand
ATAGCTCTGCTGGCGCGCATACCTATCAAGCCATTTCTGCACGCGGTCACCGAGCCTTTGACGATTGCTTTTGCTACCGCTAGTTCCGAAGCGACTCTACCGCGCGCGCTCGAGGAGATGGAATTGTTCGGCGTGCCGCGGGAAACGGTGGCCTTCGTTTTGCCCACCGGCTACAGTTTTAATATGGACGGTGCGAGCATTTATCAATCGCTTGCGCTGATTTTTGTGGCGCAGGCGGCGGGGATACACCTTTCGGTTGGACAACAACTCATGATGCTGCTCACGCTGATGATCAGCAGCAAAGGGACGGCGGGCGTGGCGCGGGGTTCTCTGCTGATTGTTTTTGGCGCGGCTACTTCGTTTCATTTACCGATGGAGCCGTTGTTTTTACTCTTTGCCATCGATCAGCTGATGGACATGGGGCGCACCGTCGTTACGGTGCTGGGCAATTGCGTGGCTTGCGTGGTGATTGCGCGATGGGAAGGCGAGTTTCAAACGGAAGAGGCGCATTGAAAAGACTGGCGAAGACGCGGAGTCGATTCGGGACGCGGCAGATCGCTACATTTCGCGGTAATTCAAGAGTAGAAGACCGATAAGAAGGAGGCAGCTGGGCCAGAGCCAGGCCATATTGTCGCGCACTTTGTTTTCCGAGGGAAGACGAAGTTCGAGCCAGCGCGACCAGCCGGCTAGAACGCCCAAGACCGCCAGAGGAGCGTGACTCAGTTCGGCTAGGACCTCTTCTTTTATGTTGCCCAGACTGTGGGAGTGGGTGAGAAGAAGAGCGCTGGCAACGGCAACGAGCGCTGGAAAGATAAGGCGAGTTCGTTCGGTGGCGACGCGGCCGGTTTGCACGCGCCATTCAAAGACCGCCAGCGCGATGACTAGCAGCGCGAAAATTCGGTGAAGCAGTACTTCGGGATCCTGGAGCGTGACCCAAAAGCCATTGGGGCCTAGCGGCCACGTTTCGGGATCGCTTCTCAAGAAAAGAAAAACTGAGAGACCAAGAAAGAGGAGGGGCCAGTTCCGAGCCCGGGGGAAATGCTTCGTTTGGGCAAGAAAAGCGAGCAGTCCGATGGACAGAACGATCAGGCCTGCCCAGTGATGGTTGTACTCCGACCAGGATTTTTCTGCGGGCGTATTGGGGCGCGTTCCGGCTTGGCCGGGAACGAACGATGCGGACGAGAGAGTGCCCCCATCGAAGGCTGTTACTTCGGCGGCGTAAATGTCTTCAGGGAGGTCCTGAATGGACGGGCTGGCGAGGCGCGGGGGTTGCGGCGCCAAACGAGCGACGATTTCGTGCGTCGAGACGCGGTCTGTCCTTAGATCGACTGCCGGCGGAAGCGAGGTTAGCGATGCGGCGGTGAGAATCACAGTGATTCCAATGCCGATTTCTGCTTCGCCGAAACGTTTTAGGCTGGCGATTACGGCGCCGCCAGATGGTGATCGGGCAATTTGAAAGTTTAAAGCGCCGAGAAGCAGGAGGGTGCCAAAGAGGACTGCTTTTGTGGCAACCATGATGCCGTAGGAAGTGCCGTAGATGGCGTCGAGCGAACCGACGTAGGCAAATCCCAGGGTGAATCCGGCTGCGGCCAGGACGCCGACGCTGAGGAGCGCAAGTTTTGAAAAACGCGCGATGAGTTGGCGCGCGAACCGATTATCCGGGGAGCGTGGTATGGCGATCAGGAGGTAGAAGAGACCGCCGAGCCAGGTGGCCGTGGCCCCTTGATGGAGCGCGGTGACCACGGCGAGGGGAAAACGGTACTCGAGGCGAGCCATGGCGTGGCTGGTCATTACGGACGAGAGGAGAATTAGTAAGGCTGGGACGAGCATGACCGGGTAGCTTTTTGAAGATCCGGCGCCGGCGAGAGCGGCGATGGTCAATGCGGAGGCAACGGCGAGAACGCCGGCGAGAACGAAACTCGCGCCGCTGACGTCTGCCAGGGTCATGCTCGCTGACTGCATGAGGATCAGGGTGTTGGCGAGGATGTATGCCAACTGCGTTACGGCCAATGCTAGGGCTGCGCGGCGAATCCAGCGAAGGCAGGCTTGGTTGATGACTTCCGATTGCGGGTTTCGACTGCAGGCGATGAAGTTCAGAAAGACGATCCCGCCGATAGTGAGCGATTCGAAGCTCAGCGTGCCGCCCCGGAAGAGTACCGAGAGGAAGCCGAAGATTTGAAGGAGACGGGCCATGGATGGGTGTCAGGGTTGCGTGACTTGAAAGGGGATTTCGCCGCGGGTGATGTGCCCGTCGGACGCCAGGACTTGCCAACGGATGCGGTATTCGCCAGGCGGCAATCCCTGGGCTTGCGATGCGAGAGCGTCGAGGGGGCCGTCTTTGGTTATCGCCAGCGATTGCGTGGAAGCATCCGGCTTGACCAGAGTAAGCCGGGAACGGGTCGCGTCGATGCGCACATTGAAGCGGAGCCTGATGGGGATGCTGGGCCCGGCGACAATGCTGTTGATCGACGGACTGGATTCCAGAAGGATGGCGTGCGCCATTGCCGAGTGCGCCAGGACCATGGCAACCGCGGCGAACGAACACACACAAGCACGACTCTGCGACCTGGGTGCATCACTCTCCACTTCGCCACGAAAGTCCAAGCTGCGCGAGGAAGCTTTCGCCGAAAACCACGAGGAAGAAGATAACCTGGTACGAACAACTATGTTATTTCAATCGGCGGTGGCTGCCAAGCCGCAAGACCGAATTGTTGCCGCGCGACTTGCCGATAAGCGAGGACATCAGCGACGGGAAGGTGAAGGTCGCACGTCAAGACGCTCTGGCCAGCCTCCGATTCTTACAGGAGGAAAAACCGCCATAGGAATGGTTTGCGCGAATTTGCGTTTGAGGTACCAGCATGGCGGATCGCCGTTGTGAGGGAACAACGCGTGGACGCACTCGGCGGTTTGCTGGGGTTGCAGCGGGTCGACGCTATACTCGGTCTTATTGCCTTTTTCGTCGATGGCTAGGATGCGAAGCGCGGTGACGGTTTCAAAAGGGCTGCCGGGTTTCGGATGCATCATGCGCACGCGAACCCAGGCGAAATCGCAGACGTAAACGATGGCCACTGCTAAGACCACCGCGATCAGGATGCCTCGGACGATTGTGCGCGTTGCGGGCAAGCGAATGATTCCTTTCGGTAAGTAGACAATACCGGGAGGATTTCGTCACCCAATTTTCCAGTCTTCAGAAAAGCGCTACGGCTTTTCCTTCGGGACTTCGGTGGCCTGACCGATCTTGATCGTGGATCCAAACCGCTTGTAGTTCTCGTAACGGACAGTCATGCGAATGCGCACGCCGCCTCCGCTGAATTGCAGGGTGTCTTCGGAATGCGTGTACGTCGGAAACCAGAAATGGCCCTCGATGTTTTCGCGGAAGGTTTCGAAGCGGGGGAAGACGTTCTCCTGTCCGTGCTTTTTGATGTCGGGGACGGCTTTGCCGTCGGTTTTGACGATGCCGAAATCCGCCTGGTCGACCCAAACGCGGCCCTGGAAGTAGCGCTGATTCTTCTCGATTTTCTTGGGGGCGACATCGAAGACGTACGCATTGATTTCATCGAGTTGCTGTTGGCCGGCGTATTTGACGTCATACTTCTGCACTTCGTCGGTGGTGAGCACGAACGGCTGAACATGCTCGAGGTCGTCGAAGTCCTGCTGCGACATTTGGATGCGCTGGAGGGACGGAGCGGGAGCGTCGGTCACGTGCTCGGTCCGCTTGCCCGCAGGGGTAAAGACGATGTCGCTGGTCATGCGATATTCGCCGTCGGGCCGTCCGGAGTATTCGTCGATGGTTTGGATGACGAAAGTCTGCGTATACGTGTAGTTATCGCGCTCTTTCTTAAATTCGAGCTCACGCGCGGCGAACTTCTGGACAATTTGATCGGGAGGGACTTTAGGCGGATCGGTTGTAAGTGGCGACTCCGTGGTCGTCTGATGAGGCGTACTCGCGGGCGCGGAACCTGGCTGCGGCAGAGGTGCGGGCGCGGAGTAGGTCGGCGGCGGCAATGGGCCTGTTTGCTGCGCGGCAAGGGGCAGCGCAATGAACAGCGCGGCCGAAACAGCAGAAAAAGCAAACGCCGACGGTGCGAGAATTTTTTTCATTGGTGTCCCGATGATGTGTTGCATTCCTTTCCTATTCCTTTCGATGTGTGCAACGGCCTAAGAGTTATGACCTTCAGGATAGCGCCGGGGTTGCTTCTCGTCCAGAAGGATGGGGAATCGGAATTCATAATGGCGCGATGCACAAGGCCGCTAATGTTCCGAGCGGGGTGTGATAAGCTCTTTGAGTATCCCGGTGGGGCCGTGGCGCAGTTGGGAGCGCGCCTCGATGGCATCGAGGAGGTCGTGGGTTCGAATCCCATCGGCTCCACCATTTGAAGAAATGATTTCGCAACGACGCGGATTTCTCCGTCCTGCCCCCAAAAGACGACGACTTCGCGGTCAAAAACATATCTCTCCTCAGGAGCCGGAAATTCCCAGTGTGCGCCCGCTGGCGTCTTCTTCACCGGCATCAATATCACCCTCCCCCGTGTGGGCATCGCCAAATCCCTCGAATGCCTCGCCTACAATCGCTTCAAGAGATGCGACCTCGGCGTCCGTCAGCTTTTTGAATTCGCTCGTCCGCCGCCTCTTAGGCAACTTCCCTTTGTTCTTCCGTATGAACATCAGAAGGTTTTCAGCCAGCCTGTCCGGCATTTCGACCGTATTCATGATGCGCCGCAGCGCCTCGTCATGGCGGCGAAGATAGTCAATTTCGCGCGGCAAATCCTGCTCAACGGTTCGCCTGACGCAAGCATAGAGAAATTCTGCTGCCTCCGTGGCGTCAAAATACCGATACAGATCCGCGGTGTCGTTCAACACCTCCACATTCCGGTGCGGAGTCGGTCGCCACTCGATGAAACTCATTAGCGGTCCCGAATGGGCCTGAAGTGTCTTTCGGTATTCATCGATCCGGTCATACATTACCGAGGACACAGGAAACACCATGCCCGGCGGCGTGAATTTCCGCTCTGCAAGCACATGATGAACCAAGCAGCGGTGCAGCCTCCCGTTTCCGTCCTGAAAAGGATGGACATACACAAATCCAAACGCCGTGGCCGCTGCTTGCAGAACTGCGTCTACAGCGTCTGCACTCATTCGGTCGTTCGCCTCCAGCGTACCCGCCATTAGATCCGGTAGGTCTGACGGCCTCGCACCGATGAACTCCGGCAACGGCTCGCCGTTGTGATCGCGCTCGCCCAGAAACACACCATCAGGCCGCAGGCCAACGCGCACAAACCGTGGGTCTTCTATCAGAACGCCTTGAAGCCGAATGATCTCACCAAGGGTAAGCTTGCTCTTGCCCGCCTGCAGAACGGCCCGGCCCCACCGCTCCAGCCGATTGCGCGGAGGCCGTTCGCCCTCGATTTCAAAACTCGCAAGGCTATCGGCCAGAAGCAGGAAACTTGCCGCACGGGAAACCAGATGTGCGCCTGTGCGCCCCAGTGTTTCGGCGGCCTTCCCCGCAAGTCCGCTTTGCGTAAACTCTGTCAACAATTCCGTCCGTCGTATGATCGGACAAAATCTGCCGCTGCCGAGAAGGTTGTCCCGCACGCGGTGGCGCCGCGAAAGACGCGGCTTTCCCGTGAAGTACGCATCTGCATCAAGGACATCCACAGCCGGAACGCCCGGATCGTCCGGCACATCCAGTGTGCGTCCTGTCATCAACTCATACAGATACCAGGCGCGGCGCGAAGGGATTCCGGTCGGCGTCGCCTTAACGAACGCCTCCAGAACCTTCGGGTCCACCGCATCGAAAATCCGCTTCAGCAGAAGCAGGTCGAGATTTTCGTGACGAAGAGCAAAGCTCAGGTGATCTCCGAAGGTTTCCCCCGGCCAATACCTTCTGTCGAAAACGCGCCAGGTCCCTTCCTCGCGGATGCTGCCGCTGACGTGCTTTTCCGACACACACGCCGGTCTGCGCACTGGGCCCTTGACCCCGAGGACGTGAGTCAGCGCCGCCCAACCCGCGAGTCGGCTTTCCTCTGGAACCATTACGCCCTGAAAGGTGTCTACGCCTTTGTTTTCAATACGCATCGTCGAAATACACCTATCGTTTGTCGAAAATGACCTATTATTTGTACAATTCGTCGAAAACACTATACTACGGAGGAACGTCGAAATCAACTGCCGGCTATCGAAAACACCCACAATCTCTCCGATTACGTCGAAAACCCTATTCCCGACTCTGCGGATACGCCTCAATCTGGCACATCCGACGTCCGCCTAAGCCCGCCAAATCGCAGCCGTCCGCCGTGCCTCTCGACTGACCACGCATGACTCGGGGTCGGTGTGGCTCGCTAGACCTTCACCGTACGGCTGTTTCATCCGCTCCTCCATGCCGGTTTATCCCGGCGCCCCTATTCGTATCTCAAAGCGACCATTGGATCGACGCGCAGGGCGCGGCGCGCGGGAAAATAGAGTGCAGCGAGCGCGGTGAGCAGCAAGACGAGTCCCACGGCTGCATACGTTAAGAGATCGGACGACGAAACCCCGAACAGCATGTGCGCCATTACGCGGGTGATCGCGAGCGCTCCGGCGACGCCGACCGCGAGGCCCACGACGAGGATTCGCATTCCGCGGCGCAAGACCAGCGCGAAAATATCGCGCCGGTGCGCGCCAAGCGCCACGCGGATCCCGATCTCATTCGTGCGCCGGGCGACCTGGAACGACAGCACACCGTAAATGCCCACGGAAGTGAGCAAGAGGGCCAGCGCGGCGAACACAGCGCATAGCGCGCCGATCAGACGATCTTCGTGGAGAGATTCGTTAACCTGATGCCGCATGGTCTCGATGGACTCGATCTTGACGGAACGGCCGAGGGAGCGAATCAGATCGCGCGCCGCGCCGGCCAGCGTCGCGGGATTGCCGCTCGCGCGCAGGACCAGGCTGCCCCGAACGGTGCCTCTTCCATAGGGCAGGTAAAAAGTGTCTCCCGGTTTCTCGCGCAGATCGACGTAAACGGAGTCGGCGACGACACCAATGATCCGCAGCGCCGGCCGGGAGACTCCTTCCGCGGATGTGAGTGCGCTCCCGACCGGGTCCTTTCCCGCGAAATAGTGCTGCGCCATAGTGCGGTTAATGATCGCGACGCGCGGCGGCTGGATGGCCGCGTCCTGCGGCGTAAAATCGCGCCCTGCCAGCAGGGGAATCCGCATGGCCTGGAAGTATCCAGGAGAAACGTCGTTGAAAAACGCATGGGTTTCCGCAGCAGAGCGTGGCGTATAACCCGGAACGGAGATATTAATTCCCAATACCTCGCCGCGCAGCGGGAGCAGCGAGGAATACGCGGCGGCTTTAACACCCGGAAGATGGTTCACGCGATCCGACAATTGCTCGTAAAGCGCCGGGGTTGCGGCTTTGCCGCTGAGCGTGACGGCCACGACGTGATCGGCGTCGAAGCCGAGATTGTAAGTTTCGAGATTGAACAGGCTGTGCAGGAGCAGACCCGCGGCGACGAGAACGATCGCGGAAGTTGCGATTTGCGCACCGAGCAGCAGATTGCCGAGGCGCGAGCGCGACGCAGCATGCGCGGCATTCGCGCCGGAAACTTTCAAATCGGAGGTGAGATCACCGCGCGTGGCGGAAATCGCGGGAATCAGGCCACAAAGCAGAACCGTAATTGCGAGGACCGCCGCGGCGAACGCGAACACGCGCGCGTCGAGAGTAGCGTCCAATTGCACGGGAAGCTGTTTCGTGGAGAGTGCAGCGGCAAGCGATTTTGTAGTCCAATTAGCGGCGAGGAGACCGGCTATGGCTCCCGCCGAGCCAAGCACCCCGGCCTCGGCGAGCATTTGGCGGATCAATCCCCAGCGGCCAGCGCCGAGCGCCATGCGGACAATCAATTCGCGCCTGCGGCTGATGCCGCGAGCGAGCAGAAGGTTCGCAACGTTGACGCAAGCAATCAACAGGACCAGCCCGACTACGGCCATGGCGATTTGCGCTGCCATCCCAAACTTATCGCGCACGCGCGAAAGACCGTGTGCAATTGGCTCGACCACTAACCCGGCCATATCCTGCTGCTTTTCAACCGCGGGCAATCTGGAGTCACGAACGGTCTCCTGATAAATGGGCGCGAGGCTAGCGCACGCCTGCGCGGGCGAAATTGCCGGCTTGAGGCGCGCCACGATCGTGACGAAAGCGGGCGAATCACCGCTATTCGCCGCCGGAAGGTACAAATCCGGGTTGCGGCCGACTTCGACACCAGAGAAGCTGGGCGGCGCGACGCCGATGATCCGGTAGACATGATTTTGGAGCGGATCAAATGACCAGTCCGAGTTTTCGAGGGAAATCGCTTGCCCGATTACCGCTGGATTCGCTGCAAACGCGCGCTGCCAGTATGCGTAGCTGAGAACCGCCACGGGACTGGCCGCCGCGCCATCGCCATCCTGCGGCGCGATCAAGCGGCCGAGATAAGGGCGGACGCCGAGCACCGAGAAATAGTTTGCGGAAACCGTCTCACCTGACGCGGAGGAAGCTTCGTCGCCGCGTATAAGGTCGTATTCCTCCGTGCCGGTGAAAAACAGCACGTCGGAAAACACGCGATTCTCGTCTCGGTAATGGCGATACGCGCTGAGCTCGGAAATGATTGCCGTGTCGTAATCCACGTTGCGAGCCGCGTGCCAAAGCCCGGCGTTGCCCAGAAATACTAGCGAATCCGGATTTTGGACGGGCAGTTTGCGAAGCAATAGGGGATCGAGAATCGAGAAGATGGAGGCGTTGGCGCCGATGCCGAGGGCCAGCGTGAGGATGGCGACGGCCGCCAGGCCAGGCGATTTCGCCAGCGATCGCGCACTACAAACGAAGTCCCGCCAGAGCCCTCTCATCCAAGATTTCCGTTTTGCCCATCTGGGCAAGCGCAGTATAAACCTATTGGCGCGCCGGCAGCCACGTTCTTCCGCTCCGGACCCCAGGCGATCCGGCCACTGGCGGCGTGCCCTCCGAATGGGGTCGAGCCGCGACGTTCCTTGGCGACGGTGGCCAGAGCTTCCGCGAGCGTCTTCCCACAAAAATGGACAGAACTCTACCCGAGTCGCGTTCTCCGGCATTTCCTTCCCGCAATATCTACAAAACATCGGAGCATCCTCAGGCTGCGGCAGCAAGGTGGATTGCGCAAGGATCCGAGTCAGAGAGACGAAAGCCTGACTCGGCTAGGTGGATGTGGCAGTTGGTCAGTCGGCAGCTTCGGGCAAGAACTCTTCGACCAAGCAGGAAAGATCGCGGGTGCGAAGAAATGAGGATTGTGGGCGGATGTCGGCTACACGGAAGTTATGTAGACGGCGATATGGGAAATAGCGCCCCTCGGCACTGCGCTACTTCAAACAGACCCTCGACGAACCGTTGCCAACTGTTGCCAGAATCGGACACTATAGGGGTGTCCAAAGGACCCCAAAGGGTTTCTAAGGGACATTGGGAAAATCAGTAAGTGGCAATAAACTCTGGAATCTAGCGGTTTTTCTTCGGTTTTCTTCAAGGGCCGAGACACAATCCCATCGGCTCCACCATTGCAAAGAATTCGAACCACCTTCCCGTCCCTCGCCTTCAATCAGCGGATCCACTAACGCCAAGGTATTGAGCGAAGTCGTGGCCTTGTAAAAGGGTCGATCGTTGTCACCGGCGCTGGTGGGCTCAAGACGGAGCGGACCGAGGAGTTTCCTAAGAAGCAGCCCGGAGCGTTCTGAGTTGCGCTCCAGGATGTCCTTCAGCTTGGTTAACCGTTCCTGGATCCACTCTAGAGGTGGAACTTGAAATACTTTGCTACGGCAACGGCGCAGGCTTTCCGGTTCTTCCTTTAGGGCCTCCACTTTCGGTCCTTGACCGGTGATATTGCCAACGGTCACGGCGACTGGGCCCGTGGTGGAGCCGTCGGGCACGGTGGCAACAATCTGCGTATTATTCCAGCTCGCAACCGTTCCTGCTGCTCCGTTGAAATTTACGGTGCCAGTGCTCTGTGTCGATCCGAAGCCCGAGCCGGCTATCGTGACAGACGCGCCAGGAGCTCCGTGACCGGCGTGAGACTGCTCGCTGCTGGATCTCGATGACGACGTCTTTTTTTTTGCCGGAGTGCGTCCCAGCTCCGAAGCGCTTTCCGATTGCGGGTCCCATATGTTTTCAACCGTTCCGCGGAGCGTGAGAGTTTCGAAGATTTTAGGCGGATTGGTTTCTTTCGATCGCTTCTTGGGTGATCTTGAGGCCCTTCGGTTTACTGGTCATTTCATCCTCACATTCTGCTTCTTCACACGTCTTCGGAGCCGATCAAAACAGACTCGTCAGCTTCCGCACGGCCCGAAAGATATTTCCGTCGCGCCAACTCTTCGATCGCCCGCCTCTTGGCTCTGAATACGGTGAGCTTGTCCTTGCCGCCCCCGCCGAAATGGTCGTCTAGCACGTGTCGAATGATTTCGCAGCGCACGCGCTTTTCTCCGTCCTGCCCCCAGAACACGACGCTGTCGCCCTTAAAGTCCTCCGTCTCTTTGGGCGCTGGAAACTTCAGTTCCCGTTTCCGCTGCTCCAGAGACCACTTCACGCGCTGCCCCACAAATCCGGCGAACGACTTCATGTCCATATCTATGCTGGCGCGGTCCAGCGCAGCGAGGTACGCGTCACGGTCCTCCACGCGGATGACAATCCAGGGATAGCCGCCCGACGCCAGCATCACATTCATCAGGAAACGCGCCATCCGCCCGTTGCCGTCCGGGTACGGATGGATATAGCCGAACAACCAGTGGCCGAGCACGGCGCGCACGCCCGATTCTGTTTCTTTTTCGAGAAGATCGAAGAACACCGGCATGGCGTCGCGCACCGCCTCCCACCGCGGCGGCACATAGCGCGACGTGCGCAGGTACACGGCACTGTTCCGGTATCCGGCCAGATCACCCGGCCGGAGCAGGCCCGCTGTGACGCAGGGCTGGAACAGTTCCCGATACCAGTCATTGTGCGTCGTGCGCACGAGCGCGCCGGCATTCTCGCCCCCGATTACTTTCCCGACGACTTCTTTCACTGCCTGGAACGCCTGCCAGTAGCCGCGCGCCGCGAGCGCGTCACGGTTTTTTCGGTCAGCTTCATCGTCGTCTGGGTTCCAGTTCCCCTGCCGCACCCTGTCGATTATTTTCGGCGTGACCGAGTAGCCTTCAATGGACAGCGAGTGGTACGCATCGCTTTTGTAGATTTCATCGACACGCTGTAGATAGGCCGCCCGGTCTTTCGGAAGCCCCGGCGCTTTCGGGAATGTCTCCATCACGGCGTCGCGCATCGATTCCCACATCATCTGCACACGCCCGGCAATGGGCGCCGCCGCGCGGCGCAGCGCGCCGAATGTCTGCCCGTCCTCGAAAGGATTGCGCTCCCGCACATCGTAACCGGCGCTCTTCATCGCGCGCACTATCTCATCCGCCAGCTCAGGCCGCCCGGTCTGCCGGAACGCGCCGGCGAGGTAGCCCGCTTTCGCGGAGTGGCCGCCGTTCAGCAGCAGCCGCAGCAAATCCGATGCGTCGGCGAGACTCGCCAGCACCACCTGCGTCTCGACCGGATTACGCGAAAAAAAAGACTCCGCCACACTCACGGTCGCGGCGGGCGACGAGAAAAGGCGCAATCCATCCCGCACCACGAGATCCGCTGCGGCCGGCATTTCAGGAGCCTTTAGGTCGTAGAGCGACGTACCGAACAAAAGGTTGATTGTGTTGTTCGTGCCCTTCGGGCTGTTTACCACCACCTGCTCCGGAATGACCGTCCTCTCGCCGTGCAGCCAAAGCGACTGCTCCGCCGAAAGGTGCCACTCCCCGGCGAAACGGTCGTCACAGTAGCATGCGCAAAATTCCCAGAACGACGCATACCACCGTGTTCTGTCGCCCGCGCGCGCGTTCGGGCTGGAGGAGATCAGCCAGCCTTTCATCACGTTCTGGACAAAGCCGTTCTCGACAAGCCGTTCACGGTGAACACGGCTGAATTCCTCCGAGCGGAACACACGTCTCCCGCCCTGTTGAAGCGCTTTGAGGACATCGAGGGATTCAGCCAGCTTCTCGTTTGGTGCTGCCATAGAGCTTTTCCCTTCGGGCGATTACAAGTTTATTATGCCGTGCGAACACAAGTATATTATGCCGTTTAATTACAAGTCAATGATGCTGTGCCAATACAAGTATATTATGCTCTTTATGGAATAAGTAACACGAATACAATAGCTTATAAAATTCCTGCTCAGTCCCACAATAGGGCTAATAGGTTGCCATGCCTGCCTGAATTCCAGCCCCTCCTACGAAGGATTCCCTCTACCTCTTCGCCCACTCCGGAACGTCCACTACCGCGCACACCCGCGCACAAACGGCTATGGCGAACAAAAGACGAATATGATATTTTCCTGCTATGCCGGTGCGCTCATGCCGCGTGACGATCCAGACATGAATGGCGTTTCGCATACGGTTGAGATCACTGCCGCTGCATTTTACGAAGCGGTGGCACCAGGTCTCGCGGCGACGAATAGGTTGCCGGAATTCCCACCGGATTCAAACGCCGTCCAGGTGTCGGTCGCGGATGTTCGTGTCGAGCGTGAGATTAAGACCATGGATTTCACGAAGTGGCTCGAAGAAATGGACGGCTCGCCACGCGAGGTAAGTGACTGTCTGAATTCGATCAATCCTCGGCCGCCCGTGTTGTATCCAGCAACGACGAGGAAATGATCGTTCTCTTTGGAAATGTGCGTTATGTACACCGTCGCGCCCAAAATAAGCATCCCAAGCTCTGGTACAGTGGGTTCAACGGCCTGATGGGGTTGTAGGCGTCGAGTACCACTTGCCGCGAATTGTCGAAAAGGAGTGGCAGTCGGATGGGAGATGATGTGCATAGCTCCATTGCAGCAGCGCCAAAAAAGCTGGAGAAAAGAATCGGGTAGAAAACGAATGCGATAGACCCGCCTCGCCTTTTGAATCGCAGGTGAGACGATTGCTCGCGACAGGTTGGCGTTTGGAAACGCCTTCGGGAAAAGATGTGCCATCTCCCGAGACTCCGACTTGCACTGAATATACTTAATAGGACACTCCGATGAAGGCACTGGCTATAGATTTTGGAGGTACTCACGCTACGTGCGGTCTGGTAGAGGACCAGACCATTCTGGCACATGCGACCATTGACACAGATCGTGCGAAGAGTCTGCGCGCAGTGCTCCCGCAGGTCGTGGATGTTTTCCATCGATTGGCCAATACCAAGGGACTCTCGCTCACAGAGTGTTCCGCGGTTGCCGTTGGTTTTGCCGGGCTCGTAGATTCCCGGGCGGGACGCGTGTTGGCAACTAACGCAAAGTACGAGGACGCAAAAGAGATCGACCTTGTTGCGTGGAGCAAGCAGACTCTAGGCCTGCCATTGCGGATCGAGAATGATACGCGGATGGCCCTTTTAGGTGAATTCTACGCGGGCGCCGCTAGGGGTTTCACGGAAATTGCGATGATAACCCTGGGCACCGGCATCGGCGGAGTCGCCATGATCGACGGCAAGCTGCTTCGTGGAAAACACTTTCAGGCAGGCTGTCTCGGCGGTCACTTTCCGGTCTTATTCACTGGCCGTAAGTGCAATTGCGGTGGGATCGGATGCGCAGAAGCAGAGGCTGCCGGGTGGTCTCTTCCGCTCGTGGTCAAGGATTGGCCCGGAGTTTCGCAAAGCGCACTATCAAAATATTCACATGTCGGATTCAAAGAGCTCTTCGAGGAAGCGGGGCGCGGCGACAGTGTTGCCGTAACCATTCGGGACAGGTGTCTCAATATATGGGCAGCCGTTGCAGTGGGATTGATTCACGCCTATGATCCGGAAATCATTGTCATGGGAGGAGGCGTCATGCAAAGCGCTGACCTGATCATCCCATATGTTGAATCGTATCTGCGCCAGTATTCCTGGACGCCTTGGGGCGAGGTCCAAGTGCGCGTAGCCGAACTAGGCAACAACGCTGCTTTGCTGGGAGCCGTTCCACTGCTTTCAGAAAGATAGCACGCCGCGATCAGGATCGACTAGGTGGCATCCCATTGCCGATGTTTTCCCGGCTGGATTCGCAGAAACGTTAGTGCACGACCAAACCGAGCCAATTGACAATGAGGAGCGCGTGCATCATTGCACATGATGCTCGCGGATTCGTCCGGAGCAAGGTTTTGTATTGCGCTGCGGCGCAACCGGGCTAAGCACTCCTGTTATAAGATTCTGAAAAGCAGATGGCCATCAAAGCATTCGACTTGATAGACCTAAAACAAAAATGGCGGCGATAAGTACGCCCACACCCGAGGCCATCATACGAAAAGCCTGTGATCCCGCATCTTTCCACTCGCCGGTAACGGCGCCACAAGTGGTGGCGGAGATCACGATCAAAGACATGAACAGAGGCCAGGCGAGAACGGTTCCCAATTGGCCGAGAGTCGTTGTGGAGGCGCCGTACAAAATCGTGCTGCCAAACCAACAGATGGCCATCAGCGCAGCGAGAAGCCAATGGCCCCCACTACCGGCCTCGCGGAAGCGCTTTCTGGTATTGTTTTTTCTCATTAGGTAGACG
>Ga0210406_10004674_pt1 | contig 14560 bp, 10 predicted proteins | sample IncBWC30MmetaG_FD_155454 | JGI IMG/M metagenome (GOLD analysis project Ga0210406, IMG submission 155454) | Forest soil microbial communities from Barre Woods Harvard Forest LTER site, Petersham, Massachusetts, United States - Inc-BW-C-30-M | ecosystem: Environmental > Terrestrial > Soil >... | reverse complement strand
GAGCGGCGATTCGGAGTTACTCGCAGGTAGAGACCGCAACGGCAGTCAGCAGGTAAGAAGGAACGAAACGCGGAAGCAAGGAAGTAAGGAAGTAAGGGATAACGGAAATAAGGAACAAAATATCCCCTCGAATTTCCTTTCCTTACTGAAAACTTAATACTGATAACTGAGAACAGTTCCAGAGGAGCGCGCGTGACAACACGCCCAGTACTTGCAAATGCCGGCGCGATGAGCCAATTCATCGGCGCCTTTGAAGTGACTTCCAAGTTGACTGGGCAAACATATCAGTGCCGCTTTTCGCACATGTGGAACGGCATTGCGACGCGGCACGCGGACACGATTGACACGAAGTTTTTTGTCGATGGCCAGGCTCATGTTGTCGGGCTAGCACACACCGCGTTCGTGAAGTTTCGGGAAAAGGCGCGGCGCGACTTGACCGACCGCGAGGCGAGCTTTGTCGCCGCGGAGTATTTGCGCGAGCGGCTCGAAGAAGAGGATGTGCGGCCGCTCTATGACGTGGCGCACGACGATGTCCTGCGCCTGATCGCGCAGGTCGGCATCAAGTAGAGATCATCAACAGCGGATTTCGAACAGGCGGGCTTCGGCGCGCCTGTTTTTTTTGCGGCGATCAGTCGCCGGGTTCGGCGTGGAAAGAGGCGAGCGTAGGATGGCGGAGGCCATCGCGGCGAATGAAGTGAATGACCAGGAGCATAAGCAGCGCACCGCAAACCATGACGGCGACGGCGATTTGCAGGCCGAGCTGCAGGTCGTGAAGATCAGAGATTTTGCCGACCACTTGAGGGCCAAGGCCGCCCACCAATTGCGTGGCAAACATGTACACGCCGACGGACGTGGCGTGCGCTCGGCGGGGCATCATGTCATGAAGAACGGCGGTGACAGGGCCGTGATACCAGGACATGAAAAAGCCGGCAATGAAGAGGCCCATGAGCACGAATTGTTTCTCCTCGGACTGGATGGCGAGCAATAAAAACGGAGCCGCCAGAAGAAATGCAGCAGCAACGGCGATGATGCGGCCGTAGGCGAGGCGTTTCTGAAGCTGGTCGGCGACCCAGCCGCCCATGAGGACGCCACACACCAGTGAGAGGAGAGCAATGAGCGCGAGCGAGACAGAGGCTTCGCGCAAACTGAAATCCTTATAGTTAACGGCGAAGTCGGTTCCCCAGGTGAGTAGAGAGACGCTTGCAAACGTGATGCAAATGCCCGCGGCGATCATGGAAACGAAAGCGGGGACGCGGAGAAGCCGGGCAATCGGTACGACGTCACAACGAGGGCCGCGGGGCGGTTCGTCAATCCAGAAGAGAGCAATGCCGGGAACAATTCCAGCGAACGCCACGATGAACAGGGCGGCCTCCCAGCCGTAACGTGGCCCGATGATGCCACCGAGAGCCTGGCCGGACGCTCCGCCAAGTAACATCCCGGAAGCAAAGATGGATTGCGCAAAGGCGCGGCGTTCCTGCGGAAAGCCGCCGGAAATCATGGATTGGGCAGCAGGTGCGTAAGCGGCTTCCCCGAGGCCGACCATGGCCCGCGCGATCAGGAAAAGAAGAAAAGTGGAGACCAGGCCGCCGGCGAACGTTGCGATGCTCCACAGCAGGATGCCAATGGCGATGATGGCCTTGCGGCTGAAACGATCGGCTAGGAAGCCGAAAGGTATGCTGCCGGCGGCCAGGACGACGAGGAGAAAAGTTTGCAGCGATCCGAGCTGGGCGTCTGTAGCATGAAGATGATCGCGCAAGAGCGGGATCAGAGGAATGAAGATCTGGCGAGCGGCGAAGTTGACAAAATTGATCAAAGCAAGTACAGCAAGTAGACGAATCTGGTGAGTAGTGAGCGGAGTGGACTTCGTAGACATGCTGAATTGGCTCGGTGACTCGCGCACGACCTGGTGTAGCGTAATCCGGAAGTTATCAGCCTTTGTTCGGTCTATCAAGATTATATAATGACTAAGAATCCCGCCCCATCCGCGACCGCGACGACCAGTGACCGTTTAACCACCGTTCTTTCCTACGGTGTGTTGCTGCTGCTCATCTACCTCGTTTTCCGGATCTACGAACCGTTCCTCGCTTCGCTGGGATGGGCGGCCATTCTGGTGATTTTTTTCTATCCGATGCACCACCGTCTCCTGCGGCGTTTCTCCGCGACCCAAGCCGCGGTCTTGAGTACCTTGGTGGTGACTTTCCTTCTGATCGTGCCGGCAATTCTCGTGACTACCTTGTTCATTCGTGAGGCGTTTGCCGTTTCACGGGGCATGCAGCATACGTTGCTGGTGCAGCAGGCGCCCATGTTGGCGAAAAGCTGGGCCTGGATCGCTCACCATGTGCCAGGCCTGGATCCCAACGCGGATGTGCTGGAGATGCTGGCCCAGGCCGTTCAGAAGCAAGCGGGATTTCTCGCGGAGCGCCTCGGGACGGTCCTGCGCAATATCGCGGCGTTTATCTTCGATCTGTTCGTGATGACCTTCGCGATGTTTTATTTTTTCCGCGACGCGGACCAGATTGTCCGGGGAGTCCGCAGCATTCTCCCTTTTGACGCCGAACATCGAGACACCTTGATGACCCAAACGCGGAGCCTTATTTCCGCGAGTGTGACCACAAGCCTTATCCTCGCGGCCATTCAAGGCGCAATCGGCGGACTTGGCTTTGCGCTGGTGAAGTTGCCCGCGCCACTTTTCTGGGGTGTGGCCATGGCCTTCTTTTCGCTGGTGCCGGTGGTGGGCTCCGGACTGATCTTCGTGCCTGCGGCGTTGTGGCTGGGCTTCACGGGACATTGGGGTGGGGCCATTCTTCTGCTGGTGATTTGCGCGGGAGTGTCCGCGATCGTGGACAACCTCTTGCGGCCGCTGTTGCTTGGCGGGCGAACTGAATTGAGCGGGTTGGTGATCTTCATCAGCGTGGTTGGTGGCGTCGGCCTGTTCGGAATGTTGGGCTTGGTGCTAGGGCCGGTCCTGGTGGCCACGGCGGCGGGAGTTCTGGCGGTCTACATGGAGAGGCCGGAAAATCCGCCCATAACGGCTCGATAACACCTGGTTTGTCTTGCCGTGGGGGCGTGACTTGAGTGTGCTAGAGTAACGCGCTCGAAGGAAATTCATGACCACCAGACCGGCCCCGAAACCCACGGAGCTTCCCGCGGCGAAACTGCGGTGGAAGTGCGAGCTCTCGCGCATCCCTTTCGAAACAACCGCGCAAGCGGAGCTGCGCGAGGGTTTCATCGGTCAAGAGCGCGCGCTGCGCGCACTGAAGATGGGTGCGGAGCTTTCGGCCCCCGGTTACAACGTTTTTGTGTGCGGACTGGCGGGCACCAGCCGCGGCGGAACGATCGCTCGGATGGTCGAAGACCTTCACCCCCCGACGAAAGAGTCGCTCGACCGCTGCTACGTCAACAATTTCAAATTGACGGACCGCCCGCGGTTGTTGGCGTTGCCTCGTGGACAGGCCAACGGCTTCAAAAAAGACATGCAGGCGGGAATCGATTTTCTGCGGCGACGCATCCCTCAGGTGTTCGAAGGCGAGCCCTTCCAGCGGCAGAAAGGGCGGATCGTCGAACGCTTCACGGTGCGCGAAAAAGAATTGATGGACGATTTCACGCGCAGGATCGCGCGTGAACAATTTGCGCTAGGCCACATGCAAGTGGGCGCAGTGGCGCTGCCGGAAATTTTCCCCGTGCTCGAAGGCCAGATGGTCCCCATCGAGGACATCTCCAAGATGGTCCACGAGGGGAAGCTCGAAAGCCCCATGGCGGAAGATATCGAGCGCAAGTACGAGCAGTTCCGGCAGGAATTCACCGTAGTGTACCGCAAGACGCTGACGCTCTCGCGGGAACTCGCCAGCGAGCTGAGTTACCTGGAGCAGGAAGCGGCCTCCGTGCTGGTCGATGGCGTCATCGAAGAACTCAAGGAAAAATACGCCGGCCCAAACATCGCCGAATATCTCGAAGAAGTGCGGCACCATCTTCTCGACAATCTCGACCCTTTCAAGGAGCGCGAGGGCGAAGGCGAACACGATGAAGAGACGCCGGACGGGTTGCCGAAGGCGCAAGGAGGTCCGGAGCGCGATCCGTTTCGGGTCTACGGGGTGAACGTCATTCTCGCGCATAGCGACGAAGACAAATCTCCGGTCATTTTCGAGACCACGCCCACGTACGCCAACCTGTTCGGGACCATCCAGCGTGCCTATGACACGCGAGGTGGGTGGTCCAGCGACTTCATGGACCTGCGCGGCGGTTCGCTGCTCCGCGCGGATGGCGGCTTCCTGATCATGTATTCGCTGGAAGCGTTGTCCGAAGTCGGCGTGTGGCGCGCTCTGAAGCGCACGCTGAACCACAACCGGCTGGAAATTCAGCCGCTCGAAATGTTTTATCCCTTCGGGGGGAGCGCGCAGAAGCCAGAGGCCATCGACATCAACGTCAAGGTGATCCTCATCGGTGACCGTTCCTTGTACGAGCTGCTCTACGAGTATGAGGAAGACTTCCGCAAAATTTTCAAGGTGCGCGTGGAATTCGACGAAGAAATGGCCATGAGCGACGGCGTCATCGCGGAATATGCCGGGCGGCTGCGCGCGTTGTCCGAGAAAGAAAATTTGTACCCGTTTGACCGCGGCGCATTCGCGGCCATGCTCGAGTACGGCGTGCGCCAGGCGGGACGAAGAAACAAGGTGACGGCGCGCTTCATCGAAATCGCCGACCTGGCGCGCGAGGCGCATTACAACGCGGCGGCGGCCGGGGAATCCGTGGTTCGCGCGGCGCACGTGCGCGGCGCCTTGTCTTCGAAAATGGAGCGCCACAACCTGATCGAGACGCGCATCCGCGAAATGATCCAGGAAGGTACGCTGTTGGTGGACGTGGAAGGGACTCGCGTCGGCCAGGTGAATGGACTGAGCGTCCTCGAAATCGGCGGATACTCCTTCGGCAAGCCCGTGCGCATCACCGCGACCGCGGCTCTTGGAAAAACGGGTTTGATCAACATCGAGCGCGAGGCCAATCTGAGCGGGCGCTTCCATGACAAAGGAATGCACATCATCGCCGGTTTTTTGCGAAGCCTGTTTGCCCAGGACAAGCCGCTCTCGCTTGCAGCGAGCATCTGCTTCGAACAATCGTACTCGGGAGTCGATGGCGACAGCGCCAGCTCCACGGAGATCTACGCGCTCGCCTCGGCGCTTTCCGGCTTGCCGCTGCGGCAAGACATCGCCGTGACCGGCTCGATCAACCAGCAAGGCGATATTCAGGCCATTGGCGGAGTGAACGAAAAGATCGAAGGTTTCTTTGATGTGTGCCGGATCAAGGGGCTCACCGGCACGCAAGGCGTGATGATGCCGGAATCCAACGTGGAAGATTTAATGCTGCGCGAAGATGTTCTGGAGGCGGTGACTGCTGGGAAATTTCACGTCTGGCCGGTCGGCAAGGTCGAACAAGGCATCGAGCTCCTCACCGGAATGGCCGCCGGAAAGAAAGATGGCGACGGAAAATTCGAACCGGGGACCGTCTTCGCGCTGATCGATGAGCGCCTCCACGCCATGGCGCGCACTTTGAAAGAATTCGAATAGCCTCGAAATAAGCGCGCTCTACCTGCCTTTGGGCCGCCTTTCTCTTTTCAAAGCTGGACTTCTCTCCCTGAACTTGGTGAAGGACTGACACTCCTACTGTCCCCGATTCGGCAGCTATTCTGATACGCCTGGTGTTGAGAATATCCCGTGGCGGATCGCATAGTGGATGAGTTCGGTGAGGGAATGCAGGCCAAGCTTGAGCATGATTTTCGCTCGGTGCGTTTCCACCGTCCTGATAGTAATTCCCAACTCGGCTGCAATCTTCTTATTTGCTTTTCCCTCTGCCAGAAGCTGAATAATTTCAACCTCGCGTGGGGTTGGCCGGGCTTGCGAATTTTCCAGTGGGTCCGGTTCGTTTCTTGTCTTGAGAAAACCCTTTAATACGATGTCGGATACTGTGGGGGTCAGGAAAAGCTTTCCCGCAGAGACGACTTTCACTGCCTTTACGAGGTGCGCTGCAAGATCGGATTTCAAAACGTAGCCAAGGGCTCCTGCCTCGAGAACCCGGCGCACCATCTGGTCGGACTCGTGCATCGTGAGGACTACAACCTCGGTATTTGGAGTTACCTCTCGAATCTGGCGGGTCGCCTGAAGCCCGTCTAAATCGGGCATACTGACATCAACAATAGCTACGTCCGGTTTCAGCTTGTTTGCTTTTTCGACTGCTTCCCGGCCGTTCACCGCCTCGCCGGCGACTTTCCAGCCGCGTTGAGCGCGGAGGAGTCCCCGTATGCCGCGCCGGACGAGCTCGTGGTCGTCCGCCACCAGGATACGAAGTCCTTTCGTGCCTCTAGCCATCTGCGGGTATCGTCACACGTACCGTTGTGCCACCACTGCTGGAATCAATATCCAACCTGCCGCCGATAAGCTTTACTCGCTCGTGCATGCTCGGGATGCCAACTCCAAACCCAAAGAATAGTTCCCCCCTCCGCAGGTTTCCGGAAATTCCACTACCTTTGTCGCTGATCTCCAGTGTGATCTTTCCCTGGCCGCGCTCAATTCGTATCTTGGCCTGGGGACTTCCCGAATGCCGCTGGATGTTGGTGAGACTTTCTTGAACCACGCGGAACAGAGCCATCTCGGCGTCTGGCTTCATCCTTCCAAGATGCCGCGAAATCTCCAGTTCAACTTCGATTCCAGTTCGCTCCGTGAAGCCCCCCGCGTAGTGACGAATCGCATCCTCCAGTCCGGCTTCATCCAACATCGGCGGGTGCAACAAATAGGAAAGGGTACGGACTTCCCGGATGCACCGATCCGCCAACCCTTGGCATTGCGAAGCGAGCTTGCGCAACTTCCTGCTGGACGAAGGAATGGAAGCATGGAGTTCACTCAGGGTAGTTGCCAGTGCGACGAGGTCTTGGCCGGTGGAGTCGTGCAGGTCCCTGGCAATTCGCCGCCGCTCCTCGTCCTGCAAACGCAAGAGCTGGCCTGAAAGGCGCCGCAGCTCGTCTTCGGCCCGTTTTCGATCTTCAATATCGGTGTTCGTCCCGTACCACCTTACGATGCGTCCTTCCGCATTGCGCAGCGGTACGCCACGCGCCAAGAACCAGCGGTACGTCCCGTCGACTCCGCGGTGGCGTTCTTCTTGCTCGTAGGGCGTCCCATTTATCGCAGACTCTTGCCAGGCTTTTAGCGCCCGTTCCCGGTCGTCAGGATGAAGGATGCTCTGCCAGCCATAACCTCGCAATTCATCCAGCCCGAGCCCCATGTAAGAGCGCCAACGCTCGTTGCAGTAGTCAAGTGTGCCGTCAGGTGGACCGGTCCAAATTTGCTGCGGGACCGCATCGAGCAGCGCCCGTGACCGGCTTTCCGCCTGCTTGCGGTCCTCAATATCGATGGACACTCCGTACCATTTGACGACATTTCCCTGCTCGTCGCGGAGAGGCACGGTTCGAACCAGGAACCAGCGATATTCCCCGTCAGCCCGCCGCATCCGTAGTTCATCCTCGGAGGGCTTCCCAGCGGCGAAGTCCGAGAACCATTTTTCCAAGACTCGCGGTAGGTCTTCGGGATGAACTGGGCCCGTCGGGTTTTCAATTTCCTCCTCCAAAGAGAGGCCCGTATAGTCCATCCAAGTCTGATTGACGAAATCACAGGCGCCGTCCGGCTGGAGGGTCCAAACCATCGTGGGGATTGTGTTGATAACAAGCCGGATGCGATCTTCGGCCCTCTTCAGATCTTCGATGTCGCTGGTCGTTCCATACCATTTGATGATGTTGCTCTGCTCGTCCCACTGCGGCACGGCGCGAATTAGGAACCAGCGATACTGCCCGTCAGCCCTGCGGAGACGCGCCTCCTTCTCAAAGGGTTTCCCAGCCGCCAAAGCCTCCCGCCATTCCTCCATCAAACGGTCGTCAGGATGGAACGCATTATTCATCCATCCCCAGCCCATCCCGTCCTCCAAGGAAAGGCCCGTATATTCCCGAAAATTTCGGTTGAGGAAATCGGCCGAACCATCAGGCAATTTGCGCCAGACTATTGTGGGAATTGTGTCGATGATGAGCCGTAGGCGCTCTTCGATAGTATTCGACGCTTCGTCAGCATCGCTGTGGCGCGTGTTAGCTCCGGTTTGGCTCATGGTGCCCTCCACCAGACCCCACCTAGCAGTTGTCAGGGCATTTGTTCCTCTTCATGGCGGGAACTCCTGTCTTTCAATGGGAGCCGAATACTTGTGATGTCACTACTTCGTTGTGCCGATAGTACTCCAAGTGAGGGGGGGCAAACCAATACGTGATTTGCGGTACGTAGTTCCCGGCATTGCGCGCAACGGCGTGAGGTTCCATAAACAGGTGGCCGTGCAGAAATCTTAGCGCGAGGGCGATACCGGCAATTACCGGCGCAAGCCAAAGCCTCAACTCACGCCGCTGAACGCGTGTGATTGGATTGAACTTTATGGTTGAAAAAAGAATAGAGAATTCGGGGCCGGATACCAAATTTCGGGCCGCTCCGGCTTCTCTCGCGGTTCCAAAGCAGTCCGTTCGCAAGGGGAGAGACGGCGTGGAAGAATTTTTGATCTGCAAGAATGAAAAATGTCGATTTCTGATTTCCCTTCGAGAAGGTAACAAACTCTTGCGCCGCTCGGAGCTCGTTCTGAGCACATGTCCGGAGTGCAATCACGAATGGTCAGGCTCCTGCCCCTTCTGTCTTCAAACTCTAGCGGTCGTTTGGCAAAACAAAGTCCCCAGCTGTTTACATTGCAATAGATCGCTGCAACCCGAGGGGCACGTAGAATAGATTGCTTGCCGAAATTTTTCTGTGCGGAAGGGACATGGATAAAGCACAAGGCTCACGATCCTTAGCACTCTTGAAGTTTCTCAAGAAGCGCTGAAAGTCGCGTCCGAGACGCGGACCTTGCTGCTGCACATTCACGAAGCCGGCAGGCCGGGAGCTGACCCTCTACCTGGGCGCGGGAGCCATATACGCCTGCCGATGGTCGACGCGATACGAATTGACAGGAGTGTTACGCGCCGAGACCTGTGAGACGGAAACGCGGACCTCGATGGAATGCTCGCTGCCGTCGAGTGCGGGTGTTGCGAATGCCAAACTGTATTCATGACGGACGAGTTCCGCGATTTCCGCATACACGGAACTGAATTCGTTTTTATTCGATGGGAAATAAGCACGCCCGCCTGTAGATTCAGCCATCCGCTTTAGGAGTAAGTCCGCTTGTTCGAACTGCTGCGCTACTTGAGGGGAATTGTTCGCGGGTGATTTCTGCTTTTTGGCGGGCTGCGGATTTTGCAATCCCTCGGTCAATGAGATGGCGAAAAGCCGGACATCGCTGGTCTTGAGTTGTTGAAGAACCATTGCCGGTTCATTCGAAGCGGAAGTATCCACACCCGTAGAGAGCAGGACAATCGTTTTCTTGCCTTGAACTTGTGCGAGCCATTCGAGAACCTTGGAAACACTGGAAGCCAGATTCAATGAGCCGAAACCTAGATTGAAGCGCAGTTGCGCGAACGAGGCCGCGAGTGCCTGTTTGTCCGGAGTGAAATCGAGAATGGCCTGAGGCGCCTCCGCATATTTCATTATCGCGACGCAATCGCCAGCGGACAAACCATCGAGCAAGGCGTGGGCGGCTTGCAAATGGCTGCTCTCGAGAAGATAGACGGCAGGTCCGGCCTCGATGAGGAGTAGCACTTGCGCCGGCTCCTCGATGGCGGCGAAGCCGGTGAGTGGCTGCTCGATCCCATTATCAAACACACGAAAGTCTTCGCGACGCAGGCCTTCGACGAAGTGACCGTGCGAATCGGTGACGATCACTCCGACATTGACGCGGTCAACGCTGACGTGAATCGTTCGGTTCGGCTGTTGCGGATTTTCCTGGGCCTCGGCAAGAAAACACGCGCAGAGCACGGCGGGAAAGAGCGCTGCCGCCTGCAGAAGACGAAAAGAGTTCATCGCTCCGCTATTCAACCCACTGGTCCCAATGGATGCCCTTCGAATCCTTCCACGAGACGCTCGAAGAGTAATGAAGATGCCGCGCGAAGACTTGCGGATCGATGCGCGCGAGCCAGTCGGGAGCCGTGGACGGCACGGCTTCTTTCGAGGCGTTCACGGTCTTTGCGACCGGGCTTTTCTTCGCCTCCTCGATCCAACGATCTTTTAGTGCCTGCCAATCGACTTTTTGAAAGTCGAAATAACTAAGACCATTGAGATTTTCCGAAAATTTGGCGCGGCCGGCCTGAAACTGCGGGACGGCAGCAAGGCTGGCGGCGGTGGAAGCGTGCGCGCGGTTCGAAAGCACTTCACGAACCGACTCGATACGATTGGCGCCGAGAATCATATTCTGCGTGACTGCGAGATCAAAGAAATTCCACTGCGCCACGCCGGCAATGCCCTGCTTCCCCACAAGGGAGATCTTCAGGAAAGTAACATCGCCTTCGTTGCGTTCCGAAGTGACCTGTTCGCTGAAAATCGTTCGAATGAGCTTGAGCGTCTCCGGTTTCTTTCGAATCCCAAGAAAATAGACCTGTTTCGTGGAGTCCATCGATGCGTTGGTTTGCATCGAAGCGAATTCTCCGGTGAGCAGTCCAAGCGCATCCGGGACGGGCATTCCCAGCTTTTGCTGCGCGATCGTGTCAACTAAATCGGCGCTACCCTGCTGAACCTGGGGAAAAGCGGCGCGGGCCACGCGCTTCACCATGTCGTAAATGCCTGGCAAATTGAGTTGTCCGGAAGTGTAAGAGACGGCATCCACCGGCACGAAAGAGAGAGAAGCAGGCGACCGCTGTCCGGCGGCCCAGATGTCAAAGGGCGTTCCAGAAGCGGTTTCGCCCAGGATCGCCGCCTGCACGCGTGTTTTCGCGCCTTCGAACGTGACGTGGCCACTCACAGAATGCACGGCGTCGAGTCTGGCGGCGTCGAGGAGCGGGCGGACCTGGAAGTTTCCTGCTTTCGAATCCGTCGCCAGATTTTCCAGGTCGGGAATGCGCAGAAAGAATTCCAGCAAGCCGCTGCCGAGGTCCGCTTGCGCTTCCTGATACGCGGCGGATTGCACCAGAGATGCCGCTCCGGAAACTTTGCCATCGAGGCGGCCGAGTATTTCTTCCATCACGGATCGTTCACCAGTGCTGACGGCGTACTTGCCATGCTCGACCCAATAGCTGACGCCGCTTTTGCCCTGAGCCCTGAGGGCTTGAACGCTTCCAATGGTGACCTGAGAAAGGAGAGGCGCATCTTTTTCCACAGTGCGCAAGCGGAGAATCGCTTTCGCAAGCAGAACTTCCTTGCCTGTGCGGTCATACACAAAAAAAATGCCGTTCCAGGCAGGCGATTTCGCATCCGCCGCCGTGCCTCCATTCGAAACGGTTTGCTTCCCAGGTTCGCTCAGATAACCAAGCGTAAATGAATTTTCCAGTAGCGCCGCATATTCCTGAATCTCTTCCGCGGTCAGTTTTTCTTTTGGTGATTTTTCCGCCGGAGACCCGATCAGATTCGAAGCGATCGCCGAACGCACGGGAGCAAAATCCGCATCGTCCCAGAGTGCGAGGAGGGAGTTTGTTTTTCTCGCTTCGGAGCCGGGGGCACCGCGCCAGACCAAATAGAACGCGGTGCGCGCCGACATTTGCGCGGGTTCGAGCGGAGCTTGCGCGCGCGCCGAGTCCGGCACGGTGGCAACGAGGAGAGCCGCAATCGGCAAGAGGATGCGAAGGCTCAGTGCTTTCATCGGAGTGCTCCCACGACAAATGGGTAAAGGAAAAGACTAACTTTCTAATGCTAGCGCGGCGGGCGAAAAGGCAGAAGCCCCGTCCCGCGCTAAGTTTCCAGAACGCTAGACAGAGCTTCGTCGGATCGAAAATCAAAAACGCTACGTAACTGAGTTTTTTCGGAACGAAAATCGCAGCGCCATGTAACTACCGTTTCGGCAAAACAAAAATAATACTTTTACATAACTAGTTATCTATATAGTTATATTTTACTCTGGTTTTGTGGGAGGGGAGGTTGCCGCCGGCGCCGCCGCAGCGGCTGGGGGTGCGGAAGCTCCGCCTTCCTTGGGGGTCGCGAGATAGCCGGTGATCTGATTTTTGCCGACGTCGAAAACCACGATTTCGTAGGGAGCCATGCGAGAGCTGCCTTTCACATAGAACTGAACGGGTTCGCCGGAAGTTTTATCCTTCTTTTCGATGGTCTTGTCGTCCGCTATGACGGTCACGGTGTACTTTGCTTTTTTCGGATCGGTCTTGTTAAGAGACATCTGCACCGGGCCGACGCGCTGCGCGTTCTTGGATTTTTGCAGGGAGAACTCGTAATAGTTGCGGTCGCCCCTGCGCCTGAGGTCTTCCAGGTCATCCCGGTTGTGCGCGATGAGGCCGCTCATGACGTTCATGTCGCCCAAGCTGCGCTCGAGTTTGCCTTTGGTGGCTTCCAAATCGGTTTTTGTGGCTTCGATGTCTTTTTTGGCGCCGCCGACCTCTGTGGCCACCGCGCCGATTTTTTCCTCGTTTTCTTTTTGAGCCTGCGTGAGCTGCGTCGTGAGTTTCTCGTCGGACGCTTGCTGCTCCTTGCGGATGGATTCGGCGCGGCTCTTGGCCTGCGCGAGCTCGGACTGCGTCAAGCCGACTTTTTGCGTGGTGAATTCCATCTTGCTCTTCAAATCGGCGATGCGCGAGTTCGCTTGGTCGAGCTGGGCGATGAGAATCTTGCTCTGATCCTGCTGCTTGGCAAGGTCCTGGCTCATGCGCGACTGCGCGGAATAGCCGGCAATGCCCAGCACGGCCAGCGCGGCGATCACGACGCCGAACAACACGGCGATCCACCGCGGCGTACCGGTGGATTCGTACTGATACGATTCCTGCGGGCTCGGTATGTTTGGAGAAATGCTCATTCCCCCTCCTCTGAAATAACTGCGACCCCCGTCGATGCCATTAACATGAAATTATGGCCTGCAATCGCCCGTCTGTCCACCGGGCGGGGGGAAATGCAGTTGACGGTTGTAGGTTTACAGTTGTTAGTGAAGGAGGAAAGGAAGGAGGTAACGAAGAAAGGAGGGGGGTACACACTGGGGTACACACCCCCATGAAAGATGGATCGTTTTCAAAACAAAGGGGTTGCGGGAAAAGCATTTTGTAACTTGCTGAATTGAAGGAGGATGGACGACGGGAGATTTTGTTACTTGTGAAGTTGCGGGAAGGCGGGAAAACAGGGCGGAACGGTCAGACTGGCAGCTAAAAATCACACAGGATGTTAACATGAAGGTACCGTGCCTGTCAAGATAAAGTTGAAGGTAATTTGGAAGTGATTGGCGCGGCAGAGGTTAGCGGAGTGAAGAGAGTTTTCAGTTCCTCAAGAGTTGTTAGTGGTCGAAAGTGAAGAGGGGAAACAGGAATTGGAAAGAAAAGGGCCCGCGCTAGGAGATCGGGGCCAAATTCACTAAAAAAACGAAGAGGCTAGCGAATGATCGAAAGACAGCCCCATACGAGCTTCATTTCCCGCTTGTCCTGATTCCTATGCCACACCCTCAATCCCCTTGCTGACCCGAAAGACATGCCCGTCGGGGTGCCGCACGTGCATCTCGCGGACGTTCCACGGCATATCGGCCGGTGGGAAGGTGACGTCCAGCCCGGCGGCCACGCACTGCCTGTGGACCTCGTCCACGTCGTTAACCCACACCGACATCCAGACGCCCTTGTCAGCCGTTTGGTCCCCGTCTGGTCCAAACGTGGAGGCGTTCGCCCCCCTGCCGCGGCCCCCTTGGCCGCCCACGCAAAGAAAGATCTCGCATTCTCCTGACCCGACCGCACCGAAAGTGGGGGGCGTTCCCCAGTCCCAGCACTTCCTCCAGCCCCACTTCGCGAACCAGGCGAAGCTCGCGGAGATGTCGGAAACGTTCAGTATCGGAGTAACGTGTTTCGCAATCATGCCGCCGAAGGATAGCACGGCCATCAAAGTAGCGCCTGAAAAGGCAAAACCACGCGGGGGCCATAACATGAATCAAAGTTAAAAGCCCCACACGAAGAAACGGCGTATGGCACACCCAGCTTTCTAGTTTCACTTTTCTAGTTCGCTCCTGCTTGGCGCAGCCGCTCGCGGAAATATTCCTTCCAACTCTCCGGCAATTCTTCCACTCGCAGCGCCCGCCGCACCGCACGGATCTCCGCGTCTCCAAACCTCTTCGCCACATATAAACGTGTGATCTCCGAAACCGCAACGGCGTTGGCCTCCCCCGAGATCACTTCGATCTCGTCGCCCGCGCCGACTTCTCCCTCCCGCAGGACCGCCACGTAGAATCCCGTCCTCCCGCTGGCGAGAAATCTCTTCACCATGTCGTCGGACCCGAATCTCACGCCCAGTTTGTAGCAGGGCAGCCGCGGCTGGGTCACCACCACTTCCGTCGTGCCAATGGAGAATCGGTCGCCCAGATGAACGGACTCTTCCGGCAATTCCTGTCCGCCTGGGAGGCCAGGGCCGCCGTCATCAATCGTAAAATTTTCTCCAAACATGCCCATCGGCAGTTCCCGCCCGGGCCACTCTTTCTTCCAGTAGCCGTAGTGCGCCAGCGG
>Ga0210406_10004673_pt1 | contig 14560 bp, 16 predicted proteins | sample IncBWC30MmetaG_FD_155454 | JGI IMG/M metagenome (GOLD analysis project Ga0210406, IMG submission 155454) | Forest soil microbial communities from Barre Woods Harvard Forest LTER site, Petersham, Massachusetts, United States - Inc-BW-C-30-M | ecosystem: Environmental > Terrestrial > Soil >... | reverse complement strand
CGGAAAATTCCTGGCCGAGGCGCACTGGCGTCGCATCCATCAAATGCGTTCGGCCGATTTTGATGATGTCCCAAAATTCCTTCGCCTTGGCGTCGAGCGCGGAATGCAACTTCGCCAGCGCGGGTGCGAGATGATTCTTTAATTGTTCCGCGGCGCTGATGTGGATCGCGGTCGGGATGACGTCATTGCTCGACTGTCCCATGTTGACGTGATCGTTCGGATGGACGAGTTCGCGCGAGCCGATTTTCTTGCCGGCCAGTTGCGCGCAACGATTGGCAATCACTTCGTTCGCGTTTGTGTTGGTGCTGGTACCGGAACCGGTCTGAAAAATGTCGAGCGGGAAATGCTCGTCGAGTTTGCCCTCAATCACTTCCTCGGCCGCCTGCACAATGAGCGCGGCGCGTTCGGCATCCAGCAAACCGAGATCGTGATTCGCCTGGGCCGCGGCCCATTTGATTAATCCGAGCGCGCGAATGAACGGCCGCGCAAAACGATATCCGCTAACTGGAAAGTTTAGGACGGCCCGCTGAGTTGATGCGCCGTAAAGCGCCGATTCGGGGAGCGACATTTCGCCCATCGAATCTTTTTCAATCCGCGTTCCCCCGGCCATGCTCTATTTGCGGAAAGCTGATGTCTCGGCCGCGACCGTTGCCTCGCCGTTCCGTCCGTTTCGCTCGAAAACAGTGATGAACATCGGCGGAATATTTTGCAGGAAATATTCAGATTCAGCGTGCTCGAAAATCTTGGCGTGCTGCTTCAGCTCGTTGGTAACCTGATAAATAATGAAACGACCGCCCAGCGTGAGCGCGTCGTGAGTTTGTTGCAGCAGAGCGCGTTTCTTGTCGATCTGGAGAATGCTGAATGGAATCCCCGAGACGATGTAATCGCACGCGGCAATGCCCCGCCGCTCCAATTCCCGTTGCAAGTGCGCCGCGTTGTCGTTGATCACGTGGACGCGCGAGTCGTCGCTGAACTGGCGGCGCAAATCACGGGAAAAAGCCGGGTCGAGTTCGAAAAGGAGTAGCTGGCAATCCGGCCGCATCCGGCGCGCGATCTCGCGGGAGTGGACACCCTCGCCCGGACCGTATTCAGCGATGACCCGGGCACGGTCGAAATCGATTTTATCGGCTACCTTTTCAACTAGCGCCTTTGAACTAGGCATAATGGAAGCGATTTGGAATGGTCGCTTCAGGAATCGCTTGAAGAAAAGCGCGCTCATCGAAAAACGAATAGTCACCTTCGCCCCGGGTATTGTCCAGTCGCGAGTGCCGGCCGCTGGCTGGCCAGCCTTAGAGGCCGTAAGATTGGGGATCAAGAATAGCCAAAGAAAGAATTGACACGGATTCTAGAATTTATAATGCTTAAGGCAGCGAAATGTCTTGCCCATTTTTGTCCGAATTGGTGATTTTCCCACATGCATAACCTCCTAACGGTCAAGGAAACGGCGAAGTATCTCCGGATACCGTTGCCTACCGTTTATTATCTCGTCCAACGTGGCCAGCTTCCCGCCATCCAAATCGGCGGTCGTTGGCGTATTAAGAAATCCTCCCTCGACAAAGACATTCTGAAAGAGGACAAATCCGGCCAGCCGACCGTGCTCGTGGTCGACGACGACGAGAGTCTGCAAAATCTTTTCAAGCTTTTCCTTCGCAAAATCGGTTTTAGTCGCGTGGTTGTCGGCACTGTGAAAGAAGCCCTCGCCGCGCTCGAAAAGCAAAAATTCGATCTCGTTTTTCTCGACTTGAAACTGCCAGACGGTCCGGCCGACGACGTCTACGACGCGATCAAGGAAGAACAACCGGAGTGCTCGATCATTATTATTACGGGTTATCCTGACAGCGCGATGCTCGACCGAATTTTGTCCAAGGGTCCGATCACAGTTTTGAAGAAACCGCTCAAGGTCGAGCAATTGAAAGAAACCGTTCGCATTCTCGGGCACAAGGAAGCGGTCAAACTGGCCGCCTAGCGGCCATCCTGAGCGAGCAAAGCGAGTCGAAGGATCTTACCTCCCCTTCACCGCGGCCTTAGAGACCTCGGCTCTTGACTGATCACTGATCGTTGGTCACTTACCTGTCACGCCGTAGCCTTGGCGAAAGCGGATTATATTTTGCAACGCGCGGTTAGCTCAGTGGTAGAGCACTACCTTGACACGGTAGGGGTCAGAGGTTCGAAACCTCTACCGCGCACCAATTTTTTTTGAAATCGATTCACATCATCCTGTTGTCGGTGATCGTTTCCAGCGGCTCGGTCCAGGGGCTGACTCCGAATCTTCCGGCCGGCACGTTGACGCCTAATTTCGGCATCATGACGCGGCTAGGTACTTTTGAGCACGCAATCAACTACGGCCCGGTTCCAAACGTTCCGCGCCAATGGCATGGAAGCGGCGTGGTAATTCTCGATCTTTCCGTACGCACCGGGCTAGTGGACGTCGCCCGAATTTGGCAAAGCACTGGCGTAAAGGAAATCGACAACGCGCTCCTGACGACACTGCAGCAATGGCGAGTTCAGCCCCGCACCGTCTACAAGCTCTACGTGCCGGTCAGGATCAGCGGCGGTCGAGTTCATCTCGGCTCAACTCAGCCTTTGTAATTTTCGATGCGCAGTTCATCTGAAATTCTAAAAAGCGCGATCAGCGCAGCTACGAAAACGCTGCGGTCGATCGCGGAACTCGAATCTCAAATCGTAACAACGAGCGATTTGATCGCGAATTGCCTAACAAGCGGCGGCAAAGTGCTGGCTTGTGGAAACGGAGGGAGCGCAGCCGATGCGGCTGATTTTTGTACCGAGCTGGCCTGTCGATTCGTCGAAGATCGACGCCCTTATCCGGCGATGAATCTTTCGCAGGGCGGCAGCTTGGTCACCGCCATGGGAAACGATTACGGCTTCGACGAAATTTTTGCCCGACAGGTCCGCGCTTTCGGCAAACCCGGCGACGTTCTGATTGCCATTACCACCAGCGGCAAATCGACCAACATTAAGCGGGCGATTGAACAAGCGCGTGCTGGGAAATTAAAAACCATCGCCTTGCTTGGACGCGACGGAGGATCGACTGCCGGCACGGCCGATGTCGATCTGATCGTCAAAGGCGATTCGACCGCGCGAATCCAGGAAGCGCACAAATTCATTCTTCACGTGATCTGCGAGATCTGCGAAACGCGCCTGGCGAAATAGCGACGCCCGAACCTCGGCGATTCGTTGCTTTTCAAACGACTGCAACTCTTGTAGAGCGTTTAGCGTCATGAAACGGATGTTGTTTCTTCCAGCAGTTTTTCTTGCAAACAGCATGGCCATCACATTTGGCGCGCCAGTCCGCTACGAAGCAAAGGTGTGGCATGCCGTGCAAACCTACGACCTGGTTACCTTGAGCAAGAATCTGGACGGACACATGCGCGAACTTGTCGCGGTGAAATGCAATTTCCGCGGCAAAGACATTCATCACATGAAGGCGAACTGGTACGAAAGTTCGATCTGGCAACCGGTTCCGGGCCAAAGCGGCAAGTTCGAACATATCTCGGTCATGGTGGCGAAGCCGGACCTGAACGCCTTCAAATCCATTCCAACCGATTCGAGCGGCACTGAAATCAGTCTTTACGGCCGGGTCGAGTACGACGTCGCGTCCAAGTTTCGTTTTCTGCGGCTGGTCGGGCGCAATGCCACGATCGATGCCGCCGGTAACGCCACGGTCACGTGGTAACTTAGTTTCCCTGTAAGCTGCGCACTTCGTTCAGCAAAAAATTGCCGACGCGTCGCGCGCGATTACGCAACGGTCGCCAGACCCCGCGATCAACAAAATAGGTGAGCAAAATGCTGTCCCGCGTTTTTACCTCGGGACCGACCGGATCGGCCGAATGCCAGGTATCGTTGCCGACCGCGAACGCGTAGCCGCTGTTCGGAGCGAACGGCATCTGTTTTCTCTTCGGCTTTGTTCCATCGGGCAACCGCTCGTGAAAAATCGTTCCGATGGTGGTGTTTGAATCGTCGGCCGGCAGGTAAAGCTGCACTGTGATTCCCTTCCAAAGACTATCTGTGTGTTTGAAAACGCGATAACCGGGAACGTCTCGGGTCAGAATGGGTACCGGGTACATCCCGATGGCGGCAAATTTCTCCCCGAAACGTTGTCGCAAACCGGGTGCGAGCTTTCGCATAAGAGCCGCCTTTACTTTTTCCGAACGCAACACCTGCCCTACCATGTCCCAGACCGCGAACTTGTCCGGCGGCAAGTGGCGAATGTATTCCGGAAACAAATCGATCTTGGTCCGGGTCGGTTTTCCATCAGGTCGGCTGCTGCCCATTTTGCTCTTGCCCGACATCGGCCGGTAATCATCTTCGTCCGGCATTGTCCGCAGCATTTCCGCATAAAAATCCGGCGGGAAAACGCGCTCGAATTGCAAGTGACAAAATGGGCGGTCGCCTTCGCGCGCATGTCGGACTGAGCCCGCAACGAATTCCGTCAAATTTGCAATCGTCCACGAATCTCGCACGGCAATTATGTTTTAAAGCCGAAACCATTCCGTCGAAGAGAAGAATCCTTCAAGTCGCCTGGAATCGCGGCCGGGATAATGTTAGACGAAATCATGCGCCGAATCATTGTCTTCTTCCTGTTTTGCTTTGCAATCAGTACGACACGAGCCGCCGATTATCCGCCGCCGACCGAAGGCGATCACACGATCCGCAATTTCAAATTCACGTCCGGCGAAACCTTGCCTGAGTTGCGGATCCATTACCGAACGCTCGGCAAGATCGACAAAGACGCGAAGGGCGAAGTCACGAACGCCGTGCTGATCATGCACGGGACGACCGGCAGCGGCGCGCAATTCATTCGACCGGAATTCGCCGGCGAGCTTTTCGGCAAAGATCAACCGCTCGACGCGACGAAATTTTTTATTGTGCTTCCGGACGGAATTGGACACGGCAAATCGAGTAAGCCGAGCGACGGAAGGCACGCGAAATTTCCGCGTTATGGTTACGTCGACATGGTCGAAGCGCAGTATCGATTACTGACTGACGGACTCGGCGTGAATCACACACGTTTGGTCATGGGCACGTCGATGGGCGGGATGCACACCTGGCTCTGGGGCGAATCGCACCCGGATTTTATGGACGCGCTCATGCCGCTGGCCAGTTTGCCGACGCAAATTTCGGGACGCAACCGCGGTTGGCGGCGCTTGGTGATCGACGCGATCCGTAAGGATCCCGCTTGGAATGGCGGCGAGTATAAAACTCAACCGCCGAGTCTTCACACCGCCGCGGAAATGCTCTGGTTCATGAGCAGTAACCCAGTTCTGCGCCAAAAAGAATCGCCGACGCTCACGAAGACGGACGAGAATGTCGACAAGTTCGTCGACCAGATCGTCAAGGCCGATGACGCGAACGACGTTCTTTACGCGCTCGAAGCGTCGCACGATTACGATCCCGGCCCCAACCTGGAAAAGATTCGCGCGCCGTTGCTCGCGATCAATTCCGCCGACGATCTAATTAATCCGCCCGAACTCGGAATCCTCGAACGCGAGATCAAACGTGTTCCACACGGCCGCGCGATTGTCATCCCGCTCAGCGATCAAACGCGCGGGCACGGGAGCCACACCATGGCCGCGCTGTGGAAAGATCAGCTCGTCGGATTGCTCAAGGAATCAGCGAAATAAGATCGACATCGCGCGGCCGCGATTTTTCAATCGCGGCATGAAGCGCGCACTGATCTTCTCTCTAATCGCCTCGGCCGCTTTCGCCCAGGATTACGACGTCGTCATTCGAAACGGCAACGTTTACGACGGCAGCGGCGGTAAAGCGCAACACGTCGATGTTGCAATCAAAGGCGATCGAATCGCGGGCCTTGGCGATTATTCGAAGGCGAGCGCAAAGACAATCGTCAATGCCACCGGACTCGCGGTGGCGCCGGGATTCATCAACATGCTTTCCTGGTCCACCGAATCGCTGATTCAGGATGGCCGTTCGCAAAGCGAACTTCGACAAGGCGTGACCACCGAGATCATGGGCGAAGGCGAATCGATGGGGCCGGTCAACGATCGACTCCGCGACTACATGGTGAAGCAGCAGTCCGACATCAAATACGACATCAAATGGAACACGCTCGCGGAATATCTGCAGTATCTGGAGAAGCGCGGGATTTCCTGCAACGTCGCGTCGTTTCTCGGCGCCACTACGGTCCGCGCCTATGTGATCGGTTTTGACGATCGTGCGCCGACTCCGCAAGAACTCGATCAGATGCGCGAGATCGTGCGCAAGGAAATGGAAGCTGGCGCGCTCGGCATCGGCACATCGCTGATTTATCCGCCAGCGTTTTACGCTAAGACCGATGAACTAATCGAGCTCTGCAAAGTCGCCTCTAAATATAAGGGTAAATACATCTCGCACATGCGGAGCGAAGGAAACCAACTCTTCGAAGCACTCGACGAGCTAATTCGGATTTCCCGCGAAGCGAACATCCCGGCGGAGGTTTATCACATCAAAGCCGCCGGCCAGAAAAATTGGTCGAAAGAAGATGAGTTGCTCGCGCGAATCGAAAAAGCGCAACAGGACGGACTGAAGATTCGGGCCAACATGTACACCTACACCGCGGCCGGGACCGGACTCGACGCCTGTTTTCCGCCGTGGACCGAAGACGGCGGTTACGACGCGTTGTTCAAACGGCTGCGCGATCCGGCAACGCGCGAAAAAATCGAAGCCGAAGTCAAAGTCGACAGCGACAAATGGGAAAATCTTTATCTCGCCGCGGGCTCGCCCGACAAAATTCTCCTGGTCGGATTCAAATCCGATAAACTGAAGCCGCTTACCGGCAAGACGCTCGCTGAAGTCGCCAAGATGCGCGGCAAAGATCCGATCGACACCGCGATGGATCTGGTGGCCGAAGACGAATCGCGCATCAGCACGGTTTACTTCATTATGTCGGAAGAGAACGTGAAGAAGGAACTCCAGAAGCCGTGGATCTCGTTCGGCTCGGATGAGGCGTCACAGGCGCCGGAACCGCCCTTCACGAAATCGAATCCGCATCCGCGCGCGTATGGAAACTTCGCGCGGGTGCTCGGCAAATATTGTCGCGATGAGAAAGTGATCACGCTACCGGAAGCGATCCGGCGGTTGAGCGCGCAACCTGCCACCAATCTCGAGCTCGATCATCGCGGCACGTTGAAAGAAGGAATGTTCGCCGACGTGGTCGTGTTCGATCCGAAAACAATCACCGATCACGCGACGTTCGATAAACCGCATCAGTACGCGACCGGAATGAAACACGTTTTCGTCAATGGCATTCAAGTGATCAAAGAAGGCGAACACACCGGCGCTAAACCCGGACGCGCCCTGTGGGGACCAGGCAAAACCAAATGACACAAGCGTACTGGACAGGATATTCTTTGGCCCTGTTAGAGACATGGCGAATCGTCAGAAAATTTTGGAGCGCTGGGAATTCCCGCATTGGCAAAAACAAGGTATCACGTTGGTTGCGCGTAGTGATGCGCGCGCGTGCGTACAGCGTATTCTTAATAACGGCTGCCGCTTTTATGGATACGATGCGTTTCGCGTAGACGGTGAGAGCATTCAGCCATTTCTAGAGTTTAGTTCTGATTGGTCAGACAAGCCCGTACCGTCGTTTGAGGTAATCATAGGCCAGCTCGCGTCTCACCCGAACAAGATTACCCATTACGAGTTCGTCTTCGAAGATCGGCAATAGATCGGCATCTCCCTCGAAAGAGACACGCGTTGAGTTCGTGTTCCGCGTAACTATTATATAAGAAGGTGGTTTTGTTGAAATGGACCCGATCGATAGCATCAAGTTACGCTGGCTCCACGGCGCGTTGCACGACGTCACTTACGAGCTGGCGCGGTCGCAGTTTCAGTTCACGCCCCATACCTGGGAACCGGCAATCAATGCCTATCGCTGCGAGAAGTGCATCCGGATCTGCGTCGACCTGGCCGGGGTCGAACGATCGCAGATCGATCTGATCGTCGAGCCGCAACGGGTTTTGATTCGGGGCGAGCGGGAATTACCGGAGCCGTCGCACGACGAAGGCCGCGCGGTCCGATTGCTGGCAATGGAAATCGATTACGGTCCGTTCGAGCGCGAAGTGTTATTGCCGGCTGAAGTGGAAATCAACGAGGCGCGCGCGGAGCAACGAAACGGATTGCTCTGGATTTCGCTGCCAATCAAACAATGAACGAGCAAAATTTTTCCCTGACTCCGGCCGAGCTGGAAATGAAATCCGGTGACGCGCCGGCTTCGGCGATTGCAGCCGACATGTCGGACGAAAGCAAAACTCCGAAGATCCCCGAGGAATTGTCGATTCTGCCCGTGCGCGGGTTCGTGGTTTTTCCGGGAACGATTGTGCCGCTGAACGTACGGCGGCCGGCGTCGATCGCGTTGTTGGATGACACGTTGCCGCGAACAAAAGTGATCGGCCTTCTGACCCAACGCGACGAAGCGAAGGAAGATCCGGGACTGCAGGATCTTTATCCTGTGGGCACGGCTGCGCTGGTGCTGAAGATGATTCGCCAGACGGACGATCACGTCGTGATCATCGCGCGCGGGCTTGCGCGTTTTAAATTGCGCAAGATTGTGGCGACTTCGCCATTCATTCGCGCAGAAGTCGATTTAATGAAATCGGTTTCGCCGCCACCGAGCAAGGAATGGGAAGCGACATTTCGAAATCTGCGCGATTCAGCTGCGCACTTGTTTGAGCTGACGCCGGAAACGCCCGAGCAGGCGCGCCTGATGGTGTTGAACATCACCGATCCGGAGCAGCTCGCCGATTTTCTGGCACCAAATCTCAACGTCGATGTCGCGCAGAAGCAGGTGATCCTGGAAGAACCGGATGTCGCGAAACGCGTTGATGCGGTCCAAAAACACATCTCGGCGCAACTCGAGATCGCGCAAATCCAGGAAAAACTGCAAAAAGACGTCGCGTCCCAATTTTCTGATGCGCAACGCCGCGCCTACTTGCGATCGCAAATCAAAGCCATTCAACATGAGCTGGGCGAAGACGAAACCGGCAGCCAAGAGCAGGTCGCGCAACTGCGCGAGCGACTACAAAAATCCGAGCCGCCGCCGGAAGTGATGGCGCAGGCGGAACGCGAATTGAAGCGATTGGATTTTATTCCGCCAGCGAGTCCGGAGTATTCAGTGATTGTCAGTTACATCGAGATCATTGCCGATTTGCCCTGGAAGACGTTGAGCGAGGACCACATCGATCTCGACCAAGCGCAGCAAATTCTTGATCGCGATCATTACGATCTCGAAAAAGTGAAACGCCGGCTAATCGAATATCTCGCCGTCCGTAAACTCAATCCGAACGGCCACGGACCGATTCTGTGTTTTCTCGGCCCGCCCGGAGTCGGCAAAACCAGTCTCGGCCAATCAATCGCCGATGCGCTCGGTCGCAAATTTGTCCGAATCAGTCTCGGCGGCATGCGCGACGAAGCAGAAATTCGCGGACACCGGCGCACTTATATCGGTTCAATGCCGGGCCGAATCATCCAGGAACTGCGCCGTGCCGGGACGCGCAATCCGGTTTTCATGCTGGATGAGCTCGACAAAATCGGAGCCGATTTCCGCGGCGATCCGGCCAGTGCAATGCTCGAAGTCCTCGATCCGCGCCAGAATAATGCGTTTGTCGATCGTTACCTCGATGTGCCGTTCGATTTGTCGCAAGTCATCTTCATTGGCACTGCCAATTACATTGATGGAGTTCCTGAACCGTTACGCGACCGAATCGAAGTGATTTCACTTCCCGGTTATACCGAGCGCGAAAAGTTGGAGATCGCGAAACGGTACCTGCTCAGGCGACAGCTCGAAGAAAACGGATTGAAACCTGAACAGGTTGGCTGGCAGGACGACGCGCTTCGAAAAATCATCAACGATTATACCCACGAGGCCGGAGTTCGAGAACTCGAACGCCAAATTGGCGCGATTTGCCGATCAGTCGCTTCGAAGTGTGCGCGCGGTGAATGCCAGCGCGTCGAGGTCACGCCGGATTTTGTCGCCCAGACGCTCGGTCCTGCGCGTTATGTGCGTGAGAGCAAATTGAAAACCAGTCAACCTGGCGTTGTCACCGGTTTGGCTTACACGCCGTACGGCGGCGAAGTTTTGCACATTGAGGCGACACGTTATCCGGGAAAAGGCAACGTCACGTTAACCGGACAAATCGGAAATGTAATGAAAGAATCCGTGCAGGCCGCGCTCAGCCTGGTGCGAAGCCGCAACGGACAAATCGGTCTCAAGCCGGAAGATTTCAAAGACATGGATATTCACGTGCACGTTCCAGCCGGCGCGGTGCCGAAAGATGGACCGTCGGCTGGCATCGCAATGTTCACCGCACTGGCGTCGTTGTTCACGAACAAACCAGTCCGGCCCGATGTCGCGATGACAGGTGAAATCACGTTGCGGGGTCTGATTTTACCAATCGGCGGACTAAAAGAAAAAAGCCTCGCCGCAATGCGCGCCGGAATCTCCACCGTGATCATTCCGAAGTTGAACGAGAAAGATCTGGTCGATGTGCCGGAGGAAGCGAAACAGAAACTGAAATTCGTGGCTGTGGAAAATGTCGATGAGGTGCTCGCCGTGGCTTTGGAGAAAGACGGCTCGCCTCAATCTGCGCCGGCAAACAGCAGCGGAAACGGAAAAGATTAACTAGTGCGATCCGCCAGGGGCCGCGTCGGCGCGCTGCTCGATTTGTTGCAGACTCGGACCGGAATTGCGGATCCAGTCGCGCGTCGCATTAATGTCGCCCTGATTCACGGGTTCGGCGCGCGCGACAATGTCCTCGCCAACTTTCACCGGCGCGGCCTTTGGCGCTTTCCAGTGGTGTCCGAATTTGCGGAGCGCGTAATACATCGTGCCGGCTTCGACCGTGCTCACTCCGCTGCAACGCATCGCGTTGTAAAACATTCGATCGCACTCCGGCCACGGCTTGGTGTGTTGATCATATGAGACGTCGTGCAGCACCGACGCGTTGCGATATTTTCCTTCAAACGGTCCGCCCATAAGCGACCAGAGCGAGCGAGGAATCGAAGCGCCGTCCACTACCGAGCCAGTCGGCGCAATCCAGACCACACCGTCGGGATCAGTATAGCGCAACTCGTTCAGCAAAGTCATGGTGCGCCCGTCGTTTTCCCAACGCGCTTCGACGTAACCGCTGTAATGGCCCCATTTGTTCGACGTCTTGGACGCGCCCCGGACCCAGGCCGGTGTTTTGTCTCCCGAGCAGCCGGCAAGAAAAGCGGCGACGAGTATGATTGAAAAAACTCTCATTGTTTCCCGGAAAACGCCCAACTTTTAACGTTCGACGTTCAACGTCAAATTCGATTCGAACCGGTTGCAATTTTCGCCCGCAAGGCCCGCAGGCGATCAGCTTAACAGGCAGGCGCGAGGAAGGACAACGCTGTTAACCGGTCCAGGACTTCCAGCGTTTGCGGATCGGTTTCGTGTACCGATCGAGATCGATGCCTTTCACACTTTCGCTGACTGCATCGGCCGATTCCTCGACCTTCTCCTTCATCGAACGAAATACCGGCCACAGAAACGGCAACGAAAGAACGCTCCAGTTGATTCGTTCGAGAGGCGCTTTCCCATCTCTTTCATCGGAACGCGACGCATAGCGAATGGCCAGGCCAAGGGCGAGACCAGCGGCGAGCGCACCAATGATCATCGGAACCGGATTTTCGCGCAGAAACAATTCGGTGCGTTCGCGCGCCGATGTCTGTCGGCTGCGAATCTGTTCACGGCGGCGCGGGCGCGGCTCCAAAACACTCGGCGCCGGGCGACGGCGGCGGCGCGGCGGTCCGTTTTTATCGGCAGCCGCCAGTGGATCATCATTTACAAAATCATCTTCCATCGGATGCATCCTCCACTAATTCGCAATTCCCGCGCCTTGTGCGCTGGAATAAACGAACCTATCACGTCTCCGAGTCTTTTCCCGAGGAAACATTCTGTCGCACGTAGGCCGCGACGATCTCGTCCGTCGCCAGGAGGAAGGTTACATTGTCGATCGCGCTCTCGTGGCGAAGAAAATCCCGCACTGTTTTGGTGGCGATCTCAGCGGCTTTCAAAATTGGATAGCCGTAGGCGCCACAACTAATTGCCGGGAACGCGGTCGTCTTGATCTTGATCTCGGTCGCGAGGTGCAGCGAGTTGCGATAACAATTCGCCAGGATTCTTGGTTCATCGCGATTTCCGCCAGACCAAATTGGACCCACCGTGTGAATGACGAAGCGCGCCGGCAAATTGTAGCCGCGTGTCAATTTCGCTTCGCCCGGTCTGCACCCGCCTAACGTGCGACATTCTTCCAAGAGTTCTGGACCAGCCGCGCGATGAATGGCGCCATCAACTCCGCCGCCCCCGAGCAACGTCGAATTAGCGGCGTTCACGATTGCATCGACATCAAGCTTGGTAATATCGCCGCGGATGATCTCGATCCTGCCCGCGAACTTTGCCATTACGGCGCCAGCCGATCGATCGACCACGAGCCGTTTTTCTGACGCGTGTAACGGAAACGATCGTGCAAACGGTCGAGCCGTCCCTGCCAAAATTCCACGCGGTCCGGTGTTAGACGATATCCGCCCCAATGCGGCGGGAGCGGGATCGCGCCTTCGGCGAAACGTTGTTGCATTTCCTGCAAGCGAGCGTCGAGAACGCGACGGGCATCGATCACCTGGCTTTGCTGCGACGCCCACGCTCCTAACTGGGCACCGGCGGGCCGGCTGTGAAAATATTCCTCCGATTCTTCGCGAGAAGTTTTCTCGACCGCTCCTTCAATCCGAATCTGCCGCTCCACTTCCATCCAATACATGACGAGAGCGGCGTTTGGATTCTTGTCGAGCTGTCGACCCTTCTCGCTCGCGTAGTTGGTAAAAAAAACGAAACCGCGCTCGTCGAAATGTTTGAGGAGAACGATGCGCGCGAAAGGTTTGTCGCCGGCACACGTTGCCAACGTCATCGAATTCGCGTCATGAATGCCGGCTTTGATCGCGGCGGAGAACCAACGGTGAAATTGATCGATCGGATCAGGCGCGAGATCGGACCGACGCAATCCTTCGCCAATGTATTCGTGACGAAAACCGGCGTAATCGAGCGGTGTCGGATCCATTTGTATGCGTTCACGTTTACGATATTCGCCGGGCCGGAGATGTCGACCCATTCGACTGCGCAACCTTTGCGTTGAGCTCAGGCGGCCGCCGCAGAGGCGCGATCCCGCGAAGAAAGTTCCCAGCCGACGATCGCGCGCTTCCGAACCGGGTCCCAATGATAGTGGCCAAGGGCGCCGGTCTCGCGAATCACACGATGACAGGGGATAATGAACGCGATTGGGTTCGCCCCGACCGCGCTTCCGACCGCGCGCGCCGCCTGCGATTGACCGATCGCTTCGGCCAATCGTCCGTAAGTTGTCAGCGAAGCGGTCGGAACACGCAGTAACGCGCGCCAGACTCGCAGTTGAAATTCCGTTGCTCGAACAAACGCACGGAGCGGACGATTCGAAGTTGCGTTACGATCACGATCGAAGATTTTCGCCGCCAACTCGGCCATTCGCGCATCCGCACGCCGTAACTTTGCGTTTGGCCACTGCGAAGCGAGGAAATTGCGCGCGCCATTGCGACCTCCGTCGTCGACAAAACTGAGATGGCAGATTCCACGCTTCGTTTCAGCGATGAGCGCTTCGCCAAAAGGTGTTTCCGCAAAACCGAAATCGATTTCGAGTCCAGCGCCGCCGTTCTTCATCTCACCGGGGGACGCAGCCTCCAGTGCTACGCAGAGATCGTGCAATCGGCCGGGCCCGGACAGGCCGGCGTTGATCGCTGCGTCGAAAACATTGTTTCCATCGAGCAAGAGCTGTTTGACGTGCTCGAGGGTGAGGCATTGCAAAAAATCTTTGGGCGTAACACCAGCCCAGGTCGAGAACAGGCGATGAAAATGGAACGGACTCAACCCGACCGCCTCAGCGAGCACGGCGAGATCGGGTTGCTCGGTATGACGTCGATCCAAAAAACGGATCACATTGGCGACGCGTTCGTAATCATTCATATCGGGAGTTTGTCATCGATCTCAAAGCAAGCCCACCCGCTTCTTGCTGCGATTTTACGAGTGTTTCGGCGAGATCGCGAGTGCGGTTTAACTGACGCGCACCACACGATCGAGCTCACGCGCGAGCGCTTCACTTGCTTCGTTGTCATCCTGGTAACCCCAGACAACGATCTCGAGGATTTGGGCGCCGATTTCGCGCCGCCCGCGCAACGCGGACCGCACCCGTCCAAGAAACGACCAGTCCTCCGACACCGCCGTCGCTGCGTTTTCGTAGGAAGAACGCGCGTCCCAGTAGCAATAGAAAACGTGTAGCGGTGAGCCGCGATCATCGAACCGATATGATCGAATGGGCAAATTAACGCCGTTGACGCTGAGCATGCGCAGCCCATTGTCCCGTTCCATCGTTCGGCCGCTGGCCGGAAGGCAGATATCGGGCCGATGTATTTTAGTGAAGCGGGCGGCGGTGCGTCCCGGAAACCATTTGAAGAAAAACATCAGCCATTGATGGCCATCCGCGCCTTCCCAACTTGCGCCGGC
>Ga0210406_10004672_pt1 | contig 14561 bp, 14 predicted proteins | sample IncBWC30MmetaG_FD_155454 | JGI IMG/M metagenome (GOLD analysis project Ga0210406, IMG submission 155454) | Forest soil microbial communities from Barre Woods Harvard Forest LTER site, Petersham, Massachusetts, United States - Inc-BW-C-30-M | ecosystem: Environmental > Terrestrial > Soil >... | reverse complement strand
CGAGACCACCTCGCTCTCGCCGTAGCGCCCGACATCGAGCTCGCGGCCCTCGCGCACATCCATCGACATCCGCACGATCGGATCGTCCTGCGCCTGGCGATGCACCTCGGTCAGCATCGCGTCGGGATCGCTTGAGGTGAAGAAGCCGGCGCCCTGGATCGGCGGCAGCTGCGCAGGATCGCCCAGCACCAGCAGCGGACATTCGAACGACAGCAGGTCGCGGCCCATCTCGGCGTCGACCATCGAGCATTCGTCGATCACGATGAGTTTCGCCTTGGACGCCGGCGCGTCGTCCCACAGCTCGAAGCTCGGCTGCTCTACGCCCGATTCCCGCGCGCGATAGATCAACGAGTGAATGGTCGACGCGTTGTCGCAGCCCTTGTTGCGCATCACCAGCGCCGCCTTGCCGGTGAAGGCTGCGAATTTCACCTCGCCGTCAACGCCATCAGCAATGTACCGCGCCAGCGTGGTCTTGCCGGTGCCGGCAAAGCCGAACAGGCGGAACACCGGCGGCGTGCCGCTCTTGCCGGGTTTTGCTTTCAGCCAGTCGGCAACGGCTTTGAGCGCGGCATCCTGGTGCGGAGAGAAATTGGTCATGCGCCTTGAGGGAGAGGAGCCCGCGGATTGCGACTCGCAAGCCCCCAAATTAATCATTCGGCAGTTCCGATCAAGTCGACTTCCGCGGCGCGGAATTGGTATGCGCAACCGCCGCTAGACAGGGCCCGCGTGCCGATTACACTGACCGAAAAACAAGGTGGTCCCGGGAGAGACGTCATGAAATTCGGCATCTTCTATGAGCTGCAACTGCCGCGCCCGTGGGTCGAGGGCGACGAGCTGAAACTCTACCAGAATGCCCTGACACAGCTCGAGACCGCCGACCGCTGCGGCTATGACTACGCCTGGGTCGTCGAGCACCATTTCCTCGAGGAATATTCGCATTCGCCGGCGCCCGAATCCTTCCTCGCCGCGGCGAGCCAGCGGACCAAGCAGATCAGGCTCGGCCACGGCATCTTCCAGCTCACGACGAACCATCCCGCTCGCGTCGCCGAGCGCGTCGCGGTGCTCGATCTCCTGAGCAACGGCCGCTGCGAATTCGGCATGGGCGAAAGTGCCTCGATCACCGAGCTCACGCCATTCGGCCGCGACATGGAAACCAAGCGCGAGGTGTTCGAGGAGGCAGTCCAGGCGATCTTCCCGATGTTCACCAAGGTCGGCACCGAGCATCACGGCAAATATTTCGACATTCCGCTGCGCAATGTCGTGCCGAAGCCGGTGCAGAAGCCGCATCCGCCGCTGTGGATGGCCTGCTCGCAATTGCCGACCATCGAGCGAGCGGGCCAGAACGGGTTTGGCGCGCTCGGCTTCCAGTTCGTCAGTGCCGATGCGGCGCATGCCTGGGTGCATGCCTATTACAACGCCATCACCAAGCGGCTGAAGAAGCTCGCCGACTACGAGATCAACCCGAACATGGCCCTGGTGTCGTTCTTCATGTGCGCGAAGACCGACGAGGAAGCGCGCCGGCGCGCCGATGGCGCCACCTTCTTCCAGTTCGCGCTGCGTTATTACGGCCAGGGCCAGAACCGGGCGCGTCCGGCGCCGGGCACGGTCAACATGTGGGACGAGTACAACAAGTGGAAGCGCGAAAATCCGGAAGCACAGGAGGCGGCGCTGCGCGGCGGCCTGATCGGCTCGCCGGAAACGATTGCGAAAAAGCTGCGGCGCTTCCGCGCCTCGCATATCGATCAGGTGATCCTGCTCAACCAGGCCGGCAAGAACACCCATGCGGATATCTGCGAATCGCTGGAGCTGTTCGCCAGGGAAGTGATGCCGGAGTTTCGGCACGATCCCGAGCATGAGGAATGGAAGAAGGGCGTCATGAGCGGCGCGATCCAGCTCGAGGAGATCGACACCGCGGCGTTCACGGACCGCTACGGCAAGCTCGCAGTCAGCGTGTCGCCGCAGAAGGTCGCGGCGGGCTAAATCAGCCACGTATTCTCGAGCCAGCGCGAGCGCCCGGCGGTATGCCCGTCAGGCGCTCCATTTTTAACGAACCGTATTTTCCTTCTCCGCGAATACGTCGGCGGAGAAGAGCGTTGTCGTCGCGTCGAAAACAAAGAAATTCTGTGAGATTGCCGCCACGTGGCTTTCGCCCGACATTTGGCTGAATGCGGATTCTGCCGTTTCGGCGCATCGGCTAGGGGAAAGACTATGTCGGATATTGCGGTCAAGGCATCGGAGCCCGCGCTCTCGCAGCGGGCGCTGTTGAACGAGGACTGGCTCGCGGTCGCGATCGGCCTCCTGGTGTTCGCGCTGGCGCTGTTTTCGGTCGGCGGCGTTGATCTGTTGGGCTGGGCGGTCACGACTTCGGTCTATACCGATATCGCAGGCGCGCTTACGCCGGTCGCCAAGGCCTATGCCCCGCTCGGCGGCGTTGTTTCCCTGCTGCTCACCTATGCGGCGCTGCTGCTCGTGCTCTCCATCGGCGTCAGCACGCTGGGCGCCGATGTCAGGAAATTTGCGACTGCCTTCACCGCTGTATTCGCCATCGCCTATGCGAGCTGGATTGTCGGCAGCTATGCCCATATCGCCGCGGTGACGCCGGCAGAACAACAGAAATTCGGTATCTCATGGTCGCTCAAGCTGACCAATGAAGGCGGCTTTGTCATCGCGCTGCTGTCGGGCCTCGTCATCGCCAACTTCTTCCCACGCTTTGCGGCGTGGCTGAAGGAAGCGATCCGCCCCGAGCTCTATGTCAAGATCGCGATCGTCATTCTCGGCGCCACGGTGGCGGTCACTGCCGCAGCTCGACTCAATCTAGCATCCTCGCTGCTCCTGCGCGGCGCGGCGGCGATCGTCGAGGCCTATCTGATCTACTGGGCGGTGATCTACTACGTCGCGCGCAAATGGTTCGGCTTCAGCCGCGAATGGTCGGTGCCTTTGGCCTCCGGCATATCCATCTGCGGCGTTGCGGCGGCAATTGCGACCGGCGGCGCAATACGGGCGCGGCCGGCGGTGCCAGTGCTGGTGTCGTCACTGGTCGTCGTGTTCGCGGTGGTCGAAGTGCTGATCCTGCCGTTCCTGGCCCAGACTTTCCTGTGGCAGGAGCCGCTGGTCGCAGGCGCCTGGATCGGGCTTGCGATCAAGACCGACGGCGCGGCGGTTGCGGGCGGCGGCATCACCGAGTCGCTGATCATGGCGAAAGCGGCGGCCGAGGGCATCAAATATCAACCGGGGTGGATTCTCGCGACAACGACCACGGTGAAGATCTTCATCGATATCTTCATCGGCATCTGGGCGTTCATCCTCGGCTACATCTGGACCAACCACATCGACAAGGGGCCGGATAAGGCGAAGGCCGGTGAAATCTGGCAGCGCTTCCCGAAATTCATTCTCGGCTTCATCCTGGTATTCGCGATCTCGCTCTGGCTAGCGGTCGGCACCACGCCCGACATCGCCAAGGCGCTGCCGGCGGCAGCTGGCGAGGCCAATGTGTTTCGGGTGATCTTCTTCATCCTGACCTTCTTCTCGATCGGCGTGCTCTCGGATTTCCGCAAGCTCTGGCAGCAGGGCTTCGGCAAGCTCGCCGCGGTCTATTTCATCAGCCTGTTCGGCTTCGTGATCTGGGTGGGGCTCTTGATCTCGTGGCTGTTCTTCTCCGGCTTCAAGCCGCCGCTCGCAAGCTGATCAAGCAACCTGATTTTTAGAAAGACGCACCATGTCGGAAACCGATCTCAGGGAAGAATTGAAGGCACCCGTCGAGCCGCTGCTCCCGATCGAGAAGAAGCTGATCGGCTGGAGTCTCGGGCTCGGCATCGCGTTCCTGATTGTGCTGATCGCGATCAATCATTTCGTGCCGATCAAGCTGTAGTGCTTCGAGCACATGTGTCAAAGAGGCCGGCGGAGACGCCGGCCGCTTTTGTTCGGATGGATGGCGTGATCAGTTCCCGCTGCTCATTTCATGATTAATGATTTACGACGAAAGTCGCCCAGAAGATTTTCGCCGCGCAAACCGACGCTCTAGCAACAAACATTGCGTCGTACGCATCTTCGACAGCGCGCGCATTGCTATTTTTGCAGGGCTCTCGACAGTTTCATGGCGTCGCACCATCATTTCTCCATCGCGTTTTCGCGGTTGGAGATCGGAATGAAGCGTCGGGAATTTCTGAAGCTGTCGCTGGCAGGCACAGCCGGCTTTGCGCTGTCGTCGCCGTTGCGCGCCGAAGAGTTGCCAAAGGCGATCCGCATCGGCACCCAGAAGGGCGGCTTCTTCCCGGCTGTTCGGGAGCGTCATACGCTGGAAGATACGTTCAAGCCGCTCGGCATCGACGTGCAATGGGTAGATTTCCAGTTCGGGCCGCCACTGTTGGAGGCCATCAATGTCGGCAGTGTCGATTTCGGCTATGTCGGCGACGCGCCGCCGATCTTCGCACAGGCGGCGAATGCGAGGGTCCGCTACGCTGCGGCGGTAAAGCAGGACGGAAATACGCAGGCCATCATCGTCCCGAAGGATTCCCCCATCAAGACGCTTGCCGACCTCAAGGGCAAGCGCATCGCCTACGGCAAGGGATCAAGCGCGCACAACCTGCTTGTCGCAGCACTGGAGAAAGCCGGAATCGCGTGGAGCGACATCGTCCCGACCCCGCTTGCGCCGTCAGATGCGACCGCAGCCTTCATAAAGGGCTCGATTGACGCTTGGTCGATCTGGGATCCCTATCTGGCGCTGGCGGAGTTGAAGGAAAATGCACGCGTGATCGTCTTCGACAAGGACGTTCACGATCCCTATGCCTTCTACATCGTTGGCGCTGATTTCGTCGAAAAATATCCCTCGCTTGTCGCGCGTCTTGACACGGTGTTTGCTGCTGAAGGCGTGTGGGCCAAGGCTCATCATGAGGATGTTGCGCAGGCGCAGGCCGCGGCCACCGGCGTCGATATCGAGGCGATCAGGCGCTTCGTCGATCGTTCGAACTACAAGGTTATCCCCGTCGATGACGAGGTGATCCGCAGCCAGCAGGCGGTCGCCGATCGCTTCGCGCGCCTCGGCCTGATCCCCAAGCCGGTCAGGGTCGCCGATATCGTCTGGAAATGGACGCCAGGCTCGTAAGGGTAATCGACAATCGGAGAGAGTTCATGCGTTGGTTTCAACGAACGGTCGCGGCAGCGGTGCTGTCGCTCAGCGCGGTCGCGGCAACGGTCGGCGCGAGCTACGGCCAGGACAAGGTCGTCCGCATCGGCTACCAGAAATATGGCAAGCTGGTCTTGTTGAAGGGCAGGGGCACGCTCGAGGGCAAGCTCAAGCCGCTTGGCTATAGCGTGGCCTGGACTGAATTTCCCTCCGGGCCCCCGCTGCTCGAAGCCCTCAATGTCGGCGCCATCGATTTCGGCATCACGGGCGAGACGCCACCGATCTTTGCGCAAGCCGCCGGCGCGCCGCTGGTCTATCTCGCCTACGATCCGCCGGCTCCACGTGGCGAAGCGATCCTGGTGCCGAAGGACAGCCCGCTCAAATCGGTCGCTGATCTTCGCGGCAAGAAGGTCGCGCTGAACAAGGGCTCGAACGTCCATTACCTGCTGGTGCGGGCCCTGGAGCAGGCCGGGCTGAAATATACCGACATCCAGCCAGTGTTTTTGGCGCCGGCGGACGCGCTCGCCGCCTTCACGCGCGGCTCGATCGATGCCTGGGTGATCTGGGACCCCTATGAGGCGGCGGCCGAAGCCTCCACCGGCGCGCGCATCCTCACGGACGGCACCGGACTCGTCTCCAATTACCAATTCTATTTCTCGTCCCGGAAATTCCTGACCGAGAATCCGAAGGCCACGGATATCGTGCTGGAAGCTCTCAACGAGGCTGATGACTGGGCGAAGAACAATATCGACGCGGTCGCCGAACAGTTGAGCCCGTCGGTGGGGCTGCCGGCTGCGGTGCTTGCCGCGTCGCTCAAGCGCGAGTCCTATGGGATCCTGCCGATCAGCAACGAGGTGATCGCAAGCCAACAGCGCATCGCCGACACGTTCTATGCGCTCGGCCTGGTGCCAAAGGCCATCACCGTGTCGGACCTTCAACGCAAACCCGGATCCTGATCATGGCCGCGCAAAAAGCCCCGAAGGCCAACATCCTCTGGTTCCTGCCGACTCATGGCGATGGCCGCCATCTCGGTACTTCGATCGGCGGCCGTGACGTCAATTTCAACTACCTGCGCCAGGTGGCACAGGCGGCCGATCAGCTCGGCTATTTCGGCGTGCTGCTGCCCACGGGACGTAGTTGCGAGGATTCCTGGATCGTCGCCTCCAGCGTCGCGCCGTTTACCGAGCGGCTGCGCTACCTCGTCGCGGTTCGGCCGGGCTTGCAATCGCCGACCGTCGCCGCGCGCATGACGGCGACGCTCGACCGCATTACCAATGGCCGCCTGCTGATCAACGTCGTCACCGGCGGCGATCCCGTCGAGAACAAGGGCGACGGCATCTTCCTCGATCATGACGCGCGCTACGCCGTGACGCGCGAGTTCCTCGGCGTCTACAGCGATCTCCTCGCCGGCAAGACCGTCGATTTTAATGGCGAGCACATCCGCATCGAGGACGGACGGCTCTTGTTCGAGCCGGTGCAATCGCCGCGTCCGCCGCTTTATTTCGGCGGATCGTCAGATGCCGGCATCGACGTCGCCGTCGATCATGTCGAGAAATATCTCACCTGGGGCGAGCCGCCGGCGCAGGTCGCCGAGAAGGTCGCGCGCGTGAAGGCTGCGGCGGCCGGGCGCGGGCGGCCGCTTTCGTTCGGCATCCGCCTGCATGTGATCGTGCGCGAGACCAATGAGACCGCCTGGGCCGCGGCCGATGATCTGATCAAGCACGTCACCGACGACACCATCGCTTCGGCGCAGAAGATCTTCGCCCGTATGGACTCCGTGGGACAGCAGCGCATGGGGCAGCTCCATGGCGGCCGGCGCGACAAGCTCGAGATCAGCCCGAACCTCTGGGCCGGCGTTGGTCTCGTGCGCGGCGGCGCGGGCACGGCGCTGGTCGGCGATCCCGAAACCGTCGCGGCGCGGATCAAGGAGTATCAGGACATCGGCATCGATACCTTCATCCTGTCCGGTTACCCGCATCTGGAGGAAGCCTATCGCTTCGCCGAGCTGGTGTTCCCGCTGCTCAAGCTCGAACGCACCGGCAACGTGACGCCGCTGCGCGCCAACACCGGGCCGTTCGGTGAGACCATCGCGGGCGAGCATCGTCCGCAGCAGAGAGCCTCGCAATCATGAGCCTGATCGAAAGTCTTCCGCGCGTCCGCGCACTGCGCTCGCCGCGCGCCGACGGCCTGATCCCATGGATATTGCCGCTCGCCATCGTCGTGATCTGGCAAATCTCCTGCGCGACAGGTTTTGTGTCGGACCGGGTGCTGCCGGCGCCGAGCGATGTGGTGCGTGCTGGCTGGAAACTGCTTCTGTCCGGCGAGCTCGAAAACAATATCTGGGTCAGCTTCTGGCGCGCTGGGATTGGCTTCGTGATCGGCGGCAGCATCGGCTTCGCCTTCGGGCTTGCCAACGGCCTGTCGGAGCTTTCTGGCAAGCTCACCGACACCACCTTGCAGATGGTGCGTAACGTGCCGCACCTTGCGCTGATCCCGCTTGTGATCCTCTGGTTCGGCATCGACGAGGCCGCAAAGCTGTTCCTGGTGGCGCTCGGGGTGTTCTTCCCGATCTATCTCAACACCCTGCACGGCATCCGCACCGTCGATCCGCAACTGATCGAGATGGGCCGCATCTACGGCATGGGCGATGGCGAGCTGTTTCGCCGCGTGATCTTTCCGGGCGCCTTGCCGTCGATTTTCGTGGGCTTGCGTTTCGCGCTCGGCATCATGTGGCTGACCTTGATCGTGGCCGAAACCATCGCCGCCAATTCCGGCCTCGGCTACATGGCGATGCAGGCCCGCGAGTTCATGCAGACCGACGTCGTGGTGCTCTCCATCCTGATCTACGCCCTGCTGGGCAAGCTCGCCGACAGCGCCTCGCGCGCGCTGGAACGGCTGACGCTCGCCTGGCATCCCGCATTCCGCAAAGCCTGAGAGTTGAAGATGCAGGAAGCACTGCGATTTGATCCCATCGCCGCCGAAGCCGTGGCGCGGGAGGACTTCCTTGAACAGGCGCGCACCGCACGGCATCCCGCGAAAGGCGCCCGGCGCGGGCTTTCCCTGACCATCAGGGGCTTGCGCAAATCCTACGGCGACAACGCCGTGCTGCGCGGCATCGATCTGCATATCCCGTCGGGCCAGTTCGTCGCGATCGTCGGCCGCAGCGGTTGCGGCAAGAGCACGCTGCTTCGGCTGATCGCCGGGCTCGAAAAGCCGGATGAGGGAACCATCGCCTTCGGCGAGGAGGCGCGCCGCGAGGACATCCGCGTGATGTTCCAGGAGCCGCGGCTGCTACCGTGGTCGCGGGTGCTCGGCAATGTCGAGGTCGGTCTCGGCACAGACCGCAGCCTGGCTGACGCCAAGGCCCGCGCGGCGCAGGCGCTGGTTGAAGTCGGTCTCGACAGCAAGCGCGGGCAATGGCCCGCGGAGCTTTCCGGCGGGCAGAAGCAGCGCGTGGCGCTGGCCCGGGCGCTGGTGAGCCAGCCGCGCGTGCTCGCCTTCGACGAGCCTCTGGGCGCGCTCGATGCGCTGACGCGGATTTCGATGCAGCAGCTGCTGGAGCGGGTGTGGCGCGACCAGGGCTTTACCGCGATCCTGGTGACGCACGACGTCGCCGAGGCCGTCGCCCTGGCCGATCGTGTGCTGATCATCGAGGAGGGCCGCATCGCCCATGACCTCGATGTCGCCATCACCCGGCCGCGCGAGCGGGGCGCGAGCGATCTGGCCGCGCTGGAGGGAACGATCCTGCGCGAGCTGTTGCGCGGCGGAGAGGATGCATCATCGTGAGTGAGAACGCCGTGAACGAGATTATCCGTCTTGCCGAACGCGACCGCGAGGCTTCGCCCGCCTATTTTCGTGCCGCGATGCGCCGCCTCGTCGGCGGTGTCAGCGTGATTACGGCGGGAGCCGGAAACGACATCTCGGGCATGACGGTGACCTCCGTGTCGTCGCTGTCGGCCGATCCGCCCTCGCTGATCGTCAGCGTCAATCGCGCGTCGTCCTCATGGCCGCTGCTCAGGCAACATCGCCATTTTGGGGTCAACATCCTCAATGCCGATCAGGCCGATATCGCCGAGCGGTTTAGCGGTAAGGACGGGCTGAAGGGCGCCGAACGTTTTGCCGGCGCCGATTGGATCGAGCGTGCGTCGGGCGCGCGGCTGCTTTCCGGCGCGCTGGCGGCGATCGAATGCGAGGCGGAGGACATCATCGAGCGGCACTCGCATGCGATCATCATCGGCCGGGTGCTGCATGTGGAGCTTTCTGCCGACGATGCCGCGCTCGCCTACTGGCATGGGAACTATGTGGCCATCGATCGGGAGAAGGACATGGCAAGGCTCGCCGATGTCAGCCTGCCGACCGGCCATGTCCGTGATGCCGGTGCGGCCGGGCGGTTCAGCCGCCGCGAGGGCTGAGGTTCTTTCGGCCGGAAGCCTTTTGTCGGAAGTCCTTTTGTTGGAAGTCTTGTTGTTGGAAGTCTTGGCCTGTGCCGCCGTGTCGTGGCATGTTGGCCGCATGAAACGGATTGGTACCCTGGCGTTCTACGCCGTGAGCACGCTCGCGATTCTCTATCTCGCGCTCTATGCCTATGCCGCCTACCGCGGTCGCGATTTCACGCCGGGCGACCCCATCCACATTTTCCGCAATCCGGCAGCGCCGAGTTATTCTTGAGGTGCACCCTCTCCCACGCAACCGGGGTTTACCCCGGTTGCGCATCTTAAATTGCGCAAGTCGGGCAGGCCCGACTTGTGGTGGGAGAGGCGTAGGCGGCCTTCGGCCGCCGTTCTTAGCAAAAAGAACGCCGACGCTTTGCGTCGGCTATGGCGAAGCGAAGGCGGGTGAGGGGTTCTCTCCGCGAGCGCGCCTGTGGAGAGAACCCCTCATCCGACGCGGACTTCGTCCGCGCCACCTTCTCCCACAAGGGGAGAAGGAAAGAGGTCGCCCCGCCGTCGCCAGCCGCTGCCCGTACTCCCCGGCGCCGGGCGGCGGGATCGGGACGCCGCCATCGGCATATTCGTTGAGCTTGTTGCGCAGCGTGCGGATGGAGATGCCGAGGATGTTGGCGGCGTGGGTACGGTTGCCGAGGCAGTGCTTCAGCGTCTCCAGGATCAGGTCGCGCTCGACATCGGCCACCGTGCGGCCGACGAGCGCGCGCGTCACCTGCTCGGCGGCAAAGGTCGCATGCGCCACCGCCGGCTGGGACTTGGCGATGTCGAGACGGTCGCCGTCGGGGGTGAGGATGGCGTCAGCGCCGATCTCGTCGCCCTGCGCCATCAGCACCGCGCGATGGATGGTGTTTTCCAATTCGCGAACGTTGCCCTGCCAGCGGTTGGTGGTGAGCACGCGCCGCGCATCAGCCGAGATCGGCCGCAGCGGCACGCCATTGGCGTCGGCATATTTCTTGGCGAAATGCTGCGCCAGCTCGAGGACGTCGGCCGGGCGGTCACGCAGCGGCGGGATCTTCAGGTTCACGACATTGAGGCGGAACAGCAGGTCTTCGCGGAACGTGCCTTCGCGCACCGCCTCCGAGAGGTTGCGGTTCGAGGTCGCGATGATGCGGATGTCGACCGGCACGGGCCGCGTGCCGCCGACGCGGTCGATCACGCGCTCCTGGATTGCGCGCAGCAGCTTGGATTGCAGCCGCACGTCCATCTCGGAGATTTCGTCGAGCAGCAGCGTGCCGCCGGTCGCTTCCTCGAACTTGCCGATGCGGCGGGCGATCGCACCGGTGAAGGCGCCCTTCTCATGGCCGAACAATTCGGATTCCAGCAGATGCTCGGGGATCGCAGCGCAATTGATGGAAATGAACGGCCGCTTGGCACGGTTGGAGCGGGAATGGACATAGCGCGCCAGCACTTCCTTGCCGGTGCCGGATTCGCCGGTGATCATGATGGAGGCGTCCGAGCCGGCGATCTGCTGGGCGAGCTTGACCACCTTGGCCATGGCTTCGTCGCGATAGACGAGGTCGCGGGAATCGTTGGCGACCGCGGCCAGCACGGCGGCGATCAGTTCCGGATCCGGCGGCAGAGGAATGTATTCCTTGGCGCCGGCGTGGATTGCCGCCACCGCGGCGCGGGCATCGGAGGTGATGCCGCAGGCGACGATCGGCACGTGGATGTGCTCGACCTCGAGCCGCATCACGAGATCGCGGATGTCGAGGCTGACGTCGACCAACAGAAGGTCGGCGCCCTTGCCGCCGCGCAAGACCGCCATTGCCTGGTCGCTGCCCTCGGCATGAGTCACGGTCGCGCCATTGTCCATCGCGATCTTGGTCGCTGCGGTGAGCTGGCCCTTCAGGGTGCCAACGATGAGAAGCCGCATGTCAATCTCCTGTTCGTCTTTGTGCGCGCCTTACGCGCGACTTGATTAGGTTCGTTCAGCTTTCAGAATTTCCGTCATGGTCACGCCGAGCTTGTCTTCGACCAGCACCACTTCGCCGCGAGCGACCAGGCGGTTGTTGACGTAGATGTCGATGGCTTCGCCGACGCGGCGATCGAGCTCGAGCACGGTGCCGGGCCCGAGCTTGAGCAGCTCGCCGACATCCATCTTCGAGCGGCCGAGCACGGCCGAAACCTGCACCGGCACGTCGAAGACCGCCTCGAGATCGGCGGCAATGCGGGCGGCCTGTTCGTCCTCGTTGTAGCCGACGTCGTTGGTGACCGGCACTTCCGCGGTATTGTTGAGGTCGGGAAGCGGAACCTGGGTGTCGGTATCGCTCATCTGTTAGCCCCCGTTCCTGGACGCGATATAGCGCCCGACAAGCTCGTTGATCTTGGCATCGATGGCCGCGCGTTCCAGCACGACGCCGCCATCGGCCCATTCGATCCGGCAATCGCCGGTCGCGATTTCAGGCTCGGCCAGGATCACCAGCCGGCCTTCGAAGCCGGATTGCTTGGCCAGCCGCTCTATGCCTTCGCGCGCCACCTCGTAGAGCGAGGCGTTGATGCGGACGACGAGATGCGGCGTCGAGACCAGATGCGAGAAGCAATCCTTGACGAGGCCTGTGATTTCGCCGAGCGGCTCGGCGGCGACCAGTTCGCTGCAGAGCTTGCGCGCCACGGCGACCGCAACCTCGACCGCCTCGGTCTCCATCTTGTTCTCGATGCCGGCAATGCGCCCAACAAAGCCCTGCACGCCGATCTTGATCTCTTCCAGCGCCAGCGCCGCGCGGCGGTCGCTCTCGGCCTTGGCCTCGCGCTGGCCCTTGTCGAAACCTTCGCGAAAGGCGCGCTGTTCGGCGGCCGCGACCTTCTGCGCCACTTCGGCAGCCGTGGCCTTGTCGCGCGAGCGGTCGGGCGCGGCGAAGTCGGTATCGAACAGGAATTTGGCGGGCGCGGCCATCAGTACACCAGCTCGTCGTCGGCGCGGTTCTTGGTCAGCGTGATCTCGCCCTTGGCGGCGAGGTCCTTGGCGAGGTTGACCAGCAGCGCCTGCGCCTCGTCGACGTCGCGCAAGCGCACCGGTCCCATCGCCGCCATGTCGTCGAGCAGCATCTTGCCGGCGCGCGAGGACATGTTGCCGAGGAAGAAGCCCTTGACCTCTTCATTGGCGCTCTTGAGCGCCACGCCAAGCTTGTCCTTGTCGACATTGCGCATCAACGTCTGGGCGGAGCCGGAGTCGAGCTTGATCAAATCGTCGAAGGTGAACATCAGCGCCTTGATGCGCTCGGCGGATTCGCGGTTCTCTTCCTCCAGCGAGGTGATGAAACGGGTTTCGGTCTGACGGTCGAAATTGTTGAAGATTTCGGCCATCACCTCATGGGCGTCGCGGCGGCGGGTCTGCGACAGGTTCGACATGAACTCGACACGCAGCGTCTTCTCGACGCTCTCGATCACCTCTTTTTGCACCGCTTCCATCTTCAGCATGCGGCCGACCACGTCGAGCGCCATGTCCTCGGGCAGGATGGAAAGCACGCGCGCGGCATGCTCGGGCTTGAGCTTCGACAGCACCACCGCGATCGTCTGCGGATATTCGTTCTTGAGGTAGTTGGCGAGCACCTCTTCCTGCACGTTGGAGAGTTTTTCCCACATGTTGCGGCCGGCGGGTCCGCGGATCTCGTCCATGATGCCGTTGACGCGTTCCGGCGACAAATATTGTTGCAGCAGGCGCTCGGTGGCGTCGAAATTGCCCATCAGCGCGCCGGAAGCCGACATGCGCGAGACGAATTCAAGCAGCATGTCCTCGACGGTTTCAGCTTCCACCGTGCCGAGCGTGGACATCACCAGCGACAGCTCGCGCACCTCGTCGTCGTCGAGCATCTGCCAGACCTTGGCGCCATATTGCTCGCCGAGCGCCAGCATCAGCATGGCGGCGCGCTTCGGCCCCGGAATCTTCACCCTCTCCTTGCCGGCCTGGCGCTGCGCCAGGCTCTGGATGACGCTGGTGATGTCGTTTGAGTTCTGGGCTTCTTGCGGAACGGCCATTTCACATCACTCGGCAGCGGGTTCACTGAGCCATTGGCGGACGATGGCTACGGTTTCGTTGGGATTGCGTTCGGCGAGCTCGCCGACGCGATGCATGGATTGTGCGTGGACCTGCCCCTGCACCTGGGCCACGTCGATCATGTGGGCGGTGGCGTTGGTGCCGGGAAGCAGCGCAGTCGCGCCGCCGGAGCCCGCCGCCGGAGCGTCATCCGGCGGAGCGGTCGCGGCGTTGGCCAGGGCGGCGAGCTCTTCGGAAGCCAGGATCCGCTTGACGAGCGGGCGCACCACCATGAACAGCACGACGAGGCCAAGCAGCATCATGACGCCGAGCTCGATGACATACATGACGTCATCCTTGGTGAACTGCAGCATGCCGAGAATGCCGGTCGGAGCGGTGATCGGCTCGACCTGCGGGCCTTCGGCGAATTTCAGGTTGACGACGTCGACCTGGTCGCCGCGCTTCTGGTCGAAGCCGATCGCCGAGCGCACCAGAGTAGAGATGCGGTCGAGCTCTTCCTTGCTGCGCTCCTTATAGACCAGCTCGCCCTTTTCGTTCTTGCTATAGGCGCCGTCGACCAGGACGGCGACCGAGATGCGGTTGACGCGGCCGGCCTCGGTCACCTCGGTCTTGGTGGTGCGCGAAATCTCGTAATTGTTGGTTTCCTCGGTCTTCTTGCTCTGGTCGCGCGTCTGCGCGGCGCCATTGGCCTGCGGGTTGCCGGGCAGCTCGTTGTTGACGGTAACCTGGCCGTTGTCGGCGCCGGAGGCCGAGGATTCCTCGCGGGTCTGGGTCGAGCGCAGCACGCGGCCTTCGGGATCGAACTTGTCCGAGGTCTGGGTGATCTTGTTGTAGTCGAAGTCGGCCGACAGCTCGACGCGGGCGCGGCCGGCGCCGACCACCGAGGACACGATGTCCTCGACCTGCTTGCTCAGCCGCTTCTCGAAGGTGGCGCGGCGCTCGTCGCCGACGGCCTGGTCGATGTCGGTCTGGGCGCCGTCGGCGAGCAACGAGCCGTTTT